>Ga0136643_10002414_pt1 | contig 24183 bp, 12 predicted proteins | sample TergutLab28metaG_FD_96883 | JGI IMG/M metagenome (GOLD analysis project Ga0136643, IMG submission 96883) | Labiotermes labralis P1 segment gut microbial communities from Petit-Saut dam, French Guiana - Lab288 P1 (version 3) (version 3) | ecosystem: Host-associated > Arthropoda: Insects >... | reverse complement strand
GTTGTACAGAAAGTACTCATAAACTGTGCACAAGGGCTCACAGGTATATCGATAATGAATGTTGTACAGAAAGTACTCATAAACTGTGCACAAGGGCTCACAGATATAACGATAATGAATGTTATACAGAAAGTACTCATAAACTGTGCACAAGGGCTCACAGGTATATCAATAATGAATGTTGTACAGGAAGTACTCATATAAACTGTTCACAAGAGCTCACAGGTATATTGATAATGAATGTTGTATAGGAAGTACTCATATAAACTGCGCACAAGGGCTTACAGATATATTGATAATAAATGTTGTACAGGAAGTACTCATATAAAGCTGGGGTTATGTTTCTCTAAATTACAACATAGCATGAAGCAACAAAGAAGGGAGCAACAACAACTGAGCCAGTGAGATCCAACCAGCTGCTAGTAAAAACAATGTTAATCCAAGTCTGATCTAGATTCATCAGATGTTTGATTGCTAAAATTTGCCAACAGTAAAGTGAAGCAATGTTGTTTGGGGCAAAGTTAAGTGAGCGCTGCCTGTACTATGAACTTAAGCTCTTAGTAATACCAAGAACATTCATAAGGACTTTTTCCATTGTCAGAATTTTAAAAACAAAACACCACATTTTGGATGCAATCTGCTTCCTTCCTCAGGTGAAACCACTAATTCTAATCCTTGTGAATGTTGTTGATGTTACTCATGTACACCCATCATTAAAAATTGATATGTCGCAGTTAAACTAGTAGTTTTATATGTTTGATGACTGAACATACTTGGTAAATTTGGGCCCCGGCGAACTTGGGAAATATTGGAGAAAAAACACTGATAAAAAATCAGTTATTATTGAACAGGTAGCAGTGGAATGCCACCAACACTGAAGTTGTTCAATACATTTTAGTGACAGACTGTAGTAACAAATTTCAGGCACTGTCCTATATACTTGACATGCCATTTAGCTCTATGAAAACTAAGATTAGTCTATATTATATACAAAGATTCAATCAGTACCTCACAAAAAACTCAGAGTGCTACCATTATAAAGACAATTTTGTGACTGCTATATCAGGAAATGATTGCTGTTTATTGTAAGAGTCACATCGATCACAGAAGTACACTGTGTGGGCAAGATGTAGGGTTTTTAATGGTAAACCTAGCAGTACATATATCAGTAGTAATCAGTTGTTCTCAAATAACATAACGCTGTTTCATATGCTGTTTGCAGGCCATCGTCATGGAATCACAGCAGTCAGTGGCGGTTGAATTCTGACAATAATCAATTGAATTTAGTTATTTTAGGAATTGATGGTCTGGCAGAGGAATTATCAAGTGAAATTCGGGTATGTATGCATAGAACCATATTTCAGTCCTGCTGGTTCAGTCCCTTGCGTAACACTTCTTACATATCTGACTGGAGGCAGAATAACACAATCGGTATAGTACTAGGCTTCAGGCTGGATAGCCTGGGGTTCAAATGCAGGTAGGGACAAGAGATTTTTCTCTTCTCCTCTGGGACTATTTAGCCTCCTATTCAAAAGGTAATGGGGTCCTTTCCCAGGAGTAAAGTGGCGGGGGCATTAATTTCACCCTTCACCTCCATCTAGTGCCAAGGTTAAGAATAAGTGGAGCTGTACCTCTTCTCCCCTTATGTGCCTTCATGGCATGCACAGGGCAGCCCTTACCTGCACCGTTACCATATCCAAGCTGGTAATTTACCATTGCTTTGTCCAGACTACCACATTTGGCCTATGTTGCATGGTAACATACTGTGATGAGACAAAATATTTCTCTTTGAGATTGTATGTGGGGCTCATAGGGTTTCCTGTTGGTACTAGATGGTGCATGTCACCACATTTTTTAGTTCTTGAGGTAGATGTAGATCATTTGATAATCATTTATTTACCATGAAGTACTGTGCACTTCTGGTCTGTTGCTGTGAAATGAGCCAGGGGCAAAGTTACTGCAAGTGAAATTGTTACAGCATAATTGGGGACCGTTAATTGCTTAATGGCTGCTGTCACAGCTATGTCACACATGAGTTTTAGCATCCTTATTGTTGTCTTCACTGGATTCATCTGGTGTTGGTTGATGATCAGTGGCACTCACTTGTGAAAACGTTTCTTGACTAGCTGAGCAACCATTAGATTATAGGTTTTCAGGTTTCCAAGGTGGTTTTTATACAGATGATGGTTGTTTACTGGTTTTCCACATGATGCAGAACTAATCTTTACTGTATGGTGTGAAATTTAAAAAAAACCATCATTATTTAAATCTTCAGATTGTCGGGAAGGATTCCACTCTTTATACTTCCATTATACCTGCAGCATTTATGATGAATATTATTATATTTATAGACTTGCTATTATAAAATCCCTCTCCCATCTCCCCCCATCAGTCGCCCACAGTGCACTCCTGTTAGGACTTGATGATTTAAGCGGCCTGTGTGCAGCACAGCAATCCGTATTTTGGATGGAAGAATGTAGCACTGTTGTCATGTTATTTGAGCATCAGATTGTAATATGTGCAATCACAACACACAGCACAGTTACGTGCGCTACACTATGGAGGCAAAAAAATACTATCAGCTATGTGCCCAGACGGCGTGCGATTTTTAGCCTTGCTGTTTCAAGATGCATGGTGCTGAAGAATGAAGTTGTCTGGGATGTGATGCCTTGTTATTGTGTGCGTAATGCCTGATGTTTTGAAGCATCATAGTGCCTTTGTCTGATGAACATACAATGATCCTATGAACTCTCACTACCTGATCACTTCTTCTTCTTCGTCAGTAGGGCCCGTGGCTAATGCCACAGATGTACTGCAGCCTAGCAGGCTTATTGTACTCACTCTATCCCCCTCGCCTGTTTGGACATTCCAACGTTCACCGCCAGGTACCCCCACTTCCACAACAACGCGAGAGATCCTAGTAGTGAAAGGTGGAACTATGTGGGCGAGAATTAACCGGTAATTTTGCCTGAAATTGTGACTTCCACGTCAATTTAGGGATCTTTACATGCCACAAATCTGCAATATGGGACCCACGGCTTTACATCCCTTCTGAAAGAATGCATGCTGAGGATTTTTCGCCCTGAAAAATCCTGACGGCTTCGGCCGGGTTTGAACCCGCGAACTTGGGTACTTAAAGGCAGCACACTACCCCTAGAACACCAAAGCCGCTTACCTGATCACTTGATGACATGGTATCACATCCCAGAAGACATTTTAATGATCACCCTATGTACATTGTTTGTCCCGACATGTTGAGTCTGGTAGGGGAACCTGTTTCGGGAGATGGGTGTGGTTCACCAAATCACATGTAGTTTAGTTATTTTCCTTTTTACTTATTGCTTTATTTATTAATTTTATTCTTGATGTAAAAAAATTGTGCTGTATACATTTAAACAACTAAATCATTTTTCAGTAAAATAACAGTCATTTCACAGGTCTCCCTCACTTACATCACTCTCGTACGTGACTGCTTTCTCGCTGGGCTGCTAGCATCCGTTATCTGCAGCCAACTGTTTCCCCATTTAAATCTCTCCCTGTACAACCCCTCCTACCCATCACCAACGGTTCCTGAACATACGTTGACAGATTAAACTTATAACGCATGGCCATGAACCATACATAACTGATGCAAGCAAACCTAAGAAACAACTATACCAAAAATGTTCAGTTGCAACATGAATCTTAAAAAATATGGCTGTGAGAACGTCAGATATTGCATTGGCTGAGATGCGATTCATCAAGTCCTAGGACACTGTAATCATAAATGTACTGTCTTCTCACTTCGCTAATTACTGGGAACAAGTAAGATATTTTTCTTTGAGTAGGAAGTATGCATAAATTTTATTTACAGGTTCAGTGTGACGAAGATGAATATGAATTAGACTGCCATCTCTACACTCTTGACTACAGAATTATTGATGGAGATGTTAGTTTACCTGAAAATTCGTTTAAAGGGACAGACTTTTTGCCAAATGGTAAGTTAATTTTGTTCTTGATGCTACAATAAAACTGCAAAACTGGATGTGCTTAAAGGACTGGATGGTGATAAAATGGGGACCATTTTGTGTACTATTCTCCAAGTGTATTTTTTAAACACAAAGGTAATATCGTGCTTGTGATTTATTTACAGGCTGTTTTTGTGTATATTCAAATCCAGAAACATTTGAATATGTGAGAGATAGTCTTGAGAAAACACTGCTGTCCAATTTGGAACAGGATGACAGATTGCCTTTCCAAGGGTTGCCAATCGTGATCTTGTTTCTTCCTGATCGATCTGTTGATGAAAGTGAGGTACTGAGGCTTCGTGAGGAGGGACAGAGTTTGTCTGACAGGTATATTTTGTGTCTTGGCTAGGAGGATAATGTGTTGTGGAAATGCACATGTGATAGTGCATTCCATACATCCTATAGAAACAGTTGGATTCATTGGTACAATAGATCCTTAAGTGGACACTAAAGAGTTCTGTTTTTTGCATTTAATGCTGTAGGTATTTGTGTAAAAATGTATCAGGTTTCACTGTGGCTGAGTGTACTTGCCCACATATCAGATCAAATTCAAGTGATTATTTTAACAACAGAGCATTTGTTACCGTTATGCATTGTGACTCATATGTGCACCTTTCACAAGGCTTGCCATTTGCATGTGTTAAATGCTAAAACACCAGTTCTGAAAAAGAGAGTAAAGAATACATGTCACTTACTGACATCTGACTTCAGCTTGTGGAAGTATCTTGAAATCTAATTTTTTTTTGACTGAAAAAATTTGGATTGTGCAATAATGGAAGTAATTATAGTGTGAATATTGTAAATTTACAAAATAATTTTTAGTTTACAGTGTCCGTTCATTGACGTTTCATTGGATGATATCATAGCTCCTGGACAGCGATTTACACCATCATTGATAGCTGAGGCTATGGGACAGCTTATTCAAAGCATTCAGCATCGAGCTGTTTTCCTGAATGTGTATCAGTCCATTTTAGAATGCTCTGAACCTGACATCAGGTGAGACTGCTTTTGTGACTTTGCCAACAGAATGATGTACAGGGATGGGTACAGGGTGTCCAAATTAAAGCAAAAACCCCCCACAAAAACTGCTAAGCAATAGAGTGTACATTAATAATCTGTGTTATACAGAGTATTTTTTTTTAATGGGACTGCTTGCCATAGCATGTGACATTTTTGTCATGTAACGATCAGTGCCCAGTGCATTCTGTGGTGCTGGAGGTAAAGTTATCAGTGTGAGATGCTGTGTGAGGACAGGTTTGTACCCCAGTAACGTGAAGAGTGGTGTGTCTCTGTAATCATCAGTGAGAAGATCAAACCTGTCAAACAAAATCCCTGTTCCGGTAGAAATTGAATCCTGAATTGACTGTCTAATCTGATTGCAGGATAATTATGTGCATGTTCTGTGGTGACCCATATTCAGTAGAAAATGTGTTGGGTCCTCTGCTGAGTCACCAGTGCTGTTTCTTAAGTGGAGACCGCAGTATCATTCTAGAAACATTCCTCGATGACTCAAAGAGGAAAGTAGAGGTGATTGTTTCATCATTTCATGGTGCGAACGCATTTCGAGAAGAATTGGTGCATGGATTCATACTGGTGTATTCAGCCAAGAGACGAGCATCACTGGCAACCCTTAAGTAAGTGTTGTGTACTCGCAAGTGAACAAGAGAATGGTATTGCGTAGATAGTTTACATGTTTTTGACGTTCAGGTGACCGTGCATCGTGATAAAATCTTATAATAAAATCAACTAGATGCACTAATTTCTCAAATTTATTTTTGGAATAAAACTCTACATGTTTCAGACAGTTCCTCTGTCCATCATCAGGAGTTTTTCACGGTACACACAGCAATACATACAGGTTTGCTGTGTGTACAGTGAAAAACTCCTGATGAGGGACAGAGTAACTGTCTGAAACATGTGGTTTTATTCCAAAAATAAATTTCAGAAATTAGTGCATCTAGTTGGTTTTATTATAAGAATAGTTTACATGTGTACAGATCCATCCCATTGAGTAATTATAATACGCAAGGTTTTAGATGCTTACATGCTATGCATAGACGTAAACAAGCTGCACAAAGTTTAAATATACTTTTCAGATTGGCACCACCATGCGTGCACATCACATGATGGCTGCACAAAAGCATGAAGTGTCTTTTCTGTCTTTGTCTTTCTTTCTTTCACACACACCAAAGTGCCAGTATATTTTTATGGTTACTACATTCTGTACCATTATCTACCAGTCCACAGGAAACACTTCTGGAACATGGGGGGAGGACGAAGATGTCATAATTTATGTATTATTTAATAACACAACACAAAAGAGTTTATTTGTAAGGTTTCTACGGTTGTTATGAGATTTGAGGTTCTCGCAGCTTTGTTGCTGACAATTCAGGTGTTCTGGGATGTGGTGCTCTGTCTCTAAATGGACACTTTCTTCCTATTCAAGTGTGGGGATTGAGAAATGCATACAGAAGTCACGTCAGAGAATATGAATAGAAAGGACCACTTGGAAAACCTAGGCATAGTTAGATGGATGATGGTACAGTGAAGTGGTGCAGACTGGATGCTCTTGGCACAGGATGGGGATGAGTAGCTGTTGTAAACACTGTTCCATAAATTCCAGAAAACTTTACATCTGCCCAGTATTTGGCATTTGAAAGTGATGTTTGTTTTCTGTGTTTCTTCTCCAGTGCTTTTTCAATGAACATTCCCAATTTACCAATCCAAGTCCTAGCAGTGACTGACACAGGAGGTGCAAACGCCTTCTTCAGCAATGACTTGAGCCACCTCCTTATAACAGAAGGGAATGCCACAGCAGATCGTTTGAAAGCACATTTTATGACATCTGTATCATCGTGTCAGCAGAAGAGTAAGTGGTGGTTTGTTTGTTTGTTTCTTTATTTATTTATTTATTTGTAACTTAACTTTCATTCTTTATTGAAACATACTCTACTTGCAGTAAACATCTGCTACTGAGGCCAGTAGTTTCCAAGCACTATGGTATCTAAAACATGCCTTTCAATCTTGCAGTCTCTGCATGAATGCACTAAAATGCTTCTACATTCACTTATAAACACGGAAAGGTCCATAGCATATACAAGCGTCCCTTCTGTGGTGGCCCCCAAAACAAAAGCTTTCCAACAATATGCCGGCAGATGCAAGGCTGTCTATGCGATACAGCTGATGTGATCAATAAGTAGATAAAATGGACACTCTCTAGTTCATATTCCTTTACGCTTATGTAGCTTTAATAGCCTTATTGTCCACCTGCCAGATGATGCATGGATGAGTGAATGATTATGGAGCTCTTTATAATCGACAAATCATTCGTGGACTGCACTGGCATTAAACCCATAGTTCCATGGTGAGAAGCCAGTGGCTAGACTCCTCAGTGTGGACACATGTATTATAATTAAGAATGAAATGTGTTGACAGGAAATGAAGGATGATGCAAGATGTGAGGTTCACACAGCCATGTTATGGATGATGGTGGTCTTGTAGAATGTTGTACTTTGTTGTTGGGTAAATAGTTCCAGGCATTTGAAAGGGTCATGATACCTTCATGTCTAGGGCCAAGTATGAGTCCGGTCATGGTCCCTTCATCTCTAGGGCCAAGTATGAGTCCATCGGGAACTGTTTGCCCAGTGACACTCATACCTCAGAAGACCTCAAGTCTTCAAAGAATGTGTGTGTGTCCATATTATTCTTGGACTGCTCAACCTTGTAACTGGAGATTCAGTTCAGTGTTCAGTGAGAATGCGAACATGTGCTTGTTTGGTTTTATTTTATAAAGAAATCTGCGAAGTTCTAAAAGTTTACTGTACTATGGTAATCAGAAAGAGTTGGTGATGGAAATAGCCAAAATATTTTGTTTGATGTGTCTGTTGCCATTTTCATCACTTAATTGTAATTTATAGTTTGCCATTTGCTACTGAATACAGAAGGACATTAAATTTCCTGTTATAAGACTGTTGCAGAATAAATCCTATATTTATTTTCTTTATTCACTTTTGAACTTTCAAAATAACCATATCATTTAAAATGTTAAAATATGCCTCCCTCTTCAATACTTTCCTTCCTGTTATAGCTGCATTTTACACACCCTTTTTCAAAGAAGTGTGGGAGAAAAAACCAGAAATTGAGCAAGCATTTCACATGGAAGAGCCTATAAGCTTCAATACCTCTGGTGAGAGTACACTAGAAATGCCTCCACGACAACCACGGCCACCTCCGAGACATGAAAGTTACCATATTAAAGCCGGATCAAATGATGGGTAAGAAAACAAGAATATTTTCTATTTCAAGAATTGTAATGATTGAGCTGTGTTTGGTTTGTAATCCTATTTGCAAGCTAGACATGTTTTGCCCCATAATTCAGTTAAAGATGACAATCATTTTGCGTGCGCCAATACTGTCTCCTTTAAATTCTGTTTGATTATCATACAGTAGGAGACCTCTTCCCCCATCTTGTTACTTCTCAATATCCTGTCTTTACCAGTACTAATGTGTAGCCATGTTTGTGATGTGGGAAGAGCACAAGTACCATTTGTGTTGTGTAAAGAAAACACGTGCCATCTGTAATGTATGAAAAACACAAGTGTAATTTTTGATGTCAGAACAACACAAGTGCCATTCCGGGTAGATCTCTAAAATACTGTGTGCTGATAGCTTTTTAACATATGGAGTGTTTATTGGAACTTTCCTTTTATTATGATATAAAATAATAAAACCCCAATACAAAATGATTGTATATTGGTACGAGACTTGTGTATTTGACATTGACATACTTCTTGGTAGTGAAAGTCCAATCAGAACTCTGTAATATGTTAAACCAGTGTTGGGTGCACGACGGATGGTATGACATTAATCCAAAGACCTGTATTACAGAATTTGTATTATATTTAGTTGCCAAAAGCATACATATCCATAAACAATTTATGCACATCCTCTGCTCACTAGTTCTTGATATTCTGTGAAGCAGGTCAGCAGTGCACTTGAGGGCACATTGTCTTCTGCAGTGAACAAGGAAACTTCTTGAATAGAAGTTTTAAATCAGTTTCTCTTTACTATTTGCAGTTTATTTAATGCTACTTTCATTAATTCAGTTTGTGTGCTGTTGATTGATCAGATGGATAGTGATTAGTGACGTGGACAGAAAAACGAGACCTGCTATCCTGCTAGTTCCTGAGACTGCGGAAAACATTGAGAAGTGTTAGTTATGGTTATCTGTGTCTCAGCAAAGATATGAACCAGCCATTTCCTGAATATAATTCAGAAGCATTATCCCTTCAGCATACTTCATCATTTGTCTCAGCCTAGTTTGGTTGACTTGCTGTGCTGAACGTGCCTCGCACATTAGGTACCCTTCCCTCTTACCTGATATGGAGCCTGAGACGACCTGCTAACTGTTTTGTGTGTTGTGAACCACACAGTACACAGTACCTTACAATACTGCCATAAACTTATTCACAGACATTTAGAAATATGTAAAATTATGGTATACATATGCTGACTTTGATCCAGGTGATTATCTGGTGTTACCCTGTCATTTCTTTAGTTCTTGTTTATGTTATGCTTTCAGTTTTTGATCCTTTGGCCTTATAGTTACTAATGTTGCTATTTATTGACATATATATATATATATTATTCATGTAAACTAAATATTTAAAATAAATATAATTACATTTTAAAAGCTTCAGTATATATATATATATATATATATATATATATATATATATGGGGACCGTGGTAGCACAGTGGTTAAGGTGCTGTGCTACAAATCGGAAGGTCGTTGGTTCGATCCCAGCTCGTGTCATTGGATCCTTCCGATCCCACTATGGTTCTGGGGTCGACTCAACCCCTAACAGAAATGAGTACCAGGAATATTTCCTGGGGGCAAAGGCGGCCAGTGCGTAAGGCTGACAACCTACCACTATCCTTGTGCCATTGTCATGAAATCTGGGAACCTTAACTTCCTGGAACCCTTTGGGCCGCTCCAGACCTGTAATGGGACTGCTTTACCTTTATATATGTATATATATATATATATATATATATATATATATATATTGAAGCTTAGATTGATTAGGAAGCGTGTAGGATATAGAATTTTATTATGTATTGTTTTCATTATGCTGCAGTTTTGTTTGTCATGTTGAATTGTTATATTCTAGGAGCGGATCAGATATTTATGATATCCACCCAAATGATGCTCTTTTGGATGACATGACTGAACTTTTGACAGCAAAAATTCCTGAAGATAGGCTCACAAGCTCCAGTGATGAGAGCTACATATACTCTGATGTGGAACTGAATGGTGATGACAATAGCGAACCACTAGTCAAACCAAGTGAAATAAAATCTAATGACAGATTGCATCATGGTAACTATTATAAATTATATTATAGAATTTTGTATGGAATTATTTCTCATTCTGTGATATACGAATGTAATCTAAGAAGTGATTCATCCCCTTTGTGTGTGTGAAACTGGGAAAACTGTATGTAGTCAAACACAACTGTGTCACATGAGGTGTATTTAATGACAATATAATGGACAACTACATGTTTCGGCCTGTACTGGCCATCTTCAGGTTGTCTTCGGGGAACTTAAGATCTTACTATAAGCATGCACGCGCACGTGGTGTAGAGATCTCTACATACGGGCCTTATTAGCAAAAACAAAAACATGAATCTAATAAAACCAACACAGCAGGTTTATTTTTCTGTATCTGTTTTTGTTTTGTGTTGGTTTTATTAGATTCATGTTTTTGTTGTTGTTCTTGCTAATAAGGCCCGTATGTAGAGATCTCTACACCATGTGCGTGTGCATGCTTATAGTAAGATCTTAAGTTCCCCGAAGACAACCTGAAGATGGCCAGTACAGGCCGAAACATGTAGTTGTCCATTGTATAGTCATTAAATACACCTCATGTGACACAGTTGTGTTTGACTACGTACAATTTTCTAAGAATGTAATTCTAACTGCACTTATTTGTTTTGACAGTGAAGCGAGGACGCAGAAGGAGAGTCAGGAATTAAGGAAGAGGGCAGTGAAAAGCAACTAATATATTATGAGAGCAGTTTCAATTGAAAGACTGCTTGCTTATGGTTGATTTGTAAAGACCTAAGGATGAACCTGGGAAGATGTGTTGAGCAAAAGTTTATGCTAGTCCTACAAGGAACCATAGTTAAAGGGCACCTTTAAAAGATACTGAAGCTTTCAATATATGAGGTTCTCACATAATGGTTTCTGAGGATGCATGTCTTCTGGAATACAACACTGTGCTGTTGGGTGAGTGGTTCCAAACGTTTTTAAGGAGCATAGTGCCATGGACCACTGTGCCCTTGACGATGAAGGCACTGTGTTCCCTTGGAACATCACGGGCAACGTGCCCAACAATAGTGCAATATCCTGGAAGACCTGAATCCTTATCCGTAAGTATTTTTCATACTGTTGATTACCCCAATTTTCATACTCTAAGCTTGGACGTTTTTGCCCGACAGTTTGTATTAAATAGAACCAATTTTAGGCGCGTTTGCAAAATTACGAAAAGCGACTATATGCTTCATTGTGTCCATTCTTGTGTCCTTCCATCCACATGAAGCAACTCAGCTCCCAGTGGACAGATTTTCACAAAATTTTGTGTTTGAGTATTTTTTTTTAAATCTGTCTAGAAAGGTGAGGTTTGATTACGATCTGACAAGAATAACAGGTACATTACATGAAGACCTATGTACATCTATGATATCTCATTTAATTCTTCTTAGCATGAGAAATATTTTACACTAATGTTGTAGAAAGAGTCAAAACACACGTTTATATTAATTAAAGTTTTTTCCAAAAATTATGCCATTTATGAGGTAAAGGTAAAGATGAAGCTATCCCATTCCAGGCCTGGATAGGCCTGTAGGGTTCCAGGAGGTTGAGGCTCCCAGAATTACTAGCAGTCAACACATGAAGGTGGTAAGGTTGTCAGCCCTATGCACCGGCCGCCTTTACTCCCCAAGAGGTATCCCTGATACTCATTTTTGTTGAAGGTTGAGTCAGCCTCACAGCAATAGACCATTTATGAGATAATGTCAGAAAGTATAGTAGAACCGTACAGGCAACAGATGACAATATAATATGATGCAGAAAAGATGGAAGAATACAGACACTCATTTTATTGAATACTTACCACTTTTCCATGGCAACAGTGATTATGTGAACGCGCCTCCATGTTACATTGTACGTATGTTATGTGTCTTGTTTAAAAACTTTGCTGTGATTTAAGTAGATGTAGTCATACATGCAAGTTTATTTAAGATGTGTACAATGAATGTTAAGAATAGGATTGAACGTTTTTTAGCCTTTTATTAGTTTAGATATGTATAAGTTCAGTTTTTCATACACTGTCACAGAAACAAGGGTTCTAGCTGCAATTGTTAGAGGTGTGCTGAGCTTAATTGGTTGAGTCCAAAATATAATCTGTGTTTTTCTTACTGATGAATGTTTTGCACAAGATCAGATACCGTTATGTGTAGACTTCTTCTTTGGTGAAAATGAAATGTTTGGCAATCCTGGCTGTAGCATTAGTGTACATGCTGTGTGTTAGCTGGTCATGGCCAAAAATTGGCAACACATAGAATTTGTAGGAATGGCATGTAAGTGGTCTGTTCCCAAAACTAGATGGAAATGGTAAGAACTGTTCTGTAATAGTGTAATGTGTGTAGAGACATGTTTTCCTGTGAATGGCATAGGTGCACACTAGCTATATTATATCTCCTAGTCCATCCTTTACTGCTGCAAGATCTCTGTCGCTTTAGAGTCAAATTGCCCGCCTTCAGACGTCCTAGTATCCAGTAGTATCTGTTTGTTGCCATTGAACTTTGAAACAAAATGCAGTTGCTGAGTTGCTGCTGCCTTTATAACCTGTGGAAGTTCCTTTTCAAAATTATGCTCCTCTAGAGAAATAGATTTGCTTGTGTCTTTTCACTTCACTGATGACACTCAGGTGAAATTTTGAACTAAGAATTTATTGTCACATTGATATTGTCTTAGACCTATGCTGTATACATGTGCTGCCACAATATGTAGTGTTTTGCAGCATGCATTTACGTGTCATGATTAAAATACTTTTCACTAATTTTGAATGTGAATAAATGTAATTATTGACATTTAAAATGATCAAAGTTTACTTCTTGATAAAGAGTCTGTAACATTTTGTGGGAATTTAGTGTGAAACAAGGGCATTCTAAAAAATTTTGGAGCATAAATTTCACATTTTATCGTCAGTGTGTACTTCATTGCAGTGTTCCTGCTATGCATGTATTGGCACTTGATACTACTGTTTCTTTTTAACATATCATGCAGAATTGTGTGGTATGCATACTCTTGCCAGTCTGTAAGTCCGTTTCTTGTGATAGTTGTAATAACGCTATCTACATTTGAACATTAGAATGACACTTTGTAACTGCAAACTGTGGTAATGTTGTTGAGCTACACTCCTGCTTCTTATGAACACTTGAGCTTTAGAGGACAATGTGAACTGGTGACTTTGTGCAGGACTATGTGACTCATTAGAGGTACTAAACATTCTTCATGTTACTAGCCCACCTTGAGATTCTCACATGGTAAATTAATTTTACCTGTGCCAAACATAATTCTCATTACCTGATGATGATGATGATGACTCTCTCTTGAGTGTGATGTACAGAATTTCAGTGCTGTGTCTGTATTTTGAAAAATGAAAATAGCTGACAGCTTAAATAGTTTGTTTCACTGCAAGCTGCCGTGCATGGATAAAGTTTAACATGATAACTGTTTTATAAGAACTATAACAAATGTTATATTTGTAGTGTCATACACACATTTCAAAATAAAGGCATTGAACTCCTGACACGTTGTAATTTGTATATCCTGTATTATTCATTTACTCTATGATCATACACACAAATATAAATATGCATTGAGTTCTGTCACTCCAGTGTCACTAATTGCTTTAACCTGGGAGCAGATGGTATTTAAATGCAGGCATTCTTCTTCATGGCCTAGATTTTTAAGGCCTTGATATGTATGGAATGTAGCACATAAGAAATTGTATGTGTTATACTTTTACAGTTCAGAGCCCCAAATAACAAACAAATTCTTAGAATAAATCTGTGTACTGCTATATGAACTTTCGTAATCAGTCTTTGTTAGTCTATTGCTGTTCATTACTTTCACACATTTCACTTTGGAACCTACTAGCAAACTGCATGGAGCAAAGTCCTTGAGAAGCTAACAGGTCCTTAGCTAGTCAAGGATGTCCCTGCACTTTATGGAACCCGAAGTTTCATGGCCATGCGTACAAGCCCCCACCACTTGTCTCTGTCCTGAGATTGGATGAATTCAGTCCACACCCTTCATCCTATTTATTTACGATCAATTATAACAGTATACTCCCATCTGCTCCTGGGTCTTCCAAGTGACCTCTTTACTTCAGTTTTCCCCACCACAACCCTGTATGCATTTGTCTTCTTCCCTTTACAAGCCACATTTCCCTCTCATAAAATCCTTGATCCAAGTTCAAGGTCCATGTAACATCTCACAGAATGTTGATTTTTTTTTTATGTTAAGTTTCTAGCCTCTTACCCACGTCCCACGACCACCCCCTGCTTGTCTTCTGTGCCTCCTTATTCAATATTCAACTTTTATACAAGAAAAATCTTTTTATATCCAGCTTTGAACAGTGTCTGAAACTGCTTTTGAGTACTGTACACTGGGCTTATTACAACTAGAAGCATGAGATCTGTTGCAAAACCTCATGCAGGTGACTGTGGAACAGTACTGTGTATGCATACTGCTATGATGTTAGCTGTGCTTCTCTGTGTCGTGAGCTAATGGCACATGGCAGTTCATAGGAGTCTGTCATTATTATGAAAGGCTATTTGTGCATATTTAGAAAGTTCTGTCCTGAAGCATCATTCTCAGTAAGGGATAGTTAGCTGCTATAAGGCAGAAGTAGTGCAGGCAACATATGTCATAGCTTCAAAAGTTATAGGACAGGAGTGTACATCTTGAATGCAGCGGCATTATGAATACCTTAGGTGCCACTGCTTTCTAACTACCACCCTTCAGCAGTTAGACAAGGCTCTCAGCATTCATACAGTCGTAAAAACATTTCTGGAGGCCACAACATGTACCTTTGTGATGTTAATCCTCAAAGTTGCTTGAAAATGTACTGTATACTTGAAGTGAAAAATCCTTCAACCATTTCTGCTCATATGGATGCAGATACCAATCATACAGTGCTAGACAGGGAGAAAGCAGTGAGTAGGGAAGGATCAAATTACCACTTTTGATGAACTGCATATTCACATTTTGATGTTGGGTGCATTAACATACAGGATCAAACTTGGGCATGTTGTGGGTTTATGGACTAAGTACAGCATCCGGTGTTAAAAATAATAGAGTATGATAAAAATATCACTGTGTTCTGGGTGGGGGATCAGTCCCTGTCATCAGATTGGTGATACTGTTGAGCCTACTCAGTTGGATCCAGTAAGCAAAGCTATTTTGAAGCTCCAAATTATGAACTTTGGCACTGCCCTCTAAAGACAACCAGCTGCTGTAGATGGCTGAACCATTCATGCAGTGTTTGTCTCTTTGCTTATGCAAAGTTTACATGCACAAGCAGGTTTCAGTCTATGTGACACCGTGTCTGTGTTCAGTGGTCCCAAATTTTATAAAGCTACCAATACGTTTGTTTTTATTGGTGAGTAAACTGAATGGCTGAACATACAGATTGAATTGTATTACACAATATGACTGAATGAATTCTGTGCCATTGTATTGAACTTGTTTGTTGCATAATGTGGAAGGTCAGGTTTGTAATCTTCAACTATTACTTGGTTGATCAAGTCAGTGAGCATAGAGTTAGTTACACTGAACTGGTAAACACAGTATGCTAGTTCGCAGTTGTTGTGATAGCTCCTTTTGTCTTTCCTCCCATTGCAATTATACTGCATGATTTGTGCAGCTGTGACATGATTCTGATATGACGGGGTTGTATGTAAAGGGGAAGGAGGAAGGGTTAACTGTTACACTTCTGGCTGTGTTACCAATTTATCAATATTCTTTTTCCAACACAGTGTCAAATGAAAGCCAAAGTTTGAAGTAAAGAATGGTTTCTGAGGAGAAAAGTATATGTAGCTTCCTGTACTTTGGCCTAATGCATGGGCAAATGATAATTACAAGAAGTCCCTGAAGAGTTCAATAAAACTTTAATTCGTCGTGAAGTAACCTATAAGTTAAATGCTGTTATAAGATACCAACATTTTACCGCCCTTGTCTTCAGGGTAACGTCCTACTAGACTGTACGGTGTCATATGCTTAACTTAGTAGACCATAACATGAATTTCCGAATGATTCCTGGTAACACTCTCTGAGAATTAGACACTTGTATATAGTAACCTTGACCATGCCCATACAAAATGGCTGATTTGTGGCCGCGGAGTGGTTTGGTTGTTTGAGAAGTGTGCTGTTTGCGTTGTTTAAGGTGTAAGTAGACGCAGAAGTGTGCGTGTTTGTGGGATTATATATTATTTTAATTCACTGATTAAAACTGGAGGCTTTCCCGATATTGCATTATGTTGCTAGGCATATAAATAATGTCTTCGAACTCGTATGCGAGAAAGTGCATCGTTTAATTATGTGGCATACATTGTAATTACTCGCTTTTCATTGGGAATCTTTGAAGTAAATATGTGTTATTCTTGTCCGAAGATTTTCCGTCAATGTATCTACATTTTATATCTCGGATACGGTATGAAAAACTTACTGTAATATCCCGCACAAACAGTAATGTTTCATTTGCTTGAATTGTACAGTTATAATATAATGTTTGTAAATGGTGTTCTTAACTAGTAGAAGTGTAGAGTTAAGAGTCGTTCGCCGGAATATTTTATTTTGTTTTCTTCAGAACTTGCCAGTTTCCAGAAGCATTTACTTGTGATTCAAGGAATGTGTTGACTCGAGCTAAATCACTGTGATAAGTTATCAGAAGCCACAGCACTGTTATCACGGAGGTGTCATGACACGTCAAGTGAGGACTTTATATATTGCAGGAGGAAATTTTGGGTTATGTGATTTTGATTAAGTTTAACCTTGGGATTCACAATGGTTAAACATTGGTAGTTTTGGTAACATTGACAGTTATGTTACACACATATCCTTTGGTCCTGTGAGCTCCTATTTTATTGCTTCAAAACCTCAGTCTTGAAAGTTTATGGTTAGGTGTTCCATAGGGCAAGTGGGGTATGTGGGATCACAGGTTAGTGTAATCCTAGTGCACGCATCCTTCTAGTGCCTGGTTGTGTACCAGCTTTCCACTTTTCACTGCAAAACTCATTGGTGCTTGATTCTCTTCCCTCCCAAGGAATGTATGGAGGGGTTGGGAGGTGACCAGTGAGACAGGCCTTTGCCTGTCAATCACGTGAGAGTCCACACACCAAACTGTTTTTTATCTGCATAACCTTACAGCACTGCCTCAAATGATCAAGACACACAAAACAAAACACTCAGTGTCTTACATAAAAAAACACACCATGTACACCTTCCATGGCTGCTTCATTACTCTGAATAATGTGTGTGGGTGATGTATTTTTGTTAAAATACACCCTTACTAGTTTCCAGCTCAGCCAGGTATCACCTGATTCCAGCATCAAATCCAGTTTGTTAAAATGTGCCATGCCTCACACACACACACACACACATACACACACATAATAATTCTGTTGGCCAGCTGATATCTATCTCTGTCACACAGTGTGTGCATCTCCCATACACGCAACATACCTGCAACAGTATGTTGCCAGTCTGGCAGCTTGAGGGGAAATTGAGTGAGCAGGGAGGATGCCGACTTGCTTAGGCAAACATTTATGAAAAATTTCTATGTAAGATTTAAATAAAACACATCTCAAGGGAGCCAGTACCTAGAATGAAACCTGGAATGGGCAAGCTCACTGGGTAGCACTTGTTTTGAAGTTTGAGTCATCTGGGCTGATATGCCATGTTGATTGGCAAGTAGTTACCATAGCTAGTGTATAGTAGCACTATCATAGGAGACATGATTCCATCACCATGACCAAGCCACCAGAGCATTCCTGGATGTCACTCACTGGTGACTGGTGAGTAAATGGCAGAAGCATAGAAGGATGGATGGATGCATGTATGAATGAATATGTGCGTTTGTGTGTGTGTGTGTGTGTAAAACAGGCAATGAAAAGAAGTAATATGGCAGATACTTAACCACTGCTCTTCATGATTTATATGCTGGAAGGATCACAGTAGTTGGAAAACCATAATATTGTACAGGTGAATGTTGGTTCAGATTCAGAACAGTGGAACTTATATTTTGAATCCGTCCTAAAATTTGCTCGACTGTGGGGTTACAATACTTTGCAAACTTGTCGTGAGCACAGTTCCTTCTCAGGGAATATACAGGGGGAATAGAAGCCGCTCTATGTGATGGTTGTTATATTGCATAAAACGACACATACACACACACAAACACGTAACTTAAGATTTTGATCAGGACAGAGTTGCCATTGTAATCTCTTCACAGCTCTGCTCACTTTGCAGTTCTTTACTCTCTGAAGTCTAACAACTGAGTGTCTCATTCTGGAATGTCTGTCCCTTGTCAGGAAGCAGGTAGCCTACAGGGAAGCCCATCTGAAAAGTATCTTTCGAACAATGGATCACCCATGTACAGCTACCTACCACTATACAAGAGAATTCAAGCCATTTATGGAAATGAGGTGTGTTAGACCTCTACCCAGTTTACCTGCTGGGCTTAAGTGTGGAGAGCAATTAGAGGTTTGAACTGCTAAACCCCTCCTGCCATTCCAAAACTGAATACAAAACTTTACTTTTCTTTATAATTTAAACTGGATAATGGCTAGGCAACCAGTTTATCTTCTCATATTCTTGATGCCCTAGTCCAAGACTTGAACCCCTCGGACCGGTTACAATTCATGCCAGTATTTTTGTCAGGAACTGCTAGTTATTGATAGGCACTATCTGGAACAAATAGTTAACATTTCAGATATGATAATTCTGTTCAACCGTCTTTTTAAAATGAAAATACCAATATGTATGCTGCCATTCCCTGAAATCTTACTAGTTTCATGGAACACGTTAGGGATCTGACAGTGTTGTGCGACTCACTGATGTAATATTCTTCTTTTGGATTTTGTCCCTAATCTAATTTTTCAATGTAACATGGCATATTGGAAGGCTACTCTGCTTCTCTCCTCAGGCAAGGAAAGCACCTAATCTGGTGGACCCGTTAGATGGAGCTATTCTCAGTCACTGGTCAGTGACCATTGGAGATCAGACTTATCAGTTGTCCTGAAACATTAGTAGCCAGTCCACATTGCATAACATCCCAGAAGAGCGAAGATCTCATTTATGTCGTGGCAGAATCCTGAGATCACACCTGGTTGGCTTGTTGTCACACACCATTGTTAGAGACACCAAATTTACCCATGTTAAATGTTTTGCAGGGTGGGAAATTACTAGTGATGAAGCTGGCATTTCATGGTGTGCATCCTGAGTTTTATGAAGAGGTTTTTGTTTTGTTGTGTGCTTTCTTCTGGGTAATTCTCCGGTGCCTGGATTTTATATGCCGACGTTTTGGAACACTGTCTGTTCCATCTTTGTAGGCAGGTAGGTATGAAGTATGACTGGATTGAGAAAAGTTGGAGTATTTATACAGGAAAAGGGTTGGTTCAAAAATAGCCTGAGCCTGTAGGAAGGAGGATGACAGGTTAGGGGCGGTTCAGAGTACAGAAACAGGCTGTGAAGGGTGTGAAGGAGAAGGGCGCATGTCGGGGTGAGGTCAAACTATTGTATATTGGGTGGCTGTCTCCTTTCCTTAAGCTTGTGTAGAAGTGGTTTCCAAGATTTGCTTAGGGTTAGGCCATCTTCTCTGTTGATGTTGTGTGGGTGCATTTCAATTTCAGTAGCTTCCCTGATGAGCTGATCCATGTATCTGGTTTTAGCAGAAAGGAGCTTTGTGTCTTGTAGTTTGATAATGTGGTCATAGTTAATGCTGTGTTCCACTACTGCTGATTTGTCGGGTTGAGCCAGTCTCATGTATCTGTTGTGCTCTTTAATTCGGAGTTGGATGGATCGACCGCTTCGTCCAACATAAATCTTGCCGCATTCACATTGTTGTATCCCGAGCGTGATGGTCGAAGTCAGGTACGCCAGTGTTTACCGAGCGGCTGGTTCCTGAGGGAAACTGGTTCAGAATTGATATTCAAGACTCCAACCACACTTTTGGAGAGTAGATAATGCTGGTTTATTGTAGCTCGTTGATAGGAGAATATAATAAAATAACCGATGTAGTGCGCCGTGGTGATAAATAATGCAGCGCACTGTTAAATAATTTGTAAGTACCGCTTGTAGGGAGAATAAAGAAAATTTGGCTATGTGATCAGACAGCGATTCCTGTAGCAAGTGACGACCAAGAATGTCCCCCAAGGCATCTAAACCCCTAGATTAAATAACATCAGAATTTGGGGGCAAGTGATGTCATAGGGCATTGGTTATACCAGACGCGCTACCAAATGTGGTCATAAGTCCCTCAAAATACAAGCAAAACTGCAGCTGTCTTAACAGAACATTTCAGTCAAGCAACCCTTAAAAGAGAGTTTTAAACAAAGGTGTAAGCAAGAAATTCTCCCTAAGAACGGTGTGTAGTTGGCGCATGTGTGTCGTTTCCTGTGGCGAATGACAAAGTCCACACACACATGCACTTTGCATCTTAAACCATAGCTGAGAATAAGTGGTCGCTTGGCAAAATTAAAATTCCTGGACGCGACGACATGGGATCCTGTATATGCCCAGTGTTCTTAATCCAAGTGCATCCTTGGCTGGTGGAAGGTAGCTGAATACTTTTCTGGGTGGTAGGGCGATGCTTTTTATGTTGTGTTTGGCCAACATAAAAAGTGTCACCCTATCACCTAGAAAAGTATTCAGCTACCTTCCACCAGCCAAGTATGCACTGGGATTAAGAACACCGGGCATATACAGGATCCCATGTGAATGTGGCAAGGTTTATGTTGGACAAAGCGGTCGATCCATCCAACTCCAAATTAAAGAGCACAGCAGATACATGAGACTGGCTCAACCTGACAAATCAGCAGTAGCAGAACACAGCATTAACTATGACCACATTATCAAACTACAGGACACAAAACCCCTCTCTGCTGAAACTGGATACATGGTTTGGCTCATCAGGGAAGCTACTGAAATTGAAATGCACCCACACAACATCAACAGAGAAGATGGCCTGACCCTAAGCAAATCTTGGAAACCACTTCTACACAAGCTTAAGGAAAGGAGACAGCCACCCAATACACAATAGTTTGACCTCACCCCGAAACGCGCCCTTCTCCTTCACAGCCTGTTTCTGTACTCTGAACCGCCTCTAAACTGTCACCTTCCTTCCTATTGGCTCAGGCTATTTTCGAGCTAAACCTTTTCCTGTATAAATACTCCAACTCTTCTCAAACCAGTCATACTTTGTACCTACCTGCCTATGAAAATGGAACAGACAGTGTTCTGAAACGTTGGTATATAAAATTCAGACGCCGGTGAATTACCCAGAAGAAACTACACAACATTCAGAACACGGCAAAAGTTTGAAATCAAGAAGGTGTTTGTTTGTTTTTTTGTTTGTTTGAAAATTAATAAAGAGGTCATCGGACACTAGAACATGATGCTAGCTTATCTTTTCCTGTACGAAAACCCTTCAACTTCACTGGGTTGGTGTGTGGGTCATGGATATATCCTTGAGAATTTCCTCAATTTGTCAAGCTTATCCTACACCTGAACTTCCTTTATTATAGACATCACACCTCTTATATTTTTATCTGTAGGTTCTTCATCAGAATGTAGGTTACACTTTCCAGACATAATTAAAACTGTGGGCAACAAAGTAAAGGTAAAGTTCACCCTAAAACATGCCACAAAGGCCCAGAGGGGGAGTAGAGTTATAGCTCTACTCTTTCCTTAATCTCAGTGCTAGATGGGGGTGGGGGATCAGTGCCACGCCCAGGCCACTTTATCCCTGGGAAAGAGATCTGTGATCCATTGTATAGGAGGCTGGGTGGCTCCCAGGGCTGGTCTGGATGGGTGCGGTAAATCTTGCCCCCCCACCCGGAGTCAATCCCTGGACCTTCCAGCCTGTTGTGAATTGCTATATCGACTGAGCTATCCCGGCCCCATGTGGGCAACAGTTTGTTCTAAAAATGTGAACACAGGCAAAGTACATAACATATTTTATTATATCTAGGTGGATACTGAGTGAGACACATGGGGAGAAGGGGCGTGTTGCGTGTTACTGTGTAAGCATGACAGCGAATGTACGAGGGAACTGCACTGTGTTGCTGTAAGGCTGCTACAAGAATTCTTTTGTGTATATGTGAAGCTGCGATGTGTGAACTCATAAACAAGGCTGATCTGCTGTATAATGAGCAAGTTAACCTTTTGGCACTTTAATTAAGTGCCCAGTGTACTCTCTAGAAGTCCTGCAATTTAAGTGACTACCATTACTTTGCATGTTTTAGTGACGATTTGACTTGTATGATTTTGTCAACGTTGTGCTGTGTGTTGACTGTAGTTGACTTTCAGTGCAGAACTGTTTAAGCTGAATACATGTTTGTAAAGTTAACTACAGTTATCCTGGTGTATGTATTCAATAAATGTCTTCCTTAATTATCAGACCAATACAACTACATATGTGTTTTATGTTCTAACGTTCATTTACTTTTTATATAAGTGAAATATTTCACCTGACAATTTCGGCCATCATTGGGCGATATTACAGAAATATAAAAGGTAACATTGATAATACCAAGGAAGAGGCCTCCCCTTTACAATGTTACTCAGACCTGATATAATTATTTTTATTACAAGGCACAATGAAATATTAAATTGTCACACTGTATCAATAAAAAAAATGTGTAAATCAAGGTACAGGTAGTGGGAGAATCCTACATAATCATATACGACTCCCCGTGTGATGCAGTAGGGTGGTAATTAGAAATATTAAATGAACCATATTGCACAAGGAAGTTTAATTCAACTATACATTTGGAAACTGAGTTTAACACAGGGTAGGTCTATTTTTTAATATTTAGTGAACATATCCAGGAAAGTTAATCAATTTAATTTCATTTAATTCTTATTTTACAGATTTACTATGCGTGTATGTCCGTAGACAGTTATGTAGGATTCTCCCATGACTGATACTTTTATTTACATGTTTTACTTAACAGTACACTGTGACATTTTAATGTTTAATTTTGCCTTGGTATAAATATAATTATTTCAGGTTTGATTATTATTGTAAAGGTGAGACCTCTTCCTTAGTTTTTATCAGTTTTACGTTTTGTATTTTTGTAATAACGCCTGATCATGGACGGAATTGTCGTCCAACACGTGTCACATATGTAAGAAATAAATGAATGTCAGAACTTTTATGCTGTAGTATTGTTCTGGTAACTATAGAAGACAAAAATACATGTTTCTTGTGCAGGGTAAATGGCTCCGTCAGTAGAGGTGGGAAGCTGTGAGTGGGCTGCTCCACCAGCACGAAGCTCAAGTCTTGTGTAGTTCAGCAATAAAAAGGTTTCTAGGTAAATTGACAAGAATTCAGTACTATTTTTTAACACGTATCATTCTAGCATTGCTTTTGTGGCACGCACTCATGCGCGTGCACACACACACACATATTTGACGTTCAGGTGACCATGCATCATGATAAATTCTTATAATAAAACCAACTAGATGCACTAATGTCTCAAATTTATTTTTGGAATAAAATCTACATGTTTCAGACAGTTCCTCTGTCCATCATAAGGAGTTTTTCACAGTACACACAGTAATACATGCAGGTTTGCTGATGGCTGTCAGCAAACCTGTATGACATATACCATTGCAGTGTGTATAGTGAAAAACTCCTTATGATGGACAGAGGAACTGTCTGAAACATGTAGAGATTTTATTCCAAAAATAAATTTGAGACATTAGTGCATCTAGTTGACCGCCTCTGTGGGCTAGTGGTCAGAGTTTCTGGCTACAGATACAGAGGTCCCGGGTTCGATCCCCGGCGCTACCAGATTTTCTGAGTAGTAGTGGGTCT
>Ga0136643_10002412_pt1 | contig 24185 bp, 17 predicted proteins | sample TergutLab28metaG_FD_96883 | JGI IMG/M metagenome (GOLD analysis project Ga0136643, IMG submission 96883) | Labiotermes labralis P1 segment gut microbial communities from Petit-Saut dam, French Guiana - Lab288 P1 (version 3) (version 3) | ecosystem: Host-associated > Arthropoda: Insects >... | reverse complement strand
TATGTATTTGGTAATCAATAAGTGTGTAACAGCTGTCAAAGTTTCAAACTTCTCTGGCCATTATCTCCGTAACCGTTCAACTCTGGACATAGGTGTTTTGGGTTATATCGGTATACTTTAACATAAGGAACACCCTCCCGAAATCTGGCACATTCCTCCTGGGACACCCTGTATATATATATATATATATATAAAGCCACATGATTTGGTGCGTGCTCAACTGCACTTTCACATACATTAATGAATAGGATTAAAACTAGACAAGGAACACTGTGTGAGCAGGTAGCAAAAGCAGTAGATACAGGTCATAAAAATAAGGTAACCCCATGTTATGGAATTAAAAAGTGACAACTGACAGAACCATCCTGAAAAATGTGCCGGGAATCATAATCAGTGGCAATGAAAAATGAACATATCTGTTCATGACCATATCAATTTCAGGAGGTATCAGTGTGATCAAGATAGAAACAGAGAAGATTTTAAAATATAAATAGCTTACAATATAAGTACAGCTGATGTGGAATGTAGAAGCAAAGTGACACCAAATGGGAAACGGGAGTCATCTCAAAATCATTCAGAAAATACCTGAACACTTACCTGGGAAGCACGATATCAAGGAACTACAGGAAGCAGCCATATTGTACATTGTCCAAACGTTCCAGCTGTCTGTATGAAACACCTTGGTCAGAATTAAGAGTCACAGCTGATAACTGACTTAATGTCGGAAGACGTTCGAGTGACAGAACCAGCACGGAAACGGTTTATTGTACAGTTAGGTTGCTGCGTAACGAGTCCCCATACACTCTCGTGACCCACATGTTGATCACGTGATTAAATCGTGCTCATAGGAGGGAAATCAGACATCTGTCGCATGATCGAGAAAGACAGAATTCTGCTGTATTCCGCTCGATAATCGTTTGTTTACACCATTCAACTGTCAGTTATCCTTGTGTGCAGATGGTTTCTCGTTTGTACTTTGTTGCCATCACGGAACTGCGAGAAGTCACAGAGCGTGGGTGTGTCACAGAAGTTTTGCAGAATATTAGATTTTATGCAGCGTCTAGTCAGCTTTGAAAAGGACGATGTTTTGTGTATCTTGACATGATTCTCGAAATACACCTTTTCCGACTCTTCCAATATTGTGTTATTTCTAATTTTTATGATGATTCAAAAAGTTACTTTCATTTTGTGTGTCTTCTCCTCCGTTTATGACAACCACGTATTTCTTTCAGTCTCATTCAGGTCTTCATCGAACTGTTTGTCTTGCATCAGTTCCCTGATCTGGGGTCCTGTAAATATGCCCTTCTTGATTTTTGCGTCGCTCACATTTGGGAACTTATTCCTCACACATTCGCATCGACGACCGGTTTTATGCATACCTTTCATAAAGTTTTTCATGGGGCCCAGCTTTATGTGCAAATGGGGCAGATATATTTTCTCCGGAAGAACAAGAGGAGGATTGACGACATTTTTCTCCCCTGGCGTCAGTGATGCTCGTTTAGCCCACAGTCAATTTACACAGTGATTCTTCTTGTCCCGGCTGTCCCACTCGCACAGGAAACAGCAGTATTTTGTGTATCCTAGTTGCTGAGTAACTGTGCCACGACCTTGAGATCACCACATACCTTCCACTTACATTAGTTATACTTAACCTTTCGCAGCAGTTTCATGCTTTCATAACTTTCCTTCATGTTGGCTGCATGAGCCAAAGGAACGGAGGGGAATTTATTTCCGTTGTGGAGTAGAACCACCTTCAAGCTTACTTTTGACGAATCAATGAACAAGCGCCACTGATCTTAGTTATATTCATGGCCAAGAATTTCCATAACGGAACAAACATCATTGCAAAACACACCACCATATTCCAGGGAAAAGAAATCCTGGAATTCTTATTGGCGCCCAAGGCAAAAACACACCTTAGTGTCCTGGCGCAGAAGAGTCCAGCCCTTTAACCTGGAGCCTAAAACTTCAGCCTGCTTCTTTGGCAGGTTCAAATCGCAGACGATATCATTCAGGTCCCTTTGGGTCAGCAGGTGTGGTTCATTTGAAGAACAGGCTCCTGCAAATGCTGGATCACAGTCCGTATTTTTGTTAGTTTGGCCTACATCTTCATCACTTGACTCACTGTCACTCAGCATCGTGTTTGTGGGGGGCTTTGACGCAGGTAACTCCGCACTGTGAGGTACTGGCCTCACCAGAGATGTTAAAATAGCATATTGAGCAGCGTGTTTCGACTTTGCTGTTACACCAGTGTTACTGGTCAGGCAGAAGTAGCAATCTGAAACATGGTCCGTGGGCTCTCTCCAAACCATAGGAATAGCGAAAGGCATAGAGCCGCGAGAAGCCTGGCACATGTCACACAACAAAACAGGGGAGCCCAACTCTTGTCCTGATCACCCACTTTGCAGCCGAAATAATGTTCGTAGCATTTCTTAATCAGGGGTGTGGAAGACCGTCTTCGGGATTTGAATGTCACTTCACTGCAGACGTAGCGGAATGTATCCTATGGATTTACGCACTTTCTTGGCATATTAATGGTGGAACAAACACTATGTTCTTCTGAGACGGTAACACACTGAGCTCTGGCCAGCTATCGGCAAAGGACTGTTAGTCACACGCATGGCACGTGACTGTTTTCGTGTTACATGTCCGGACTACCCCATACAGGCCCCCAGTGACTCAGATATATAGGCTTCTGCTTTCACATAGTCTGATGCAACATGAACGGTGTGGGTGATAGAGAAATTATGGAAACACATTTGATTTCAGCGTCCAAAAATACGTCAGAAACAGACATTTTTCCTGATGGGACAAAATCTTTGTTGAGCAGCGTTAGTAACGCCACCCTGTATTATTACTTCTTCTGTCGTGATGTAGTAAAGTAAGTTCTCGAATGCAAGTGGAGAAGCGGCCGGGGTAGCTCAGTCGGTATTAGCGACTCGCTATGGGAGGGACGTTTCGGGGATCGAATCCTGGTGGGGGCGAGGTTTTACGTGCCCTGCGGACCAGCCTCGAGGCCCACTCAGCCCTCTGACAATGGGTACCAGGTCTTCCACCACCCTATCGCCGGGCTGCAAATGGGTTACCCCCGCCTCCTTCCTTTCCTGGCCAGGCATATGTTGGGGCGACCTTTACCTTTAAAAGTGGAGAAATTTGACGAAAATTCATGTCTTTATATGCCTTTTGTGTGTATTTACTACTCGCGTTTTTCTTTAGCAGACCCGTACCTGCAGATCGTTTGATCAAGTCTAAGAGGTTCTCCACACGTGTCGACTGATTGCTTGTGTTAGCAATATTAGTGAACAGCACTGCCAGTGTAGCGCAGAGTGGTGGAGCAAGTGCTGTGTTTAGTTCTGCGGCAATGTAGCAGCATGAAACCGTGGCTTAATTTGAGGTTTCGCCTAACACAGCTAAGTACAGTCGCGAGGTCTCATTGGGGTGGGCGGTCTACGGGCTGAAGTTTGAAATTTGAACCATAGAGCATCCAAATGCGAAACAAGGCAGCTGACTGTATGAACACAAGATAAACAGGTAATTTCTGCCTTGGTGTGGAATTTTGCTTGTGTAAGAAGCGTTTCGGCTAGACATCACGATTAGGTGCTCTCTCGATATGTAGCACGCATAGTGCTTAGGAAGTTATGTGAATAACAGCAACGTGGCTTTACATAGAGCACGCGTGACAATACTGTTATTACATCGGTATTAATGGTTTCCTTTTTTTAAAATACTGAGTAAGGTAAAAGAATTGTACTTACTGAAGATCTTTTCCTCCCTGATTAAAACGTAACAAAATCAGAGTAAAAAATTGTATTTAGGGCCCAATCAGCATGGCCCCTACAATGAATTAAAACCCCACAATATTACTAGTACAGGAATATTAGAAACAAAACCTGTTTAAGGACTCTTCGTACACACAGTAGAACTCCACTCATCCGGACACTGGTTATCTGGATCGGCTTGGCCTTTTATACAAATTTGTCGATAATTTTACAAAACTAATTTGCCTTGAAATTACCGGTTATCGGATCAAGTAGAGTACGGTATTATGGCTTATAGAACTTCCGATCTGGCGTGGTCGAAAGGTTTAAACGCAGGTCCGAACTGTAAATAGTAACAGCCGATATTCAAACTGCAAATGTAGCCTATTTTCTAAGAAAAATCCGTTTATCCGGATATTCTACATAAAAAGATGGCTCGCCTTCCCAATTAATCAGGATAAGTAGAGTGTATTTATGTATACGTTCCGTTATGTCATCAGCAGCCTAATTCGTGACACATTAATGTATCAGTTATTATAGGAATATAACAGTAGTGCACATATGAAGATCAGCCAGTTTTGTGACACGTACCGAATGGTAGATACATTGCATGGAGGCCAGTACATGAATTGGTCTCTAAAATTAAAAGCAGTTAATAAAATTGTTATACACGTGTGTTATGTCACAGTATGTTAGCAGATATCACGTTACGTGGGTTGCAAATTAATACATGTATTGAAGAAACCATGTTTCTGATTGCTGATATATCAGCTGCAGTTCATATGGGATCAAAGTTGTGGGGAGAAGACAATGACTGACCGTGAACTGAAGTCGTGTGTTATCGGAGGTGAGATGAAGATGACAAATCGCGGAACAGTGGAGTTACTTAGCGTCGGGGGGCGAGAAAATAATGAATTGCGATAAATTTAAATTACACAATGTAGATATAAGTGAGAGAATAATAAACGGTGACAATTTGGCGTTGCAGAGAGAGAGAGAATAGCGCACGGAGATAAAATGAGGTTCTTCGTACCTGTTTCAAGGTAGTAGTAAATTTATATGTTACCGTCAAACACGGAAAATTTATTAAATCCAAAAATGCTTGCTGCATGTTTCGGTCGCGTTCGACTACATTAAGGCATCAAAATACACACTTTAGAACCGAAGTTGGAGTGCGTTAAAAGTATTTTGCAATTTGTGATATCTCAAAAATTTTACAGTTATCTTAACATTGGATTAACATACTTTTTTCCTTTAGTGTCCTATTTTGTTGTTAAAACCATGTCGCGCTGTTTCTTGGAGTGTTAAAATTTCCCTAGACTTTATCCTGTTGCATTTGTTTATATTCACTCTTTCTGGTGTATTCAGATATAGGCGCAACTAAAAAAGACAAAGAACGGACACTGTATATATATATATATATAAATCCAATGTTATGGGAATTGTTAGTTTTGTGAGATCTGACAAATTGCAAACTTTAACTGGTCACTGGCTAAACTGTCCAGCGGCGAACATGTCTTATCTCAGGGAATATATGTCGTAGGTTTTGGGTGGTACAGGTCATCAATGGTTGTACATTAACTGATACCGTTGGGTTGAACACTCTCAACAGAAATGACAACACCTCAATAGTATAATATTCAGTAGTAAATATACCTCCTATGCACCGTCTAGTCCCTAATACCGCCAGGTTCCAAGTGCCTGCCCTCGCCTCCATCTCTCTGCCCCCAAAGCTGACTTACTCGACTTGTTTTTCTCCCTTTTCGGATCTTCGCCACCCCAATGTCTCCAGTTCTCTTTGATACGAGGTGCCGGCTGCCGGCTACCATAAACTTTCACCCCCACACTCCTCCTTTGATCCTCACAAGGGCATCACGTATACATTTGGCACAGTATTATTATACATTTCCATCGCACAGTTAGCATAATTACCTTGTTTATCTCACTTTCCTGACCTTCGCGGCCCCTGTGTCCCAAGTTCACTCGGATATAGGATGCCGGCCGCTGTAAAACTCTTATTCTCACACACTATCTCCATCCTCCTCACAAAGGAACAAAGTGTACGGTTGTGAAAGTAGTTTTAACTCATGTCCATTTCTGTTTGCAATTGTGTATTGTTAATGCCTGAAGATTGCTGAAGACGACCGAAATATTAACATATCAAATTTTACCTATAAAAAATTAAAATTAGCAAATGAAAGTACACACATTAAATATACTACTTTTATATTGGAAATGTAAGCATGCAGTATTGAATTTAATAAATTAGTTGTGTTTCACAGTAATATACAAAACTGAGTACCAGTTTGTCCTGCCACAAATGGGTAAACGCCGTCAAATTTGTGTCAGGGTATTGAACATTTGCCTTGCAGGGCTGAACAAAACCACAAAGAACTTGAATTATAGTAACAGATGGCCTAGCTGGGATGCACAGTGTGTGTGTGTGAGCTTACTTCCTAAAGACCTACTTGTGGAGTGTTCCATATATATATATATATATATACACACATATAATTGCACAGTTTAACTCAACTTTTTATTAAGTAATTAAATTAAAAGATAATTAAATCGCTGTTGCACTGTTGTTTGTAGTTTTTTAATTAGAAGTGCATGTACAGTTGTCACTGTACACGTCTTGAAGACACGCACGGGATTGGCAGCGCACCTGTTCTTCTTGTTAACTCAGGCAGTAGAAGGGTGTGAGTTCTCACCCTCTATCTCAGTCTGCTTTACTGCGCGGAAAGAACCTCCGATACACATTGAGTAGGAGCTGGTGCGGACATTTTGGATAAGAGATCAACTTCTTGCCCTTTTCGATCTACGAACTTCTGATAGTCCAGTCTAGAGCCCAGTCCTGAAGCGCTATCCTGGCTCACGTTTTTACGTATGCTGTGTGTCGGACTTTCGCTTCGGGCTGATCACTCGTCCAGAGGAGTCCTGCCGATTGTGGTGTGTCCATTGAGTGTGATCGCGAACTCCCGGGGGGGGGGGACCGTGACCCGTAATCGGGTCGAAGCGCGACAAAAAAAATTACGCCAGACTTCGCGCTTCGAATGATGAAAATTGATTTGGGTAAAATGTGAAAAGGGAGGTCGTAGCCTACTGTGAGCAAGTGCAGCAATATTTACCTGAAGGGACTGAGGAAACCAGGAAAACCTGGGCAAGAAGATTATGCGTCCCGGCCGAGTTTCGAACCCGTAACGTGCCGAATAAAGCAGCTCCTGTACATTTACTTGCCCTATATTTTGTATGGTTATTGCTGTATCGGCCCGCTGGGTGATGCCTATGTCAGCCAGTTTCCTCCCGATAACAGGCTGTGTGCACTGTACACATTGTCAGAACCCATGTCCTTGCTCCATTTCCGACCAGCGGAGCCACCGGAACGCAAACAAGCCTTGCCTTAGAATCTTTGTCGAACATCATGTCGCCTAATCAAGGGTAGGGTTAAATTTTCAAGATACCAGCTTCAAGTTTGATTAAAGTCAAGTTCAGAGCGAACTTCTGTAATGGGTTACACGTTGTGCAGGGTTCAGAATGCGTGCACTAGTAGGATTAATTTGGCTACACAGCTGGTCGTGTTCTGTCAGAACTGTAAGGTATTCCCATGATGGAGGATAAGAAGTCTAATATTGGTAATGCATCGACAGTTACAATTTGCAGTGTCTATTGTGCGTCCTGAGTGGCGGACTTTATTGTTTTTACGTGCGGAATATCAAGAAAGACAAACTAAAGACTGCAGTCTCCTGCAAGTAACGTAGAATCTTTCTGCTATATTCTTTCAATAATACTAATTCAAACTTCTTGAATATTATGAAATACTGTCTCTTGCAACAAACGAACCAGCCGAAACGCGAAGCCATAAGCATATCGTAGAAAGGTGCATTTCGAACTTTGGCTCCAGTCGGCCGTTTTGACTGATGTATTGTGTGGTTTCGCTTAGCTTTCAGGAAAATGATTTACTGCAGTTTTCGATGGACTTGCTCAACCGTCTACTTTTGTCTGTTAAATACACGTAAGGACTCTCTGTTCTCTTTCTTCCTTTATACAGTAGCCCGTTACACCTCCAACTCATCACACTAACGATCCTTCGCCACCGAAATTACACACAAGGCGCAATTCTTTTACTCTAATATACAAGAAATTTGTCTCCAGAAGAAGAATTGTAAGCTGTTTTACAATTTATTGATTTCTCCTCGCTGAAAATTTGTTCGTCACACAGCACAGGCCCTACTGTTCGCACAGCGCCATGCCTGTGCTGCCTGAGCAACAATGATTGCTCTGTCGGTTAAAACGGCAGTTTGTGTCAAGACTAATTCGCTGCTCCCCACAGTTGTTAGTTAGATAAATAGCAATGAGTGGCATCCAATTTGGGGTTCGTTAATTACCACTGCTGTACATTTAACATTATACTTACACATACACTAATCACTGTAGCTGCTGAATTGTACACTAACCACTGGACTTGCACACTAACCACTGCAGCTACTTATACACTAATCATTGTACTTGCACGCTAAACACTGCAGCTACTTATTTATGCACTAACCACAGTACGTGCACACTAACCACTGTAGCAACTTACTGTACACTAACCTCAGTACTTACACAATAACCACTGAAGCTACTTGTACAATAACCATTGTCCTTGAACAATAATCACTGTAACTACTTACTTGTACACTAAACATTGTACTTGCACACTAACCACTGTAGCAACTTACTTGTACACTAACCTCAGTACTTACACACTAATCACTGTAGCTACTTGTACAATAAACATTGTACTTGCACAATAACCATTGTACTTGCACACTAACCGCTGTAGCTACTTATTTCTACACTAACACTGTACTTGAACCATAATTATTCTTGTAGTGAATGTTAAATTTACGTATTAGTTTGTATTAGATAGAACCCAAAATTTTTATTACTTTCTGCATTCAGGAAGAGATCAGTCACTTACAGCCGCAAACTCAGCACTATTTGTCAGCTTATTACACCCTTGACTACGCTTGAACCCGGCAGTGACCTGATCAGTTCGCTATACTTTTAGGAATGCCTGACTTATCACCTCATCTCTATGTAACCCAGCGCAACTCGGTAAACGACCTCACTCGTTAATTATTCGTTTACCGGCCGTCACCTAGGCCTATCTGCGATTGAAGAAGCGTTGTGAAACAGTATACGTTTGTTAGTAAGAATATTGTGACGATAATACAATGCTCTACTGTCTTCTGCTTGTGCAAAGTAAGATACATTGTATTAGGAATTTATTTTATTCCGAGTTGAGCACTTTGATAACTACACTTAGCATTTTATTCCAAATTAACGCGTTTTGCGTTTAGAGAGAGAGAGAGAGAGAGAGAAGATAATTATTTAGATAATTTGTATTAAACTTTGAACAGATTTAGATTTAACTGTTTAGTTACTGATATATTATTTTATTGTAATACAGTATTCGGTTTGGTAGAATAAAATATCGCGGTTTCTTATTTCTATTTTAAATTGGAATAACTCAGAAGATTGTTCTATTTATCCTTGAGTCCCTATCGTATCGATTGCCAAACTATTTGGCTGGTGGCAGCTACATTTACTGCCCTACACTTTACTGTCCTTTCCCTTGAAAACTTGATGGAAGTGAATCCATCATACGAGAAAGACAGCACTACACTCTAATTGTACGAGTGTGAGTGAAATGAAAATCTTAAACCTTAATTTCGCAATTTATTGAACACAAAGGTACAGAATGACTTCATTTTTCTCTCTAGTCTCCAATGCGTTCCATACAAGTGTTCCAGCAATTTTCCTTCACGATGGCTTCCACTGCTGCAATGCCCTCTGGTGTCACTACTCGGTGTGCCTGACCTGTTACAGAACTAATGCCGTTCATAAACTTCCTAGTCCACTCGTACACTTGCTGTAGTGACAGACGTGCATCACCATACTGAACTTTCATTCGTCGATGAATTTCGATGGATTTCACCCCTACGGAACGATGTTCTTCTTTGGTGCTTGCTGCAAGCGGGGCCGCCCTCTTTACACTACTACTGCGCCGTCGTGTTGCATTCCTGCATCGTACTGCCACCTGTCGCCCACTCTTCAAACCATGAGTATCACTGTTGTCAACTTACAAGACAATCGAGCTGTGTTTCGAATTTTTATCGCACTTTTAAGGTTTTCCTTTGACTCTCCCTCGTACATTAACCACTGAATCTTTGTACTTACTGTAAATTAATCATTGTACCATAATCATTGTACTTATGCCCTTAGTACTCTAGTTAATCGTACTGTAACTAATGTACTTACTTTTACACAAAGGACTGTGCCTACCTGCAAGCTAACGCGGTGCTTATATTTACGCTAACCACTACAATTAGCTGTACATGAAGTAGTGTGATGGGTGTCTCAATTATTTTGACACAGAATGCAATGCTATTCTGAAAGCCCAACTTACAATTCCACCCTTATGCGGATTTTCTTTTCGTTGAGGATGTGCATATGTTCCAGGAGTCTCCTCCTCACTTTGAGTCCACCCTATGTGCTGTTCATGATTTTTCCTAGACTAATGTTTTAGCGCTTTTGTTGTACTCTGGAACTTTCATTTCTAAACACACACTAACATTCAGAATCATCAAATCAGCTAACTAGACTCTTTGATTGTCTGAGACACATATGCAACTCTGAGTGCAATTCTTGAACGTTGCACTGCATAAGTTTTCCTATGCACAGAGAGAGAGAGAGAGAGAGAGAAGAAAATTTTACTTTAACTCAAATTAGTTCTGAAAAATAGTGGGCGATTTAATTATAACATTATGTTTAACGAGGAGACGGCAATGGTAGAAAGGGAATGAGTAAGAAGGGGGAGGGGTGGGTGACTTGATGTGGAACAAAGAGTATAATAAGAAGGAAGGAATTAAGGAGGCAGAAGACACAACAAACTTACTATTCTGCGGTCCGGATGAAACACAGGACATCGCCTTAGTTGTTATTCCACTTAATATCTTGCTGTTGTTAACTCTGTAGCTGTGAACTGTGAAATGTACTTCTTACAAATAAAACTCCTGCCTGACACTTCGTGCTGACCAACTTTTAAACAAAAAACATCCTGCCACACTGCTTGCACGTCGTGTCTTTACACTCCAGCAGTCTGTTGGCCCTGAGAAGCGATTTCACTTCAAAAATGTTATTTAATTTACTTATCACGCAATTTATTCATTCAAAGCAAGAGACTGTTCCCATTTAACAGGCGGCAAATGTACAGTCAGTTACACCAACTGTACAGTCAGTTACACCAACTGTACAGTCAATTACACCAACTGTACAGTCAATTACACCAACACAGCCCTGCCGTTAAGTATATAGCTGATACTTAATCTTACTATGAATCATCCCCAGTGTGTTTAAGACAGACTACAAATGCAGGGTTTCTCATTCAAAACAAAATTTTACTCTTTAACAAACCAGCTGCATGTTTCGGCCACTGTAAGTCGCCGTCAGCAGGCTGATTACAAGAATATAAAAAGAAATAACACAGCTACAATGTTTTTCAGAGATCTCGGACCTCACAATGTGCTATTTACAGTATATGGTGTACATGATTTGTTTATAAGAAGAATTAAATTATGGTGTTTAAAATGAGTAACTTTTTATATTTGGGGTAGATATAGATTTTTAATGACTGCAGTAGCAGTAAAATCGTAAAATACGACAATTAAAATAGGAAGGTGGAAGAAGGCAAAATTTTAAAGACGGCTGGTGTATATTCTCTCTTTTGCGGAGGTAGAATAATCTTGCTCAAGAAGTGATAATTCCTTTGATTATGCTATTATGCTGTACGTGAAAAGTGTGAATAGCTTAAAAGCAGATTCGTATAATTTAAGAGGCTAAGGTTATTGTCTTGAGCACGTATTTGTTGTTCTATAAATTTATTCAGTTCACTTCAGCAAGTATCTCTTGGTGCTTACGAGCACGTTTAGTTACAGGAATTTTTGCCTCAATATGTTAAAGAAGACTCGAAAAGATTAAATTTCTTGTTCCGTGTCAAAACTTAGATTGTGTCTGGAAGAAAATTGCTGAAGCGGACGTTTACACTTAGGAAACAGGCAGTAATGGGAAAAAAGCAATAAGGGGTGCTTATGTAAGACTTTCATAAAATATATTATTTATCAAATGTAATTGGAGTGATTAAATGAGGTATATGGACAAAAAAATGTGCTGCCCATAAGAACAGTAAGAAATAAGTACAAAATTTTCATAGAAAAACTTAGTGGATATTCTTTAAAAGTTAAGCAGCATAGACGTTAGAGCTCATAGAAATGTGACGTGATATTATGAATTGAATTCAGCTGACTTGAAATTGATATTTATGCCAGCAATGGAGAATGAGGTTATGAATTTTCGAACTCCATGAAAATACGGGATTTCATGAAAAGCCTAGAAAAATATTCAAGAATGGCTTTTGTAATGAATTCTGTTACGTTAAAATATTGTGTCAACTTGTGTCTGGTAGAAATGGCATAAATAACAAGAAAACGAATACATCCTGCTCCAATTTCATTACACTCTATTATAAATATAAACTTGAGTAATATTTTTGCGTGGAAATTACAAGAATGTTGTGAGGATGTTGTAGTTACTTCAGCAACGCAGTAACTGAAACTGCAGTGCTCCCGTAGCTACACACTGCAGAGTTACCGCCCAGTGGACGGCAGCATTGCTTAAGAGTCTTCCACAGTGAGGTTCTGCTAACCTGTAGGAACGATTGCTGTGCTATGAATGTTGTTGGGGTGAGTTTTATATTGGTCCTCCTTTCTCTGTTATAGAAAGATTAGATTAATTTCATATTGAACTTTAAGTAATGTCTCTAAGAAGTCTCACTAACATATTGGTCATGGCGTTAACGTAATTCCTTAGACCGTATTGAACTTTGTGTTCTGTGTCTGAAATTCTGATCAGAGAATTTATCTTCACTTACGAATTTCAGCCCAGTAAAATTTTGAATTTAATGTAGATCGAAACGAAAGATTTATGACAGATTTTTTTCTGTAAGCCGCAGGAAAACCCACATCGAAATTACGTTTTGTTTAAGAAGGAATTCGCGGACTACCTAACAAGCCCACAAATTTCTACAGGAATCATTTGTGACTGCTGGTCTTGTTGCCCTCCGTTTTTTACTCTGAAACTCCTGTGCAATTTAACAGTATATAGCTTAAGAGATATTCAGCATATAGGATTTGTAAGAAAATGTATATATATATATATATATGAGTGTTATTTTGGGGCATTGATATAAAAGTGGTGGCGAAAACAGCTTCGCCCCCGACTTAAGTAATTACATTTTTTATAAATAAAGTTTTTCTGTGTGTTCACGCTAAGGACAAATTTTATGTCATAAATGATTTACTGTTTCTTTATTCTAATTCCTGTGCGCCAGCGGTTGCACAATATAGAGTTGGGATTGAGATTAAGGCGGGAACTGATGTCATATTGTCCCTCCTTCGTGACGCGTGGGGCTTCAGTCCTCGCAGTGAGGCCATCAGTTACGGCCGTGTCGTTAATGTCACTAGAATGAAGGGTTCTAGCAATGCTACACCATAGGGGTGTGTGTTTGTGAGTTCATAGGGAACAACATAAGTGTACATAATTAGTGCAAAGGCGTGTGCATTGTTCAAGTAGTTAAGTGCATTATAGTGACGCAGTACATAACTATTAATTTGCTGAAGCAATTAAGTGCATTTAAGTTTTTGTGTTTATTAGTGATTACTAATAATAAATGGGTCCGTGTTAATCCTGTCATATATCGGAACAGACTTGTTCAACCCGCATGTGTTCGAACCAGAGCGAAAACTGTGATGTTTCGGTTCTCTCATTCTGGCGTCTACGAAATTTTTGCTAGATAAGCCCACACGTTGCGGTACAAAAAAGACGTACCGCAGGTAATGAATGTGTTGAACTTCAGTCTGTGTGCTTCGGGCAGTCGGATAGGCCAATGTCAGATAAAAGCCGACAAGAATATCCAGCGCATTGATTGATATAAGTAAACAAACACATACAAACCAACATACATATATATATATATATATGTGTGTGTGTGTGTTGCTTTGTATGTGTTTGTATGTACTACGTACGTATGAATGTGTGTGTATGTATGTATGAACGGATGTATGTATGCATGTATGTATGTATGTACACATAAACACACGTCGACCCTAATAACGGGGCACATTCGGTTTCTAAACCCTTTCTTGTTAACCCAACTCTGGTGCAGTATATCGCCCAGAACACTTAACATTCAGATGTTGCTTAAAGTAAGTTATGTTCGTTAGCATGACAAGCTTATCAACCCCAACCGAATATATGATGAGATATTATCAGGAAATGAAGAACATACCGGCTTCTTTGTAATTATATATTTTCGCCATGTTGTTAAAATTTTAGTTAAAAAGAAGTTAATTTAGAAAAGTTGCCTACCTGAAACCAGCTGTCACCACATGCATTGGCACAGTGCCTCATACCGCAGTGCCTGTTGTATCCAGAAGTGCATACAGTGCCAACTGAGGCATTTCACAGCACAATCCATAGCTGCTGCCGTTCCTGGTTCGTCTTTACTCCAATATTTGGAGCTTCTGAACTGGTGCTGCGGTGTCGTGTACGTTTTTGTGTGTTTTAATAAAGCTGTCACTGACAGAGTGAAACATCGTCTGTGGTGGATGACAACGTGTACGGTTTATTGGCAAAACTGCTGTCTTTACGGATACAATCCGTTGTTCTAATTCGTGACAACGTTTATACGTTCCGTCTAAGAGAACTTAAAATTCAGTATAGTAATTTAATGCCTTTACATGTACACTGCATATTCCGGTCTCAGCTAAGACCATTTTCATTTTTGTCAATACGAAGTTTGCATAAGATAAATAATTAAAAAATAAAGAGACTCCTTTTTACAAATATTATCACGTATGATATATACATGTGTTCACATAATAATAAAATTCCTATAAGTAAAATCTCAAAATTATGGAACAAAAGGTTTCATGTTTTTTGTTTTTTTGTCTTCGAAGAAAACATTATGTTGGATATAAGACACTGTGTCTTCTCGTGGTACATAACCTCAAATTAAATCGTAATGTAAAGTGGTCGGTGTTGTAGGTTGAATTATAAGACCTGCAACATAACAGACAAATAACAGTTTATTTTATCAGATTGTCCCAGCTACGATGGCGGTACAGTGTGTTACAACATCGTTCTTAAAGAGTCGCGGTGCGCAGTTGTTAGTCATGAATGATTCAAGTGGCCCTGCATTAGTAGTCGAGGCACAGGCCGCTGTGTTAGCTGTCTGTAAGGATAGCAGTCGCTCTCATAACGTACTTTTACGTCGAATATTTAATTTTTCCAGATGTCGAATTTTCATTTATTTGATTGCTTTTCATCGATTCATAGTAAATAGAAAAATTCTCTAGGGAGTTCGTATATTTCACTTTCTTGGTGTAGCATAAAATAATGTATATGTGATCTGTTACATCCTGTCGCGTGAGTGTCCACTGTCTTGCAGGTGTACAATTGCTGAGTGTGTCCCAGTGCCACTTTGTCTCCAAGCCCCACAGATCACTGGATTGGCGCCCGTTAAGTCTTTACGCCTCTGAATGCGATGTTCAGACAAAACTGTTGGGTGTGACCTCTGAGAGTGCTTCGAACAGCTGGAGAGTTGTGCTGTTCCAGCAAGACACGTGACAGTATATTTGCCTGTAAGATAGTGACGAACTTATGCGATAAAACCCTCTTCATAGATACACAAATAACAATGACTTGTATTAATGACGTCAGATTAATATGACGCAGTGGCCGCTGGTTTTAAGATACCTGCAGTCGATGACTGGATAACTAAGTTCATATTTCGCTAAATGCAGCGATACGGCTAACATGTTATTCTGGGTCTTAACTAATTACATTTATTCATGCACTTAAATGTCTGTTTATGATGTCTGTAATGCAACTATTATCTTATTTTCCTTACTCCTTCCACCCTATAGTTCTCTCTGTAATCCTTTCTTTTTCTAATCTTCCACTTCGCTTTCTCTATCCGTTTCCCTATTTGTACGTTAGTTCCTGCTTTCCTTTCCGGTTTTTCTCTCCAGTATGTATATTGCAGCTGTCCCATGTGACTTTCCATCCTTTACCTTTACGTGTTCTCATGCTGTCCATGACCGAGCTGAGAAGAGCCACCTGAAGTTATTACAATCCCACAACATTGCTCAATCGTGCTTGTAGAAAGATAAGGCAGTTTACCAACCCGCGTACTCGCAATAGGAAGTTTGTTTTGCCATTTTTTGTGTGTGTGTTTGTAAAGAGAATTTTCAATTACCGACGGTGGGCGGTACCGAATTGTGCTCAGGTACGGGCCTTCACTTTTCGCTACGACAGTGGCTGAATAACTTATTTGAATCCATCGAATTTTCAAACGAAAAATAGTCTTGCCTGATAACCGGAGAGATCATTTGAATTTGTAATAACTCAGCGGACCTCAAAACGTCTCAATCATAGATGAATATTTGACCTATGTGGATCCATACACCACTTCGACATATTATTTTTTGTTCTCCAGTAAGGCATCTAAAAAGTCTGTGTTTATAATTAATATTAATATTTAATGAAAACTTTTCCTGTCTTCTGCGGAGTACGAGTATAGCGCCTGTGTTGGGCCTCTAAAGCAAGGTTCCTTCGGATTAGTGTTTTCACCTGAGAACGGAAGCAGATACATGTCGAAAAGTAATGTTGGTGTTGAATATTGGTGACAATGAATGTTGGTGATATTACGCCTGAAAAAAAAAACATTGTCAGAAATATTTTTGTTGAAGAAGATTCTGACATGCTTTAAATACGTCTTCCTTGAATCTTAGTACAAAAGCTGATAAAATTAGCGATAAATATTAGACATGAAATGAACTGGCATGTGAATGAGCATATGGGGCGTTGCCCTGTCACGAGGTACCATTTAATATGGCGGACCGCTCTTCCGCTCATCATGCCAGGAGACAGTTAATGTGAATAATAAGCAAATGAGCTGTGTGCATGCCGGCTGGGTTCAGTTTTAGCTCGCTACAAAATAATATTTCGTTATACACTAAATACAATATTCTGATCTCAGTTGTCTAGCTACATCCTTCCGCCGTTACTGCGAGTGAGATTTGTCGACAATAAGGGCAGTTCTGTCTGAATCGCTGAATTGTGACCGAAGTACACAGCAAATCTTTTGTTTTTCTGGAAAATGCAACAAAAAGTGTTAAGCAGAACTGAGCAAGCCAGGAGAGCAGCAACAGCACTGAACAGCCTGCTTTGTTTTAAATATATTTCAGTAAACACAAAGAAATGAATATTTTGTAGAGCAATAAAAAGAATTTAATTTACAGTTGGGCAATCTGGACACGGGATTACAAGTTAAAGAAAAAAACAGTTAAGTACGGAAATGGATTTCTTGAGAAGAGCTACAAGGACCTCCACCCAGACTACTAAAAGTAGGAAATGAAGTGGTCAGGGAAAATTGGAGGTAACAAAACGATTCTGGTAACAATGGAAAACAACATTTTGAAATGGTATGAAAACGTTATAAGAATGTAAAAATAATATTGCGTCAGCGAATAATGACCTGGTAATTGGGAGGAAGACGACGACAGTGACGACCGGAAGTGAAGTAGGAAAAGAATGTGGATAGGGTTATGAAGCAGAGGAGTTTAACATGTGACGAAGAAATGAAGCGGAAAATACTGCGACAGAAAACGGTGCCGGTGGGCAACTGGAATACTTGTAGGTAAAAGAGAGATGGATAGATAAATGATAGATGGATATTAGGTAAATAGATGATCGGTAGATAGGTGATAGATGCATGAAAGGTAGGTAGGTAGGTAGGTGGATAGATAGATAGATAGATGGATGGATGGATGGATGGATGGATGGATGGATGGATGGATGGATCTGTGATTATGTTATGCTTTTGTAAATTGCTTCCGCGACTTCTATCGACGTCTGAAGTTGTATAGCTCCAAATGTGAAGAAACCAAAAGTGTGAAGGCTCGGTGTCGTGGATTTTCTTTCAGTGGAACTTTGTTGTGCTTTAGAAAGCATAAGGGTCGATGGTAATGATGCTAGTGTTTCTGAAGATATCGTGCGGCTCGATACGTCATCCAACATACCGCATGCGCGTATCTGCCACGGCGCAGGGAAGATAATTTATGAACTATGGAAGCCGTTTCATGAGGTTGATTCGGATGTGGATAACAATACAGGGCATTATTTCTTGGAGTCATGGTGATGTATTGTTTCTTGTACAGACTTGGCTAAAATAGCGCTACCTCAGCGAAAGTATCTCTATTTACGAGTAACAATTGCAGGCCGTCTGTTCGGCCCTTGTCCCTTCATACTGTCTGTCCGAGTCAAATACAAGTACCTGAACTTTGAAGTCACTTTAAGCGAAATTTATACTTTCCCAGTTTTCCAAAAAACAGTAATCACAGTCACGTTTGTATTTTCTATGCCAAAGGACCCCAAATGTCCTATCGAGTTAGCGTGTTTACTGCAATGTTTTAGCTAAGAATCTGGCTGTGAGTCGGCGTGTTCGAATATCATTCATCAAGCAGAAAATGATTGCACATGGAATCTGCACTCTTCAGTAAGTTTGAAATTTCATGTTTTCCATTCCGTGCATTGGAATACAATGACAACCACTTGAACCAACGAACGCACACAATTTTATTACGTTTACGATAATTTTATTTATAATTTGTACGATTTATAATTTTTCTAATATTATTGTAAGTCTGGCAGAGTTGTGTGAATTCGTTGCTTTCAATCACAGTAATTAATAATGTGTCGCTATTTCCAATCTCTCTCTCTCTCTCTCTCTCACACACACACACACACACACACACACACACACACACACTCTCTCTCTCTCTCTCTCTCTCTCTCTCTCTCTCTCTGCTGTATCACTGCCAATTTCGATACACATTATGAATTTTACACCAACTGGGATGATCTATATAAAGAGTATCGTAATTACTCTCTAAATTATTATGCAAGATTAAATTGAATTTTGACGTAAGCAGTGTGTCAAGTACGTTTTATGCGTGACCGTTAGAGACCGTTAGCTTCGCCCAGTGTAGGCAGTGACATTATTTACGGCATCCCGTCAGTTCGTAATGATTCACAGTGTGTTGCGGGTTTCAAACTTGCGTAGGAGAACGACAAAACCCAGACGATTCCTTGACATTCAGGCGGATCGCAGTTCTACAATAAAATTACACATTAAACTGAGCGACCTTCTGACACCAGCAACGGTGAAATCTTGTTGGTAGTCCTTGTTAGTTTATGCATCACGAATTACTGTGTCTTTGACCAGAATAAGCCTAAGGTGCAGACCACCTCTTGAGGTTCTCGTTATGAGCCGATCATCATGACTTCGACAAGAAGAAGTCGGAGGGGACCGATCTCAGGACTGGCTCAAGTCGTAGTGTTGTGGCCCCACACCTTATTTAAATTCATCTTGATCAAGAGATAAAAGTACTTCAGAATCTTAAATATATGTGCATATATTCATTTGTAATTGTTAAGTACTTGTTCGTAATAATTCAAACCATTCTCTGCAGAGAAATCTGACCACAAGCCTCCTACCGGAACAAGAACATTACACCAACAGGACCTCGATAAATGAAATGACTTGCATTGTTATGATGCTCTGTATGAGCCATGCATACGACAGGTGTAGTAGATTTTTGAATAAGCGAAGATAAAAATAGTTTGAAGAAACACCCAGAACATTATCTTCAACAAAAGTCTAGCAAATTTGGGCTATAGTCAGTCGTGTCCACACTGCTTATTGTGCTCGTGATAACCGAGTGGTTGCTGCTGGCTGAGTTCATAGTTCTGGCTCGGTGACTTGAAATATTCAATTTGCAACGCGCCATGGCTTGTCGCTCTCTGAAACAAAACGCTAAAAGAGTCTTGCAATGATCTATCACCCAGATTCGCCTTCTATTTTCACCTTGCTATCACCGATGAGAAAAAAGTTGTGTAAGACGTGATATTACAAACAACCATGCCTTAAGCCACTTTCGCCACAAGGTCTGCTGCAAACGGAAGAATTATATCAAACTTGCAATGTGCACTCAGGTCTTCAATACGTGGAAGGCAACTACCAGTTGCTCAGTACACTGGCCATGCACGCGCTTAATAAAGTGAAGTCCAGTTTTGTATAGAAATTTACGAAATTCAAAGCTAAATACTGTAGTTAATACAAAGTTGTTGTCAGAGAGGATATAATCCTTTCTGATGGGTTAGCCGTTACTACTGGAAGCAGGCTATCCTATTCCACATCGTCTTGTCTGTCTGCTGACTATCAGCCGGCAAGTACGAAGAAATATGATATTAAGTTGTGTGGCACTGAACTATTTTACTAGTAACCTTTTGTACTTTCTACTCCGACCGAAATACACGTGTAAGTACATTGTAAATGTTCAAACGTTTGGTGATTATATACAGTGTTGACAGTTTTACAGTATTTACACCTAAGAGGAAGGCAAGGTAAAAGTTTGACTGAGAAAGCACGTTGCTTGAAGTGAAGTTTCCCAGGTGAATCTGTTACCTGGAAAATTGATCAAATCTGCGTTTCAGTTACCGGTCTTTCATTAATTAAGGTTGAATTTTGTGGCTTTCGTAATGAATGTATTTAAATGCATTTCCAAGGACACTTGGAAGGTGGGAATCAAGACGTAACTGTGAAAATGTATTGGGGAATCTACTGCTAAGGTAGGTTTCTGGAGATGCCTGGATTTTAGATGGTATTATTAAAACGTATTCTGGAGAAGGGAGTTTTGGGATAGTGTTGAACTGCAGTAGATCGATGTCGGGTCCCGTTGTGAGCTGTTGGATCTTCTGGTGAGAACTGCACTCTTCTGGTTCCTCTGTTACGTAGCTGAACGTCCTCTGTAGTAGAGACCATTGGTTTGCAATTTTCTCTCTCTCTTCTCTCACAATTAGGAAGCACTAGATTGCACTGTGTGGAGAACTCTTCTATAGACCTTTCATAAGACCGACCGCAGAATGATTGAATCTTACAAATATTTTACACCAAAATTTCCTAATATTAACACAAATGTTTCAGGGGAATTTAAGCACAACCTCTGGCGATCTATACGCTCTGTTTTCACTTGCGCCTTGTCACTCATGTACAGCAGTATCAACAAACGGTTTACAGGTCGGCGCGTGGCACACGGAAGTGTGCAGTTTCCTTCCTTCTATAGGTTGATTACCTTTTGACCTACTTTGTGAAAGAGGATTTGAACTGTGTGGTCACTGCATGCGTGTAAGGAGTTCGTTCCCTTTCACAACCTCCGACAAAATTATGTATTTTAGCTTCTCTCCGACAGAATTTACATTATTTTTAAAGACGTACAATGAAGTCACGCAGTATTTGCGTCGACATTAAGGAGTTATTAATGTGTAGTATAACCAACCGTACTTACGCAAACGATGTTCACAAGATGTTAGCATTTTTCCTGCATGTTTCGACACATCACAGGTGCCATCATCAGGGGGTCTACCCAGTAGCCATCACAGTGCCATCAAATTGGTCCATTGCATAATGAATGAGTAAAACCAAAGCTACACACTTGCACACATACTCTCTATTTTGAGTAGACGCACATTCTACTCAGTGTAGAGCACAGAAAGGACAACACCAGGACTCATCCCATATTTGGGCTTAGATGTGTGTCTGGATGAAAGCTAATGCCTAGTGAGGGTTGTACAGCCCCACCCGCACCCACCCGCACCCACCCCTACCTGCACTCTACATAGTGCACGATGGAATATCTCCCCTGGTGTCTTAAAATTTGTGTTTCGGATAATTATTTGTTTAAATTGAATTTAATGTTTGCAATTGTGTGGTTTTGGTTTTACTCATTCTTTATGAAACGGGCCATTTTGAGGGCTGCCTGATAATGGCACCTGTGAAGTGCCGAAACATGCTGGAGATTTGCTAACGTCTGGTGAACATAATTTGTGGATGTGCAATTGGTTATACAAGTCACTATCATACTATGCTCGGTACGTACAGCGTCACAGTAATAGGAAGGTGCGTCGATTTCCCCGTATTGTCGTTTAGCCTTTCATCTTGACAGTGAAGTAGTCATGAGGGAAATAAAAGGCCTAAGTGACTGACTTTGTCTTGTGTTTACTTACTTAAGCTGTAAGTAACTCATACTGGCATATATGGCACAACATGGTAACAGAATTGATAAATTTTAAAGGATTTTTAGAGGAGCAGGTATTTATTCTAAGATCTACCTCGGAATTTTTTTTTATAGAAGCTGGGGAAAATCACATAAACGACAGTCAGAATGGCCGAGGCTCTCACCAGGCCATCTTGCGAATAAAAGCGTTGAAAGCTGCCGCTGTTTCAGCATTAACATTTAGGATGCAAATGTTTGAAGGGGATGTCTGTCACTGATAGGTAACAGTGGCGGACAGTAGTGAGGACCAGCGAATGTTTGCGTTCCTTGAGAAGGCGACATTCCTGGATGAGCTGAGCGTCCGAATGTTTCTTAAGAATTGTTCTGTTTTGGTGAATTCGTTTAGTTGGCTTAACGTACGTACAAACAGCGACGTACACGTAATGCAACACAATAAAAGTAAACGTGACAACATTTGAGTAGCTCTGTAAATATTTCCTGTTCGCCGTATAATTAATGTCTTATGTCGAGGCACATATGTGTTTGTATAGTAAGTGCAGTTTTCATTCACAGGAAAGGTACAATTTTGACTTAGCCAGTTCCAACCATTTATTCTCTACTCGGAATTTTTCAAAATTAATGTGTCGACACAAAATAATCATGTCATGCATCCTTATTTAAGGTGATACAAAAATACATATAATCAGCAGTTTTGCTTTCCTTCACGCTGAAGCACCGCACACCAGCATTTGTTATATACAAGAGTTTTAAATATGGTTTGTCAGTAACATTAAATGCTAATCAGCAGTTGATTTTAAATAATATTACGATTACTAACATTATCATCTTAAGAGCCTAAGTACATTTTTACTAAATTGTTCAGTCCGGATGTGGGTTTCACCCAAACTCCTGTTTTCTCAGTTCTTAAAGGGTTTTATATACCTGGGATAAAGCTGCCTGGAAGTGAAGCAGACTACTCACCATACAATACCATCACATTTAATGCGAATGATATTTTCCTGAAGACCTCGCATAATTCAAAACTCGGGTAATGTAAGGCTCATTTTCCCACAGGCATAGATATAATATAAGGGGGTTTATTCTCGAAGCGCATAAATATGCAAACATTGTAGTGTGTTTTGCTTTTAAACATACATTTTAAGCACAATAATAAGTACATTTTAATTTATTGTTTCATATTATTTCAAATTTTGAGCATAAAGTGAGACTTTATTAATAATTTCATACTGCAGTATTCAAAATCCGCATATTTAAAATTCGCATAAAATGCGAACGCACTATACATAATGTCAAAGTTAAGAAACAGTGGAGCTATGCCTTCACTGCCACCTTGATGACATGCACAGAAATGTTGCATTCTATTTTACTTTGTTTCATATTTGTTTTATAGATGAATAACTTTAAAGTGGTGCGGTTTAATTTATCTTTCAAATATATTTCTATAAATAGTCACATAAATATTTTAATTAATGTGAAAGAAGGGACTTAAAAGCAATGGAAGTCCCGTTAAATGTAACAAGTGATTCTTGTCATATTAATTGGATAGACCTTTATTTGCAACCCATTCTTATGTCTTTTCGCCTAATTATTCACTAGCGCCAACTCCATATTTCGATCATGATTTCTGTTATTAGCAGCTCAGCCACACAGTTGTTTGTGTTTCATTAAATTTGTTTGCTTTAAGAATTTATCACTCATTACAAATCAAATGTGCCTGTGAAGTACTCAATAAATTGCTATTGTTTTAATCTGCAACAGATAACAGCGTTCTGTACTTCTGCGGCATCTGGCTTCTTTGCTTTATGTTGCGAAGGGAGACGGGACAACTACAAAAACGCTAGTTCTACTGTCAGCAGAGTACAGCAACATGACAGCTGTAAGACGGCTAGTTGCACGAAAATTAGAGTGCAGGCACAGAACAAATATAGAAAATCTAGTTCTATGATCAATGGATTAGAGAGACGCAATTAAACAAAGTTGACTCAGAAATTATTATAGCACAGAGACGGTCAAAACAAGGTACTCCTAATTTCATGATAGCAGAGAGACAGGACGGCTATAGTGATGTTACAACCAGATATTTTGATGTGACGAAGTTCACTACTCTAACGCCGTTATCCATACTATCATGATGTAGACTTTCATTCTCAGTCGTCGGTTTAAAAATATCCTCTCTCTCTCTCCC
>Ga0136643_10002411_pt1 | contig 24186 bp, 25 predicted proteins | sample TergutLab28metaG_FD_96883 | JGI IMG/M metagenome (GOLD analysis project Ga0136643, IMG submission 96883) | Labiotermes labralis P1 segment gut microbial communities from Petit-Saut dam, French Guiana - Lab288 P1 (version 3) (version 3) | ecosystem: Host-associated > Arthropoda: Insects >... | reverse complement strand
CCGAAGGCCACGACTTTTTCCCCCTTAGTAACCCCCTGGACCCCCCCCCCCCTATTCCACGTTCTCCCACCTTGCCTACTCGACACTAGGCTGGTACTAATGAGCTCACCATTATCCGTGATTACGGCGATTTAAACGCTTTCTTTATCACGGTTCTCTCAGTCTTTCAATATCCGCACTACAGGAAGCATTGTACGGTGGTGAAGTGTGGTCACGAGATGGCACTGCGGTGGCTTTTGTATGTTGCTGCTGCATTAGCAACAATAAGCTGGGCAGAAAGTCTGCAGACTGGCCGTGTTGTATGTTATTATGACAGTCGGTCGAGATATAGAGAAGGTAAGTTATATTGCACGTTGCTGAGGGCTAAACAGGACTTTGTGTAACACGTGAAAGAGAGAACGACAAGACTTGCTTACTTACTCCATGAAGCAGTGGAGAAGCTAACCGGTTTGTAGTTTGTTAAGAAATTCCCCGCATTTCACGGAACCCAAAGGTTCATTACCCCATTCACAAGTGCCCGCCACCTGTCCCTACCCTCAGCCAGCTCGATCCAGTCCATACCCACATGTACTTCTTCCTGAAGATCCACCTTAATATTATCCTCACATCTACGCCTGGGTGTTCCAAGTGGTCTCTTTCCCTCAGGTTTCCCCACTAAAACCCTGTATACGCCTTTCCTCTCCCACATACTCGCTACATGCCCCGCCCATCTCATTCCTCTCGATTTTATCACCTGAACAATACTGGGTGAGGAGTACAGGTCATTCAGCTCCTCATCATGTAGTTTCCTCCACTCCCTTGTCACCTCGTCCCTCCTAGACCCAAATATTCTCCTCAGTACACTATTCTCAAATACCCTCAGCCTGTATTCCTCCCTCAATGTCAGCGACCAAGTTTCACACCCGTGCAAAACAACGGGCAAAATTATAGTTCTGTATAAGAGAAAGACAAGACAGACAATGTAAATATAACGTTACAGTGTGGCGTGTTGGCGTAACCATTTTTGCCATGGAAACGCCAAAATACGCCTGCTTTATTTGTTACTGGCGTAGTTGTGGCTGTCAACGACATAATGGTATTCAGTGTTGCCATGGAAATGGAACAAAGTGGTCCCGTTGCGCTGTTGTTGAGCTGCAAAATATTTGATACTGCTGCTAACAATAATAATATTTAATTATTATGAGTGTGTGTCTGCATTCTTGTCTCAGCTATCCGCCATGCACATCGCATATTTTCTGCACCGTGTTATATTGTAATTTGTGGCTTCTCACGCTGTACCATATTTTTGCACGTTTTCTCACAAAAGGCAAGATTTTCGGATTCTTTTTTTTTTTTGTGCATACATAAAATGTGTGTTTTGAATTTCTCTACAACTTTCATCTGAAACATTTTTCACTCTAAACATAATGCAGTGAGATAAAAAAAAATGGTAAAGTGATCCCGTTACAGACCCGGTGTGGTCCAGAGGGTGGGTAGAGGTATAGCTCTACTCTTCCATGACCGCGGCATTAGGAGGGGGTGAGTGGTCAGCAGCACGCCCCGGCCGCACTTTACCAGCGGGAAAGACCCGGTACCTATTGTACAGGAGGCTAGGTGTGCCCCAGGGCCGGTCCGGACGGGAGTAAAATCTCGCCCCCAACGGGATTCGATCCCGGACCGTCCAGCCCGTAGTCAGTCGCTATACCGACTGAGCTACCGGGCCCACAATGCAGTGAGATATTGTCATAAATTTACGTGGGTCTGCATGTGAAGTGCCTGTTATTGTTGTGTGTTTTTAATAAAAAAATAATCTTCTCGACAGATTTTCAAAAAGTCCAAAATGTAATGGAAATCTGTCGAGTGGAGGCCGAGTTGTTCCATGCGGATGGACAGACGGACATGCAGACAGATATGACAAAGTTAATAGGAGATTATTTGGACCTAGGAGGGACGAGGTAACGGGGGAATGGAGGAGATTGCATAACGGGGAGCTAAATGATTTGCACTCCTCACCCAATATTGTGCGGGTGATAAAATCGAAAAGAATGAGATGGGCTGGGAATGTGGCGCGTATGGGTGAGGAGAGGGGGGTGTATAGGGTCTTGGTGGGGAAACCGGAGGGAATGAGACCATTGGGGAGACCTAGGCGTAGATGGGTGGATAATATTAGGATGGATCTCCAGGAGGTGGGATGTGGGTATGTGGACTGGATTGGGCTGGCCCAGGATAGAGACAAGTGGCGGAGGCTTGTGAGTGCGGTAATGAACCTTCGGGCTCCGTAAAATGAGGGGAATTTGTTGACTAGCTGCAAACCAGTTAGCTTCTCAAGAAGGACCCTCCACCATGGAGTAAGTAAATATGTAAGTAAGTAAGTAATAGTAGCTTTTTGCAGTTTTGTAGATGCGTTTAAAAGCCTGTAGTTCAGTATCACAGAAAAGATTTGGTTTTGACCTTACAGAGAACACATTGTGCTACCCATAGAAAAACCAGTAGGTGACTGTCTTGTAAGGAAACAATGGTTACTTACTTTAAGAATTACACAACACATATAAATACTATGTATGACAAAATGCAGAGATGTGGTAAACTTGGTTGTACATGTAGTTAGCAGTAGGTTTAAAAGTGTCAAGCACATTCCTAATGATTGGGAAGGCATCACAGCACCTCTGGGCTCATTAAAAAAAAAAACTTAAAATTACCCATAATATAGTCGGTCACCTCTGTTAACATGACAGTCAGTCACATGGACATGTTTCTGGCTCACTTGGATGTTGTTATGACTGATTTTCACAAGTCAAAATGCCTGTTCACTGCAACAATCACATGGGCCATACCCCAAACAGAAGGCCTTGGTACACGGTCGTACTCCACTCTGATTTGTACATACTTACTGAAGCCTACGATGTGTGGAGCTTTACTTCCATGCTTCCTGTATGTCTTGATGGCACGGTCCTTACACGCAGGTACGGCTCTGTGGGGAAGCAGAACGCAGAATTGGCGATTCGGTCAGTGTTTAATGTGGCAGAATCACTGACAAACCATTGAATCATGTGAGTGATTGCAATTTCCAAGTCACAGTAATCACATGTAATCATGTAGTGACTTTTCATTCACCAAGTCAGGTTACTTTCTATAAGGTAAGAGTCAAGCATCACCTCCACAACACTGTATGCATCAAAATGTCGATGTGTTACAAACACAACGCTTGCTGTTGATGGCCCAACTGCACTGCTGTCACGTAAACAAGCATAGTTCCATCAGCCTGAAGATGGACGTAGCATGTTCCTTCCAAAATATGTTGACAGTCTTTGATCCCACAAGTGTCATTTAGACACTGAATGTGTGATGTAGGTATGTACATGCATCGCTGTGACAGCCCATAACAGGTCTCAGACAGTAACAGTAAACTATATATAAACACTGCCTGCCTGTCATAAACAACCAACTCTTATATATAAATTATCCCAGTAGTGCACTGATGAAGACTACAAAACACTTGACCCAGTATAACTAGTACCATAACTGGTATTGGAACCTGGTGTATGCAGGTACAAGTTGGTTGTACTAACATGTTATTTACAGGTTAGAGGGGAGTAACTTCACAATTTTTCATCTTATAGCAATGCAAACATGCAGATGTAGGTTAATGCCAAATGTATCTGCATCTTGACTTTCAACACAGAACTACACCAAATTCCTTCATAATACATTCAGTGACAGCAGAGTTGTTTCACCGGGACACTGACATCCATTATAAACAGTACCTAGAGAGGCTTTTGCAAATATACTTGAAAACAAACCAGAACAGGCACGTAGAAATATTCATGCTGTTGAAGATGATGATCTGTGGTAATGCTTGTGGTGACAGCGATGCTGTTGTGTGTGCTTGCAGGTCTTGGGAAAGTAGAGGCTCCAGTTGACATCGAACCCTCTCTGACAACCTGCACACACCTGGTGTATGGATTTGCTGTTATTGACGGTAGCAGCTACAAGCTGGTACCTCTGGATGAGTACCAGGAACTGGACTCTGGGAAGGGTTACTACCGGGCTGTGACATCAATCAAGAAACGTTACCCTGGCCTGAACATACTACTCTCTGTCGGGGGTCTGGCTGACCCCGTAAAGGAGAAGTATCTGACACTGGTACATGAACACTGCAAGCAACATTTGTATAATATTGTAGCACAATGATATGTGAACACTATTCATCATAAATTGTAGCAGTGTATCAGTTATTGTTGTGCCATTCAGAAACCTAATGTCACATGATCATTCAGCCCCCACTTCTAGATCTTTGTGGTTGAATTTAAAGTTAAAGTAGTTGATCCTTCACAATAAATACCAGAAAGTTAATTACTTACTTATTCACTCCGTGGAGCAGAGTCCTTCTTGAGAAGCTAACCAGTTCTCAGCTAGTCAAAAATTCCCCACATTTTATGGAACCAGAAAGTTCATTACTTGAAGTTGTAGATTTAAACTGTTATTTGTATGTTGTGTAAAGACAGTTCATTTCAATAAATTAGAAAGTTCTTTACCACATTCACAAGTGCCCGTCACCTATCTCTATCCTGAGCCAGCTCGATCCAGTCCACACCTCCACAATCCTCCTTCCTGAAGATCCATCTTAATATTATTCTCCCATCTCTGCCTGGGTCTTCCAAGCAATCTCTTTCCTTCAAATTTCCCACCAAAACCCTGTATACATCTCTTCTCTCCCCCATATGTGCTATATTCCCCACCCATACCAGAGAGTTAATTATTATTAATTAATTATTAGCCCATGTTGATCACTTCAGGCAGGCATTCTCTTCTCATTTCAGTTGGAAAGTGAGGATAACCGGAAAGCATTTGTCAGTTCAGCAAGAACACTTCTGCGACAGTATGCATTTGATGGTCTAGATCTTGCTTGGGAATTCCCAGAAATCTATGTGAAAAAGGAACGTAGCACCCTGGGTGAGTACAGAAGTTATGGATTTGGAAGTTCAGAATTGAAATCAATCTCATCTTTTACAAAATGTTAAATACATATATTTATCACCAGTTACCTCCTACATGTTTTGATATTTGTTACACCATCTCCTGGGAGACCATTTCGTCACTTGCTCAAAAACAACGTGCCTTTTACATTGTTGTTACATGGGGTGAGCAATAAAATGTACAATGTACCATGTTTTTTAAATTTACGATTCTGTTGCAATGTTTAAAAAAATATGTATTTTGTACTTCTGTAACTTCAATATCCAAAAATTGCAAGTTAAGATCCTTAATTGTAACACATTAATATCTGTTGGCTCTTGCTATTTATTGTGTATGTTGGCAATATGTGCGTTCATTGTATCCGATATGGACACAAACACAGCTGGATACAGCGAACACATATATTGCCAACATACATAACGAAAACAAGAGCCAACATATAATTCTCACTTTCGAACCATGCATCTTGATATTATCAAAGTTTTATTTATTGTGTATGTTGGCAATATGTGCGTTCATTGTATCCAATATGGACACAAACACAGCTGGATAGTGTGAACACATAAATTGCCAACATACATAATGAAAACAAGAGCCAATATAAAATTCTCACTTTCGAACAATGCATCTTGTTATTACCAAAGTTTTATTTATTCGCCAACTGATGCACTAGTGAGTTGTCTTAAAAAAACAATATTAAAATTTGCATTAAAATTTACATTCAAACAGATCCGACATGTTTTGGTGTTACAGTTACACCATCATCAGAAAGCACATTAGTTTGTGCCTACTAAAGTAAGCACATTCTAAAGTAAGCACAAAATAATGCGCTTTCTGATGATGATGTAACTTTAACACTGAAACATGTCAGAGCTGCTTTAACCCTTTAAACGCCTAGTTAAATATGCTGGCATTATTAGGAGCTCACCATATTTTCCACGTTAGCAGGATAAGGGTTAATGTAAATTTTAATATTGTTTTTTTAAGACAACTCACTAGTGCATCAACTGGTGAATAAATAAAACTTTGATAAGCCAATGAATATTAATGTGCTACAATTAAGAATTTTAACTAACATTTTTTTGAGATTTTTAGAATACAGAAGGACAAAATACATATTGTTTTAAACATTGCAACAACATTGTAAATTTAAAAAACAGGGTATATTGTACATTTTATAGAATAACTTATGTAACAACATTTCAAAAAGCATGTAATTTTTAAGAACGAAACGGAATGGTCTCCCTGAAGATGGCATAACAAACACCAAAACATGTAGGAGGTAACTGGTGATAAATATATGTATTTAACATATTGTGTGTGTTTAGTTGGAAGAAAAGAAGTGATTGACTGCAAGATTGCATGGTGTGGAAAGCTTCCAAAAAATTCAGAATTGAAAGCTGATCACTTTTTGGCTTAATATTCATGTAGCTTCATATGATAATTGTAAGTACACATATACTCACATATGCACACTTCATAAGTGTTTATCCTAGTGATTTACCTGCTGCAGTGTGTCACTTACAGATTTTACACAATCTATTACTTCCATTTGACATTTTGTGCATTGCAGTTGTGTTTGAAAACAGAAATGTTTTGATCAGGTGGATGTCACTAGAATCTTTAGAAATCTTGCTAAACATTTACCTTGTTGTGCACAGTTTCCACATAATCCATTTAAAATATTTTACATCTCATTCGGTATGGAGGTAATATATATTTTATTTCATAATAATAATAACTGAAAATCATAATGCTATGCTCTTATGTAGGTTATTAGTACCAATACTTCAACAAGTCTGCTGCTGTTAAAGAAACAGTAGACAGTTTTCAGATCTCCACCAAATGCTGTCATACCTTCTAATGAAGTTCCCTTATTGGTATGCAGGATCTATCTGGCATGGCTTCAAGAAGACATTTGGACTTGCAAGCAGCCACAAGGATGAGAAGGCAGAGGAGCATCGTGATGAATTTACCGCTCTCATTAAGGAACTAAAGAACTCTTTGAGACCAGATGGTCTCTTGCTGACAACAACTGTCCTGCCCAATGTGGACACTTCAGTAAGTAGCAATGTCCTCACCATTGGTAATTTTTACTGATACCAATACATGTAAACTTTGTCTGTGTCAAAACATTGTGCATCATATGTTTATAAGTTATGTTCTTAGCCTTGACAACAGATGGAGGTGAAACATCTGTTTCATAACCCAGCGTTTAAAATACCGCAATTACACACTGGAGAGGAGGTTGGGTGGGTCAGAGAGGTGGCCAGGACAGAGGAGTGTCAAAGAGAGCATACAAATTAGCTCAGGCAGGAATAAAGTTCCAGTTATCTGCACCACAGACAATCATTTCCTTTGTTACCATAGGTATGCAGTGATACTAAATGCTTTCTATTGCAGGCAGGTAGAAAGGATGATTGTATATTACATCAGTGAACTGGAAAGAAGTATGGATATCATTACATAGGTTTATTAGCTGATGGCTCAGATAATAAACTGGCAGGCAACAGAACAGAACAGAGGTGGTCAGGTTCAAGTCCCAATATGGATACTCATACATGTAACCTTAGCCTTTTATCAAAAATTGTTCTGTGGTCAGCCAACTTTCTGAACAACTGGTAATGCAGGTGGTGTTAAAAAGTGGATAGTTTCTGGAACTCAAACATACTTTGAAACTCTTAGTGGACAAATTCCGTCCTCAACCACTAAGGAACAAACAGCGTAATACTGCTGTTTCATACACTTTCTTACGTACCTTACACATACTTTCTTTATGGTCCTGTCTTCAGACATTCATTTTCTTTGGGTATGTGGGTGCTTGGACCCCAGCCCCAAGAGGGTTGATGTAACTTATCCAAAGAGCTTCTCCTTCTTTACCCTTGTGGGACAACTTCATCTGGCTCCTAGTTTGGGGCCTGTCTGGCTTGGGTAGCTGAACCATCAGAATGCTCAACTTCAGTGGAACTCACAAACCTCCCTGCCCAGCACTGAAAGTGCCTACAACCACAATAAGGCGGTGTCCCCTGGGGAGGAAACAGGGATGCTAAAGAAACAGAAATGTCATGGTTTTGGGGTAAAAATGCTTCAGCAACAACATTGCACAAAGATTTATTTTGTTGCCATAGCAGATGAAGAGTAGCTTCCACAATAAGCAAGCCATGAATGTCAGCCTGTACGGCTGACATGTGTCCCAGGCAAAGAAGATGATGTTAATGTAGAATGGTAGAATTCATTGTGTGTGTGTGTGTGTGTGTGCGCGCGTGCGTGCGCGTGTGTGTGTGTATGCGCGCGTAGATGGTTACCAGTCAGTGGAGTACTTAAAAACAAAACAAGGAGCATATTTGCTTCACAAGAGATTATCAAGTTATAAATAGAAAAAGTTATATATGGAGGAGATCAGTGGAATGCTTTATGCTTTATGCTTTGTAGGTTGAGATGAATAGATTTTAACACACATAAGAAACAAGAGATGTTTACTAGGTTTTGACTGGGGCAAGTGTGTGGAAAGATACAGTGTGTGGTAAGATTACACCAAGTATTTTACTAAAGTGGATCTTAGGGAAGTGGATTGTGGTGATATAGTGTGGACTTAACTGGCTCAAGAGATTTAATGTCATACATATTCTGGGCAGTTGTATTCAGCACACTGGTTTTATTTCCAACTACTGCACCAAGGTATTCTTTGTGCTGTTACCTGTTTCAGCTACCTATTGCAGCCATTATCAGGGAGCTACATTGTTATAAAGACACAAGTAGTGTATTATATGTCAGTAAGTGGTAAACATATATACATTAGCATTATGTAACAGTCAGTTGATGTACATTATTACTAAAAATTAAAGATAAAAATGTAAAGCAATCCCGTTACAGGCCTGGAGTGGCCCAGAGGATTCCAGGAAGTTAAGGTTCCCAGATCTCATGATAACAGCACAGGATGGTGGTAAGGTTGTCAGCCTTACGCACCGGCCGCCTTTACACCCAGGAAATGCTCCTGATACTCATTTCTGTTAGAGGCTGAGTCGACCCCAGGGCCATAGTGCGATTGGAAGGATTTTATGTCGATGAAAAATTCCAATAACACCGGCTGGAATCGAACCAGCGACCTTCCGATTTGTAGCACAGCACCTTAACCACTGTGCCACCGCGGTCCCCTATTACTAAAAATTATTCAGATTAAAATACAAGTGAAGTAGTGAAACATAAAAATGTAAGAGGCTGTCTCCAAACATCTTGCAATACTAGCTGTCTCCTGGATATGATAGGACAAACATCAAAGGTAAATCTTACGTATATTGGACCGTGTATCATTGTGATAGTTGAAGAATAAGAGACCAACTTGATGTCACTAGTTATTATGTTTTATTCCACTTCTTCTATGCTCAACATTTTTTGGACATTAATACATCCATCATCAGCAGCCTGCGACTTTTCTATTGAATCGCCACATTGGACGTGTGTTCTTGTTTCGATGTGTGTTGGAGTTTCGGTGTGGCTGGGTTGGGGTGGTATCCATGTAGCAGGCTGAAGCCTGCTACACACGTCCAATGTGGTGATTCAATAGAAAAGTCGCAGGCTGCAGATGATGGATGTATTAATGTCCGAAACATGTTGAACACAGAAGAAGTGAAATAAAACATAATAACTAGTGACATCAAGTTGGTATCTTATTCTTCAAACATCAAAGGTTTTAACACATGATGTTCACTCCATGAGTAAAACACGTAGAAGTGTAAAACCTAGCTTTGTGCAGTAGCTGGAAATAAAACTAGTATGGCCCAAGAAAGTTTTCAGTGTTAGGCCTTTACTGTGCAAAGGATTACATTGTATTTGTATTCAGTGTCTAAATACATAAGGGGCAAAATACAAAGAAAATTTAAAAGCAATAACTGCTTTAATACAAGGAAAAGAAGATTATTACTGGTTTCCTATCCAAGACGGTCATAACATCAAATTAACCACTCTCCTGGTTTAATACCAGTGTTGAAGAGGGATAATTTCTGATAAACACCCCTGTTTCCTCTCATGGCATGTGCTTTCTTGTCCTTTTCAACTCTATACTTGAGGTTTATTTGAAGGCACAAAATTTAATGTGAAAGATGTTTTCGTTCACAGCTCTACTATGACCTGAAAGATATTGTACCCAACTTGGACTTCATCAATGTCCTGGCATTTAACTATACCACTCCAGAAAGGAAACATGATGAGGCAGACTATCCTGCTGCCCTCTATCAAGCTGGAAACATAGATGTCAACCACACAGTAGATGGCACAATCCGATGGTGGCTTGAGAAGGGTGTACCAGGTGAGAATAGTGAAGTGGAGAGTCAGTGTGAGGAGAGAAGGCACAATACAGGGCTGCCTAACATCTGTGTTGGTCACTGATAATTGGAACTAACCATATGCCTGAAAAAGTAATAGTGAAATAAAGAGAAGTATGGAGACATATAACAAGCCAGTACTGTACTTCAGAATTTAACCGTATGCCTCAGGTACATGAGCAGATAAGTGTTATGACTAATTATTTATAGCCAGTTATGTTTGATAACTTGGCCAGTATCATTTTGTGAAAATATTTAACACTGTTTTTTCCTTCTGGGTATTCATGACCTGTTCTAGGCTGAACTTTACCTTTTATGTGTGAAGATTAAATATTTTATTTTATTTTATTTTATTTTGCACTAGTTAACAGTACCCAACTCCAGTGAAAAAGGTAGGTAGATACCAAATGTACCACTTTTATGAACACAGCAAATTTAAACAAAAATCTTCTTGAAAATGTAGTAAGATAAGACATTCATAGGAGACTTAGAAATAGATGTAATATTAGTATACGTGATCTTAGACAAATACATCTCCCAAAACAGTATGTAAATGGAATTAAACTGGTGTCAGCTTCTGTGATGAAGGTAATGAACATTCAGATTTCATAACAAGTTTCTTGACAGCTAACAACAGCTCTCATTCGTCTCCTTCATTACAGCCGAGAAGATCATCCTTGGAATAGGAACTTTTGGTGTAACCTGGAAACTGACAACAGACAGCAAGATATCTGGTGTTCCTCCAATTGGGACTGATGGCCCAGGAGAGCCAGGGCCTCAAACCAAGACTGCAGGCCTTCTGTCATATTCTGAAGTCTGCAGCCTGCTTCCCAACCCAAATCTGAGCTCTCAGTCAGCATCTCATTCCCTGCGACGCGTCACCGATCCTTCTCACAAACTTGGCTCCTATGCTTTCCGTCTGCCAGATTCTAGCTCTGATGCTGGCCTGTGGGTGGCCTATGAGGACCCTGACACAGCTGGCTACAAGGGTGCATATGCCAAGAATAAGGGGTTGGGAGGCATCGCTATCTGGGAAATCTCACTTGATGACTTCAGGGGTGTTTGTACTGGAGAAAGGTTTCCCATTCTTAAAGCAGCCAGAAATCACTTGTGAAAAAGGTGATGTAGCAGCCCAAATATGTGTGTGAAACATGTTCAATAGAAAGCCAGTCAGTAGTGCTTACCTGTGATCTACTAGACCACTCCATCCTTGTCAGTGTGCCAGGCACAACTTCCTCCCATTGCTGCTACTTTAGATGAAGTCCTTCTAATTAATTTAAAAATTGGTTCCAATCTCCAAGAAAGTGTGTGATACAAAGAGAATTCAAGTAAAGGTGATAGTGTTTTATTCTGGAAAATAAACAGAACCCATAAAATTCAGTTTTTGTTCAAAATGGTGAGATGTCAAATTTTATGGCAGGCAGTACAGTAATTATCACTCATTTGTAGGAGATTTAATGAACTGAAAACATAATGCTCATCGGCGCATGGCTGTATTCCTTTATAGACCATTTTATGGGTCTGAAGGAAAGTAGTAGTCCTGCTATGAGACATGTTCATAGTGTGGACCAGCATTCTTATGACAAAGAATGACAACTGTCTACAACTTTCCTGAACCATAATTACCCATGATCTCCCTGCATCCTATAATAAACCTGAAAACTGTTTGTATCCAGAAAATATATCTGTACATATTTAGATGATGCTAGGTTTTTATATACTGCAATATGTCATCATACTTGATCTGCAGTTATTACACACTCTGTGACTGGATACCTGTTGTGTCCCATTGATTGATGGAAATTGTAAGAGTTTCGAATGATCTTGGATGCAGATATCTGATTTGTGTTACAACAGTCCAAAAATGGGATCAGGTTTTGTATTCAGATCAGTGTAAAAGTGAATGATACTTCTGTTTTGTCTATTGATTCAATTGTGTATGAAGAATGTAAATCGGCCTAAGATAATAAAATTTAGAATTGTAGGCAGATAACGTGAAATATTCCTAATTTATTGAAAACTTTTATTGCAGATTCTATTTTATAGATTTAATGGAAGATAATGGTGCATGACATAAGCACTGTGCATCATTCTTACTGAGTATGATACATTAAACTAAGTGGAATAAATTTTGACGTTTTTGCTGACCGTGCATCTCAGTATATTTATCTTAGTAATTAGCCAACTTGATGCACAAAATTTTTGTTTTACAATAAGTTTATTTCATGCCGCTACATGTTTCGAGCACATGTGGTCGAAACATGAAGGTGGCCGTCTCGTGCACAGGTTGAGAGAGGACTCTTTCAACCTGTGCACGAGACAGCCACTTATAGGTGTGATGATACCAGAGGCTGTGTAATGCAATTTTGACCTCCTGATGATGAGCACATGTGCTCGAAACATGTAAAGGCAAGAAATAAACTTATTGTAAAACAAAAATTTTGTGCGTCAAGTTGGTTAATTACTGAGATAAATAAGTGGAATAATTAAAATGAAAACTGTAGCAAAGATTGTATAATGAAAAAGTGCCTTATGCCTTTATTGTACCAAACAGCTTGATACAGGTAGATGTTTTATTGCTGTTGCTGCAGAATACTCCAGTAGAGTGGTTGAAGAGCATCAGGAGCGGTTCAGATTTACTGTGACATGTGAACTGGTAGACTGCTGATAAAGGAAGGACAGTTGTAAATCATTTGCTAGTAAAGTTGGTCTAGCAGTGAACACAAAGTAACAAAGTACAGGTGGGGAGGTAAAAATAAAAATACACAGTTTTCCAAAATCAATGACATGAAGGCATAAAAGGGAAGAAGAGGTCTAGCTCCACTCATTCTTAACTTTGGCACTAGATGGAGATGACTAGGGAATGTCACATGCCAGCAGCTTTACCCTGTGAAAGAACTCCAGTACCCATTGAATGGGATGCCATGTGGGCCCCAGAGCTGGTCTGGATATTTTGGAAAAAAAAATATCTTGCCACTGCTGGGATTCGAACCCTGGGCCATCCGGCCCATAGCCTAGTCGCTATACCAACTAGTGAAGTTGCTGACTTACTATTGTTTGTGCATAGACGTGACTTGGCTAAAAATCGGAAGGGGGGTGCAAAATCTACCCATGGGTATTAGTAGTGGAGTTTAGAATGAGAGGGAAGATTGATTTCAACCAGTCCTTAATAAACATACACCCCTTCCCCCCTCCCAAAAAAACCATTTCCTTATTTGCCTTTTCTCCAACTCAGTGACCAAATAAAATTTCTTAGGTAGAAAAAATATGAGGGGGAGCCTTTGCCCCCTTTACTTCTCCCCCCAAAAAATTAAACCTGTGTGTGTATGTTTTCATTATCCATGTTTTGAAGTGTCCATGGTTTTATTTCTGCCTTATACCTTGACTTCTGCTACCAAATTCACCTAACGCTGATGAACCAGCTGTCCAAAAATTCCACCAGCCTTAAGCTACATTTAGCACAAATAATTCATATTTAGTTATTTCAAATATGTATACAACTTCATTATTTTCATTATATATATATATAATGGTATATACCGGTATATGTACCAACTACAACCACAGAGCAACGTCCGTCTTTTAAAGATGCAACCAGGTAATGGTTCCGCACCTAATTAAGAAATTCCCTGATTTTCATGCAACCTAAGGGTTTACTGCTGTCCTCAATATATTGCACAAACGAAATGCACGGAATTAAATATATATAAATATTACAGCTCTATCTCCGACACATTTTGCTACAAAAGTGTACCATATTCAGGGAGCACATAATGCCAGGTTTAAAACCATTGATAAACTGTTATTTATGAGGATCTACACTCTTTAGTAGTTCTCTTGCTTTTTACTTTGTATAAAATATATTTCACCATGTGAAAAATATTTTAATCTTAATTTAACCACCAATTTTTAAAAACCTGTACAAGTTGTACCCTTGATACATAATTGACTTTAGGAACAGAGCTACTACAGAGTGTAGAACCTTGTCAACAACAGCCTATCATTGGTTTTAAACCTGGCATTATGTGCTCCCTGAGGATGGTACACTAGTACCAAAACATGCTGAAGATACATCCTTGATATATATGTATATTTGAATACTGTGCATTTGGTTGTTGCAAAAAAAAATTAGTACATTTTTCTAAAAATTGCACGGAATGGATAATTTCAGTTTAGTACTTTGTTTACAAGAGCCCACCCCTTGTCGCTGGCCTCAGTCCCGTTAATCCAGTCCATGCCCTCATAGCCTATTTTTAAGATGCATTTCATATTATCCTACCATCTAGACTTAGGTCTTCCAAGTAGTTTCTCGTTGACATTTCCCTACTGTAACCCTGTGTACACTCATCCACCCTGTTTGTCTTATTCCTTGCCATCTCATCATCCCAGCTCTGATAGCCTACAAAATGGTTATCTTTGGTAAGAATTGTATATTATGAAGATTCGCATAATGCAGTTCCACCAGCCTTCTGTTACTTCATCCCTCTTAGGCTCAAATATCCCCCTCAGTATCCCATTCTCCAACAGCTTCAACCTATATTTTCCCATTTTATGTGAGAGGCCAAGTTTTGTGCTTGTACAATACAAAGGCCAATTTAGAGTTCTGTGTATTTTAACCTTGGTTGGATAGCAAAGTTCTGTATGAACTTGTAGCAAGCATTCCGCAAATTCTTTCTTATTTGTGTGACAATACATGTCGTTGTATGGTTGAAATGAACGCATATGGTACAAATTTTGGTCATTGTTAATTCTAGCATGGCTTTCTGTGAATGTTGAAAAAGTCATGTACCTTCTTTGGTTCGGACTACACATTTCGGAAAGATTTTCATCCTGCTCTGGGTACAGAGAATACCGATGCTGGCAATGTCTATTTCTTTATTTCCCCATTTATTTTCTGTTCGCCAGCGTCTAGAATTGTTCGATGTTTTAACCTGGTACACTTGTTTCAAGTTCATAGCTTTTTTTATATAATGCGCTTTTGATTAGGATTTAAGTTCAGCTCTGCAACAGCTTTGCGGCCGCAGACACAGGGAAAGTGTACTAGTAACGTGTACGAGGATAGATCGTAAATCTCTAGCGAGTGATTTACGATGTATCGGTTACATTTTGGTCAGATGCTTCTTAAGATTAGTGGTTTCACATGAGGAAAGAAGCAGATGCTTCCGAATCGTAGTATTTATTTATTTGTTTATTTTGAGAATTTGCGACAATGGATAAATTCCTGACATGTTGCTGATGTTACACGCGTGGAATATTGTTCGAAAACATTTTTTTAAACGGCCGGCATGACAGCGCGGTATTCACACGGCACTATCAACGGGTAGGTAAATGTATTTAACTGTCTAGTGTTCTATGCTGCGCTGTAGGGAAACGTTTTATTGGGTGTTGGATGCACTGTAAGGTTCAGAATGGCGGACAATTTCTAGTGGTGTGTATGTCGAAGGTAAATTAATGTACGTGCACGGACCGGTTATATTAATAAATCGTGTTGCACCTTTCAGTGAGCAAGTGCACATTGGGAGTGTTTCTGTTGCAGGGTGTAACATGTAGCCTGATGTTAGAAGAAGAAACATGGGGCCGGGAATCCTTTCAGTCCCTGCCCCCGTAACACACATATGAATTAGTTTCATTTCGTCATGTCGAAAGAGTGGTCGTGTACGGTTTCATAAGCATCAAATGTGGGACACTTGAGAATGACCTGTTGTCTTAATATAAAGCAGTCAGAAGCGAAACAATGTTACGTCCAGGCAATACTCTGTCCATTCTTTTATCTACACGTTAGTGAACAGACATGTTTCAATGCGGAAGGAATGCTGCAATCTGCTGTCAGCGGTGGTCGTACGCGGTACCATTTCTCATGTATGTAAGCTTATTTGGTATGACATGGATGCTGTCCTTGCCCCTTAAATCTTTGCCACAACAGATTGTCCCGATTCATTCGCGAAATGAAGTGGAAAAAGTACCCAGTCATTTAGATGCAGTTCGTCTAGAAAGAGATGGAGATATTAACCAAAATTTCCGAAAAGAGATCATTATTGGAAACATGAAAGAAGAGCCACAGTTTCAAGATCCGAAGACGCTGCTGGAGAAAATTTTTTATAAGTAAGTGTTTGTGGTGTATTTATCACGGTTCGGATTTGACATTAATGCTGTCTTTTCTTAAACAAAGGGATGGATGGATGGATGAATAACGTCTGGAATACCTAATCCTGAGCAGAATCAATTACGATAAACCACATGCAGTGATGGTTGAGTTACAGGATGAACTGTGGCTGGCGAAAAAGTGTGATATGAATTACTGCAATAAATCTCGTTAGCGTGATTTTGCCGCAGTTGAACCAGCGATCAATTGCACATTATACTTTTCAGTCATAGCTGTACTGTGTATTAAATAAAATTAATTCATATTTTTTTTTAACAGGCATGTTTGTGAAAAACATAGGCATTTTAGCACATAGCTTTTAAGCAAGACAGTGTAAATATTTGAAACACAAATAATTTTGTATAGTGACAGCACTTGGTTGGGGATTCTGAGATTTTTAAAATTGTTAATGTATTGTTTAATATACTTATGACTATGACTGAAATGTGTACAGTTGAGTATACTGGTAGGGGCATTAAAGATGCAATGTCTGCAATAGTAGCATAATCACTATGTTGAAAGTGCTGTTGAAATTTATTGCAGTACTCATACAGACTGGCCCTGGGTCCCACCCAATGTCCTGTACAATAGGTAATGGGTCTCTTTCCCGGGGGACAAAGTGGCCGGGGTGTGGCACTGACTACCCACCCCCATCTAGCGCCAAGGTTAAAGAAAAAGTAGAGCTAAACTCTGCTCCTCCTCTGGGCCTTTGTGACCTGTTCCAGAGTGAGCGTTTATTCTATACAGTCAATAAACTAATAGAGATATGTCTGTTTTAATGAGAACTGATGATATTTGGTTTCAGTACTGTATTACAAAATAGAACCAGCACTTACTCTTGTGAGATGTGATGTAACTTTTAACAGAGTTTTATTCACACTGTCTTTGTAAATACCATTACTTGTTATGTAAAGCACTGTTTCTTCTTGCAAATGGTAGGTACTTTTATATGTTCAGTATTGTTACATTCAGTACTTGGGTCGTACACATATCAGCATGATAGGCCAGGGTTGCCAACAGAAGGTTCACTGAGATTTAACTTATAGTACCAAAGACACATGACAAAACTACTACAACCAGAAACATTTACTGCACAGGCATTTCATTTTAAGGTGTTATGACATTGACATTAGGGTTTGAGGTTTCATCACATACATACATACATATGTACATACATACAAAGGTAAAGCAGTCCCATTACAGGCCTGGACAGGCCCAGAGGGTTCCAGGAAATGAAAAATTCACTGACACTAGATGGGATCGAACCGGTGACCTTCCGATTTGTAACACAGCACCTTAGCCGCTGTGCTACTGCGGTCCCCCCTCATTACAGTTACCCAGTTATTAAAGTAGCTACTGTTGCAAAAGTGGCACTCGTTGGTCCTGGTGCATATACACAAAGTTGAAAGTAGGGACCAAAGGCAGATTCTTGTGAACACTGTAATGAACACGTGGGTTCCATAAATTATGGGTATTTCTTAAATTTCTGGCATTTGTTGGCATCTCAAGAAAGGCTTTGCTCCATAGAATTAATGGGATTTAACTGCCTGAGTTGCAGAGTGAGAATTTGTTGATTCTGGCCTCCAACCTCATAACATGATACTTATTCACAGAGTAGATGTATCCAAATTATGACTAGTGAATGACTGAGCCCTCATTTTTGGAATTATTATTCCATGTTTGTGTGTTGCTGTTTGCAGTGCTGATATTAATGGAGATGGACTCCTGAGTTTGCAGGAGTTGTCAGACTGGATCAGCGAAAAGATCCAGGAGCATATCGGTGAGGCTTTGAGAGAAAACTTTGGGCTGTTTACCTCCATTGATAATAATCCCAGGAACGGTAGGTTAATAATCCTTGATCTGTATATAATTGCATATAGTGAAATTGAGGTGATATACATTTCTGAACGTGGAGGTGATTGTGGCCTGAAGGACAGAGACATTCTATAGGGCCATTGTTTCATCTGTCAGTTGCCACTTCCTGTTGGCTCCTTTATCCTATTAATATATCCTACCCAGCCTGCAGCCCACTTAGGCTGTGGTGGAATGACAGGAAGTGACAAATGATAGTTGTCAGATAAAGTAATGGTGCTGTATTACAGAACCATTTATATGATTTTGTTGAGGTTTGTTTGCAGACTAGAGGCATTATCTGTATTGAAGCACATACATTTTGACTTTTGAGAATATTACAGCCCTATTATGATTTAGTGCCCCTTTATTTTGTGCCATTTCAAAGCCATCAATCTTGGATTCATCATGTTATTGTGAATAGTGGAACCTCTTGAAAGCACTGCTCATGGCAGTGGATTGTTTTGTTTCACTGGGTAGAAGCATAATAATACATTTTTGGGCTTAGTTACGGTTGAGTGTTGTGTGCTGGGGGCCCTGTTAAAATTTCTGCGTGCAGTGCAGGGGTCCTGATAAGTCCTTAGCCTGACCAGGAAGGTAACAAGCCAATGTTTCTGTCAGAATGCCGTGAATTTCCTTCAGCGCCTTGCCTTGCAGGAAAAAAAAAACTTGATGACAGTTCATGTCTCTGTGTTGTTGAAATCATGCGTGTCCATAGCGTGCCTCCAAGCTTGTTTTCTTCCTGGTCAGGCTAAGGACTTATCAGTACTTTACCCCTATACAATCACATCACCTATGAAGTGATTATTGAGTTGGTACTGACCCAATGTTGTCAGGAATGATATCTTGGGAAGAATACCATACCTACTTCCTGCAGCAGAAAGGGTTCAGCAGAGAGTATGCCAAGAATCATGACAAGAAACACAGAGGGTTAAACAGATCTATGAAAGGTATGTGGTGACCATGATTACTGTAATAAATGAACTATGTACTTATAAAAATTGAGTTGGGAAATCAGTTGCACATAGACCCGACAAGGCTTTTGAATGCTGACAAGAGCAGTGCACTGCACTTACAAATATGTGCAACTTAGACATTGATTTCCCTTTTGCTGTAAAGTGGTGGAGTCTTTGAACTTTTAGTGAACTCCCCCGTGGCAAACAGTTAAGTGCACTGACGAATACACATATTTTTAGACATGTCAGTGGCCCTAATCTCTATTTAGTCCACTGTAACCAGGCAAACGCCCTCATTCTTGCGGAAATTTTGGTTATACCTACATTTTTGGCCAACGTGAAGTATTGTTCTGACTTCTACGCTGAAGAAGAATTTATATTATGTGCATGAGACACAGACTTCTGCTGAGTATCCAAGGTAAGCTGTGTTGGACGTGTTAGAAAACTCTTTTGAATTAATTTACGCGAGTTGAGCAATTTCGGCGAACAAATATTTAAGACAGTTATTCTAAATTTCGGATGTACATTGGGCTATAAAAGGAAGGCAAGACAAGTATTTGGGTCAACTACTAAATTCAAACCTTTTATTTGTTACGTTGTGATTGTGTAAATTATGGTTGCTTGTATATTTTTATTTTTACTTTGATAGTAAATATTTTTGAGTTAGTTATTAAATTTTACTAATATAATTGACACACAGTTGACCACTGATTGATGTCCCTGGAGTATTAGATAAGTTAACTGAGAAATAGAGATGAGCGTATTCTATATTCTACTGGGTTGTGTGGCAAAGCAATTTGTCAGATTCCTAACAGTCTAAATTTGGTCGGAATCTGGCTGATGGCAGCATAGAAATTAGAGACTTCGGCGCTGACGTTAATAGATGAGGCCCCTTTTAAATTATAGTGTCTACAGAGAAAGGTACAATTAGGCTGGAATACCATCTCGGGAGGCATTACATTATACCTTAAACATTGAAGTTTCTGAATGGTATATGGTTATTGTCATGACTGAAATTTTGGGTATGTTCGTTGTCTCAGATGAAACTTTAGCAGACTGATTTAAATGCCAGTTGTCTCTTTTGAGGGCCCTAGTTCTTCTGGCTCACTCTGGATGTTTAAATTTGCTGCTAAGTCAACATACAGAGACCAGCATATGGAATTCTAGGCCATATGCTGACTTGCATACGGTATCGTAGCATTTAAAGACCAGCATACGGTATTGTAGCATTTAAAGACAAGCATGCGGTATCATAGCATTTAAAGACTAGCATACGGTATCATAGCATTTAAAGACTAGCATACAGTATCGTAGCATTAAAGGTTAAAGGTACAGTGTTTCGGAGGCTGGATCTGCTTCTATCAGGCAGAATGTGAAAAAGAGAGAACCTGCTCACATGGGCCTATTAGATCTATTCTGAATTCCTGTGATTGAGACTGACAAAAAGCTTGTCCTCATTTTACATGATGTCATTCCCTTATTTTCAGAATTTTTTTCTTGTATTCATGTTGTGACACTGAAAGCCCATTTACCTGCTTCATTGTATGTTATTGTGTGCAGAGGCAATCATGCGGGACCGAGCATCATGGTCAGAAGCAGCCCACACCGATCCTGATCACCTTACTCTGGATGAATTCCTTGCTTTCCGACACCCAGAGTCAAGCCATGCGACAATATTAACACTTGTTGATGAACTCCTGGATAAATTTGGTACGAAGCCATATCAGAGTATCCGAGAATGTGGTACAGACGTTTGAAGTTGATATGAAGATGGAACAGAGAGTGTGAATAGAGTAGTCATAATGTCATCTTTGTTTTTCTGTGATTTTACTCAGTGTAGATGGCACAACATGTCAAGTCTCATCTTCAAGGGTCTTAAACTGCTTGACTTTGAAGATGGGGCCTATAGGTTTTTCATAAAACATTGGTATCTGACTACCAATCTACACTGTGAAAGATCCTGGAAGAGCTAAGATCTGATTTATGCTGCAGCAGAAGCTGGAAGTCACGCATGGCCATGATGTGGCAATGATAATTTTTGCATGTATAATAAAATTAATTATATACCTCAGCACCACCTTTTTTTATTTATACACAAGGCCTTATGTATAAATAAAAAAAGGTAGTGCTGACATATATAATTAATTTTATTATACATTCATTCTAGCACTTCATGATGCCTTCTTTCAAGATAATTTTTGCATTAGGGAAGCAGCTGAGAGGTGATAATATTTGTATTATGGAAACAGCTGAGAGGTAATAATTTTGTTTCATTTTGTAGAGTTCTGGTGAGATGGTATGTTACATGTATGACTGCTACACTTTCGAACTTCGCCCATTGTCCGTTATTCCGAAAATACAACATTGTGGAAACTTCTGGCACATTAAATTCAATAGGATGTTTGAAGTTGCGTACGAATTCATTGTAGTTATGAATGAGGTTAGTGCAGTTGGTGTAGCAACTAGGCTGCAGGCTGATCAACTGAGGTATTACTTTATTCTTGGCTGAGGCAAGGAATTTTTCTCTTCTTCACATTATCCAACCTGGTTCTGGAGCCTGTCCAGCCTCCTAGTAAAAGATTATGAGGGTCTCTTACATGTGGGTTAAAGCTGCTGGAGCATGAAGCTGAACACTTACAACTAGTGCCAAGATTACGAATGCATAGAACTCTACCTCCACTGTCCCCATACGCCTTCGTGGAATGCGAAGGGACAAATTTATCTTTTACTAATAAAAATATGACATCTAAATTAACAGCACCCAGCAACATTACTCCCGTTTATTTGTCCTTTATGCGTTCACCACTTTTAATATTTGTAACACTCGGAATGCAGCACCTTGATCAGAGACTCTGTTGTGTAATCTTCAAAAAGAGGCATGCTTGTGGTAGAACTAAACCACATTCTTACAGTACAAGATCCTTTTTTAGTTCAGATTTCATCTGCAGTCTGTTTTATGGTTTTTTAGCTTAAACCTTGCAGTTCAGAACGTGGTAAAGTGACACAAACCTGCATTGCAGATCGAGATGGAGATGAGATTCTGACAGAAGATGAGTTCTCTAGTTTGCAAACTGAAGGAGATGGTGAGAAGGAAGGTGAGGTGCTCACCCAAGGAGAAGCTGAGAGGCGTAAGGAGTTTCGGGATGTCCTAGACCAAAACCATGATGGGAAGGCAGATAGAAAGGAGTTACTGGTAAGGAGTTCGAATAATCGTAGAGAAATTTTGTCTGTGGACTTCTTGCATAGGTGCATTATATGTTGAAGATGGAATGCCCATGTGGTTTGTAACATATATATTTTAGACACATGCACTAAACATTTGAGTGGCTGCAAGACCACACATTTTTTTTATGTAATGTTGTTCAAGAGAAGTATTTTTCAGTTTGGATGTGTGGCTACTGTGTTGAGTCCCATAGAAGACAGCAAAGGAACAGATGTCAGATAACATGTACTGTTATTATTTTCAGTTTTGTGCACTTACTTTCCGTGATTTAGGCCTCGAGTAGCACTCAACCCGAAGTGTAGTGCTTACCTGATTTTTTGATTGTGTATATTGTTTATGTGGTGTGTACTGCCAGATGTACATTGGTCACCTTGTATTGCTTGTGCAATGTGTGGTGCCAGATGTACGTTGGTCGTCTTGTATTGCTTGTGCAGTATGGGCTGCCAGATGTACATTGGTCATCTGGTATTGCTTGTGCAGGATGTGCTGCCAGATATATATTGGTCTTCTTTCATTGCTTGTGCAATGTGTGGTGCCAGATGTACACTGGTCATCTTGTATTGCTTGTGCAGTATGTACTGCCAGATGTGCTTTGCTTGTGTTGTTCTGTTTATGTAGTGTGTGCCTACAGATACACATCGTTCATGTGGTACTTCTTGTGTGATGTGTGCCATCAGATGTACATTGATCCAAAGAACCCTCGTCATGCACGTGAAGAGGCAGAAACATTGCTTTTGCTGTCAGACACTGATCATGATGGCAGCCTCTCCCTGCGAGAAATATTTAACAAGATGGATCTCTTCCTTGGAAGCAAGATGGTAGATACTGCTGGCAGTTTCCATGATGAGTTCTGAGCACAAGTAGCGTCCTTTTCCATGGTAATGCATTATACAGTGCAGCCATTTTTAAATTTGAGACAGGAGATAACATTCACTGAAGTGGAGCACTAATTGTAGAATGTTTATTTCCTCTGAAGGGAATGTCAATACCCGTGATATTTCTTGGTAGTTTCTGTTAATTATATGTACTGGTTAAATTAGAATTAAGGAAATAACACGTCTACCAGACTACATGGTGTCATAATCCAGAAGAGTGCAGTATGAAATATTAACGTCTTCGTATTAAGAAGTAATCCCACTAGTGCATGCAAATGGGCAATTGTACAATAAGTTGAATCTTATGCCTTGGGACTGTCTGATGGCTTCCCATTCAGAAAACAGCGATCTAGTATCAGCTGTGGGAAGTGTTTCTCAGACATTTGTAGTCTTTTATGTTCTATTGGTTAGTTTATCCTGTATAATGTACTTGAAGCCATCAAAGAAGAGCTGTTTGCTCTAGTATTTAACACCAAACATTCACCAGATTTCTCTGTATTGTTTCAATGGCTGTATAGTTCATAATCTGGAAGTTTTGTGATCCTCACTGAGGATTTTATTATTTATTTGCATTTTAATATACAGTCTTCAGTTGTGTGCTGAAGCAGATGTGTTAACATTAATGAAACAAAATAATTTTGTTATAAAAGAGTAAAGTAACCGTAACTTTTGGTACAGAGTGTAGAGGAAAACGTTGCTCTTATTTGTTTTGGCCCAATAAGATGTTCTTTTTATTTTGCAAATATCTTGTTTTTGGCATGGCTTCATATCAAAAGAATATCTGTGAGGTGAAATGTATATTTCTTCTTTTCTGGACAGCAATTCACCCCCCCCCCCCAAAAAAAAAAAAATATAAAATATT
>Ga0136643_10002408_pt1 | contig 24193 bp, 20 predicted proteins | sample TergutLab28metaG_FD_96883 | JGI IMG/M metagenome (GOLD analysis project Ga0136643, IMG submission 96883) | Labiotermes labralis P1 segment gut microbial communities from Petit-Saut dam, French Guiana - Lab288 P1 (version 3) (version 3) | ecosystem: Host-associated > Arthropoda: Insects >... | reverse complement strand
TTGTATATTATTACTGCCGGCAAACGAATTAGACATAATTTGCATAACCGAATTTGCTCGGTTTATATCAATAGTTCTTAAATTAGGGTTATTGGCAAAAGCGTTAGCCTCGATACGCTCTAGCGAAGAAGGCAAAATTACAGAAGCTAAATTAACATTATTAGCAAATGCCGACATTCCTATTGTTCTTAAATAATTGGGTAAAACCACACTGCCTATTTGCCTGCAAATTCCACTTACAGCCACAATAGGTAGCTGTGAGGAGGAAAATGGAGGAGCTATTCTATCGGGAATTACTAAGTGAGTATTTAACGGGAACACAGAGTTATAACCGGCAAGACCACTTATCATTATTTCATCACTGGAAACAGGCCTTAAATGCATTGTAACAGCAGCAATCGCCCTATGAGTATTAAGGCGGCCGTTACTTCTAGAAATACCATATAAGGCAGGAATAAAATCAACATTATCTATAATAGCTTGTATAATTTGAGCAATAGTAATAGACGGATTGATCAAACGCATAATGGCGGCAGTACCGGCAACCATTGGTGCAGCTAAAGATGTACCGGAATAATTGCGATAAGTATAACCATAATCTCTTCTAGTAGTGGTCCTTATACCTGTACCGGGTGCAAATATATCTACTCTATAGCCAAAATTAGAACCTGCTTCGCGCCATCCATAATCCCAAGGCCTAGCTCTTCGCTCTCCGTAGCTTTCTACTAATGATGTAGCACCTACTGTTATCATACGGTGATTAAAGTTAGTCATATGGGCAGGATTACGAATATAAGTATTACTATGATGGTTATTAGCCGAGGTTACTATTGCCCGTCAAAATTAGCTATAGCATTCCACAATCTGTCTCTAGCAGTTATAAATCCTGCAAGATTACCATAAAACTGTCTATAGGTTATATAACCACTAATATTTAATATAGGTATTCTGCCTGTAGCAAATCGTATAGATTGTATTATGCAGCCTTCTAACGATACCAATCTAATACCGGGATGCATACTTGCTAAAACTCCCGCAACTTGAGTTCCATGACCAGTAGCATGAGGCTCTAATAATGGTTGTCCTGTATTATAGTCAGTATTATTAAATTCGAAAATTCTATGTAGTGTTGTGTTTATGTCATTTGTTCGGTGTATTTGATTAGTAAGCGATGGATGATCACTCATTATCCCCGTATCAACAACACCTACTAAAATCGTATCAGTATAAGCTTGCGTCATACTTAGTGCTTGCTCTAAGCCTATAGTATCTACCCACTGCGAGCCAAAAGAACCTACTCCCCCAGAAGCAGGCTCGATAGAGTTACTAATTCCGCTAGTGTTAAAACCAAAGGTTGAGTTTGCATGATTATTTTGTGATAAATTATCTATAAATTTTTCGTTTGAAACAAAATGTCCTGCTACTATTTGTAGCATACTTATGTTGATTACCACTAGCAATAATATAATTAAAACCATTGATATTAGTACTTTTTGCTTTTTATTTGCTTTTGTATTTTTCATAATTTTATTTTTCCTTTTGTATTTTTATATTACTTTATAGTTTTACCTCCAAAAGCTGGGCCATTGACGGTGAATACTCCAAAATCTATAAGTTTCAACCTTTACATTTGTTACATTTACTACATATGATCTGCAAACCTCTATTGCTAAATGAGCTTGAACCAAAGGTGGAACAATAGAAAATCCTCCTATTAAATATTGTGAAACATTTACCTTTATTGTAGAATCATATATTTTTACCGCATCAAGAAAGCTATAGGTAAATCTTGCTATCCAATTATATAAAATAAGTATATTTTTTTCAAAAAAAGCTTCATCATATAGTTGTAGTAAGTATTTATAAGTGTTACTTTTTGACTCTGAAAGCTCTGCTAATTCATCCATCAACCAAAAATTATCCTCTCTTAAAACTTGACTAAGCTCTTCTGTTGACGAAATCATAAAAACATTATAGATGTTCGGAAAAAACCGATAGCTATCACTGTATTCATCATCCCTCGCTACACCATATTCAGTAGGGCGTGTTGTTTCGTATACAGCATAATCAAAAAAACCAACATGAACAGACCTAGGAGGCGAATAATTAGGATTGTTTGTAAAACTACCCCATTCAGATGTTGCCGCCCTTAATGCAAACGGCATTTCTACCCAAGGCAGGGTTGCCACATTATCTATGTTATAGATTGCCATTCTAAGAGTCTCTCTAACATCCGCTTTACTTAAAGCCGCCCGTATATTTGCGACACCTGTTGCAATATAATTCTGTATAGCAAGCCAATTCTCGCTAGAATATTTACTTTCGCCTCTGCGTACAGTTTCGGGATATACTTGCAATTGTGCTACAGCTGTTCTTTGATAGCCTTTCAAGGTTGGCCACCAATATCTAATTGCTTCCTTTGCTTCGTTAAAACTACTTATTACTTGTTGTTTTCTTATAGCTAGCCCTATTTGTCGAATACCATTCTGCAATCTCCATAGTGGCGGAGACACTAGCACAAGAGTTTCCTCCTCTTGCAATGCTGCCACATAATTTTCTAACGCTGTTATCGCTAATGCTTTATAATCTTCTAGCGTTATATTCTCAATAATATCTTTTGTCTCTCGGCTAGCCGAACGCACAGCTGTTCTATTGTAAGCGGCATTTATTGCATCAATACCATTATCAATATGATATTGCACAAAAGGCCAAGCAAATTCACTTAGATTTAGCTTAGCTTCTTCGGAAAACTCTTGTAGTTGCTGTATCACATTAACCTTATATTCCGCCAAATCATATCTGCTTCTGCACCCTGCAAGTGCCACAAAGGAGAACAGCATAACAACTGCCATTCCAAGTATCATAATTTTTTTAATCATCTTTTTCATACTTATCATAAATCTTGCCTCCAAGTATCTATATTATCATTATATTAAACTCCATTACTTTTGTATAATAGAATTTTGTTCTAATATATATACCTATTCGTCGGTACTTATGCGATAATTATAAACTTGTACTTGCATTGCCTCTAATGTACCGAACCAATTAGCAGCTTTTTGTCTTGTACTATTTCTATTGTTCTAAAGGTAGCATCAGTATTAAAAATGCGAGCGACAAAATGTCGCCCGCATTTAATTACATCATAAATTCTTTACTTGTTTTAACTGCTTGCATTTCTGCTAATTTATCCTCGTAGCCTTTTCTGCCTAAATACGCAAAGGTTGCTTTTTTACCCTCTTCCACACCAGGTTGATTATAGGTGTCGATATTAAGTAACGCTCCTGCAAATGCAGTTTGATACATAAAATACGCTAACAATTCACCAACACTAAAAGCGTTTACTTTATCCAGAGTAATAGTAAAGTTAGGACGACCCGCCTTATATAACGCAAATCTTGTGGCTTGCATTTCGTAACTAAGCAACTGGTTTAGAGTTTTACCCTTTAAGAAACAGCAAGCATCTACGCCATCGTCGTGAGGCATAATAACGCTATCTCTAAATTTTTCTACCTCGATAAAGGTTATAACCTTATCAAAAGGTCCTTCAGTATATAATTGAATTTGAGAATGTTGGTCGGTTACGCCCAAAGCCTTAGCCGGCGTTTGCCCGACTACCGTAGCCTTGCCGTCTAAATCAACTAATTTAGCTAAGCTCTCACCCCATAGCTGACCGTAAAAATCCGCCATAAATTTAAGGCTATCAGCATACGGCATCATAACCGAAATATTTTTGCCGTCTTCAAATGCTTTTACTTGCAAGTAAGCACTCATAAGTGCGGGATTAGTATTGATATTTGGTTGCAGGCTTCTATCCGTCATAGCTTTAGCACCGTTGATAAGCTCCACAACATCTATACCCATCGCTGCACAAGGCACTAACCCAACAGATGAAAACACGCTAAACCTGCCACCGACACCTTCGCCTATCGGAAAGGTTAAAAATCCTTCTTTTTGAGCAATTTTATACAGCGTACCTTTACCGATTGTGGTTGTAACAATAATGTGCTTTTTAGCTTCGTTAGGTCCTAACTCTTGCTTAAGTAGTTTATACAAAATCAAAAACTGAGCAAGTGTTTCGCTAGTCTCGCCACTTTTAGTAATAACATTAAAGTATGTAGTTCTAAGGTCTACTACATCTAATAGCGCCTTCATTCTTTCGGGATCGATATTATCCTCGACAAAATACTTAGGAGCATTTCTTTTTTTCTTCGGCAAATCGTTATGTCTAAAGTGCAATAACGCATTAAAAATACTAAGAGGTCCTAATGCCGAACCGCCAATGCCAAGCACCACAAAGCTCTCTGCGTTTTCACGCACAAATTGCATTTCGTTGTAAATACCGTTAAGCTCGCTAACGCTTACAAGAGGAAGCTCTGTCCACTCCTGCCAGCCCTTGCCACGATTGCGGTTTACCATTTCAAACGCAGTTGTTATGCGCTTTTCATCTTTAGCAAATTCCTTCGCCTTTAAGCCATGTTTACCCACAGCCGTGTCCATCATAAAATTGTAATCTAGTTTTATCATTTTTTCTTTCCTTTTTGTTAAATATTGATTTATTTTAATTTGTTTATATTAGCTCTTTGTAATGTTTCTAATATCATATAAGTAATATAAGAAAATAAAGCGTAAAATTTAATTTCTCATTCGTCTTATTTGCCTCATTTCTCATTTTTTACTTAACCGTTTCTATCAACCCATAATCGCCATCGTGTCTGGTGTATAGTACGCACACGCTTTTACTAGCCTTATTCAAAAACACATAAAATGCGTGGTCTGTTAGCTCCATTTCTTCTATAGCGTCATCAATACTCATCGGAATTAGCGGGAATTTTTTGGTTTTAACTACTTTATGAATATCCTCATCATGAAGCTCGGGTACCATTTCTTGCTCTAACTCGGTTAAACTAACCTTTTTAGATTTATCGCTAAGACGCTTGCGATGCTTAATAATCTGTTTTTCTAGCTTAGGCAAAGCACTGTCGATATTTTCGTACATATTATTACTTGCCACTTCACTACGCATAACCATACCGTCTAGACTAATTGTAAGCTCCATAATCTCGGAAGCACCAACTTTTTTTAAGGCAATCTTTAGCTTAATTTCGCCCAAAAAGAACTTATTAAGCCTTTCTATCTTTCTTTCGATAATTTCTTTCAGCCTGTCTTTTAGCTCGTAATTCTTGGTAAAATACTCTATTCTCATAATTGTTATCTCCTTTTTTATGGCGATTTTTTGCCCGCCCGCATTATAATCACAGTCTAACATATAATTTATTATTTGTAAAGAGATAATATGAAAAGGAGTACTAAATTAAGATTGTTTTGTGCTTTTATGTAAAAAAACTCCCCAACAAAGCAATTTCTTTGTTGGGGAGTTTTTTAATTTATAATATATTTATAATATACTACGGAGCAGGAACTCTTGCAATTGAGGTAATTACAATGTCTGCACCGGTAACAAGATTAGCCGGGATTTCAACACCTATTGTTCTGTTGTTAGCCTCGATTCTTGTTGTACCTATTACATGATGAGCTACACCACCAACAGTAAATTCTACACGAAGAGTTTCACCTTCTAAAAATGGGCTAGCCGCGGCTGCACGAATACCAAACCTAATTGCTTGACCAGTTATTGCTGAAGTCGGAGCAGAACCAGCTGATTGAGTATTACCGTCTAACCAATTTCTCCAAGCTAAGCTTGGAACATTAGTAATATCAACTCCAGCAGTAGAAACAAAAGTTGTACCGGAGCGTTGTATTCTTGTAATTACAATATTACCAGTTACTCTTTCTGCTGGAATTTCAACACCAATTGTACGGTTATTCGCTTCAATTCTTGTAGTTGCTCTAACATAGTGTGCTACACCATCTACTGTGTAATGTACATAAAGTGCTTGACCTTCTGTAAATGCAGTTGCTGTACTTGTGCGAATCCCAAAGCGAATTGGCTGACCAATTCTACCAAATGTAGGAGCAGCTCCGGCTGATTGAGTATCACCGTCCAACCAATTTCTCCATGATAAATCTGTTACACCAATAGTTGTCATACCGGCAATGCTAACACCAAAAATACCTGCACGATAAATTCTTGTGATGTTTACTATTTGTGCTGTATTAGGTGTTGGAATTTCTATACCCATTGTACGGTTATTTATTTCTATTATTGTATTACCAATAACATATTGTGTTTCACCGCCATCTATATTAAATTCTACTCTAACAGTTTCGCCGGCTTCAAAAGCAGTTGCTACACTTGTACGGATACCAAAGCGAATCGGTTGACCCGGTGTAAATCTAGCCGGAGCAGTACCGGCTGATTGAGTATCACCAGGTAACCAGTTTCTCCAAGCTAAATCTACTATACCTTGCACTTGCACACCCGCCGTGATAACAGGAGTAGAAAGCGGAGGCAGATGACGAAGAGTTGGAAGAGCGTTTGCCGGGAAGTTCCAGTTTTCTGTAGGCATTTGAGCAAAATTAGCAGCTTGACCAGCTACATCTGCTATAGCAAATGCTCTAATGTTATTAGCTTCGAAATCGTGTAATGGATCCGCATATAATTCACTACCATTACCTATATTATGAGTATTCTCATAACCATTGTGCCAGAAGTCAAAGGCAGCTTCGCTCAAACTGTCTGTTACAACAAATAGATTATTATGTTGAAGTGCACCGTGTTGGCTACGAGCCGCAATACCATGAGCATTTGAAGTAGTAGTGATTTGTGTTATGGCATTTCTTAACTGCGTACCGGCACCTAAACGACCAGCAACGCCGGCAGATTGGCTATACCAACCTCCGCCGGCAGCTCTATTGATTGTACCTCTAATAAAGATATTTTCTATTAAAGTATTATCGGCACTACCCACTAAAACTCCGTGTTGACCAGCAGTTGCTGCAGTCTTAACAAAGCCGTCTAAAGCAAGATTGCGAATAATTGCACCGTCTGTGCGACGGAAAACTCCCCAACCATTAGGAGACCAGTTACCAGCAGCACTAAATGTAAAGTTTTTAAGAGCAAAGCCTCTACCATCGAACACACCGGTAAATATACCAGTTGCCGGAACCGTTGCAGCAGTACCGCCTCTCGGAACCAAAGCACCCCCTTCAAAATCAATATCCGCCGCTAAATAATAGAAACCATTATTGCTCATAGAGTTAAACTGAGCAGCCGTTGTAATTCTTGTCCAAGCAGCAGCTGTATAAGGAAGTGGTCTTATAGCTACAATTGTTAATGCTCCAGTAATATAAGACGCCGGAATTGTAATTAAAATCGTACGGTTAGCATCGCCTGTAGCTCTTTGAGTAGATTGTACTGTATGAGTAGTGCCACCTACAGTAAATTCTACTTCGGCACCAAACCTATAAATATCTAAGTCGGCAGGAAGAACTCTAAAGCCAAAATGTAAACTTAGACCAATACCGCTAGCAAGAGTTGCCACCGGGAAAGCATCTCCTTCTATAGCAGTAGAAGTTGTACCTGTACCTGTCCAGCTACGCCATTCTGCACCGGCTAAACCAGAAGCTACTGCCGCTGTAGGTGCTGTAATTGAGTTTCCTACACGCTCCGTTAGACCACCGGTAACAGCAACTGTCATATCAGCTGTTGCACTAGAAGCCGGGATTGTAAATGTAAACGCTTGTGGTCCTGCACCGGTTCCGCTAAGAGCAGGGTCGTTAGTTGGAGTTATTGTTCTTGTTGCACCTGCTACTGTGTAAGTAACCGTAGGAATACCTGTATGAGTATTACCGTCTACAGTGATAGTAAATTCTACAGGTTGATTTGCATTTGCAATGCTAGGACCGCTAAAAGTAAAGCCTGCACCTGGTGTAGGAGCAATTAACATTAAAGGATTTCCTAAGTTTCTAAGAGTCGGTAATTGACCAGCTACAAGATTCCAATTAGTTGCAGGAAGTTCGCTAAAGTCAACGCCAGCTATATCCGCCATATTAAAACGATGAGAATTTGTGCGGTTTGCCGGAGTTCCTGTGTGATCAGACTGTATATTGTCACCTACTAAGAAAACATTTGTCCAAGTTCCTGCAGGAGTTAAATATGGTGTACCCCATGTCCAAACCTCTGCTCCCGATGTAACAACCGCTACAACATTACGAACAATACCACCGTTTGTACCTATAACTGTGCCACTACGACCATATGTCGCTGTACCGGTTGCTATTACTTGACCTTCTACAAATACATTTTCTACTAACCCTCTATGAGAGCCTACTAGTAATCCAGAACGATTACCGTCAACTGTTGCATTGATAACAGATAAGTTACGAATAACACCTAATGGACCTGTTCCGCCGAATATAGACTCACTAAAGTTTCCTCCGTCGCCAACTGCACTTGGAGTAGTAGTAAAGTTCATTATTGCTCTACCACGACCGTCTAAAGTACCGTTAAAAGCATAAAAGCCATGAGTTGCGTTAAATGCGTTATCGCCGATTGCCGGAATAGTAGCTCCACCAAAATCAAGATCGTTCATTAAGAAGAAGTTACCTTGCACACCGCCACCGGCTACCAAATTATCGTTAATAGCACTCCAGTCTGCTAAAGTTGTAATTGCACCTTCCGGTTTAGCACCCGCTGGAACAGTTACTGTAAAGCTTCTTGAAAGAGCACCGGCTGTTGCTGTTACTGTTGCTACTTGTTGCGATGTAAGCACACCCGGTGCTACTGTTATTGTACCGGTTGCGTTTATACTAACTGCAGCCGCACCTGTAGTAGACCATGTTACTGTGCCTAGAGCCTCACCAGGTAAAGCATTAGCAAATACTACATAAGTATCGCCACCGAATAGTGTTAAGTTCCCAGGACTGAAAATCATATCTGTTGCCGGGCTAAGAACATTAAAATGTGCTACCTGTGAGATAGCAGGTGTTTGTACAGAAGTTGCTCTAACAATAGCTCTTCCTGTGCCAGTTGCAGTAACTAATCCATTTACAACCGTTACTACATTGGTATAAGGTGCTACTGACTCTACAGACCAAGTTACATCCGAACTTAAATGAGGGTTAGCAGGATTTACTGTTGCTTCTAACTGAAGTGAAGCGTTTGTTCCGCCACCAAGTATAAGCGTATGAGCATTTGCCGCTGTAGCTGCCGCCGGTGTTATTGTAATGCCTGTAGCTGCCGGAAGCGTAGCGTTTACACTAACTTCTGAATATACTGTGTCAACTGTTGCCCTAATTGTAGCAGAGCCTGCAGCTCTTGCTTCAACTAATCCACCTTGAGTTACCGTAGCTATAGCATCGTTGCTACTTGACCATACTACTGTACCAGCAAATTCAGCATCTTCTGGATTTGTTACTACCGCAGCTGTCAGCTGACGAGTTCCAGCTTGGTTAGCTGGAGAAGTCGCACCTAATGTCATATTAAGTGTTCTGTTTGTAGCAGTTAATCCTGTTCCTTCAATGTTTACAGCCGTTACGGTGTATGTATCATCACCACCACCAGAAGTAGTAGGTGTTGGACAGCCTGTAAACACAAACGCACTAGCTACCATAGCCAGCATTGCAAATGTTATAAGCAATGCTATAAGTTTTCTTGATTTTTTCATTTTCTTGTTTTTGTTCTCCTCTTTTTTTAGAAAGTTTTTTGTTTTGTACATATAGTATGTACCATATTCTTATATATACTAACACTTATCAAAATATAATGTCAACTTATTTTTTGTATATTTGATTTTGCATTTCTTTTAAAGTTTCATAATTAGATTTTATAGGATATTTTTGCGATTGCGATACCCATTCTTTATTTTCATTTCTTTTTACTTTTGCTTTTTCGCTAAATAAAAAATTAGTTAAAGAATATAAGTCTATCCAAATTTCCCCATTGCCGTCCTCTTGAGAAGGATGGAAAATTAACTGTAGTCCTAAATGTAAATGCGGTTTACCTGTTTTTAAGTTTACATTTTCTTTATTAGAATAACCGGTATTACCTAAAAATCCTATTACCTGACCCGCTGTAACGGCATCGCCTAACTTCAAATCAGTAGCAAAAGGCTTGTCCTTTTTTAAATGAGCATAATAATAATAGCGTTTTGTGTCGTGGCTTTTTATACCAATTCGCCAGCCACCGTAGCGATTCCAACCCAGTTCGGTTATTGTACCGCCCTCTATTGCTATAATCGGAGTACCAACACTACCAAATAAATCGTGACCTAGGTGCTTACGGTTAAAGCCAAAGCTGCGACGGTTACCGAAATCGTCGTGATGACTATACCAAAAACCGTTAGCTATAGGAGAAAATCCCCTTATGCCGTAATGAATTTCTTCGCTCTGTAAATCCGTTTTATATTCGCCAACAAGTCCGTCAAAAATTGCCTTGTAACCTTCTAAATAAGTATTAAAATATTTATTATCGGGATAGATATCCTCTATTGTACCTCCGCTGTTTATATGAGTGCGTAGCTTTTGTAAGTTGGCTTGACTTGTTTTATGGCTAAATTTATTGCCATTTTTACACGCTAAATATGATAAAACTTCACTAAAATCCTGCGGAGTTTCGGTGGCATTGTACTCTTTACAAAATGCTAACACACTTTTAAGAGTTTTAGTATCAGCATTAAAATCCACCCACCTAACAACCGGACTTTCAGTAGGGTCGACTTCGCTTACACTAGCCGAAACACTAGAAAAATTACTCGTTAAAGCAATAGCAAAAAATAGCGTTACAAGTAAAAACGCTATAATTACAATAAATTTATTATGTTTTTTTATAGATGTATATGTTTTAGACTGCACTTAAATATATTTTGTAAAATGCAGTTAAAATATACTAAAAATCGTAACTTTTTACTTTACCTATCCCCACTCCAAGCCTTCTTCGTCTACATACAAATACGGCATACCAAAAGCCGTCGCATATTGCCTAACTTCTTCCTTACTAAACTCGGAACTCCCACGGTTTATACACAGCATAACATCAGAATGAGGAGCTGTTTTTAACCAATTATTTTCTATAAGACAATCCGTATCAATCAGCAACCCAATCTTACCTTTTTTAGAAGAAAAAACTTTAATCTTATTACTGGTACCCAATTCGTCATTAAAAGGATTGCTAGCTCTATCAGCAATATCTACAAGCCTACCTTTATTACAAACCGCCACGCTAATATGCTTAACATCAAGTGCTTTTGTCCTCAGCCCACAAAAAATACTGCAATTCAGTTTTTTAGACACATCAGCCAGCCGTTTAATCTTATTATCTCTGCCGTCTACTTCTTCGGATAAATCAACCTCACTCATTGCCAAAAACGGACAAACTAAAATATTATCCTCAAAACTCTCGCCTGCCTTTTCTATTTTTATAGGACAAAATGCCCCTAGCCAAACCTTAAATACAATTTCGCCCACTATCGCCTTATGTAACATACTCTCTAGTGTATTACAACATTCGACAAAATGTGCATAGTTTTTTTATTTTGCTAGCTTGAGATTTCTACATTCGATACCTTAATAAAAGTCAAAAACACGCTAAAGAATTTATCTAAAGCGTGTTTATTTTTTGTATTAGATTTATTTTCTATTATTAAGGCTCATAATCGGCGATACTCTCAATAGTAAAATAGGCATTAGGCTCATGCATACCAAGTTTTATAGGATGACCCATCATAAGAATTTTAAATTCCGAATCTGCAGGAGCAGGAAAAATAAAACTCGTTGAATAATGCTCAAATGAACTAGAGCTCGGTACAGGCATAAGAGTAATTAACTCATCATTAACATAAAAATCAAATTCCGTTATTCCTATATCCGAAGCACCATTTATGCCGAAATTGACTTTCCAATACTTTGCGGGTATCAAAGTGAACGAATTATCTGCATTCTTGATAACATCATTTTCTGCTAAGGTTTTATCGAGTATAATAGGCTCATTAAAATTAATTTCTTGACTTGGGATCATGCTTATATAAGAACCAAATGCTTGATTCCTACTAGGCGGTCCGGGTGGTCCTATATCGCCCCTTGGACCTTGCGGACCTACATCCCCCGTGTCACCTTTGGGTCCGTCGGGTCCAATAGGTCCAACTGAACCTGTATCACCTTTGGGTCCGTCCAATCCTATAGAACCTTGTGGACCCATAAGACCTTGTGGTCCTGTAGGACCTGTTTCACCTATAGGACCTATGGGCCCTACAGGTCCTATCAAACCCGTATCGCCTTGAGGACCAATCGGTCCCATAGGCCCTATTGGTCCCCTGTCGCCCTCTGGACCTTGTGGACCCATAGGCCCTCTCTCTCCTGTATCACCTTTCAAACAATAAAAACAGTGACAACAATGACAACATTTATTCATTTATTTAACTCCCTTACATAACCACACTTTAATTGCGGTTATGTAAGGGAGTTAATCTTTTTCTTATATTTTATGTTAAAAATATTTGAGATGTTACTAAACACATAGAAAATGATAATAACGATTTAGAATTTTTTATTTTATCGCCTTGAAGTCTATTTCTTTAATTCTAATTCTGTTTTCTAAAAACAATTTATGCATTAGATTTTTTCCTTGGTCTTTATTATGTAGAGTTGCACCATAAGAATTTATTAGTTTATAAACAGCGTCCAGCGTATCGTTTTTTACTTTGTTAGGATTTTTCACATCATAATCTAAATAGCAAAACTTTAAAGAAACATCAGAATTTTCGTAAATATTATAATAATCAAATATGCTCTGAAAATAAGAATAATCTGCTTCGCTAAGAGAATGACCAAAAAACTTAATAACTAGCGGTTGTTCTTTTGATGGCAAAATTTTTACTTTTTCGTCCGCCATCTGCAAAGTACGATAAGTTTTACTAAATAAACGAAGCTCATCGCACTTACTATTTTTAACAGCATTATCATCAATTCCAAAAATAATATTTGATTGTTTACACAATTTGCATTTCTCTTTACAAAGCTGTCCATGAACATTTGTATAATAAGATAAATTAGGATTTGTATAATTGAAATTCAAAATTGAAACTCTACCCATATTATGATTATATACTATGTAATTAAATAATTTAATTGTGTTAGTATAATATGCATGATTTGTTGAATTTAGTTGTTTGTTTAAATATTCACAAAATTGACTTTCCAAGTCTTTCAATTCAGTTAATAAATACTTATTTAATATCATTAAATGGCGTTTTTCATCTGTAATTCCTTTTTTTAAAATTTCATATATAATATCAACACAATATCTTATGATGTAATTATTGATTGGATTTTTATCATAATTTTTAGGTAAATAAAATCCGTGCCTAAACATATTATGTGCTTCCCTATACAGATTTTGAAATCTACTTACAAAGATATCTTGAAGAGTTCCTTCTATTATTTTTTCTACATCACACCAGTTAGGATTTTCTTTACTATGTTGCTTCTCATAAAAAACTAAAAGCTCTTGCCAAAAGCCTTTTGCTTTACCTTTAATACATTCATTATAAAAATCAATATATTTAGATTTAAGTCCACAGGCTAAATCAAAACCGTTTCCTATTATCAAAAGAGTATTTTCCATAGCTTAAATGTAGCATACAACACTCTCTTTGTCATCTGCTTTATTTGCTATCTTTCGACATTATATTTTTACTCTACTATTGCAACATTAAAATTGTTTGATAGTAGCTTTCGATAATTAGTGGTACTAAGTGGAGGATGTTTGTAGGAAGTGTGGGAGCAAAATTTAGATTGCTTGCTGATAAAAAAGCATTTAGTACGGTAGAATAAAACTCTTGAATTGGGGCGATTTTTGAGCTAAATTCATTTGATAACTGAGCTATTTGCCCACTTAAAATTAAAAGATTATTTCGTTTTGAGTTTAATAAAGATAAAGCATAAGTTTCTGTAATTCGTCCGGCTGATAAATCTATACTTATAACAGCTAAATTATCTATTAGCTCTATAGGTGTTGTTATTATGTTAGATAAAATTCTTGAACTCTCAAAGTTTTCCGAAAATAATCTAACTCTTGGCACTGTTCTTCTAAAAACTTCAGCATTAAAGCCTTCTTCTATGCTTAATCGTTGTGCTACAGCGTTAGCATCTCTCGTATTATTATACACCGATGCTACCACCAAAAAAGCATCTTCGGAGTTTACAACAAAACCCGCTCCGCCGATATTTCTAATTGCTAACGCATCTCTATTTGCCTCGGCTAACCTTTCGTGCCTAGCAGTTACCACCATATAAAAATGCCTTCGTGGCACAGTAACCGTACCAATCGGCGGACGCACAAAAATAAATACTAAAATAGCACCGCACACCAAAAGTGAGCATACAAAAAGCACTATTGCCAGCCGATGCCAATAGATTGTTCTATATATCCCTCGCCCTCTTCTCGACATAATTCGACAGACTATTATATGATAGGCTATTTTAACATATTCAACATATTATAAAAGACGAACTCTTATTGTTCTAAAAGTTCGTCTTTTTATTAGGTTCGGATAAGCAATGGTTTCTTACCTAGATATATTGATATAATTATTTTGGGATGCCCAAGAGTGCGGCGCCTACATTCAATAGTTCTTAAACACAAAAACAATAAATAAATATTCGCAATATAAACAAACACTATGCAATAAGCACTAAACTAATCAATCCCCAACTTGTCCATAAGAGTATCTATAGTGGTATACTGCGGTTCTAAAAACCTAATTATTGAACTAGATTTGAGAGTGTTTTTAAGTGCTATGTACATTGTGCGAATGGCTCTAATGCTTGTCGAGGCAACAGCTTGCTCGAACGCCTCGCAAACAAGCATCATTTCCTCTTTGTCTTGAGTTGAAAGATAAACATCTCTAGCGACTAGCCCTATAAGTTCTTTAGCATTAGTATGAAGTGCCAAAAGCGTCAGTTGGTCTAATTTTTGAGATTTAACCACCACAGGCTCGTTATATGTAGACTTAGTAGCTGAAATTTCGTCAGAATACGATAACGGATGATACTGTGGCTTTGGCTTGTGTTCTTGTATCGATGGCTGTGATACAAATATTTTTTGCGAAGTTTCTTGCGTTGGAGTAACTATATTTACAATCTCTTTTTCTTTTTGAAAGGCACTAGGATTTAATAGATACACAATGCTTGCACAAAAAAGAGTTATTGTTTCGCTAACAAATATATCAAATTCTTTCTCTGGACCTTCTCTATTATAATAAAAGGCACTCAAAAATTGCTTAAAATCCGTTTGTTTAGTATCAAATGATAATAGCAAGCAAAAAACAAGAGCAACAATATTCTTAGGGTCTTGCGGAAACCTAAGTCCTGTACCCTTTGCTACATGCGATTTAGCAGTAAAAAATTCTGTCTTAAAGTCAAACCCATCCATACATTTTGCCACAAGCTCGTAAAGTTCTTTATGCTTTGCTATAATTTGCAAAAGAATTGATATTTTTTTCTCGGCTAAAATGTACTTAGTATTCAGTAGCTGATTACAAGCATTTTCAAACTCCGCCAAAGCGTTTTGAAGATTGTCCTGAGTTTTTATCGACATAATTTTTATGTAAATTATTTATTATTTCTATCATTAAGCCTTCTTAAAAACTCTGGGAATTCGCTTGTATCGTCTGGTGCTACATGAGTTCTTGGAAGATCTATGCTTACTTGATGAGGATGATAAAATGAGTTTGGAGATTGTTGTCTTTGAGGTTGCGGAGCGTATTGCGGATTGATACTAGCAGAAAAAATATCTAACGGTTGTACTGTTTGATTTGTTGCTCTATTTGGAAGTTCAACTGCCAACGGATTGTTATTAGGCATAGATCTATTTTGTGCTACATTTGTTGTAGCTGCCACTTCTGCTTCAGTTTCTTCTTTTTTACCTCTTCCTTGACCCGGAAAACCTGTAGCTATAACAGTAACAAGTACCTCGTCGCTAAGTGATTTTCTAATATCAGCACCAAAAATAATGTTAGCTTTTTTATCTACTACCTCTCTAACAAGGTTAGCTGACTTATAAACTTCTTCTAGCGTTAAGTCGCTAGAGCCAATAACATTAAGAATAACACTAGTGGCACCCTCGATAGAAGTTTCTAGTAAAGGACTTCTAACAGCGTTTTTAACAGCATCAAAGGTGCGACGCTCACCTTGACCTTTACCAATACCCATGTGAGCAATGCCTTTATCTTTCATAATAGTACGCACATCAGCAAAGTCTAAGTTTATCATAGATTTAGTAACTATTAAATCACTAATACCGGTAACACCTTGGCGAAGAACTTCGTCTGCATATCTAAAACTTTCACTAACAGTTAACTTAGATGCAACAGTAACTAGTTTATCATTAGGTATTATAATAATTGTATCAACAAACTTCATTAGATTAGCAATACCAATCTCAGCATTATTCATACGCTCTAAACCTTCAAAATCGAATGGCTTAGTTATAACTGCAACCGTAAGGATACCTAATTCTTTAGCAATTTGTGCTACAACAGGAGCTGCACCGGTACCAGTACCGCCACCCATACCGGCTGTAATGAATACTAAATCAGCACCTTTTAGTGCTTCAGCAATAACTAATTTACTCTCAATAGCCGCTTCTTGACCAATTTTTGGGTCTGCTCCGGCGCCTTGGCCTTTAGTTAATTTATCGCCAACTTGAATACGACGATGAGCAGTACTTGCCGCTAAATCTTGTAAATCGGTATTTACAGCAATATATTCAGCACTACTTACATTGCTTGCCATCATACGGTTTATAGCGTTTCCGCCACCGCCACCCACACCAACTACTTTAATAATAGCGGCCGGTCTAATTGTATTATTTTTATTAACTTGCATTTTTATTTTTTTCTCATTTTATCTGATAAGCTATAAATATATTTTATAAATTTAAAGTCAGCAAATAAAATTTTTCGAAAGCCTCATATTAAATTATAAACTATAAAGCCCAATTTGTAAACTGATTTTTTATAATTACTATTTTAGATACTTTATTAATAATGAATATTCTTTTAGTTCGGATTTTAGTGATTTGTAGTTTGGGATATAATGTGCTACTAAATTCCAAAAAACAGGGCTGTGATTTAGATAAAATGAGTGGCAAAGTTCGTGTATTATTACATAGTCTTGTAGATATTGTGGTAATAAAATTAGTCGCCAGTTTAGGCGGATGTTTTTTTTAGCGTCACAACTGCCCCAACGAGTGGAAGCGTTTGATAATGATATATTAGTTATGTTTGCTTGTAAAATACCGGCTAAATAAGTTGCTCTTTGAGTTAGTTTCTCCAAAGCTAATTTTACAAAAAAGCGTTTTAAGGCTTTAGCAAATTTTTGAGTATCTTGTTGTAGCACTACTGGAATAAGTAGCTTTGTACTTTCATTACTTTCGCTATTTTCTTCTAGTATGATTTTTGATGTTTTTACATATTGTGCTTCTATCATTTGTCCGTCTAGTATAAAACTTTCACCGTTTAATATAGCACAAAATCGATGATACCTTTTATAGTACGCATCGATTTTTGATATAATCCATTTAGATTTTAGTGCCACAAATTTGTCAATTTCTTCTTTTTGTAGCTTTAACGGTGCTTTAACTATCGGGTTACCGTCTACAACGGAAATAGTAAGCGTTTTGCGTTTTTGGCGGATTAGTTTATATGAAATGTTATACATTTTTCAAGGTTCGTGCGACAGAGTGTCGCCCCTACAGTTTAATTATTATCTAATTAGCGGTATTTTTACTTCCGCTTTAATAACATGAAAGTCATTTTGATGACCTCTACCTAAATAAAAATCTAAAAACGCTTGAACTACTATATACTCAACATCGTCAACATTATGACCAGCAAAATTTCTATACCACTCTAAGCATACCGCTAACTCTTGCTCTAAAACGATTTCTTCGCCACCTGATACAACTAAACTTCGCCACCATCGATTAGATCTAGGAACATAAATATCTGGTCTTGCTAAAACACCAAATATTTCCTCGGGATACGGAAAAATCCATGCGAGTATTGTGTGTTCTAATACTGGCTGTTGCTCTAAAGTATGATTAGACCAACTCCAATCCCAAAGTCTAATATTGCTGTCGCTTAGATTTTTGAATGTGGTTGTAATGGTTATCGTATCGCCCTCTTGAACTGTTTCGGCATTGACTGTAACGGATAAATAAAAATCACCCGTTTCAAAAGTGCTAACACAACCTATAAAAGTAAACAATGTAAAAATAGTGATTGCTAAAGAAATAATCAGCAAAATTATTTTGCCCGTTTTTTTGAGTTTGTTGTTTTTGTGATAAGTATTTTTCATTTGGGTTTTCCCACCTAAAAATTTTAAGTTACTTTGCCTACTGGATTGCTTAGTCGAATTTATTTTTTCCTATAATCCAATCAATAAAACAATCCAAATACAACTTGCTTGTCAAATTTTAGAAAAAAACCTAATGTTTAATAAGTTCTACTCAAACTTGCTAACTCTATCTTTTACCAATTCTATAAACTGCTCTAACTTCATTTGACCCAAGTCGTTGTTTTCGCCCCTTGTGCGAACCGAAACAACACCTGCTTCTGCGTCTTTATCGCCTATAATTAAAGCAAACGGACATTTATCCACGCCGATAGCTTCACGCACCTTGTAACCAATTTTTTCGCTACGATTATCCGCCTCTGCTCTAATGCCCGCTTTTTGAAGCTCTCTTACAGCCTCTAGCGTATGCTGAATTGTGCGGTCGGTAAGACTAAGTACTTTAACCTGCACAGGAGCAAGCCACACAGGCATAATACCTGCATATTTTTCGATAAGCATCGCCATTGTACGCTCGTAACAGCCGATTGAGCTACGGTGAATAATATACGGATGTTTTTTAACTCCATCGGTATCAGTATACACCATGTCAAATTTTTCAGCCAAAAACATATCTACTTGAATTGTGATTATTGTATCTTCTTTACCAAAAACATTACACGCTTGAATATCGAGTTTTGGTCCATAAAAAGCAGCCTCGCCAACACCAACAGTGTATTCTAAGCCTACCGAGTCCAAAATTTCTTTCATTAAACTTTGAGCTTCGTCCCATTGTTTTTTAGTTCCGATATAAGTATCTGCGTCTTTTTCGTCCCAAGTCGAAAATCTAAATGTAACATCGCCTTTTAGGCCTAGCTTTTCCAGCATAAAATAACTAAGATCTAAAGATGCCTTAAATTCGTCCTTTAGTTGACTCGGAGTACAGATTATATGACCTTCGCTAAGTGTAAACTGCCTAATCCTAATAAGCCCATGCATTTCTCCGCTTGCTTCGTTGCGAAAAAGGCTACTTGTTTCATTGTATCTAACAGGCAAATCACGATAGCTCTTTAGGGAGTTTTTATAAATCATGTACTGAAAAGGACAAGTCATCGGTCTTAATGCCAACACCTCTTGAACCTTTTTCTTTTGAATCGTTTTTTTATCTTTTTCAGAATTGAGCTCTTGCTTTTCTCTTTTTTCTAAAGCATCAGCATCGCCGATAACAAACATTTTATCTCTATAATGTTGCCAATGACCGCTAATTTTATATAGTTCAGGCTTTGCCATAAACGGTGTTTTTGTTAGTTGATACCCTCTTTTAGCCTCTTCATCTTCTACAAATCGTTGCAAAATACTAAACAGCGTAGCACCCTTTGGCATTAAAAGCGGTAATCCTTGTCCGATATTTTCGTCTGTACAAAAATATCCTAACTCTCTACCTAGCTTGTTATGGTCTCTCTTTTTAGCTTCCTCTTGTGCTGTAATGTAATCTGTTAAATCGGATTTTTTATCAAAGCTAGTGCCGTAAATACGAGTTAACATTTTATTTTTTTCGTTTCCTCGCCAGTATGCACCTGTTAGTTGAGTTAGCTTAAAAAACTTTACTTTGCCAGTAGACAGTAAATGAGGTCCCTGGCAAAGGTCTATAAATTCGCCTTGACGATAAACTGTAAGCTGAGTTTTTGCAGGTAACTCCTTTATAATTTCAATTTTATAATCCTCACCAAAACTACGCATCATAGCCAAAGCTTGCGTTTTAGAAACAAGTTCTTTAGTAAGTGGTAAATCAGCTTTGATAATCGCCTCCATTTCTTTTTCGATTTTAGCAAAATCATCTTGAGTTATAGGCGAAGAAAACTCAAAATCGTAATAAAAACCGTTTTTTATAGCGGGGCCTATTGCCAGTTTGCAGGTTGGATAAATATTTTTTACCGCTTGAGCCAAAATATGCGCTGTTGTATGACGATAAATATCTTTGCCTTCTTCTTGTTGAAATGTAAAGATTTCTAAATTGCAATCATCAGAAATTTGAAAATTTAAATCCACAATTTCACCGTCTACTTTAGCACCAAGTGCCATTCTAGCTAGCCCTTCGGAAATTAAAGTTGCTACCTCTAATACGCTAGAAGGTTTTTCAATTTGTTTTATACTGCCGTCTTTTAATGTTATGTTTATCATGATTGTTTATAAATTACAAATTACAATGTACAAATTATAAATTCGGACTTATTGAACTTCGTTGTAAGTGCTATATAAATCATTATTTGTACATTGTAATTTGTAATTTAGTCTAAAGGTTTTATCTCAACCGAAGTATATGTTAGCACAAAAACCGTTTTAGCACCAGCTTTTTTTAGCATTCTGGCACATTCATTTGCTGTTGCTGTAGTGGTTAAAACATCGTCTATAAGCAAAATAGTTTTGCCTTTTAGCTGTTTTCTACTATTGTTAGCAAAACCAATTACCTCAAAAGTATTTTTTATAATTTCTATGCGTTCTTTACGATTTAATTTAGCAAGATTATCCGTATGAACACTCTTTATAAGCAATTCTTTATAAGGCACTCGCAATCTATTACTAACACCTTTAGCAAGTAATTCCGCTTGATTATATCCTCTTTCACGCTTGCGTTTAGAATGTAGTGGTACAAAAGCAATACAGTCAATATTATTTCCAGACATCTTTTCTCTAAAAGCACATTTTACCATTTCTATAACCAATGGCTCAGTTAAATATTTAGCCTGAGAATATTTAAAGTTATGAATTAGCCGCTTTGCCGTTTCGTTATAGCTAACAGCACTCCTTGCCATATCAAAATAATATGTGCCGTGTGCTATACATCTATCACAAAACTTTGCCATATTTTTAATACTTCTGCCACACCTAACACAAAAATGCTTATTATATTCTATGGAACAATTTTCACATAGTTCTCCTTTTTCTCTACCATCTAGTTCGCCACCACAACTAATACAAGTAATGCCTTTAGGAAAAAGCATTCTAGAAAATATGTCTAGCATACCTCTGAAAAAATTTTTCTTTTTCGATGATTGCATAAATTTAAGATTTTTTCTTTCAGTTGTTATACTGAAAAATATTACTCCTTTGTTAAAATATCGCCCGGAGTACATTCTAAAATATCGCAAAGAGCGTCAAGGACCTCAAAACTGATTTTTGTTGTTTTGCCGTCTGCCAGCTTCTGAAAATTACTCGAACTCATTCCCAGTTGAGTATATAGCCAGTATTTTGACCTTCCTCTTTCTTTAAGTAATTTTAATATTTGAACTTTTATCATAATAAAATAGTGCATCTATAGATAGTAGTATCTATAGGGATATTATGCTCTAAAATTCTATTTGACATACAACCCCTAAAATGCCAATATTTGCACATAGGGTATTTGTAGATACCCTATACTGTCGAAAACTTATGAAAAATTTAGAAGGAGGTTACACAAAAGAATATCAGAAATCGAAATGCTTACCACACAAATAGGTGAACTTGTTTCTATGGAAATAGAAGATATCCTAAAAGTAGAATATGTAAAAGAGCATGGAAACTAATTACTTTTACAATTACTATGCAAAACAGCAAACAATACTTATTAGTTCTAACAGAAGTCATACAATAATAAAAAAGAGCTGCAATATATCTATCATTTTTTATTAGCAATAAAAAAAGCTTAACCATCTGGATTGCTTCGCCATTAAGCCAAACTAAATCAGTTCTTAGCTATGGCTCGCAACGACGAGAACGGATAGTCACTGTTTTCGTCGTTGCGAGGAGTTATTAGATTTATTTGAACTAAGCTAATCGACGAAGCAATCCAGTAAGCTAGGCTTTGGATAGGTAGTCATAAAAATGAACCAATCTAGCAGACCACGCTTAAAAGGTACTTGATTAAATCAAACAATAAAATTTCCATCAATTAAAAAACTTACATAAAATATAAAAATCTACGCACACTAATCTGGGAGGAGAAAATATTATGAGAACTTTTGCTGTACTTTCGGCTTTAGTAGGTGTAGTTTTGCTAGTAGTAGGTTTTGTAAGATATTTTGCTTACACGCACATTATGAGCGGTGGCAATATAGCTTTATTTACAATAGGTAGCATTGCTTTATTTGCCGGTATAGTTTTGGGCATTGCACACTGGTCAACAAGAAGACATTTGCCTACTCACAGAAACCATCCTTAATAAGAATTTTTCAATTTAGGATAATAAACAAAAAATCCCCGCTTTGCAACAACTATAGCGGGGATTTTTAATTGTATCAAAAGTGATACACACTACAAATTTTCTTCTAATAGATAATCTATCGTTACATCTAAAATATCAGCTATTTTCTTTAACGTAAAAACATCAGGTATTCGTCTGCCGATTTCGTATCCTGTTATAGTAACTCTATTTATATTAAATACATCAGCAAGCATTTGTTGAGTTATACCTTTTTCTTCTCGTAAGAATTTTATTTTTTCTCCTAGCGACATTTCTATTTGACATTGTGTCAAAACAAGAGTATCAAATTATAAAGAAAATTCGTAAAGAATTCAATTAACTCTCTTCTACTTCTATTTTGTTCATATATCTCTCATTTTGTCCATTAGTTTTTCTCTTTTACTTAAAATGAGTTTTGTTCTTTCAAAACAGTCATTATAAGTTTGACCTGCTTTTATCTTAGAACTCTCATTATTATAATCTAGATAAAATCTTGAATACCAATGTTTTTGCTTTTTACAATCATTAAATAAAGCCTCAAAATCCTTGTACAAATCATCCGTTATAAAAGGCGTATATGAATATAAAATTTTTTGAAATGCAATACAATTTCTTTGAGCATTTTCATTTTTTTCGATAAGAATTTTATTTCCTTCTACTTCATCTACAAGTACATAATCCATCATAGGAAAAAGATGCGATACCGAGAAAACCATAGATTGCATAGTTTCCGAAAGTTGTTTTAATATATCAAACTCCATATCAAATCTTATCTTTGATACATAGTTTGTTTTTTCTAATTTAGCTTTTATTTTTTCAATGCCTACCGTTCTTTTATGTAAGATAAAAAAGCTAACTATTCCCCATAAAAAAGCCAAACCCGCAAACGCCATCGCTATAATCAATGAAACTGAATCATTTATTTCTGTTGTTAATGCTATTATTTCTGCTACCATTTTTTTAGCATAACACTATATATCTTTTTTGAAAAGAGTTTTTTAATAAATTAAAAAATCCTTGCTAATGAGTTCGGTCTCGCTAGCAAGGATTTTTTATCATAATGCCTAAAAGGCATTACTGAATATATTACTTAAACTACTGCATAGTTACAAATTATTGATTAGGTCAAATACTGGCTTTATTATTGTATTTTGTCTTTGGGTCAACATAGAAAAAAGTCAAAAATCTTTTCTCTCTGTCTTAAGTGATTAAGCCCTCGACTTATTAGTATCGGTCAGCTGAACACATTGCTGTGCTTACACCTCCGACCTATCAACCTAGTGGTCTTCTAGGAGTCTTACTACCTTACGGTATGGGATATCTTATCTTGAGGTTAGTTTCACGCTTAGATGCTTTCAGCGTTTATCTAGTCCGCACGCCGCTACTCTGCCATGCCGCTGGCGCGACAACAGATGCACGGTAGGTGCGTCCACTCCGGTCCTCTCGTACTAGGAGCAGATCCTCTCAAATATCCTACGCCCACGATGGATAGGGACCGAACTGTCTCGCGACGTTCTGAACCCAGCTCGCGTGCCACTTTAATCGGCGAACAGCCGAACCCTTGGGACCTGCTACAGCCCCAGGATGTGACGAGCCGACATCGAGGTGCCAAACCTCCCCGTCGATGTGAACTCTTGGGGGAGATAAGCCTGTTATCCCCGAGGTAACTTTTATCCGTTAATCGACGGCAATTCCATTCTCTACCGCCGGGTCACTAAATCCTACTTTCGTACCTGCTCG
>Ga0136643_10002407_pt1 | contig 24198 bp, 22 predicted proteins | sample TergutLab28metaG_FD_96883 | JGI IMG/M metagenome (GOLD analysis project Ga0136643, IMG submission 96883) | Labiotermes labralis P1 segment gut microbial communities from Petit-Saut dam, French Guiana - Lab288 P1 (version 3) (version 3) | ecosystem: Host-associated > Arthropoda: Insects >... | reverse complement strand
GAGTTGTTTTTTGTTGGTGTTTGTTTTTTTGTTTTACGCACTCCCGGTGGGATAGGAAAGAGGGGGAGGGTATCTTTTTCCCCCCCAGCCGCGGGGGGGGGGGGGGGGGGGGGGGGGGGGCTCACCTGTCATACTTTTCAATGGGTGACATGGTAAAGGTGTACATATACTCAGCATGAAGGCGTGTAGAGAAACTAAATGTATAGGTATGCTCATTCTTAATCTCAATACTAGACGGAGATGAGTGGTCAGCGTCACGCCCCGGCCGTTTCACCCCCAAAGAAAGAGCTATCTCCACCCATTGAACAGAGACTGGGTAGGCCCCGGAGTCGGTTTGGACTTCCCGGAGAAAAGAAAACTCTTGCCCTAGCAAGTGGGTACCGTGTGCTTTTCCTCGGGACGCAGTGGCCGGGGCGCGAAGCTGACGACTCTCATCCGTATGCCGTCATGGCGTTCACAGGGACAACGATTGAGTCAGTGTAGGTACGTGATAATTTTTAACAGCTTTTGAACCCAAAATATTTCTTGCGAAGCTGTCCGGCCTGCGACACTTATTTGGCTCCCAGATAAAAAGACACTGCCCACCTCTTGTATAGACTCGGCGCGTGAGTACGAAGTGCTCAGGAGAAATGTCGACTCAGACGCAGTAGGCCTAGAACGGGACTGGAAAGGCATACATGTAATGAGGACCTTCATAATTTGTCCTTTTCCATAAACATTATTCCTGCAATTAATAGTACAATTAAATTTAGTTCAGTTCTTGTTTATTAACGTGCAGAGTCAACAGCGAAGTGGCCGGTAACAGTAAAAGCACAATATACAAACACAAATAACAAAGGGCAATAAACGGCACACACACACACACACACACACACGAAACGCAAACAGAGCAACAACTGCAACAGTAGTAGTAATAGTAGTAGTAGCAGTAGTAGTAGTAGTAGTGGTAGTAGTAGTAGAAGTAGTAATATTTATTGAGTTCAGTCCAGTTATACAACGCTTTTCATGGAAGTGCTCGTAGATTATTGCAGCATAGTCGCGATGGCAGTCCCCTCAGTATTATGTATTTGAATTATTGCGTTTCCTTCAGTGTGTTTAATCATTTATACTTAACTTCGTCGGAACCTCTTATACCTTAATCTTTCTTAATCGTTTATGCCTTACGCTGTCTTTACAGTAATGAAATCATGGAAGATATGTGTGGTGGTGTTGGGGTTATGTGTCCAAGACGCTCGGAGACACGAGGCAGGCGAACTTTCAGTTGCTAAACCTGAGTACATGAAGGAATATACGGGCAGAGATGATGTAATAATACTGAAATGAATTCTAGATGGTGAAGGTGTGGACTGGATTGAAATGGGTTCGGATAAGTTCCACTGGCTGACTTTTGTGAACACGGTGATGAGCCTTCGGACTTTATAAACGCGAGTATTTTCCTTACCAGCAGAGGAACTACGAAGTTTTAAAGTACGGTCCTACACCATGGAGTAGATAATTAGATGAGATATCTTGGGCTTATTAATACCAGAAGGAGTTTGGAATTATTCATAAGCCCTTATATATTTGATTATATAATGGGAACTGAAACTGTAATTCCTCTCGCTCTGACGTCCCAATTAAGAAAATTGTTGTTTTACGTCTGGAGTGAACTTTAATTAGAATGAAATGTTTTGAAAAGCTGAACGTCCAAGCAATTCATACAACGCTTAATTTCGAGTAAACTCAGGAACTGATTAACTTTTTCGGTGACCGACTAAAAGCAGGAAATATTTGCATTCGAATACCTCTCTTTGTTGTCCCGCTGTGGGCCATAAAAACGTTGCAGCTAGGTACCGTCATGTAATGCGAACTAAATCAACCTGCACTATAGGGGTCGGATTGCTGATGACGACATTAACATTATGTTTTTCAGGTTGACTGAGTGTTTGCCTGTTTTAATTTGAATTTAATGAAAGTGATCGAAAATCGGCTACATGAATAATTGGTTGCTACACCCGTATTTTACTGAACGTGGCTGTTAATGATGAAGACTGACACAAGCCGATGGATGTCGTCTAAATGGTGAGAGCGCTGAAGCCGCCTGGCAATACGTTCTGTTGAAGAGATACACTCAGTTTCACTTCGCGTCTTGTACTCATTCATCTCTGTTAGGACATGATTGGTATTCGAAAGGGCTCTAGTTTTGATTCTCGATCTAGAACACGATGTGACAGACTTTTTGTGGTGTTTTTCACTTCCTCGATGTCGCGGATTCTTTCAAGATCAAATTTGTATTTATTCCGTAAGCCGATAAGTTCAATCTTGTTACGTATTCCAAAGTGCTTAAATATGACCTTAAATGGACCCGAACCTCGCCTATGTGAATTACTCATTTATAATTATCCGTTCGACGACATTTTAGGCCACAGGTCAAAGTTTTGTAGTAGACAAACTCTCGTTAGACGAAAGTGAATCAAAAGAACGGCCTCACTTGTTGCCTGAAGTGTGTAGTGGTGTTATGTGCCAATACAGGTGATCTCATAGTCTATATATCTCTTTGAGACGGTGGAATCATTTTTTTCGATTCCCGCGTCGGCCATGGCTTTTTCATCTCGTTTATCTCGTTGTCCTGTGAAAGTGTGAAGGAATTAATTGGTCTTGTTCGGCGACCAGGACTTCATGTCTTGTAAGACGCAAGCTGCAAGTTTGTGGAAGAAGTCGTGAGGGATAGGTAAATGCCTATTGAGGCAACCTGATTTTCTGAAATGCTGCTACGCTTGTGAGACTTGATGTTCGTACGGCGATTGCCGTCGCCTTTATGGTGGGTACCATCCTCCGTGACACATCGCAAAATTCGTACTCTGTAACTGTTCCACTTTATCGTGTCTGAACAGAAACCGCCATCCCTTCTTAGTCTGATTGGTAGTGGTGAGGGTTGTCTGTTGTTTCCATCATTTTATTGTCAAATTAGGTGTACGTTTCAGGTTACATGGTCAGAGTAAGCTGATTGTAAAGCATCTACTGGTTTCAGAAAATTTAAGGGATGAGGTGGATCAGACAGTGGTTTAATGGAAAATACCCGTTTCTCATTAAACACCACGCAATGGTGATTGCTCAGTTTCGCGTGTATCTCAGGGCCTGTCTGGACACGGTGACGAAGATAAAATCACTCCTCGTTTGTCGTACCTGTAGCATATTCATTGTAGTCTCTGAGATGTCTCGCCCCATGTTGTTGGCGCACACTTAAGTAAGTCTGTAGGTTTTATTTGAAGTGTGGTGGTAAGATAAATGACTTTATTTGCTCACAAGTCATTGAAACCATGTGTTATTTTTTTACTTTCAGGTGAGTATAATCGCTGTTTACCGTAATGTTACATCAAGCGACCCTGGTCCTTATTCTGTGGAATGGTGTGTCGTAAATGCGTCTGGATATACTGCGTTCTCCTGTCGGAAATCATTCTGCGCATTTCATTCCCCTCGGATGTGAGATTTTTATTTCCGCAGTGTCGTTCGGAAAGGTAAGTTACAGAAAATGTCACCGGAAAAAACTAAAAGGCAAGGCATTTTACCACATCTTGGACCTCAGAGAGATGAAGTGGAACATATATGGTTTTGTCTTAAGAGAGAACTTATTGCTGGAAGGACTGTACCTAATACTGTAAGGTATTTAAATCGGTGACTAACGCCTCAGCCTAAGTAATAAGACACTCTGTGCACATTTCTCTGATGTAGATGACGACGGGTCAACAGTAGTGCAAACACTAAAGCTTGTCACAGGGCACGATTTTGATCCAGTTCCGCCCTTCTTTCACCTTCACAGCTTACTGCCATGAGATCCCAGAATACACATCTGTTTGTGTGTAGCAGATTAATGATAATTTTTGTAGACATTTCAAATAGTATTAAGCGCGGTCTCCAAATTTGAAGGAAGAATGTAAATTGTAAGTATTTTCCTGAGCTCATTGTTGAGGAAAATATTTGTACGTAAAGGGGGAAATAGGAGTATATGAGAATTTTAGAATGTCACAGTGCGGGGAGCTTACTGGTTAGTGTATATACTGGTTCAATAATCAGTGTTGTAAGGATAGTGAAACAGTTCGGGCTACAGGAAGCTGATCCTGTAACGTAGTTGAGAAAAGACAAGAAACATTGATCGATATAGAAGGTTGGTAGGTAGGTCCATTCAGAATGTCAGCTTGGAGGAAGGGGAGGGGAATGGGCGTAGTTACAACTTTAATATGGATCTTGGCCTTGTGGCTGTTACATGAAAGGTGGATGGAATTGGATTAGCTTCGGGTCTGATGGCGAGTTGCGGTATTAGCAGTTTTGAAACACCGGGTTTTCTTAATATGGAGTTAGTTATTTCTGTGGCTATTTTGAACAGGTTTAGAACTCACTTGTGTTGACCTTTACGGTAGGTCCACATAAAAGTGTCCCTCAAAGACATTTCGTAATGGTAAATGGGAAGCTGTATACAAGCAGAGTGGCATTCTTGATGCGGACGCCACCATCCTCCCCACTTCTCCCCACCTCCTTGCAAGGTGAGAATTGCGGAAACACAACGTAATGTGAAACTTTAAAAAACTAGATATAGTTGTAAAACGCGCTTGGTGAGGATTGCTGTATGCCAGGCCTGGCGAACCTTTTTGAGGGCGCGTCGTGCTCAAATTGTTTGTAGATGTCGAGGGAATTCTTTCGGGCGCCCATGGGAATTTTGAAGAGCGAAATAAGGTCTTCGAGCCTTCCATAATTATTATTACATTATTATTATTAATGCTTATAATTATAATTGTGTAATGAATTCGTAGTGTCATTATTATATTTATAAGTAAGGCGTCCTCGAAGACTGCGATAGGGAAGAAAATTTGGAAGTAAATGGGGCTGCTACTACAACCTGTTTGAAAAGAAGACTGTAATACGTTTTGTCCAATGTCACGTATTCGCCCAGCCACCGCCAGGTCCGTCACCCCACGTTAAATATCCAGTCAACACTTCGCATCGCCCCAGATTTGTGTAAATGTGTTTCACCCGCGGTATTATTTGCTAGCATCGGTAATTCATATAAAATCTCTAAGCACTCCGATATGTTTATATATGTATATGCACATGTTCCTCACAATATAGAGACTGTGAGAGCGCCAAAACTGGTAGTTTCAGTTACATCCAAATATGTGTTCAGGTTGAAGTTTCTTTTGCTGGTGCGTTTCAGTAGAGCGCCCCGACGAGTGCTGAGACAGTGGACTCGTCCCTTTCATGTGTATCCCCGCCAGTGGGGAGTATGTGTTCAGTCGCCGTGGAAAGAATTTGGGGGGGGGGTTGTTTTTGTTGTTGTACTATTTGAGTTGACCATGAGACTCTCCCATGCCGTGAGCGACTATGCATAGCCGTTTGCGGATTCTCTCAATGCACGGTCAGCGGTTGAATGCAGGCGTCGGCTACCCAATCGTCGCCCCCCAAATAGGGTGGTATTCGGCAGCTCACATCAGCCAGCCGTCGCGACACGAGATCATTAACCACAAGTAGGCTGCGAGGTAGCGTGATGTACCTCAGCGTGTTCGTGTCCAAGAAGTGAGACTGCACAGGGTCCGACTCACTTCAAGAGCCGTTGTTCGCCGAGTTCTCAATAAACTTCGTTACCTCAGATGTATCGGTAATGTCCATCGTGTGCAAGCTAGTTGAGTCCGAGGATTACCCACCTGAAGTTGACGTCTGTTAATGAAGCGATACGCGGAAGAAAATTTGTGTGAAATAAAAAACACTGTCACAAATACGGGGGCAGCTTGGGGGGTATCGGTCAAAATGGCAGTAGTTGAAGCAATTTCTCCGGCATCCGGTGCTGTCTGCAAGAGGACATTTTCATCTTCGCCGTCTGAAGACCAACTAAAAAAAAATATGACCGATGGGGGACCTCGCTGTGCTGGCTGAGAAACGGCAGTAGACGTTTGCGACTCCGCGAATCAGAACAAGAGAGTTCGCTGACATTAATAAGTTGAGGCTAATCGTTACTGTTTCATGCAGTGTCTGTAAGATATTTGCAAAGCGCGCCCTTTAGCTTAGCCTTGTCTCTTCACTCGTCTATTCGTCTGATTAGGATTGCGAATGTGTATTATATATGGCTCAGTAAATTAAATAAAGTAGCATAGAGCAAATATTTGGTATTATTGTCCGTATTTTCAAATATCGGAAGTACCGTTTTTTTTCGCGACTGCTTATAATGTTTTCTGTATTTTATTAAAAATGACTCGGTCCACCCAAACCCACTGACCCACCCAGGGCACGAAATCGGGTGTTGCCACTGTGCTGTTAGTGCCAAATTTTACATTCCGAACGCGAGAGGCGCGTTACATGTCGTCGGCGTCAAGCCTCAATCTATACGTATGTAAAAGCTGTATTTTCAGGACCGTATGCTAACTTGTCGCTTCCATTTAAAACATTAGTGTGGAATTTGATCCGATAGTCGGAGGTGGCAGTACTGAGAGATGTGCCACTTTACCCACCACAAATTCTACATCGATTGCCCTGGGTGCGAATGCAGTCCTTGTCGTAAGAAGCCGGTAACTAATGCCGGACTCTTGGCACGTCCTTTGCTTATCTTTCCTCAGCACCTGGGAGAGACCCTCAACCCTGCAAAGGAGCACGTCACAGTGCGACAAGACTGGTAACCACACCCTGTTTCCGTTCGCGTGAGTGCCTGCTTTGTCATATTCCCTTGTGTTTCTTTGTTCTTCACAGCACCGCCCATCTCTTTTTTTCTCTCTTTTAATAGTGTTGTAAGCACATCGCATTCAAAATATGGAGGAGATTAATTTCATAAATGTTTGTTACCATTTATTTCGTAATATTTATCTACCTTGTTTTGTATAAAAACATAAGATCCTCGGAGTTATTTTGTCTCCTGCGAGATTTGAGGTTCTCACTGCGGTGGCTACGTAGGTTACTGTCTTCGACGATATGACACAGTGTAGTCTGGTTCAGATGTTCTGAGTAAAAAACACTTTACTTCTTAACGTAGGTCATTTTCTGTTAACTACATGGCGTTGCAAAATGCCGTAGTCGGAATAGTGACCAGACTGCGGTCAGGACGTCTGTGGAATTGTGGTTCGACTGCTGGTAGAGGCAAGACGTGTGTCTCTTCAAAGCATCGTTCTATCCAGCCTCCTATGGAATGGGTGAGGGAGATCCCCCCCCCCAGGTAAAAATGGTCGGTGCTTGAAGCTGACAGCGTAAAGAAAGAATTGGGTGGTATGAAGGTTAAAAATGATCTTTGATAAAGATGTATAACTACAGCAGCGTACTAGCGACAACGTTTTGTTTCGTTAAATAGATCGGGTTATGAAATAAATGGTTTTAAATTATCATGTAAAATACATATGTTTCATCATATTTCCTTTTACGTGTATTTTAGAGTGGATATAATCAGTCCATTGAATGTTGTGGTTGAGTGGGCTGCGAAAGTGTACACTGTAATAGCTATTTTTATGTCCCGCGGGTGTAATAAATATATCAACCATACAGAGCGGGACTCCAATTGAAATAGTGCATTCCATTCCAGTATAAAGCACGAGGGGTTTAAAACGAGCCCGTCAGTGGCTTGGGGGAGAATGCACCCTGTACAATGACTATTCATCTGTGTGTCTGGAAACAACAAGAAACAAACCAAAACGGTATTTGTGATGAGATGAAGAACCGATTAAGTTTGGGAAAACGGTTTTTTATCATTTAGTTTGGAATTGGATTATTCCATCTTGTTTTGTTCAGTAATCTCAAGGTTAAAATATATTAAACTATAATTTTGTTATTTGTTTAATTTGGATTTCATGCTTGGTCTGTGGCTTCAAGGGAAGAAATTGGTTGGAGGTATTCTCGTGCTTAGGTTCCTGTGGCTTTCTTCTGACGTGTAATGTAGGCTTTCAGGGTTGAGCCGCGGTTTTTCATTAAAATTGTTCTGACGTCTCGGCATACTGATTAAAGTCTGGCCTCATCTCTTTTCCTGTAAATTTGCTTCTTAACTACAGGTCCCCTTCCCTTGGAGTAGTAGGCCTACCACTCTCTAAAACGTGACTGTTAGTTCGTTACTTGTTTTTTAGGCCTCAGTTGTGTTTCACGGCTGTGTTAATTGTAAAGACCTATCTGTGTTAATTTTAAAGACCATCAGGTCTTCTTGTGCGTTATTTTTGCCCGATTTGTACCGAAATCGGCATGTATCGACATATATTAGTACAAGTCCCTAATATATATTTTCACGAAAATCTTTCCGGTGGGGGTCGCCGTGGTCCTTGCGGCCTATGCTAGTAGTCGTTATTACCTTTGCGAATGCGTATAAAATTAACGAGAAGTGAATTAACTAACATTATGTCAAAACGAAACGAGTATGGCTACGGTTGTATTACGAAAGAGTAGCCGAGAGGGCTGTTATTACTGTTCAGTGTGCAGTTGAAGTATTTTTTACTAAAGCTGAGAATATGTTGGGCGACTAGGCGTTTTACTTTAGTACGCCTACAGTTGCCATGCGCTTAAGGAATGAACTCAAATCCATTCTGTTCCCTGTTCCTAAATTCCTCCTAACTTGATAATCAGCACACACATGTGGAGTCACAAAGGTTTGTAATGATAGTATTATCACGGATGATAGAATTTTAGAACTTGCTCTTTGTGATTCTGCTTTCATTCTCTCCTCCTCTCTCCCGCACATAATGGGTTTTGTAAATTACATATATCTCATTTGTTCACCGGGGTACTGCTGCTGCTTTGATTTGCTAAGAGGAGAAGCTTACAAAAGGATTTTGCTCTTGGTCTCCGAAACATTTGCTGCTACTATGACGATTGTTGTGGTCGTTGTTGCGAGAATTCCCTCTCGCTCTCGTAGAATTCTCTCTCTTGTTCCCTCAAGAATCCAACTTGAAAAGGATCCAGTTGTTTAATACACAGACCGATTAGTATTAACTGTGAAGATTGTATCCGAAATTTTCGAGTTCGCCACTAGGATCGGTAAACTCAAGTAATGACGTTTTCTGCCAGTGTGTGCCGTAATGTCGATATCTTTCGAGTCTGTCTTGTGAGTTGTGCAGCCATAACTCTCTGCGTGTGTTTATTGTTTTGTGTGTGTTAAATGTGATCCGCGATTCTGTAATGGCAGATGTGAAGGAACGACACCTTTGTATTACGTTCAGCTTCATACCAAGGATTGCCGCATCGGAAACGCAGGGTATGAAACCTGGAACCAGAAACCAAACAGCAGTCCTGTCAGTGGAAAGGCACTTTCTTTCGACATCTGAAGAAAGCGAGGCAAGTCATTCGAACATAAGGAGCATGTTGGTGGCTTTGTTGTTGATTGCGAGGGCACTGTTCACCAGGAAATGTTTCTCCAGGCCAGATGGTTTTTCGACGTTACTGCTTGGAAGTTTTGCAGCGTCTAAGGGAGCAAGTCTGCCGACAACACCGGAACTATTGCGGGACCAGGACTAATTGATTTACCATGACAGAGTGCCGTTGCACACTTCTCGTGTTGCTGCAGCAGCAATTTTTGGGCGCTGAAATCATGGCTGTGTTTCCTCAACTTTCTGGTTTACATTTGCGCCTTGTGATTTATTCTTGTTTCCGAGAATGAAATCGTAGCTACGACGATGTCGTTTCCAGGATATCCCTGAAATTCAAGAACACTCACTGACTCTGCTACACGCGATTCTGGAGAGTTCCAGTAGTGCGAGAAACTCTGGACCCTTTGCATGAATTCGAACTGGGTCTGCTTTGAAGGCAACAACAACAGACGATAACAAAAATAAACGTTATCAACCCATTCCGAAATTTTTGTATACTTGTATACCTGAAATTTATAAGCTTTTGTATCTTTCAAAAATAAAAAGCACGACGGTTCTTTGACCACACTGTCTTTGCACTGTTTTCGGCATTTTATATGTTTCAAATGTTTCGAATGACATGGATGTAAGATGACTTACGTCATCACATTAATCGAGGAGAGATATGTGGGATTTGACTTCTCTTGTGAAATATGAAAAAAATAAATATTTAAATTATGAGGGTAGTAACGACGATGAGGTTGTTGTTGTTGTTTTTGTCGTCGTCTTCGTCGTCGTAATTTTGTTCCACAAAATCAATAACGTCAGAAAAAAAGCAAAAGACCGTAATCCAGACAAATGAAGGATACAATTAAGCCAACCATAAATGTGTATGATAAAATTATAACGAATCCAGTTTCACCCCTGCTAAAGTAATTTAATGAGTGAAAAGAACAACTACTAGCATAGCAATGAACAAGACAGGCAATATACGTATAAGGTAACACTGAGGCGCGTTCGTGCAACCATTGTTGCAGTGGAAAAGCAATAAGTATTACACATTGCGAATGTGTGTGTGTATTTGTAGCCTTAGGTATCCAGCGCGCAATGCGCATGAGCCATATTGTAAAATGTGGCCTGCCCCACTCTGCAATATTTTTCCGCATTTTGTCATAAACGGTACTGTTTTCGGAAAAAGTTACTGAACACAACATGAGTGTTTTGAGTTTCTCTACAACTTTTTTCTGAAATATTTCTCATTCTAAGAAGAAATGAGCGAGATATGATAAAAAATTATATTGGTCTTAATGTACAGTGCCCTTTATTCTTGTCGGATTTTAATTAAATCTGAATTTTCTCGACGGATTTGCGAAAAATCTTCAAATATAAAATTTCATGAAAATCCGTCCAGTGGGAGCCGAGTTACTCCATGTGGACGGAAGGACCGACAGACGGACCGACATGACGAATCTGATAGTCGCTTTTCGCAATTTTGCGAACGCGTGTAAAAAGACAATCTTAAAGGCGGGCCTGGATAGCGCATTCGGTATAGGTACTTGCTTCGAGCTGGGCGGTCAGGGGGTCGAAACCCGTGGGGGGGGGCGAGATTATCCGCACCCGTCCAGACCGGCACTGAGGCCTACACAGCCTCCAATACAATGGGTACTGAGTCTTTCCCGGGGGAAATGCAGCTTGTACATGGCGTTGTCCACCCACCTTCATATAGCGCCGAATTTGAAGAAAGAGTACAGCTATACCTCTAGTCCCCTTCTGGGCCTTCGTGGCCTGTTCTAGGGTGAGCTGTACCTTTACCATTACAGTCTTATAGACATGAATGTCACTACCACCCACATTTTCAGATAATGCTCACCTACCATGAAGACAGTTTTTTGCATAGAGAACCGACACTGAACACTGAGAAGTCTCAACGATTCTGGGTAGGGACTCGGAAGTCTTCCTGTGTCCAAAAGGAAAGGACATTGATAGAAACAAAAAAATAGAGCTTCAAGAACAAAAAATAAATAAATAGTGCATGAGGGTGATGTCTTCTGTCACGTAAGGTATGCAGTTTACTTGTCGTAGTAACTGTCTACATATAACGAACAACAGCAGAGACGACATCGACGACAACAAGAACAGCAAAAACAACGCTGTAGTCGTTTATTCAGTGGCTAAAGCGCGAGATTAATCACCTGGAGTGGGAAGCTGAGCGGTCGGCCTCCATGTAGTGCCAAGGTTAATGCTTGGGACTTTACCTTCACATCTCCTATACGTCTTGGTAGCATACTTCTCACGCCCATGGACACTTAATTGTAATTCAACGTATAACGGACACAAACGGACATGTTATATTTAATAATGGTTGTTATAATTGACAGCAATGGCGATAGTATTTTGTAGTGTATTAATCGTGGAAATGGTGGTGGTGGTGGTGGTGGTGGTAGTAGTAGTAGTAGTAGTAGTAGTAGTAGTTGTTGTTGTTGTTGTTGTTGTAGCAGTCAGTAGGAGTCTACTGTACATAAAATGTAGCAGATAATACTGTAGCGTGAGGCATGGTCTGGTACAAGTGGCCTATTTAACCAAAAGTACAGTCTGTGTCTGTGAAGTAAATGAGCAAATGCTAACGAGAATAAATAAAATAACGGACGTAATACTTTAATACTGATGGTCAAATATTACTGTTAGTGTCCACCCTTCTTCACAGCTGGAAGGTTTTCACTTTGTGGCCTCATACTCTGGCAAATTTCACGTTTTCGTAGTTCATCCGTTCTATTAGTTTGTTAACGTTTCGTCATGTTGTCAGTACTGCAAAATTTTAAGATGACACGTCCCCGTTGTGCTATGAGTTGCATATATATATATATGTGTGTGTGTGTGTGTGTGTGTGTGTTGATGACATCATGGAACTTTTGCATGTTAATAAAAAGGGGATACACATAGATAAAACAGAAAAATTTTATATCTGTAAGGAAACAATAAGAGGAAATCAACTGAACGATAAACACACAGTTACCCAAATAAAATATTTGAAGTAGTACTGAAAGGGGGAGGTCATTTGACTAGGGTCTCTTCATTTCAAGAGCCTGTCAGTTACACACAACGAGTGCACACCGGTCGCAACACAAATGTTAAGGTAGCATTGGCCTTCATCAAGGCACATCACAATATTAAGGTGCTAGGTTTACTGCATTCGAGAATATGTGAGTACATAAATATTTTTAGTTTTGATTATTATTGAACATTACGAAACTCGGTAAATTCCCAAGCCACACCACACATTACCATCAATTACTGCAGATACCACCCCATATCAAAGTAATAATCGCGGAAAAGAAACCTAATTCTTTAATCTACAGGGGATCACTAGAATTATTGATATTGGAAGATTCACCCACCATAAACATTATTACTCCGCATACGTGTTGTGTTCACCTGTGCCTTAAAATATAATCCCTTATGTAGAAACCTTATTGGAATTCTACTGCCTACAAATGTATATTTTTTAATTTCTAAAAATTTAAAAGAAAATTTGTCCTTTATTCTTTTTATAGTATTACGAATTTTCATATAATCTACCAAGGCATCTTGTACTGTTTCTCTGTGTTTTACCGTGTATTATTATTATTATTATTATTATTACTACTACTACTACGTAAAGGTGAGATCTCATATTTGCAGCTGTAAATATTTACCGAGTTATTAAGGCCTCATGATGACTTTAAAAAATAAGTCGAAACGTGGTGCCTAATTAACTTGTATTGTAAAGTTGTGTATTTCTGTATAGTGAATAAGTTTATAGAAGTACTGTTACAGTTACTTATACTGATTGGCAAGGGACCTTCATAACCCACTGACGACTGACACTTATCTAAATTCTGTATCAGACTTAAGTTTGTACCTCTCAGAGGACACTGTGTACTTTAGATAGACAAGTCAGTTAATGTTGTTTAGGGGCAGACTGGGTGCTTATTGTGAGATACATACGAAACTCTTCAGTATACTGTGTGACAAAAGTATGGGGTTTATTAATGTACGGCACGTCTAATTATCAGTGGCTTTTAACGGTTAAAGTAACCTGCCGCCTGTCATTAATGAAGTAGTGGCATTGTTTTGAACATTTGTGTTTTTTTAATTCTTATGTTCGTACCGTGCATTTTGATACATGTTAATACAGTACCTGTTACACTATAAATTCATTACAGACACTACTAATGTATGCAGCCATATCACCACCGATTTAATCGTACACGGATGCATCATAATTGACTGTTTTAACAAAGTGTAACTTTAGCAAGCACGGATAATGAGCTTCCTGAAGATGGCGTGACTACACCGAAACATGTCGGAGCTATTTTAATGTAAATTTTAATACTGTTTTTAAGACAATCACTTGTGCATTCGTTGGTGAATAAAAAAACGTTGGTTTTTTTAATATTTGAGAAATGATGAGTTAAATGAATCGGGGGGTCTGGGAAAATGTGCAGAGTATTTGACTTTCATACCTAAGTCGTGTTGCAAACATTGCAATAGAAATGCCGCTAAAGTTTACCTACAGAAACATACATATTTACCTCAATTTTAGTGTGAACACAGCATCAGCACGTTGGCAGACGAGTGGCAAAATATCTTACACATTTGACTAGTTTTAATATTCCAGGCGCTGTCCACTTTCATGTGTCATGTTTTGGGTTTACGTGTTTACACCTTCTGTTATTATCTCGTCCATATTTATTGTCGTGTATCACTGTGCTGCCTAAAAATGCGGGACGTCCGAATTTGTAACAGAGCTCAAAGACACCCTAATTGCATTTTATCTGGTTTTTCGCAGTCTCTCCAACATCTGCTAGAAACTTACGGTGATCAAAATGGATGCCCTATCTCTTATCGTCTCCTTTGAAAAATTTGAAAATACCTTGCCTTTTTATCAGCTTTTTGGATTAGTCTGTGCTCTATCAGCCCCAATTAAAATCTGCTGCTATCAGTTCAGCCCTGCCCCGTTCTTCCAACGGGCATATTTTCTCGTGGAACATACTCTGAAATGCCTTAGGTTTAGGAGATTCTTCTCTTGTTTCACTGTGGTTCTACGTTATTTGCGATTGTTTATGATGTCAGATTGTAAATCCTCTTATCAGATTATCGTCATGATTTTAAAAAATTATCAAGTTAATTATGAAATGCGAGTGAAACGAGTGTGCCATAAATTTCTGTCTCAAATTCCTTTGCTCTTTTCGACCATGAAGTTAACATTAATGGATTCGATAGTAAACTGTGGTCAGGTGCGATGAATAGACCTACGCTGTGTTGTCTGCCCTTAGTCATGAATTACTGTGGACGTCAACAGTACCTGAGTTCAAAACAATGGATTGCTTAATTAGTTTATTGTCGACTGAGCTACATGTGTTATCGGTAGCTCTCAAATTAAGGTGTTCCCAGGTAAGACCCATAATGGCTATTTTCCTATAGCCCAGACTCGTTACACACTAAGTGAATTTACGTTTTGGTATTGACATTTCTTGGTTACAACGTTATGTAACGGCCGTCTTGAATTGGGTTGTAGCATTTTGTGCACACCAAGTGCTGTTGTTGATACTGCCATGCCTAGTTCTGCGTGAGTTGGTTCGTGAGTTGCCGTCAGCACTACGTGTAATGTTACATGACGAGATCCCTTTGGATCATGTATTTTCTGCACAGCCCAGAAAGAACAAGCGGCTGTGATTGTGTCGCCAAGGATGCTTACTGCTGTGTGTTGTTGTTGTTGTTGTTGTTGTTACAGCAGTGTGCACGTGCACTGGTTGAAGTGTAGTCTGGAGTTGTAACATTCAAAGACTTTTAACCTTTATGATGGAAGTGAGGGCGAATAGCGCTTGAAATAGTGTTGGACATATAAACCTTTGTTGCTGATACATTCCCAGATGATGGCACCTTGGTGCTGAAATATGTAGGAATTAGCACCTACATGAAGTGTGTTTTGTGATATAATTCATTGTATTTTAATTAGTTCGTTTTGTTGATTTTTATCAATACTTAATATGAGAAAATGCATGGCATGAATAATATACAATCGACCAGCAAATGTGTGACTGCCGTGACGAACAACAGAGGCCTATTAATTCGTGACTCCTCTTACGTTCCCCTGTACAAACTCTCGTTCACAATTTACTGCTTCGATCCAGCAGATTATTCGAGAATAATCCCACACTGTATACATTTAAAACAAATGTTTATGTTTGAAAGAGGGGGACAGTTTTTTTTGAATGGAATTATTACCTTTTCTGTGCTTGGTGCTGTGAGTTCTCATGTGTTCTATTGGGCATGTTAACTCGTAATCCGTTGTAATTTGGTTGCCAAAACCAACGCTTTGTTCACGAGATTATGGTAATGTCATAACCAACAGCTTTAGTCGGATTATTTTGAGTGTACCCCACTTGAAGCAGTCTGAACTGAAACGTTCCTCTGGTGCGTTTTTCATGTCAATAAAAGAATCATTTGATTGAATAACGCTCTGCTGTACGTGATAAAATAACAGGATTTGGGAGTTTTAAATTCATGTCCTCTGATTGACGCTGCATATGTGCTTTGTGACCTCTGGTACTCATTATTTAATAATACCGGTAATCGCATTTTAAAATTGTTTTCGCGGTAGTCACGAAGTTACTTATTGCAGCTCATTAAACAGGTTAATTGATGCATCGGTTGTACAGGACGTGTATTATTTTCGTTTCATGTGACTAACATCATTGTTCTCATTTGCTTCTTGTTTACTTCGGCTTTTTTCTTTCTTTCTTTGTGACGTCACATGTTTTCGTGATAACAAAATGCAATGATCCTATGGCGGTCGGCCACATCAGTAAATTTCAAACGTACGTTTTAGACACTCCCGTACCGATGCGATATCTGGTATTACGTGTGTGTGCGATGGGCGTGTTGATCTGAGGGATTTAGGTGTTACTGTGTGGCAAGTTATTGAAGGTATCGAAGAAAACTGATTTTATGGGCCTTGCCAAACCGTGTTTGACCTGAGAGTGAAGCGGCTGTTTCAGTGTGATGATCTGTTTTATTGTTTTACAGTGCCATATTTGCATTTACAAAGTTGTAACATGATCCATTTACATGTTGTATTGATGTCATGTGTTTATCAGGACCTGCAGTGACTGTGTTGGGCTCGTTCTACATTAGGCGCTACACATTTCGGCATTCGCTAATGCTGTCTGCAGACGATTAGTACATCTGTGATAATTAGATACGAAATTAATACTTTTAATCCCTCAGTGTCTGACCTCAGGTAATCAGGTAATATTTTACTGCTCCCTACGAGATTTCTGTAAATGGGGCGTAACCCCCAAGAGTAAAAGTAAATTTCTGCTTCAGCACAGAACTAAATTTTCTAACAATTATCGCAATACCAGTAGCAACAGTAGATAGGTTACCACAATACCGACAGGAAATGTCACAAACCGTTGATATCCGTAAGTAGGTCAATGACCTTCCCCGAACCCCCATTAATATGCAAATGACCTAATTATTATGCAAATTACCTATTTGATATTCGTATGCCTTGATTGATTTGCAATTGATCTAATTATTGTGCAAATTATTTTAGTCCCAGACAGCTTGTCGCCTTTAACCCTTTTGTTTTTACTCCCAGAATGCCTGGCATCTATTTGGCCGCAATCTTGGTTAGGCGTCATCTTGCAATATGGCGGACGCGCTCAATTTTTTAATTCTTTAAATTCGCCATTTTACGAAATGGCTACCTGCGCGCCCTTTTTAATTATAACCTTTCACAATATGGCGGCTATTTTTAAATATAACCCAAGTTTAAAGTTCAGTATTTTACAACATGGCTGCTACAGCGCTCTTTTTAAATATATCATAACTTCAAAACCTACCATTTTTAAATTATAACCCAACTTTTTACATTATTATTGGTAGGATCGAATTCCTTTTTAAGGTGAGGAAAATTATTTTTTCCCACTCTCGGATAACCTACGGCGATCACACCCTAGGTGTATAAATGTTATATTAATAAGGAAAATTAATAAAGTCACACAATTTACAATTACAAACCTACACACAATTATTGGTTATTTATTAATGCAATTTTTGTAATGCAGTTTTTTTATTGTGTGGTTAGCTAGCGACAATGTTTTTACAAATACAATATAAGCTGTGATGTTTTCAAGATAGAATGTTGCGGTGCGGAGTGTTTCAGAGGGGTTAAAACTTGTTTAGGGCGAATAGACTGTGAAGGTAACGGAACCGGGCAAGTGTGTTGACCGCGGTGATTGCTTTCGTTGCCTTAGGCGAACTAGCAGAAAGGGGGTTCCAAGCATCCTGCTTTAACGGAACCGTATCAGACACAGCTGATTGAAACACAACACACTAATATTTTAAAACGCACAATTCTTCCGCGTAACAGTTAGGACACTTACAGTTATTACTCCGTTTCATGAGTTTGTTTTGGGGCAATGTGTAAATTCACTTAATTTAGTAACACACAAACACATTAAAACACGCTGTAATATTTTAAGTACGCACTAATATAATTTACTCGCTTATAGCCATAAAATAAACGAATTTTAAATATGTGTATAATAATTTACTACTGATAATTAGAAATAAAATTAGCGTATAATTCACATCTACATTAAAACACACGGTGAAATAATTTACGCGCATATGAAAGCACTTATTATAAGCCAAAGTAGATACATAAATTTTAGCAGCGTATAATTATTTACTACTGATAATTTTGTACGGTAGAAACGCATAGCGGATCCGCTTTTGCACGTATAATTACACTAAAATATGCTGCAATAATTTAAGTACGTGCTCATTCAATTTACGCCCTTATGAAGCAGTATATAATAACTTTACGTAGAATTATTTACTACTGATATTTAGAAATAATATTAGCGAATAATTTGCAATTACATTAAAACACGGCGATAATTTAAGTTCAGTATAAGTACGCATTAATATGATTTACGCGTCTATGTTAACACTATATTGTATGCTAGAGAAGATATATAAATTTTGTTTAGCACAGCGTATAATTATTTACTACTGATAATTTTGTACGACTTAAAAGAAATACACAGCGTACGCGAAATGCATTTTATACAAGCACTCGCAGGTAGCTAAGGTAACTCATAATGCATTTCCAGTTGAGATAGGAACAGCCACCATTCTAGTCACAATGGCACCAGACTGCTTCCGCTCACCCGGTAGGCTGAAGGATTCCCTTAGCGCTAGGGAGACAAAACATTGTTTAAGGCGATCCGATGGAGTAGAAACAGCAGCCCACCGACACCTGTTGGTGTTTTCTTAATTATTTTGCAGACCTGTTTATGGACAGGCTAGTAGCACACCCTACTGAAGACTAAACAAATCTTCAGTGTGCAGATACCGCGACGCCTTAACTTCCGATGTTTGTGCGAATAAAGAGGGGACCGGTTGATGCTTGTACACATACACTGCTTTTAGCACATTTAACACTCACTGTAGATAACGAATAAGCACTTAAGTTTTTCAGCAGTGTCTAAATTGTGTCCCTTTTATATGTTGTAAATAAATGCATCTTGGTGCCAATTTCGCAAGTTAGTGCCATGGAGAGTCCATTTTCTCCCAGTCGCTAAGTATCTGGCCGCATTCGAAAAACGAAATGAGATCCTTTTTTCCTGTAACAAAGGGTCATCTTTTACATTACTCTGGCATTTTTGAGGAATTAATTTTTACCTGTCCTAAACACACTCATGTCGAAAGTGCTTACCGGTATTGAAGAACCCAGCGTCGCTTAGGCACTTAGCACACTGTTTAGTGGAGGGCGGCGACGTATTAAAACAATGTATTCAAGCTTCGCCTGTGGCGAATTGCAGGTACAGTGGACCGTCCCATTGGGCAGAGTTGTGTTATCTTAACACGTGTTTAAGTGTTTTACGACTTGTAGCTGTAAACGAACAGAAAATTAGTGCGGAGTTATAAAAGACGCACACACTTATAAAACAATTGATACAAATAATAGTACGTATTACATTCTGGTCGCGAATTGGAACTTAACTCGAAATGAGACCCACACACGTTGCGGCCTCGGGCAGACTGTTCATGAATTGTCTCAGGCAGGTCGCCCGAACCAGTAGGGATTTTCCCGACAAAAGAGACCCGTAATTATCCCAAAAGACGGACTCCATCGCTTATGGTCTTTGAATGGGTCGTTTGTTTGCCAGTGGCCTAATTCTGCTCCACAAATACGCAACAAACTACATCACTCCAGTTTATGTAATAAAATCCGGCTGCTGCCAGGTGATTCTTATCCATGAATGTTACTTGCAATTTTTGAAATGTCTGAGGAAGATCACCTTCTCTCTTCTTATTTAAGAGCTGCACGTCTCTGCTGATAGTCTATTCTGCTGGTGGCGGTTGGATATAAACCAGTCCACCAGTGGAATTATTGCACGAACACATGGCTGGAGAGCGCGAGTGATACTAACACTGTTCTGTGTGGGTGGCCTTAAATACAACTAAACATTTCTTCCCCTTCCTTTAAAATTACGCTGCCAAACGTTTATGGCACCCTCTTTGAAGATAGTGTTATGTTGTAAAGTCATTAGCATACCGGACGTTAATCCGAGTAACACGTGCGTTTATCCTAATGGTTTAAACATTCTCAAAATGTCTTAGCGGACGCAGTATAAATTGTGGTGTTTGAACGGGAGTGGTAGATTCTTCTTTCTGCTTTCACTGCGAATAGAGGTGCCTGCTTGAAACCTGCGCTAACCTGCTACAGCGACTACCAACTTACAACACAGCTACAACTAAAGTTGTAACAGCTACAGCTGCAATAATCACCAGAGGCTACCAGCAACATATCTACAACTGTCGACTTATACACGTGCAGCAAAAGCTACAACTTAGCAACTTGCCACATCTACATTTCCTGACAGATATATTTCCAACGATTAATTTCAAGTAAGTGGTATATTTTTTAATCAAAATATAATAATGGCAAAGAAACTGTTCTTGAATGGAGAGAGAGAGCTATCCAGGCTGCTCACGTTCTCTCTGTCAGCAGGGAGGAGCCTAATTCGGAGGTAGCATCCTATAGCAGAAAAAGTTATGTGTCGGGAATAACAGAAGAGTTACCCTTCATTATTTTGGACGAAACTATAAAATCGTTTCCAAAATTCAACGCCACCTGTCGTAGTTTGTTGATCACGTTTGGACCCCCTGGTGAAGAGCAATAAACCACGGTTTATTTAAAGGAATGCCTTACTCCGTTAACTGATTACTTCGTTGATGAAGTGCGTGATACAGCTTTGGTGGAACTGAGAATTCGGAACACTGAGAATGTGCGGGATAAGTTAGTTGAGATTAGCTTCTGGCTCCCTGAACAGCTTAAACCTGGTGTGTTCTGAGGCGTACTCGGGAAGTCCGTTCAGTGTAATACGTGATTCGGTTTGAGTGACCGTTTCGAATTGCATTCGGATTATGTCAGGATTCGTGCTGGTAACGGTCGTGATAAGACGAAAGGGCGGTCTTTAGATGTGATGAGCACTATTAAAAAGAGTATTGTTGTGAATGCGGCCTTTTTGTTTTCGGCTCCTGCACTCATCTTCGCTATGGCTAAGGTTAACTTTGACGCACAGTACGCATTATATAGGGATGTTAAAGGTTTGAAATAACCTGTTGAAGACCTCTTGAATGCTTCCGGTGCTAATTTACGTAATGCCGAAAGTGTTAAGGAATTTGAACAGTTTCAGAATTATCTTTCGGGCTACAAAACTATTCTGTATGATGGTTTAAGCCGTGATAGGGTCATTTTCAGTGGAAATTCCCTTTCGAACAAGAAATTGTGCCTTCTATATGATGCACTACAGTGCCATTACGAAATTCCAGCTGCAGTTGCCAAGTAGTACATGTGTAACGCATGTTACACTTTATACGACAAAACACGCAAGTGTGACAGAGCTTGCTCCGTATGTACAGCTACTGTACGAAAGATCGGTCAAGGTTTTGTCCTACATGCATCAGGTGGTCACTTGGTGAGAAATGTTTTCAGAATCATTTGACCCTTAAAGTGAAAGGTAAGCTAGTTTGTTAGTGGAGACAAGTATGCCAAAATTGTAGTATGACGGTATCTGGTAATTACAAACATGAATGCTTCAAGAGATTTCGCAGTTATTGTTATAAGGAAACTTCCGGCCGTTTTTGCTACGTGGTAATGGTGATTGTGAATTCGTAGTCAAGGAGTTGTGCGGCTGACAACTCCAACAGTAACAGGGTTTCATCATATGTCTTTTTTTTTTAGAGACTTGCTTCTTGGAAGAAGTACCATCGTTTTTAAACCACAATGAAGTAGGCTATTGACCACGGGCTTAATTAGAATGATGGCGATGTACTGTATTCAGAGCTGTTGGATTTGCTAGATCGCTGGGCATCATCTGCCGTTGCAATATATTGCTTCGGGCCTCAGAAAACTATTTGTGGTCTTATCGACCGTACAGTTATTGATATCACTAAGCTAGGATGCCTTCCATTCGCCGACATAAGTCTACCAGGCATCAGCTGCACGTTTTCGTGAAACAAGTCCAGACATGTTTGTGCATTGCAGACGGCCTATTCATTATCTCAATGGCTAAATTTTTACATTCCTAGTCTGCAGTATGCAAGGTTTCCTACTCAGCCTGTATGTCATTGATGTTTTCTAAATGACGAAGTTGCTTCGTCGTAGGACCTCAAACCACAGGTGAAGATTGTAACTTCTATAGGCCATGTGGTGTTGAATGACATACAGTGGTTCATTCTGGTGCCATTCAAGAGTAATATATCGAAGAATGGAATACACGAACTTGGTGACCTGCGTCGTACCCTGTGAATTTACTGTGGGCGGTATATACGCATCACGATTGAGAACATTCAAGTGTATCTAACCAAAACGAGATTGGTCACAGCTGATGGATTTAGCGGGTGCTTGCATAGACAGGCGAGTAATCATGTTTTGTAGACTCCAAGATGTGCCGGTGGAGTGGCGAGATAAGTGTGTTCAATCTAAGTTCTTCTCTACACCTCCAAACACAAATGCCATTGATTTCGATACATTGTGGGATGAAGTAACGTATAAAAACCAGTCTTGTACCAAATAAATACTTATAAGTGTGGATTATTTGATTTGTACACCTATTACAAATGTATTTTTCTTAGAATAACCTATATTTTATGTATTTGATTTGTAAACCAATTAATAACATTGTATTTTTAATGACATTAAAATTGTATATTTTTGTAAATACAAAAAATGTGTATTTGTTTATTGCCCAAATCCTATTTCCTTTGAAAAAAGAGATGGTTCAGCAGGTTGGATTCCAACCCACAATTTTCAATTATGAGTCTGGAATTCTACGGCTCAACCGCCTCTTTTTCAAGAATGACAAAGTCTTAAGTCAGTAAGATAAATTTAAAAACCGCTTTAGCCGCCATATTGTAAAATGTTAAGTTATAATTTAAAAATGGTGGACTTTAAAGTTATAATTATAAAGAGTCCCCTAGCAGCCATGTTGTAAAGTGGTGAAATTTAAAGTTAGGTTATATTTAAAAATAGCGCCCTGGCGGCCATATTTAAAATAGGTAATATAAAAGTAGGTTATAATTAAAAAATTAAGAATTAAAAAAGAGCGCACGTCCGCCATATTGCAAGATGGCGCCTATCCAAGTTGGCGACCAAATAGATGCCAGGCAGTCTGGGAGCCAAAACAAAAGGTTGAAAGGCGACAAGCTGTCTGGGGACTAAAATAATTTACATAATAATTATATCAGTGGCATATCAATCAAGGACGTCTGAATATTAATTTGTTACTTTGCATACTAAGCAAGGCCTATTAATATCAAGTAGGTAATTTTTATAATAATTAGGTCATTTGCATATTATTGCTGTCCGGGAAAGTTAATTGACCTACTTCCGGTATCAAACGTTAGTGACGTCGTTTGCTGTCGGTATTGTGGCACCCTATCTACTAGCAACAAATTAAATTATCAGTTTTCGGTGAGCAGTGCTGATACAGATGTAACAGTTTACCTTCCGCCCCCGTCGCTATTTTCTCAGATTTCGGCAATACATTAAGGGAAGTAATTACACTTTTTCAGTATTCGAGGTTCTTACGGCGGTGGTGGTGAAGATCCAAGTCTTCTGGAGCATTGAGCCATTCCAGTGTTTCGAGGGAACCCTGTTACTTGGTAAAGAGTTACGAAGTTTTAGAGGAGCGTCATTCCTCCTTCTTCACGGTCAAGCGGTCTAATCTAGTTCAGGAAGAGCGGACTATATGGACTGCTTGACCCTGAAGATAAAAGCCATAGGGTGCTCCGAAACGTCGGTAACTTTATCAGTTGAAACGTATAAGACCCTATAAGACTTGAATCTTCAACTACGTACCGAGTCGTACCTGTCGAAACCAATAGGTTTAATTACACATAAAGTGTGTATGAAAGTAAGAAGTAAATAAAACGTTAATCTGGTAATAATGGTGTGGGCACCGGGCGATTGGCGTACGCTAGAATTCTGTTGAAAGCATTTTGGAACACTTCGAAATACCACAGCAAGTACAAGCAGTTTTTCGGCTTAGATTCGAATCCGCCATTTCCGTATTACACGTTAGCTTGCCGTAATGTCCTCTGTTATGTCACATGAAACCAATACTCGACTCACACTTTTGTGTAGCAGTACCATAAATCAGTGTCCAGTATCCTCTCAATTAATTCTGGGTATAGTTTACTGTCAAGCCTAATATCGTTCCACAAATCAGGCCACTTCTAATCAGTAACTAAAGTTGGGTCCTGCTAATGTAGCGTGCCAATTCTAATTACTGTTAATTCTGTTAATGATAGTTTGACGCAACTGTAAGCCACACACAACAGGTGAGACGCCGTATCG
>Ga0136643_10002405_pt1 | contig 24201 bp, 16 predicted proteins | sample TergutLab28metaG_FD_96883 | JGI IMG/M metagenome (GOLD analysis project Ga0136643, IMG submission 96883) | Labiotermes labralis P1 segment gut microbial communities from Petit-Saut dam, French Guiana - Lab288 P1 (version 3) (version 3) | ecosystem: Host-associated > Arthropoda: Insects >... | reverse complement strand
TCAACTGTAACGTTTCTGCAAGGTTTTAAGAGCTTGAAGTGTAGATCTGAGTTAATGGGTTGAAACGAGACATAATGTCTACCAAAATCCCCACTTCTGCGGCCCCCCCGCCCCCGGAAGAAAATACGCAGAGGCCTGGGCGATACGCGTCACTGAGCTCCGCTTGGCCTTTCTCAAAACCTGCAGTTAGTGAAGCCCAACGACTAACTGTGCTGTTATCAACGGCGTTGATGTATACATTTTTAACCGCTTTTGAATGCTCGTTCCTGATTTATTCTCTGTGGCCAGAAATTCAGCATAGCTCTTTGTTTCAAACACACATCACCATACCCTCTGTGCATGCGCGAGAATACTTATTTTGCTACGGCGCTGAAAAATTGCATTAATTTCTTGTTGATTTAGACTGAAGTAAAGCGATAGCTTCAAATTCTTTTTAGCAACCCTCTTATGTTTGAGTAGGGCCCTAGGACAGTCCGGAAGCGTTACCACACAACGCATTTGCGATTATCACGTTCGAACGGTTTTAAATCATTCGAATGCAACTTACTTTTTATTATAGCTCCAGACGCGTTTTACGCAAATCGTGTGCGTATGGCTGTTCAGCCTATTTATGTAATTTCGATAAAGGAATTTAAACGCAAAACGAACAATCTTTTGGAGTATGTAAATGTTGTTAATTTTGAAATTACAATGATTATAAATACAACAATGACAGTAAAGGAGAATCATCTCACTGCCTTACACATTCCTCTGGAAATTCGACGAAGAAAACTGATGCACTGCTTTGAATAATCGTGCTAAAAGTAGCACAGTTTTTTTGAATATAAATTTGAATCCAGAAACAATTATCGGATGGCTTTAATTCCGTAACCTAAAAATCACCATTTTTCACGACACCTCAAATTTTTATTGAGTTCGGTATTTGTTAATAAAGCCTTAAAGGCTCGATAAGAAATTTTTATGCGTATTCAGTATTCTTAAAGAAACCTTGTACCGGGGTGCTGATAAGTCCTTAGAATAAAGCTCAGAAGCATGTCAAGGACGCGCGCGATTTCAACAACATGGAGACGCGAGCTTCCATTACGTTTTTTTTTTGTTAGGCAAGGCGCCGAAGGAAATTCACCCCATTCTGACAGAAACGTTAGCTTGTTTCCTACCTGGTCGGGCTAAGGACTTATCAGCACCCCTGTAGCTTTCGTAACTACTTTTTTTTTATTTTCGCCAACTTCTTCCAATGTCGTGGCTTTTCGTGGACCTCAAGATAAAAGAAGAAAGTAATATATCATGTGCAATTTTAAAAGTTCCTGGAAACGACATATGATCTTTTTGTTACAGTTTTCTAATATTTCAGCTTGTAACAATGGGATATATTATGCTACGGGATTAAATAACTTCTTACTACGTGTAGGGCATTTATATCGTTGAGGATGTGGAGTAGTGATTTACTGCAGTTTCGTTCATCCTCGCGTTCAGCCATCATCCTTAACCTCAACTATTTTATTAAATCTCTACATTTTCCTTCATAAGCTATGAATCTTCTTCTCCATTTGGCTTCGCCGTAGTCATCTCTACTGGAGCATTAACAAGTGCTACAAAACTTTTAGATTTACACAGCATGAGCTTGAAAACAGGTAGAAAGTGAAAGGCTTGCACCTAGAGTTTCCTGTAGTTAAACTTAAAGAATTAGTTTGTAAAAACTTGTTCCAGCATGTTCCGCTGTTTTCATATTAAGCACTGAAGTGTTAATTCTATTACATGAAGTAAAACGGAAGTGTATTTTATTCTGTTCAACTGCGCAATGTCAGCACATTAAAAGCCTGCCTTCTTTTTCGCATTTGATTCTCGGATTCGTCTAAACAAAGAAATTACGAACTCTATACTGGAGGGATTTGCTTGAGTTTATTTTGGCTTTGTGTTCTCCGTTATCGTACGGATTTACACACATAACACTGCCTGAGACGATGCTTTCCTCCGTTTTCTTAAATATACGTTGATTCGAAAGAATGGTTGATGTAAAATTTGTCGATCTTAAATAGATCTGTATTATGGAAATGTGATCTTAATGTAGGAAAGTTTTTTGAAATTACACAGGATCTTCATAATATTTAGGGTTTCTATTGAACTGATGTTGATCAAAGGGACTACGTGTGATAAGTCTTTGGTTTATAATTAAATACCAAACAGATCGAGACCAATTAATTAGCTTCGAAGCTAAATATTGTGATGGACAGGCAGACTTTGGTTCATGTAATGTGTTGGTTTAAATACACTTAACGCAAGAAAATCAAAAGCACAGAGAATAAAAAAAGAAGAGACGAAAATTAACAAAGAGTGTTTGAATGGAAGTTGATTTTACAAACAAATTCACTGTAGTTAGTTTTAAAGTTGTTGATGACTCAGTTATCCAGTCACATACTCCATCCTTATCATTCGTGGCTACTTTGCTGTTTTAATTACAATATACGTTTATTTATGTTGGGTACAGTATATTAAAACACTAACATGCAACAGACGTCGCTGAGAGTTTCACATATCTTGCGGTAATTCACTGAAGTAACTCATACGGTCATGACACTCCTGTCTATGCAGCCTATTGAACTGACTCTCTGGAAGTTAGTTCAAAAAGCATTAATTTAACAGTTGTTCGACTTTCAGGACAAAATTTCAGGGCCTCGATTCTGTGTGGCGGATGAAGCGAGAAATGTGGACTGAAGAGACAAGACTAATTGCGAAATGTGGACTAGATGGAAAGATATTATTAAAATGGTTATTAGAGAAGCAGAGCGTGAAGGAGAGAACAGAATTCAATGGGTCAGGATAGAGTTCAGTGTGGGTAGTTTGTAAACACAGTAATGAAAGTTCTTGTAAAATTACAGACACGAATTTCTAGATCAAGTAATTTTCGAAAGCTCCTGAAACATGAGTTTTCTCAGTTGATTTCCTACTGATTTTCTGTGGTGTGTTTTGAAATGTATGATTATGACAGACATGAAACCATCATTTACTAGGTCAGGTCCCATTACATCTGCTTTTCGTCTCATGAAGTTGTTCGGATTTTTTCTATCAATATTTCTCAGAATGTGTATGATGAATTTTTAAGGGTTAGCCCTGGCGAAAAGACACAGCACTATTTTCCGTATACGCTGGACCGATGATATTTCTTGATTGCTTCTGAGCGGATTTAATTTTAAACTTCCATTAACAGCTCATCTACATCTACAAACACGTGTTCTACCTTCACGTGAATATATTCTTCAACACTGAAATTTATGCAGCGCTGTATTTTTCCCAGTGCGGTCATCCCGTTGTGACGATCAGACCTTACTCCTCCGGGAAAGTGTAATACTTATTCTAAGCAAATATGCCGCGATATTTATGAAATTCTGCATATAAGTGAATAAAGGCTCTGAATTTGAACTGTAGGCTGTAATCAATATGAATTAATTGAAAGGAAGGTGACCTCTGTAATTTAAACAAAACTGAGTTGTTGTGGATTGTATAGTTAATTAAAAGGTCCAATGTCAGTATATTAAAGAGTCTCAAATTTCTTTGTTTATACCAATTTAAAATAAAAAAATTAATGGGATTATATAACATGAACCCTCTAATGAAATAAACAGGAACGTGAAAAGCGTATATATTAGAGCTGGTTTTGGATCCCTAATGTTATTTTATTGCCGGTCCCAGTAGCCGCGCAGTCGGTCTAAGGCATAGGTCTGCGGTCACTGTCCTGCTGAGATTGTGGCTTCGAATCCCACCGGGGGCATATATGTTTGCTGTGAATGTTGTGTTATATCAGGTAGAGGTCTATGCGTCCAGCTGATCACTCGTCCAGAGGTGTCCTACTGACTGTGGTTCATCATTATGTGTGAACTATAAACCTCAGAAATGAGGAGGTCATGGCTCGCGTTGGGCCGCAGCGCCTCAGGAAAAAAAATAATAATATTTTATTTTTTTTTGTAAGCCAGTGTATTACGTAGAGAATACAAAGCAAAAAGATGAACTTCAGATATGATTTTGGCTATCATTTAGTTCTGACACGTGAGCGAAGTTTTTTTGTTACAATTATAGTGTGTGTTCTTATTTGTGTTCTGTTACCTTCCTAGTGACACTACCTGCTCTTGTTGTGTTCTGTAGACCATCCTGATGACAAGATATGTTCTTATTTGTGTTCCACTGCCATTAGAGTTGACATATATGTTTCTGTTTGTATTCCGTTTCTTCTCTAGTGAGTAATGTTTGCTGTTACCGTACCAATGACACCATTTGTTCCTGTTCATATTGTATTAACATTATAGTGAACCATATGTTGATATGTGTTCTTTTACCGCTTTAATGAATCATGTTTGCCTAAAATTCTTTGAAAGAGTTAAAAAGTTGAAGCGTGTGGGAACAAACCTAACAAATCAAAGTTGCATTCATTTAGAAATTAAGGACAGAATAAACGCACCGAATATTTGTTATCATTCATTGCTATAAAAATATAAAAATTAAGATAAACAGAAATATAATTTTGCCTGTTCTTTTGTGTGGAAGTGAAACTTGGTTATTCACACTGACAGAGGGTGTTCAACAATAGGGTACTGATGGATATTTGGGACTGAGAGGAACAAGGCAACTTAGAAATGAAGGAGACTGCAGACTCATCAGTCAACTAAGTATTACACTGAATAAAGAGGGTCTTCATGACCTGTACTGCTCATCAAATATGAATCGGGTGATCAAGTAACGAATAATGAGACTGGCGTAAAATGCAGTGTAAGTGTTGCAGAGGACAAGTGCATACGGATTTTTAATGGGGAAAATTTAGGGTAAGAGACCACTTGGAAGACCTAGGCAAAGATGGGACGATAATATTAAAATGAGTCTTGAAGTGGGATTGAAGGATAGCATGGACTGATTGATGTGGCTCAGGACAGGGAGAAATAGCGTACTCTTTTAAATGCTGTAATGCGACTTCGGGTTTCGTAAAATGCGGGTAATTTCTTGGCTAGCTGTGACCTGTTAGATTCTGAGGAAAGATTCTGCTCCGTGGAGTTAATTAGTTCGTTAGTCAGGCAGGCAGTCAGTTAGTCACTCCCTCACTCCCTCCCTCACTCCCTCATTCTGTTGGAATATCGGTGGAACGTTACAGAGGTGAAAGAAATAATATGAATTCGGGTTAAAAATAAGACAGACATAGAATTAATTGGAATTTAAGGTGGTTTAATAATACCTTATGAAAGAACTGAAAGAAAATGTAAATAATTTGATAGACGTCTAAAGTCGGGTTTCTTAATAAGTAGTGAGTGATTTTAATTAACTATAAGACGTCCGGGAGAGACAAGCAGATCTGCTGTACGTTTGAGTTTCAGAGGAAAGAAAGAGGATTAATAAAATAAATTCTACGCACGTGTAATGAGGCTGTAGTACTTTGCTAAAGAAATTATTAGGACACTTTCAAATCGAAAATTGTGTTCCGATACCAGACGTTGTCTCATTTAATGTGTTCCATGGGTATTCAATTGTTGCAGTCAACTAGATAGTAGTGTTATAGATAATTCATTAGTTTTAGTAATTGACCAATTTAATTCACAAATTCTTGTTTTATTATAAGTTTATTATATTACTCTGCATGTTTCGAACACTATGTGCTCATTATCAGGAGGTCAAAATTGTATTATGCAGCATCTGGTAACATCACACTCAGTAGGTGGCCGTCCGGTGCACAGGTTGAGCGAGGACTGTGCACCGGACGGCCACCTACTGAGTGTGATGGTACCAGATGCTGTATAATACAATTTTGACCTCCTTATGATGAGCACATAGTGCTCGAAACATGTAGAGGAACATAATAAACTTATTATAAAACAATAATTTGTGCATTAAGTTGGCCAATTACTAAGATTATACTGAGATGCACGGTCAGTAAAACATCAAAATTCATTAGTTGCTGAGGTGGTAATTAGTAATATCTTTGTTACGAAGCTTCGGATTTGTATGCACTAAAGAACCTCGAAATGTGTATGAGAATATGCAGCGAGAAGTTTGGAATATGCATTAAAAGTAGGAAAATAAGCATTAGAGCAGGAAAATATGTATTAAAACACTCATTACAAGTAAGTTTCACTCTATAACATACCATGAAGGCACAGAAGGGGAGTAGAACTATAGCTCTACTCTTTCTTTAAACTGGGCAGCAGATGGGAGTGGGTGGTTAACGCCACGTCCAGGCTGCTTTATCCCCAGGAATTAGCCGGTAACCCTTGCGTAGAAGCCTGGATGGGCCACAGGGCCTGTCCGGACGGTTGCGGTAGATCTCGTCCCCACCAAGATTCTATCCCCGGACCGTCCATAGTGTTGCGAGTCGCAATACCAATAGACTATCTCAGGCCCACTACATGGTGCATTAAGTTCTGAAACAAAAATTTCCACTTGTTGTCGGCGAGTATGTTCCAATATGAAGGGAAACCTCAACATCACACGCAACTATAGTGGCATATTTTGCTTTGAAAGCTTCTTTACCCAACGGTGTTCAGTACACCGGTCAATGGGAGATTCACTGTTAAACGCTTCATAAATTTTTAGTAAATATTAGCCAGCATTTTTTAGAACTCTGAGATTATTTTTTCTTTGCAACCACTCATTGCATTCAAAGCATTCTGTAATTTTGTAACTGCATCTAAACTTTCAGGTACGCAAATAAATAATGAATTATACATTTATTATGTTGCCAATTGCAATATATATAGGCCACTTTTTCTGAAAGAAATTTTAAAATATGCATTTACATTTGCAATATGCAAACTGCATGTACCCCTTGGCCTATTTATTACATTTTGAGACTTGATTCTAGATTATAAGCACTCATATACTACTGTTATTAGAATTAGGGAATGTAACAGAGAGAATAAAGATAATGTATTATTCAACGGGCACAGTTAAAAAAAAACCAGACCGAAACAGGATCGTAGGCAGACTTGTAGAGAGGGTTTGAATGATAGTGGATGAAATCTGTATGTGTGTGTGTCTTTGTGTGTGTGTGTGTGTGGTATACAGAATGCCATTATTGAATGTAAAGTAAGCGATGAGATAAATGTCTTTTGTAGGATGATCAGGAAAGAGCAGTGAAGTAAAGTGAACCTAAAATTACATAGCTTAAACATTTGGATGATTGGTATAATGATCAATGTAAAGAAAAAATAGAAGAAAAGGAAGGCTAGTTTGGAGCTGAATGAATATAAAAGAAAGGGTGATGAAATGAGCAAGGGTAGATTTTGTAATTGCAAGTACGAATATGAACATTTCTTTAGAAACACAAAAGCAGGGATGACAAGATAAAAACCTGAACGGATGAATTATTATTATTGGATTAAACAGAAAGTTAGAAAGAAAATATGAGAGACATTTAAGAGTTATTTTGAAGGGGAAAAGCCGTGATTTTGAATTCAGGTAGCTGGACAAGACGCATTTTATGCAGAATTGGCTTTTGTATCAACAGAATTTCGGCGTCTGATCCTCACTATGTTGACGACGTGAATCCCAATTTTACAATGAAAGTGGAAAAATAATAAAGGAGCAGTTTGCCACGAAATGCATTTTGACTGCCAAATTCTAAGGAGTTAAAATATTTAAAATTTTTGTAATAGGTTTAGAAGTATTACAGCATTTCCAAGAGAATGGAAAGCCTCGTTATTATATCAGTTTAAAAAGGGACCGGTAATCATTGTAGCCTGGAAATTTTAAAAGGACATTATTATATTTAGCTGCAAGGCTAAGGGGTTCTCTACTTTACAATAAAAGATTGACTCCTATTCAGGTGGGGTTAGTTAAAATAGTAAAAAACTGGATAAAAGTGTCATAATGGAAACAGCGTGAACAATTATCTGAGAGTAAAGATGTGGAATGTTTGTCATTTTGTGAATTTTGTGTAGGTATTTTGTTTCTATTGACAGGGAAGCCCAGCGGTTTAAATTGAGAAAAATAAGGAAAGTGAGAGCGTGTCAGGTATATAAAAACAATAACTGAAGAATAAGTACCAAATAGATGCTACTTATTGTTTTATTATACTTACGATAGGCTCAACATGTTTCGGGCACTGTTATGTACATCATCAGGAGCTCACGACTATGGTGCTGATTACTACATTGGCCGTCCCGTTCTTGGGTTGCTGTTGGTTGGAAGTTAGGTGCAGGCAGGCTGGGTAAGTGTCCGGGCTGCAGGCTATAGCCTGCAGCCCGGATACTTACTAGTTGGTTCTTATTCTTCATTTATGACAACGATGCACAGTACAATACACATCAATATAAAAACAATGTATGTTAATACAAAGTGTGAAAAGTGTGTAGAAGTTAGGCATCTGTTTGTGTCCCGTAAATAAGAAGAACAAAGCAGGAAATGTATGAGTCCCTCAAAGCTACAACTTTGTACTTTACTACTTTTGTAGAAGGTGTGCATGCCCCAGTAACAGGAGCATTAAATATTACAGGGCTGTTATACGCAAATATTATTTCTGTGTCACCTCCTACACTTTATGGTTTGGAGAAGAAAATTGGTCTAGTAGACGAATATTTTGAGACCTGGAATTTGGAAAGTAATTTTAATAAATATAAAATAACAGTTGTCTAAGAAAGGAGAGGAATTAAAATAAAAAGGATAAATTAAAAAATTTCGAGGTAATAAATAAATGTATTTATACGTAATTTCTACAAAGTTTTGTTCTTGTGTTAGAAACGTATTACAGATAACAAAAACATATTTTATTTACTTTGCTGATATTCTAGTCTTATTTTATACCCCAAGGGTCACCTTCAAGAGGTGCCTTGTAAATCAGGGTGGCACTAAAAAATTGCAATATATATGTTGAAACTAAATAACTCTTTTTCGTGAATACTGAATCATTATGTGGTTATCTTATGGAATTATTTAAAATGTTCTCATATTCAATATTTATGAAGGGTTTGGTTTCCTTTTTCACTTGCACGACGCCTGGAATATATCCATATTGAAGGGTGGTTCCTACCTTTCATTTTTTGATTCTTATCTGCAGTAATACTTAGTGCTACAACCATTAAATACTTTTATTGTCTAAATATCTAGCCTGAGTAATCCAAAACAAGCTAGCTAAGTCTCTGATTAACAGTTTACATACTAAACAAGAAGTAACAGACTTTTGTATAAAGAAATGCATCAACTTTATGTTTGTAAATAGCAGACTGATGGGTATAACTTACTAAACCAAATGCTAGGCCTCACCTCAATAATTTTAATTGTTTTTTTTTACTTCTTCCCATATCCAACTTGGTTTCAAACACTGCCAACACAGTTTCCGACAGACATTCAGGGTCGTAGATATCCTTTCGCCTTCGGCGCTGTCAACAGAATGTACACGGATATAGAAAGAACATAGTACGTCTTCAAAATCCAAATTCGGTAGTAAAATGAATCTACTCAAAAAAATTTATCTGAGGTCCAGATGACAATTGTAGCCCTGCCCCAAGCTATTATTTATTTCATGATAAAGGGATTAAAGCTCTTCATGTACAAAAGCATTACGTCTTGAAGTCTTTTGACCTATAAGACGTTTAGCTCCAAGAATCCTTTATCTAAGCACTGTAAGGGTATTACTGGACACTTTGAAGCTCAGGTCGTTTAAACCCAGGGTAAAACGCCTGGTAACTAGTAAAAATTAGGAGACTAATCCAGAGCTAGATGTTGACCAATCTCATTAATATCGAAATGTCTCTCACAAGCAGCATAACTAATCATCTGAAGAGGGTAGGGTAGGCACTGCCAATCCAGTAATTTGACCGTTGCTACGGAGCTTAATAGTTTCCTTTCAGAATAGTAATAGATATTTACCGAGAGTTCGTAGCATTGTAATAAGCAGAATATTTGAAATGTTCACAGCAGTATCACGCTTTTCATTCGCTCTGCACTAATTTACCGACTGGCATAACACGTCTGCAGTGTGGTTTGTAGCATAGTTTCATGTAGATTTACGGCTGTGTCAGTTGAGAGTGTAATTTAAAAAATGAATTACATATGGCACACTGGACACCACACTATTCTAGAGGGCTAAACGAGGCTCATATCCTCTCTCCCATTACCAATGAAACGAGTGTACAACTCATCTCTGTCCATGTTGTGGACTATCTCACATCATAAAAATAAGCACCGTCCTTCAGTATCATTTCAATGAAAGTATTTAATGAGGCATAAATCTGTCGCACAAAGCGGTTTCTGTATGTGGGTTATAGTGTGGCCTGTCATCACGTCCAATTTTCGAACAAAACGTCCCACTCCAGGACGAAGTTCATTAAGCCCCCCAGTTGCTGGGTCAGTTGACCTTTTATCATGGGTATATTCTTAACAGACACACGCATATAAAAGCACCGAAGATTTGTTGCTTCGATCATCATTCCGTCCCAGATTTTACACCTATAAATTTGTAAGCAAAATCGCATGAAATTGGATTATTTCAAGAAGAATAAAAGAGAAATTAATAAAAACTGGCGATCTAAAAGCTTCTTTGTAAGAAAGAAATAGTTCAGTTAGGATGCACAGAAATCTAAAGAAGAGAATGAACGATGTTTAGGAGAGAGACAAGTTGTTATGCGGTATATTTGAGATGAAACAATATACGCGTATTCTGATATGAAAGGAGGAATATAATAAAAAGTACAGACTAATAGGAACGAAAGAAAGGATATAGACTATTGGAGATACAGGATGTGAAAATGGGCGGGTCAGAGAATGTCTAAGGAAAAATCGATCCCCTTTCACGAAGTGGGAAATTGCACGTTAGACATTTGAATTAATCTCTAATAAATAGTTGTGGGTAATTAACTTTAATGAGAAATGTTCTTCAGTAACGTACTTCGAAAAGTGTTGCTTAAATGAGAGAGACAGGTGCCTAAGATGGAAAAGCCTTAATCAGAAGGATTAGGCCACTAACCATAACTATGAAGAAAGATGTGTGTATTACATAATCGTAGAGTACAACTGTAACAATTGACAGACCAGTACACTGTAACAAACTGATGTTTCTCGTTCGGGACCATTTTTACAGAATTATTGACTGTGTAACAAATAAACTATGAAGTAGGAAAGAACCCCTATGACTTATCTAAGAGAAGTCCGGGAACTGTGGAAGGATTAAACTGATGAGAAAATCTGAGAACATTTTAACATGGACCATAAATAATTATTTTACACGAATTACGATATATTGTTATAAGATTTATTTTGAAGTGTATACATTGTACAGTTCTTGAAACAGTACGTAAAATTTGTTGACAGAAGTATAACAACAGAGCGCAATGCTAAAAAAACCCTACAAAATCACATTAAGTCCTACTTGCAAAATTTCACACTCTCGTTGTAACATGGATGTCAGAAATTGAACTATATACACACACATGGGTTGATCCAAAATTTTCCGTACTGGTGCAGCCATCTATACAGCAGTTGTGGTAGCGAGAAGCACCGGTAGACACTACCATGTTTAGCGAGTCAGCGTGCCAAGTTTCACGTAGATAGGATGACGTGGTCAGTTTTTACACGCGTTTGTTTGGAATCGTGTACGTGACCTGTGGCGATTTTCACGATGGATCAGAGAAAGGAACAGCGAGTGTGCATCAAATTTTGTGCCAACCTTGGGAAAAGTGCTACGGAAACCCTCAAAATGATTCAACAAGACTTCGGGGACCAAAGCTTGAGTCGTACACAGGTGTTTCAATGGCATACCCGGTTCAAGACCGGTCGCACATCAGTTGACGACGACGAACTCACAGGGAGACCCACAAGTTGCACAAATCCTGAAACTGTTGCACGAATTCAAGAGCTCATTCGTCAGGATCGCCGTCGGACCATTCGCGACATTGCTGAGGAGGTGGAAGTTGGTTATGGGACATGCTAGCGGGTTCTGACGGAAGAATTGGGCATGCACCGTGTCGCAGCCAAATTTGTGCCCGGGATCCTGAGAGCTGACCAGAAGCAGCAGCGCGTCAATGTCTGAACTGTACTTCGTCAGCTCGCCTCCGACGATGAAACGTCCTTTTCTAGGGGTCATCATTGGTGATGAGAGCTGGATTTACGGTTACGACCCTGAGACAAAGCGACAATCCTCCCAGTGGATAAGCTCCACGTTACCAAGGCCAAAAAAGCCAGACAGTTTAAAAGCAATCTCAAGGGCATGATCATCACTTTCTTTGGCATCAAGGGGATTGTGCACAAAGAATTTGTCCCAACAGGCCGAACTGCGAATTCCGGGTTCTACTGCGAAGTTATGCGGAGACTGCGTGAAAATGTGCGAAGACATCGTCCCCAACTTTGGCGAGAACATACCTGGCTGTTTCACCATGACAACGCCCGTATCACACTTCCGTTCTCACCCACCAGTTTCCGGCGAAAAACAAAATTGCTGTTATCCTCCACCCACCGTACTCCCCTGTTTGGCATCCTGTGACTTCTTCCTATTTACAAAAATGAAATTGAAGCCGAAAGGACGCCGGTTCGGTACCATTGAAGAGATCCAGGCCGAATCGCAGAGAGTGCTTGACACTCTGACAGAAAAGGAATTCCAGGAAGCGTTCCAAAAATGGAGGAGAGGGTGGGACCGGTGTCTACATGCGGGAGGGAACTACTTCGAGGGCGACGGCGGCCGATAGGCTTTATGGTGAGTTTTATGATTTTTACAGCGTAGGTCCGGAAAATTTTGGATCAACCCTCGTATATGTAAAGAAAGAAAGGGGTTTGTCAGTTATTACAGAACATAGTATTATAGTACAAAAATAATGAACACGATATATTGTGTTTAGGCTTTATACAGGATGATTGCGAATTATGTGAACAATTACAAAAATCTAAGAGCAAGAAAATAATAGGCACACAAAAATAAAACTATGTTGTTTTAAAAAGAAACTTGAGGAGGGTTTTTTTCCGTAACGTATTAAGAATCAATATGTTTTCCACTCTTTGCCCTTCACAAATCAAGACGTTACCCGATGTCGTGACAAACAGTTAACGGAGTTACCTGCCGCAACATGTTGGGGTTGTGGTAATTACCCCATATACTAGAGAGAAACCATGTGTTCATCTGAAGATGGTGGAGCGTCACAACACATAAACAAGGAAGTGACAAAGTTTCTAACCTTTAAAGATGAAACCTCTCTTTTTTATATAAGGACTCAGTGTGAATCGCGCGTTTAACACTCTCCAGCTCTGTTATACAGGGTGGGCCAAAAGTAGGTATACAACATATAGTTAATTACTGTTTACCTAATGTGTACCTTCTTTTGGTCCACCCTGTACATGTAAAACAACAACCTGTTAATTTTGTACACGGCAAAAGTCGCTGTCTTTTCTGGGGTGTGTACAAAACACGTAAACGCAGTGTGAGCAAAATGTAGATTTTTTTTAAATATTAACTTGGTGGTAATTAGAGAAATAACACAAGGCTTTAAAAGGTTAACCTGGCGGTTGCCTGAGTGATGGTTCAACCGGGAGCTGTCCACTTCCTTGCCTCTTCTATCTCTCGACGTGACCTCCCGCGCATTTTTCCTGTCGGACTCTGTGAAAGATGAGATTTACTTTCGGTTAATGCATATAGCTACGAGCAGCTTGTTTTCGTGTCGGGCTTACCGTCATATTGAGCGTAATAACGCGTGAGCAAAGCTCTGTGATGTCATTAAAATCAAGTTCAACTATAAGACCGTAGTGATTATACTCACTCACTCCATGGAGCAAAGTCCTTCTTGAGAAGCTAACAGGTTCTCAGTTAGTCAAGAAATTCCCCGCATTTAATGGAAAATGACGGTTCATTACCGCGTTCACAAGTGCCCGCCATCTGTCCCTATCCTGGCCCGTAGTGATTAGGGAGTGAGTAAATTTCATTTGATCTGTAAATAAGGAGTGTGTTTTAAGACTCGTTCAAAATAAAACTGGTTCTTAACCTTTACCTTGCTAACGTGGAGAATATGGTGAGCTCCTAACAATGCCAGCAGATGGCAGATGGGATTTAATTCAGCGTTTAAAGGGTTAATAATAGAAAAAATTTCCAAGCGACAGAATGTGTCGCGTAGAGACCTTCCAAATTATGTTTACATCGTTAACTCACGTCTTCAGTAGAGTAAAAGTGCCAGGTTATTCGCAAAAGTGTGTACTATATTGAAAACTACTTACAACAAAAGTCCAAAAAGCCGAAACTAATTTACACTTCCCTATAAGCTTTTTGTTAACACAGAAAACACGAATACAGTTTTATGGTCCAAAAAGTTAGACTGCATTTAAAAGTACCTTAAACTATCATTGAACACCAAACATGTGCAGTTTACTTTTATATCTACACTCTCTGTACTTTGTATCATTTCTCTCAGTGTCCGCTCGCTTGTATTTGAATTACGTGTGGGTATATTATTTTTTATTTGTAGCAGGAATGTTCCATTTAACAGTGCTGCAAGAAACACATACGGAAAATATGAAAACGAGAAATAAAAAATATTAAATAATGTACAATTCTCGCATACTCCTTCCTACTTTACGTTATTACGTTTAGTGTTGTCACAGACCTATTTCAAGGTAATTTTATTTACGGACCCACAATTTATTTTAGACATCCGATTTATTATTTTTATGAAGGAAGTTTTCAATTTATAACCATAGACCGTGTTTGACAGACTTTACTCTATACTTGATGAAACAGCGTGTGTTCTGCAGTCGAATGTTTACGCCTAAATACAGCTAGCCCGCCCTTTTACAGAGTTTAGTCTACATATGGTGCAGTATTTGTGCAAATAGATTTTAATTTTCAGCTTTCAGGCAGTCATACTTTATGTTTGAAGTTGCACACATCAAAGCACAAAATAAAATCCTCACACGACCAATTTGTGACATTTGTGCTCCGGGTCACGCAGAACGCATTTCGTTATAGAGGTTTATCCCGTTCAAACCACCAGCCCTCACGTCTTAATGAGCTTAGCTTCACAGCAAACCTCGGCTACATAATCCCAAAACTCATAAACTGACTTTGTGATCAGAAGTAATGAGCAGAACGCCTGTTTGACGTGAAGTTTACGGCCCACTTCATGCACAAAAAAAGTCACCTCTTACTCAAGTACTACAAATTGGGAAATAAACTGAGAGCCAGAGAGCATCTGTACGGAACATACGAATGATTATTTCATTTCTCACTGCGACGTTGAAAGAGCGTGACCGTCGGTTACATCAAGCTAAACTGACACGATGTTTTGTTAGACTACTTAATATTCCTGCTTCTTATTCGAGAAATTCTTTCTCGATTCTCATTCGGACAATGGTCTTTCCTGGCTAGGATTATTATAGTTTTTTTTTAGTTACTCCAAAAAATACTTAGGACGTTTCTTAACACTTCTGAACTCACTATTGAACATAGGCAAGGAACTTCTTTTTCGAAGTTCTATAATGTTTGTGATTAGTAAGTTTCTTCAGAACTTATCTGTCAAGTAATGCCGTTTTTAGAGATTCGGGTCTTAATGGATTGTTACTTATCGGAGTGTCGTTAAGACTTTGTGCCTTCATCTTCATGGTTGGTATATCCTGAAAATGGCTGCAACAAGTCCCTCCGTAAAGTTGGTAGATGCTTACAAGTCGACAATTTTTCGTGTACAGTAAACTGAAACTTTCACCACCGCCGCTAAGAGAACGTCAAATATCGCAATGTAACTTTCAATTTGAGATTGTATTTAATGGTTGCAGAATGTCATTCGAAATATAAAAGACCATTTTATATACGAGGAAGAATAAAAAATAAAGGCAAAATACATTTAACGGCTTTAATAGGAGTAACTGTGAGCAATTTTACATATCATTTTTCTACATAGTCCCCTTGCAACACAATGCATTCGTTATATCGTTAAACGATTTTCTGTATTCCTGCGGAGAAGAAGCTTTTCGGCTGCTCTTGTGGTCATGTGTGCGCGACGTTGATGGCCGACCAGAACGACCTTCATCAGTAAAACGTGTTCGACCCGATTTAAACCTTTCCACCCACTTATAAACCTTTCGTTGACACATGGTGCTCTGTCCATACTGAGCCAACATGCGACGGTGAATTTCCACAGGTTTCGCTCTTTTGCCCAAAAGAAACCGCACTACGCGACGTTGTTCTTCGATGGTGCAATCTTGCAAAGGAGCGTCTAAGTTTTCGCACACGTTGCTGCCACTCGACTGAAGGCAGAGTGCTGTACTGCACATGGCTGAGCTCTTCAACAGGCATTGTCAATATTGCGCAATGCGCCAGCTCCACTCTATACCGGTAACCGCGAAATTTAAAAATTGCCTTTACTTTTTGATAACAGCAGTTACAAAAGTTAGCCACACGTTTAAAATAGTATGATACTGAAATAGTGTTGCGAAAGGCCACGTTTAATTTTAAACTGATCAGAATTATTTAATAGGAATGAATATAAATTATTATATTTGTTATAAATTTCAATTTATTTAAATTAGCTATTGTATCACTGCGAAAAATTCCCACGTAGAAAGAGTAAAATATTTAATTGATAAAAATTGCAGCGTCTTGGTATTAATAAACATTAAAAGTTTTACTTATAATGCTTGATGCCTGGTATTTTTTTTTTCGGAGATCAACATTCCAGAAGCAACGTGTAAATTAGAAACAGTAGCTACCTACTGCTTTTAAATAAATGTTTAACTCTGCAATTCTGTTCAAGCAGACGCCAAAGGAAGTACATTAAATATGTGAGCTTCCATTCGCTTCTGCTTGAGGTAGCACTGACCATTTGTAAATTTAGCCTTTTTTTAATTAAAAACAATGTTTGGGAAGAAATTTAAAAAAGTAGATCGCCATCATTCCATAATCATAATCTTCCAAAAACGTCTATATTGGAAAGACCCTTTTGGTAGGTCAGTAGATCATGATGTCGAAAACAAACCGTACTGATGTGTATGATTTAATTTTGTATTGACTGTATTTTTACGCCATATTATTTCATCACACACTGGTCGGAACACACCTGCGTTACGTAAGTGATGTGCTTATCAACGGCCGTCGCTGTCACTCAGAATTGGACTAGGAGCTGTGCCAACTGAACAGCTGTGGGGAGTGGGGTGGGGGCACCATCCTATAAGGGGTGTTACGACGTCGGAAAATCAGAAATATGGTGCACGTAAACTAGATTTCTACACGCGAAGTAATTTCTCCGAAAATTATTTACAACTTTAGCACGCGCACTTAAAAATATTTGCTTTTTGCCAGCCCTGCTTTCATGTTCTAGAATTTTCGACACGCAAAACTTTGGAGATCATTTCATTCATTACGTAGTCTGTCTTACGAATGTCCAAAGCAAGTTCTCCACAGAGTGCGATCTAGTGTTTCGTCTTTTAACTTCCAGTATCCTCTTTTTTCTTTAAGATCACCCAGTAGCTGCTTACTTCTTCTTCCTCGTCTTCCCATCACCTCTGTCCTTCCATCTATCTTTGCTTCAATAACGTGTTTTAGAAGACAGTTCCTACGAAAGATATGACCAATCCTGTTAGCCTTCCTTCTATTTAATGTGTGTAAGATATTCCTGTCGTCCTAAATTCTGTGTAACACTTCGTCATTTCTCACACGATCGGTCCAGCTGATATTCTCCATCCTTCTCCAGCACCACATTTGAAAACTATTTATCTATTTCTGATTACGTTTCGAAGTGTTCAAAGTTTCAACACCATATAGAGAAAGATGTTAATGCATGTATCAAAACGGATTTATGTCTTGTTAAATGTGATAGTTGGACCTGAATCTTCACGTAATGCCTCAAGGTGCGATGGCATACGCAGTGACTTAGCTGGACACCACAGCCAACAAGTGTTTGTGCTAGCAAGCAACCCGGAGAAGTTGCAGTGCCAACAAACTGTCCATGTGCATCGGTGATGATGACGATTTATGGTAGAACAGATCTTCAAGAAATAGGGCCATATTGTATATCAATGGGGTTAAAGTGACGTAGGATAAGGGGCAGTGGCGGGCAAATGCTAACGCATCAATGAACCTGCAGGTTTCTTAGAATATAGTCTGCTTCTTGAGTAAATGAGCGAATGTTATTTTATCAACATGGTCTCTATTTTACTGGGAAAGCTATTGTATTGTTTTTTGTTATTTTAATACAATGAATTTTGTTAAATCGGAACAAAGTTATAGGAAAGTGCTTTAATAATCACTTTGCCGCTGAAGCCTTTAAGACCTTTAGCAGAAACTATTATATCTGCCGAAATAATGAAAGGCATGTAACCGGAAAGCTACTCTTCCTACGGATACACAACAATAGGTGTAAGTGCATCTCTTCTTCTAACTTGGAGTTCCTTGCTGCTGCAATACGAGGACTATGACAAACCTGGTTCGAAGTCGCAGTGTACTCTCTTCATCCCATTCCCTTTTCTTTAATAATGTACGGCGAGAATGAGCAGTGTGACATTATACACGCTGTTTCAGAATGGTGAACAATTTTTATTCGTATAGAATTTAATTCTTCGCCGAACAGTTTTTTAGTTAGTTTCTTGTATCATCTAAATTCATGGAATACTATGATTTTTAACCTTAATAGTTTTCACCGAATACACTAATACCAAGCATTTAATGGTCTGTGATATTTAATTACTATGTTCCCAAGAGCCTACCACGTTTCTCTTCTCTGATTCAAATGAATTCAGTGTACACAGTTCCAAGAGATTTCTTTAAGATTCACTGTAACATTATAATATGAAAGCCTTGTCTTCTAAGACGTCTTTTCCCAACTCCTTTCCCCTCCCAAATCCCGTATGTGTCACTCCCTTGTTCCTCTTATTTTTAATTTTATGTTGAGAAATAACTCTTCCTGCTCCCTTAAAGTGATATTGTTGCTGTTGAAATTCTACTAAGAATTTTGTCTTATTTTAAATCACAAGTTCACTGAATTCTTCTTAGTTTATTAAAATTTAAAATTGATTTTCTTATTTGTGTTTTAACGTTATTTTTTTAAATGCATGTGTTATGATATAGATGTACTTCATTTGTATCATAAACTGTACAAAAATGTGATTTGTAGGACAGTTAAACCAAGACAGTTATGCCACAAGAGAGGCTCTTGGCGCTTTGCAATGTATTCAATTCAAGTCAGTTACGTTAATTTCAATTCAACAAGTTGCATACGTTTCCAGTCAGATTGGACTAAGAAGTCTGGCTGTTATTTTATATTTGTTAAAGTATTATACCTGCAGTAAATTCAGTGGGAAGCCCCTACTCTAGTAAGTATACTCATTATAACAGTTAACGTCCCTCTTCCCACTTCCCATACGTTTCTCTTTCGAAAGCGCCACCGTAGTGCTGTTGTAGAATGACCAAATATTCGTTCCGAAATATCTGGCTTTCTAGATGGCCTTGAAGGAAATTAGAATAGTACTTGATTTCTGAATATATTAAGAAAAAGGTGATAATATAAATCACATTCCAAGCTGTTTCAATTGGAAAGCAAACGGTTACAAGAATTTTGAATTTTACGTAAGGCCTCTTCAAAATATAGTACCATTTTATTTCTGTGAACGTAATACGAAACTTGCAGTATGCGATAGAAGGTATCAGCGTTATTTACACCAATCTGCACCTTTTATGTTTCATATTCTAGATATTTTCAATATTTATTGACAGAAAGTTTGAACGTATAAAACAATACTACATATATTTGACCTCACATCTTATGCTGCTACTAAGAATCAAAGAACGTATCTTATTGACTGAGAATGATCCACTATATATATATATATATATATACACACACACAAAAGAATGGTGCGGTTTCCATAGTTTAACGGGTTAAAACGTAGCCGCTTACGCAACATGTTCCACACCGTCATTTTTGGCATGTCCATTTCCCTGCTTGCTCTAGCCACTGACTTGTGGGGACTTCGCAGAAACGCCTCATGCACTCTTTCAACGTTGTCATCAGACACACAAGGTCGACCATGACTCTTGCCTTTACACAAGCATCCAGTTTCCACAAACTGTCGGTACCACCTATTTATGTTATTCCTGCATGTTGCGTCTTTTCTAAACCGTGCACGAAAGTCACGCTGCACTGTAATCACAGATCTGGACACCTAAAAAATGAGCACACAGATAATCTGTTCCTGCTGCGACGCCATCTTGGAAACTGGCCCCGTGGCCCCGCAGTAAACATGAGAAGCGAACTGCTGGTAACGCATGAGAAACTTGGACAGTTGCCGCTGCTGACGGTGTAAGTTGTGCCCATGTAAGATGAGAAATAAATTTCTTGTTAACTTTTGAAACCGCACCATTCTTTTGTGCATACCCTATATATATATCTCTGTGGTTTGTTTGGAAAATTGTAGAAGTCTGTATATAGGTAGTGGTGGTCGAGTGTTGGTAAATGTTACAAACGATGAAGGCGCATTAAATGCGACATTGCTCAAGAAGTTACTAATGACAAGGACTGGTGGAGGAGCACGGTTAGAACGCACAGAAATAAAAATTAATTTATCTGAACAATTTCTCATGTGGCTAAATAAGTTGCTGACAACAAAATTGAGTAGAAAAAAATTCAGTAGATCAATAATCCTGCGTGTCTTTTCAGTTCCATCTTCCTCTTTTGGCATATCTTTTTCACAGACAGACAGGTTTGGGAAGTTCCCAGGGATCAATGCGCCCGACAATGAAGAAATACCGGATACATTATTCTCATGCTACTGTAGAAAAAGGAATAAGATAAAGAAGTGGTGGTGGAAGAGGTATTGTAGACATTTCCATTCAACATTTGCAGCAAGTGTGCTCACTCCGTGAATTTGTACCGTTAAAAGAAAAAAGTTTTTGATCGTCATGGAAGTCTGTACTGCTGAATATGAATACATACCTTTAAGTTTCCAAGATAAAGAATACTGAAATTCAGATTCCAATAAGGTCAGGAGAAGAAATAAAACTGGCATAAAAACATTTTATAACTTAAGCACACGTGATATCTACAGGGTAGCTTCGGCCGTCAACTTTAACCACGGGTAAAGGGAGTCCTCCTGAAAACTAGAGCGGTTCGGGTAATTAATATTAAGCGAGAGGAGATAGGAGATATCTTATATATAATTTGTTAAGTCAGCCCGGTCACATTTCCACTCCTCAATTTCACGGACTGCAAACAGATGGCAGGAGAAGCAAATACCCAGAATTGTGAGAACGCTGGCGGTCAGTTCACCGCTCTTACATGGCAGGAGACGCAAATGCGTAAACTTATGAGAACATCTGAGTTCAACTACAGAATCTGAATGTGAAAATACTGCGTTATTATGCTGTTACGCAGCTTGATCTGCTGATTGAGTTAAGTGTGAACGAATTTCATGGAACAGCACAACGTTTCAATATGATAATACTGAAACGTTGTGCTGTTCTTATCTTATAGAATCATCTTCAGGCCCTTAACATACAGATCCTTACTTAACAATGTTTAAAATGCACTGTAGAATTCCAAACGTTTACATTCTTGAATGTAAACGTTTGTGATCCCACAGCGCATTTTAAACATTGCTACGTAAGGATCTGTATCTTAGAAGGGCCTGAAGATGATTCTGTAAGAATCGAAACATGTCGCCCTAATACAATAATAAACATAATAAAGTTTTGTTGTTTTTGACTGATACACAATTTTATATTTATAGAAGAAACCGAAGCAGAGCGCACGAGAAAAAACGCTAATAAACACAAAATTACGTCCTGCTTCAACGCCGAACTAACCCGACAAGCTGAAGATGAAGTTCCGACCTTTCGAGAATTTAACGCAGAAGAAGCGCGGATATTCCAGAGCACAACACTCGGCGCCGCACAAAGCGAAGAGCTTGAATGATGCAGGAAGAGCGCATCAAGGATCGAGAAATTAAAACAAAACGTCAAAGGGCATCACGCAAGCGGCGTGCACTACCATTTGTGTGCACGGCGATTGGCGAGCTCGGATTCTTTCAAGAACAAGCCCGCCGTTATCACGTACCTCCAATGGAAGAAATATGCCAGTTTTGTCAAGCGGTTAAATAGAAAGATGAAACAGGAAATATTTGCTATAGTGACGGAAATGTTGTGCTTGCAACGTTTTATGATTCTCCTCAAGAATTCAAACGTATGCCTGAAGACCCTTTGTTTTTATTAAAGATCAGGTCTTTCAACAGTATCTTTGTATTTACGTGTATGGGTGCATCGCTTACGAAAAATTATCGGATTGACGAGCAACTGGCAAGAGCTCGTACGGTATGTGTTCAAGGAATAATATGTCACCTTGTCGGTACGTTGCTACCTGATAATCAAGAACATCAAGCTCTTCCCAGCTGTACGTTTTCGATAGAAATGTGGAAGCACAAGTAAATGCGCGATGCTGTAGTATGGATGGCTTGGATAGGGAGATCGTGGTAACAATCTAGCTTGTCCTAAGTCAAATGAACTCATTCCTGCTAGCTGGTGAATTTATAAGACATCAAGAAGTTCTCAACGTACGATGGGCAATTCACGATGCCCCGGGAGTCGAATTTCGAAAACACAAACACCCAACGTGCAACTAGGTGCCCGCCATTTTACTTGATGATAATATGGCAGCCGAGCGAGGCATTATTTTGCACCTGCGAGTCGAGGGATTAGAGCGAACTAGCGATAGGAACCCGGCCTACGATCCACTACACTTCCCTTTGTTGTTCCGACATGGTAAACTAGGTTGGAATTTAGCAATTCAGTAACTAGGTGACTCCACAAGCTATAAGAGCAACAGAGTTTCATGTTGTGAGTTTGCCGCATACAGACTCAATATCAAGGCCAATATTTACTCATTGCTGCATCACGCTGCAAGATCATTTCTGCGCGAGTTTTCCACACTAACTACCGAAATGTGTGTGCCTTGCCTGCCCGAGTCGCCGGGCACCAGCAGACTACTATTATTATAATTCGCTAGTTACAATAGACGAAAGCAAAAATGAGGATCCGATAACGATGCCATGACAAACATGACTTTCGGTTATTAACATTTTAACATGAACAGAATATAAAATCGGTAGTGACAATGTTTTATCAGGATATGAAACAACATAAAAAGGTTTGCTGTGTCGTGGTATCAGCAAACACCAGAAATTACTAGATGCAATAATACATAAATGTTTATTGGGCCGAACATTGATAAGTGATAAATAACTACATCACAAAAGACTAGATATTACTTCCAATAACCACACAAAATAATTACGTCGACAACATTTATAGGTACCCAATATTCCTAGAATGTAGAAATGTTATAGGCCTGTAACAAAAGACCCAAAACTATTCTCAAAATGAAACACCAGTGCCGTATGGAAAAAGTGACAGTAGTACCAATAGTCCTGTCAGCAACTGGTGTGGTGCTGAGGCCCACGCGCAAGAGATCTGAAACTTTCAAGCCAGCAAGAAAGGCTCTCGTATAGCGTTGAAACTACACGGCGTCCACGCAGCTCTCAGTCTTCAAGAAAATTCCAGAAATTTGGATTTACTTCTGTTGAAATTGTAACTATAAACCACATTAACCAGCTAAATACGTGCGTAAAATATTAATAATAGTAATAATAATAATAATCATCTAGCTAACATGAAGCTGGGCCACATGATTACCGGTTCCGCTCTCACACTCCTAGAAGTCTTCATAATCGATTCTGCTGGTTTCTTCTGCCTTTTGTTCTGTAGGTTTTATTATCCTCGGTAATCTGTTACGAGGCATTCTATTTATATGTTGTATCCAATATCTTCTGTAGTCCTGTCACTTGTCCAAAACTTGAATTATATTTGAATCGCTCTAAGTCTCTGTATTTATTTTAAAATCTGTCCGAGTGTATCTTTTAAACAAGTAATGGACATAGATAACAAATTGAATGAATATTTTAAAACAACACGCTTTGTAAACAACATGTTTAGACCACAGAAAATTTTAAAGAAAACAAGAATAAAATTATGAAATACACCAGCCCTTCCAGCATCGTTATACGTAGTGAAAACTTGACCATTAAAACAAGAGACGCAAGAAGAAATACAGTAGCAGTGTTCTGCTCCCGGGAACGGGAGGGCTACAGCAAAGATTGTACACTATACCAGAGGCTGACTGTACAGGAAAAATGATCTCCTGATGATGAGCTTCCCGAAAGCTCGAAACATGTAGAGAATAAATGACGACTACCCATGAAAATAAAGGATAGTCCACAAGT
>Ga0136643_10002404_pt1 | contig 24203 bp, 14 predicted proteins | sample TergutLab28metaG_FD_96883 | JGI IMG/M metagenome (GOLD analysis project Ga0136643, IMG submission 96883) | Labiotermes labralis P1 segment gut microbial communities from Petit-Saut dam, French Guiana - Lab288 P1 (version 3) (version 3) | ecosystem: Host-associated > Arthropoda: Insects >... | reverse complement strand
TTTCATTCATTGTCAGCGATGTTTCCTGGTATAGGCCTATTTGACACATCATATGTATAAAACATGACAAAATAAATAACTAAATGATGATAAATAATGATTTTTAAATACTTACCTTCCCCAATTAGCATGATATAAATTAAAAGGCAATAAACCACACGGCGGTCAATTTGACAGCCTTTGGCGCTTTCAGGTAGTGAAGCACCACTGGCGCTTCTAGTGTTAAGAATGTAATATATTTTTTTGGTGTAGCTAAATGTGTCCTGTAGCATGTGTATATATTGTGTTTGTTATTTGTTTAAAATACAGGAAAGTAAGAGAAATACAGCAGTTTCATATTACTCACTCTTTCCTATCTTATTTAAAAGATATGGTGTCTAATACTGTGTCTTGAGGTAAATGAATAAACTTAACAAGTTCCAACAATTTAAAATGTGGATATTAGTTTGCAAGTTTTGAGATCTCTATTTCCAGGTAGCAAGACATTTTTGTATTTCTCCTTTATGTCTTATATTGAATGTGTTAATCTGATGATGACCTGTTAGGTCAAAACATGTCGCTTTATGAAACACTTAAAAAACTCAGTTGTGTCAACCGCTTCCTTGAGTAATCATTAACAAGTTCCGTTTGAAACATGTTTTACATTTTGTCACTAGTTTGTAATTAATGTGGAGCAAACAGATACTGATGAGCCTTAAGTCCTGTGACTTGTATTGTTACAGTGGTTGACGTGGCCCGAGGTGTTCAGCCAGTCGAGAGAAGGTGTCGGGCCATACATAATCTCGTATCTGTTCTACATTATATGGGCGCTGCTGTTTGCTGCTCTGGCAGCTGCTTTGGTGCGAATGTTTGCACCATATGCATGCGGTTCTGGTATTCCTGAAGTGAGTGTTATCTTGTAAACATGTCAACAGTGGTCTTAGGATTACTGGGTTCTGGACTGTGTTTATTGTCTAGTATGCCAACATGATTGCGTTATTTCCAAAATCATGGATGAAGACCAGAAAGCAAGTACTTCTAACAATGAGATGTATGTCTTTTGGAATGTGACATGTTTTTGAGAAAATAGTTCACAATGTTTGGAAGGAACATGGTGCGTTTATGTTCGGAATCAAGTTAAAAATGTTGGGAACTAATCACCCAACAATGCTGTCACATCCTAAAAAACATGGAACTTCAGCAACACCACTTCAAGAATTTCACATCTTGGCATCCTGCATTTAATGTTTGAGGGTTGTTCAGAACATGTGTATGTGGGGTATAATTCCATAACTAAGGAACTTAAGATGAATTGTGATTATTTCAGGAGTATTTGTTGTGGAGTGATTGTCTGTTTCCAGCTTTGAAGCTAAATCTTGGAAGCCATGAATTTTAACAATGATCGCAAAGTGGAAACAGTTGTGACACAATGGCTGATATCACAGGACATGGACTTCTGTTACAGGGAATAGAATTCACCTTGACCATGAAAATTGAGTGAAGACATTGCTTCATCACGTTCATCCGTACCTACCAAATTACACATCATCACATCGCAAAAAATTTACTCACCACTGAGGGGACCTCAGGTTGTGCCTTCTTTTGTTATAGATTAAAACAATCCTGAGTGGGTTCATCATCAGGGGATACCTCGGCAAGTGGACCCTGATCATCAAATCTGTGGGCATCATGTTGTCTGTGTCAGCGGGTCTTAGTCTCGGAAAAGAGGGACCAATGGTCCACATAGCATGCTGTATAGGTAGGACTTAAAACATTTGTAAAGAAATTCATATACAGTGGGGTATGCCAGAACGAATGTAATTGGTTCTAGCCCTCGTTCTTTATAGCATCTGTTTGTTCTAGCACACAATGAAATATATGTATTCAGGGGTAATCCATTCCAGGCCCACAGTCTAGAGCAAAGTTACCATCCAGCTTTCTCACTCTATTTTGCTGGCTCATGGCTAAAAATATTTTGCAGATTAAGTGAAAAAATATATTTTTACTGCTAAAGGTGCAAATAACTGAACTAAACTGATAAGTGAACCTTACAAATGATGACTGATGCTCTAATCGAAGCAGAAAGGCCCAGTACATCATGCGTATGCACCTGCTATTTCAGCCAATAGTATTCCTCCTCGTTTGTTGTAGCTTCCTGATTTTTTATTAATAAAAACTGTTCGTAGTAGCATTCATTCATTGTAGGATCATTTGTTGTAGCATACCCAGCTGTAGTTAAAAGATTGTCCACAGGAATGAAACACTACCACTCCCATGCATCAAAACAGGTACAAAATATAACATGCAAGAGAATAATAAAAACTACCAAATTTAAGATTTAAGAAGATAATAGTTAAAACACCTCTAATATATGCAGCAAGTGGATTCAGTTTTGTCTGCATAATTGAGACAGCCCTGTAATTTGACCACACTGTATAGTTCATATATATGCCTGTAGACATTGATATTAGAACAGTTGTATCAGGAGTACCAGATAATTACTGCATTGCTACACACAAATTTGTTGAGAAATTTACATCTTATTTTAAGGTTTTAAAAGAGAATTGTTTTTGTACACCCTTTGGTGCATATTTTAGTAAAGTTTATAAGGTTATAGGTTAATAATTTTCATACTAACAAGCCATTTGTAGTTGTTCGATAACCATTTTTATGAATACCATAAGTGCGCAGTACTGACAGTTTATTTCAGCACACCAGTAGATGTCAGTGTTGGGTCAAGACATGTAGTGTATATGTAATACGGTTGTGGTAATTAATAAAATAGTGTCTTAAACTGAAATGTAAATTATTAATCAAAAGTACAACATGACACAAAAATATCATATTCCTCCACATGTGTTGAATAGGCATTTCACCTTACTTTTGTGCAGCCCTAAAGTATATCATAGATCACTGTTATTTCAGGCTGTTTTACCAAGGAAATGGACATATTTAATGTCAGTTTTACTCTTTAGCATTCTCCTGATTTTTTTCTCATTTCTGTATCTTCTAATGCAAGATTTAATTTTTTGTCAATAGGAAACATATTGTCATATTTGTTCCCCAAGTATGGTCGAAATGAGGCCAAGAAGAGGGAGATTCTGTCTGCAGCAGCTGCAGCTGGTGTATCTGTAGCTTTTGGTGCTCCTATTGGAGGAGTGCTCTTTAGCTTAGAGGAAGTGAGTATTGTCTAAGGGCAGTGTCATGTGATCTAGAGTTATAGTCTGTCTTGGAAATCATGTTTGCCACCTGTCCAGTACGCATTCCCTAACTTAATCATGCACTACATGGGGCACATTCTCAAGAAGTTAGTCACTTGGCTGTACGTGTGTCAGTGAAGTGAAATGAAGTGAGTGAATGAAAGAATGAACACAAATTTTGCTCCACCTGCCTGCCTAGCAGCTACCATGTCTTAGCACACCTTCCCCCTCTGCCATCAATGGCAGCCTCTTAATACCTGTTTTTTTCCTCTTGGTTTTCTTTTTATTATTTGGTTAAAAGAGAGAGGAACGTGAACTGTTGATGGAGGTAAGGTAGGACATTTGTGGAGGTGATGTCTCTGTGTCTGTAACACAGTATCAGCTCTTGAATTGTTGGACAGTAAAATTACACATTGGAGACTTTCACGAAGAGATGTTGCACATTTCCAGTTTTTAGTCATATCGGTCCATTATAAAACCTACTTTGCCTAAAATGACAGATGGACTTAAACTGAAGTAAAATCCCCTTGTTGTATTTTATTCAATTAACATATTACTATAGTTATCTAATACACCATAAATGTTCTGATATTCTTTTATTTCTGACATACATGGCATTTGACATACAGGTGACCGTGCATCTTGATAAATTCTTGTAATAAAACCAACTAGATGCACTTCTTTCTCAAATTTATTTTTGGAATAAAAACTCTACATGTTTTGGACATTTCCTCTGTCCATCATCAGGACTTTTTCACTGTATGCACAGCAGTGGTATAAGTCATACAGGTTTGCTGACAGCTTGTGAGCAAACCTGTATGACACATACCATTGGTGCGTGTGTGTGTGTGTGCGTGCGTGTGTGTGAACAGTGAAAAACTCCTGATGATGGACAGAGGAACTGTCTGAAACATGTAGAATTTTTATTCCAAAAATAAATTTGAGAAATTAGTGCATCTAGTTGGGTTTATGATAAGAGTGCACGGCATGTTTTGGCCAACAGTTTTGGTCATCTTCAGGCAAGATTACAAAAATGTAAAAAGTAATACTGAGGAAGAGGACCCTCCTTTACAATATTATTCAAACCTGAAATGATTATATTTATACCTAGGAACAGTAAAATATTATTTAAAATATCCTTCGATAGTTACATAGGATTCTCCCACTGCTTCTCCTTTTATATGCACATTTTACCTATTGATACACTGTGACATTTTAATATTTTATTATTCCTTGGTATAAATATAATTGTATCAGGTATGAATAATAATGTAAAGGAGGGACTTCTTCTTCAGTTTGACCTTGTATATTGTTGTGATATTGCCTGATGATAGCCGAAGTTGTCAGACTGAATATGTCACGTGTGGGATATAAATGAATGCTAGTATATTTATGGTGTATTAGTTGGAAAAGTATAGAAGACATTTCAAATGGTGTTACTTATGTGCAGTACTCTTGGTGGTCCTGATTGAGGAGGACTGATAAAACTGTTACAAATATGAAAATTCATTCTCTTTCAAAGTGCCTAGTTAGTTGCAGGAATGTGTGAAATTCTGGTAATAGAAGTATAAAGTAACCTCAAAAAGCATAAAAATCATTGACATTTGTTTCATAAAGTTCAAATATATAATGGAAAACAGTCAAACACAGCTGTTCTATTGTTGTGTTGTGTTTGACTACTCTCCTTTGTCAATAAACACAGTGTGATGTCATGCATTAAGATAGAATACAGATAATTTTGCAAGCATAAAATACATTGATTGGTCAGGCAACTTCCTTGATCTGCATGGCATGAAAGCAGTCATCTTTGTGTAATGAACGTTAGTGTGTGATTTAGCTGTGAGTGGTCTTTGCAGTAACAGGAGAGAGAGAGAGAGAAGCAAATACTCCAGCCACATGATGTCATCCTGATTCATCAGGTCACAAAAGTTCTAAACATAAAATGGGTGATCATGAAATGTCAAAGATTAAGAACATTAACCTTTTCAAGCTTACTGCTTGCTTGATGCACCAACAGGGTTAACATTCAAGAATTTTACATTCTGCTGCACTGTATGTGTGTGTTTTGTATTTATCTCAGAACAAATAGACTTTTACCCCATACAACATAAACTGATTGGTTTTTATAACCGAGATGAAAAGTGTTTACTGCGAGGTATGAATTGGGTCTTTACATAAAGCAGTCTGCACTTCATCTTTCAAGGGTTAAGACTGCAGTGAATTTCAAAAACTGTTTCATAGATTTTGTGGAAATTATTTAGGCAGTCTTCCACTGTAAGTGGTGTATACCGTCACCAATGTTTGATCACTTTTTCTACGGCCGAGCCTGATGCAGTGGTGATTCTCATGAATTAAATGTTATAATAAATGATGTCTGTTCCTAAAAGGCTCCTGGCTGGATGGTCCGGATTTCAATTCCCAGTGGAGGTGAGAAATGTTTCTCAGCTCCAAAATGTTCAAACCAACTTTGTGGCCCACCCAGCCTCTTATGAAATGGGAACTGGGGTGTTCTTTGCCCTGGCATAAGGCAGTCAGGGCATGAAGTTGATTACTCGCTTCCATCAAATGCCTTAATGACATGTACAGAGTCGATGTTACCTTTACCTGTGTCATTACTGACATGTCCTGTTAAATATTTGTTCATGTCTGTATTCTCTTTTTTGACAGGTCAGCTATTACTTCCCCCTTAAAACTTTATGGCGTTCGTTCTTCTGTGCTCTGGTGGCAGCTTTTATACTCCGCTCCATAAATCCATTTGGAAATGAGCATTCTGTTCTCTTCTTTGTAGAGTACAATAAACCATGGATATTCTTTGAGCTTGTTCCATTCGTTGGCTTGGGAATTATGGGGGTGAGTGTACATAACTTTATATGATAGTACGTTACAGTATGAGACATCCAGATGTTCAGTTACATTAAGCTTCGCCAGTTCACCATTGCATTAATTGCAGTGGTGTATACATGATGTGGCTGGCCAAATACTGCAATTTTTGAACACTCACATATACTCAAAATATGAGTTCTTACTGGGGAGTCTTCTGGGAAATGACACCATCTAGTTTGGTAAATAGGTTCTGGTTCTGCACTGTGATTGGTGATGGCAGGTTCTTTCAAAGTGATAGGTATCTCTTGAACCACATGGTGACACTTCGTCACATCCCAGAAGAATGTAATTTTGGTATTAAAAGTCATGTGATTTGAGCCAGCCAGTAGCAGCTGTAGTGCTAGAATTTGACTGCTGCTCTGCAGATTTTCTGTATGCTTTCATGCTGCAAATTAGTTGTAAACAACATCCGTAGGAGGGTCAGTGCTAGCTGGAGGGGACTGGGGTCTGGTCACATGTTTGTGCTGTTCGTGCTCATGAAAGTTTGTCAGCTCCGAGAGATCTGCACGTGACAAGCAGGGGGACATGAAAGTAAATGTTTATTTGCTTGTCTGTAGTGGGGGCCATTTTCCATAATTCTTTCAGTTACAGTGTACTGTTCTTGGGGTTGGAGTTGGAGAAAGTGCAGTGGAGGGTTGGAAATGGCTGTTGGTGAATGAGTGTGAATGCAAGAGCCCAGTGTCAGCTGTGATGGAATCTTTAAACATGTTCCAAGATGGAACAAATGTGTCATTGTTCTGGGCGATTATTATGGTAAAGAATGATATCTCACTGAAATGAATGAGCTACTTGTAGTGTTGTAATTATTTCTTGGTTGTTTTGTATGACCTGGATAATGCTACATACTGTACATTCTTGGTACATATGGGCAGGGTGATGTGGAATGTGGCGAGTGAGAACTGGGGAAAGGTGAGGGGAGGGGTGCTGTCAGGGCCAGTTGCATTGATGAAACAGAGCTACAAGAAACTGCTGTTTGACTTGAAAATCATGTTACAGGGATGAAGTGATGAAATATAAATGTCATACAACCCAGTAAACCACATTTATACATTCAGTATCATGAAGAAGTGAAAATGCATATAAAGAAATAAAGGCTGTAACATTTTTTTACAGGGCGTGATAGCTACCGTGTTCATTAAGGCTAATCTATATTGGTGTCGCTACCGCAAGTTTTCCAAGCTGGGGCAGTACCCAGTGACCGAAGTCCTAGTTGTTGCTGTGATAACGGCAGTCATAGCTTATCCAAATCCATACACTCGAATGAACACAAGTCAGCTCATTTTTCTGCTCTTCAGCCAGTGTGGTGTTTCAAACTCGGACAATCTGTGGTAGGTAATGGGTATTTGTGCCTGTTTATTGGCACACTTATCCCATACTGTACATCGTGTTTGGAAATATGTGCCTACAAGCACCACAACTTGATGAACACTGAGACAAAATCTCTCCATTGATGAAATTTTGACTCTTGTAATTTTGGGGAACATTGTGTAGTTGAGATATTCATAGTGGTGGTGTTGTGTGTGTTACAGTGGTGTTTAGTGAGTAGTTTATGATGTTTACCTTTCTTACTGACACAGACCACATCCCATACCCCCCCTGATCCTCCAGTGGGGACCATATGGTGCCCGTGCCACCAGACCTCTCTATCACCTCAGTCCTGTCACTGCCAACTGTGAAGCTCAAATCCTTTTCAAGGCCCTTACATTGAACATCCATCTGCTTCCCAGGGTTGTTACTGGTCAGCGTCTGACCATTTTCACCACAAATCTACATAATGACACTCTTCAGGAACCACATAACCACACCAGGCCTCATCCACACCTCCTCCATTTGCTCGCCATTCTTCCACCAGACAACAGACATATATATATATATATCTCCACCTGACTTCCACATTTGGCATTCTTCATGGACTTGACCCTTAAAGGTGATGGCACCATGCTTCTGCAAAATGTTGGGAACCACTAATGCAGTCACACAGTGTGCCATGTCCCAGGAGATGTGAATCCTCATGCACCGTATTGTGATATCACATTAAGTTTTAATTGTATTTTCCATGGAAATTTTATGTAGGTTGAAATTTGCTCAAGGGAAATTTTTTTGTCAGTGTTTATCAAAGAGCTGCAAGTTGGAATGCGTAAACACCAATTTCCAGACATTCTTTGTATATTGGCCAGTGATACACTGCATCCTTGAATATTGTTGCCCACTGTGTGTAATGCATCTTGTTATTCCTTGTTGTGAGGTGAATGTTATATTAATTTACAGCGATTACAACCGCAACTTCACAGACGTAAATTCGGCAATTGAAATAGCAGCAGCGGGTCCAGGTGTGTACACGGCCGTTTGGCTACTTGTGCTGGCGCTCATATTCAAGTTGGTGGCAACCATCTTCACGTTTGGCTTCAAAGCACCGTGCGGTCTGTTTATCCCCAGTTTGTGTCTGGGCGCCATAATGGGTCGGATTGTGGGAATTGGTATGGAGCAACTAGCTTACAACTATCCACATGTCTGGCTGTTCAGTGGTGAATGTTCCACTGGGGTTGACTGTATCACCCCAGGCTTGTATGCCATGGTAGGAGCTGCAGCCGTGCTGGGAGGTGTCACTAGGATGACAGGTTTGTCTAATTATGTTGTCAGTAGCTCATATTTTGTAGTCTCTAATTACTGATCAAGAATTTGAAAAGGACAAGAAAGGAAGTCAGCTGAGTGGGGATGTGATGGTGGTATATGACTGACGTAATCTTTTTTTTTTTGACTGTGTCCGTCACATAATTTTTTAATGAAGCAGAGTGTTTCAGAAGATGGCCCTGCTTCCGTCTTCAGGCAAGCAAAGCACCTAAGATAAGAAAAAGGCCCATTGATTGAGAATTGTTCTATCGAAGGGATCTATGAGATTAGGTGCTGTCCTTGCATGAATGGAATAGAGCTGGTTTCCAAAATGTGCTTTATTAAAAAATGAGACAATGGACGAAGTCCAAAAAAAGAGAAGATTGTGTTAAGAAAGGAAGTGTTCGTGATCTTGTTTGAGGTACTGTACTGGCACTTGTCTTGGGAGAATGAAGAAAACTGTAACAAAACTTTGTCAAGATAATCATCCTAATGGCCTAGTTTTGAACCTATTGCCTCCCAGATTTGAAGCAGAAGTACCAGCTGCTTAATCACGATGTTTAGTTTGTTTGACTCTTTAGCAGGACACGTGTCAAAGTGTCTTGTTTCAGATGGTATTTGGCTGCAGTTCGAACTGAGACTGGACAATCTGTCCACTTCAGCTGAATTTAATTTGTTTAGGCTAGGATCCACCATGCTTTTGTTGTAGTAGTAATGAACCTTGTGCTGAACATTCCCTTTCACCACCTTCTTTGAAGTTGGTGAAAGGGAATGTTGACATTGTTGCAGCAAATGGGCCCATTGTTCTAGCTGCTGATGATAGATTAGTTTGAGTATTGGTGGAAAGATAATTGGAAAGGGAAAACTGGAAGTACTCATATATAAGCATGTCCGAATGCTACTTTGTCTACCATAAGTCCTCCTTTACTGCCCTGGGATTGAACCCAGTCCTCCTGCAGTGACAAGCTGGCAGCTAACCACATGTGCAGTGGAACATTCTATAATGACATAACCGGGGCCGGCCTGAGACAGGAAGGTTAACAATTTGGTGTGCTTTAAAACCAAGATACTTTCAACCTTTTGGCCTAGGATAGGGCTGGTGAACTTTTTGGAGGATGCATGCCTATTGCAGATAATTTTCAGAGAAATTCTTTTGCTTGTGGGAACCTGAGTTTACTAGCACCATATGTCCTGTTATTCCAGTGATGTCTTAGCAGTGCCCTGGGCAGATGCCAGGCTGGCCTGTGCCTGGGTCTGGCTCCGAACATAATTGTTGAAGAACTGATGTGAGAAATTTTTAATATGATTAATTCAAATTCTGATTTACATGTGGTAGTATGTTTCATACTTTTGTTACGTCCCTCTATTCAGAGCTGGGAAAATATTCTATTGCTGCAATAATAATAATCAAATGTTAATACTTCCTTTTGATAGCCTTAAATAGTAGTGTACTTTGTCATGTGTGTGTGTGTGTGTGCACATGTGTGTGCGTGCATGCAAGAATTTAAACATGATTTTTTTGACAGTCAGTATGAAGGTGGGATGCTAATGTGATGTTATTTTGTTAATTTCTTATTTTAATGTATAAAAGACACTGAAACAGTCAAGTTTCTTTGTATATGAAGATATATTTTAATGTCATTACAGTGTCCTTGGTGGTGATAATGTTTGAGCTTACTGGGGGTGTACGTTACATAGTGCCACTGATGGCAGCTGCCATGGCTAGCAAGTGGGTAGGAGATGCCCTGGGTCGGCAGGGTATATATGACGCCCACATTGAACTGAACGGGTACCCGTTCCTCGACAGCAAGGAAGAATTTGCTCATACATCTCTTGCAGCAGATGTTATGCAACCCAAGTAAGCCCATTTTCTGGCATAAAAGGTTTACCTAGCTTATAATTTTCAGAGTTAACAGTTCATTGTGGATTAAGAAACTTTTTGTGACAGCAGTTAAGGATGTTAAACTCACATTCTGATCTGTGTGCTATGTAACCTCGGTATACTGAGTTATGGCATCTTGGTCATGATGTGTGTTAAAAGATGCAGTGAACACTGCAGAGCAAGGGGACTAGCAATCTATATTTGCGAGATATGAGGGCATTAAAGGGACATAGGGCAGATGTGCCTATGCTGCTGATTCATGCCTCATTGTAACATCAGTCATTTTAGGTTCAGCCACTGGCCTAACATGTTCTGTGTTACTAAGGTTTATGCTGAAGTGTGTTTTTCCTCAAATAAAGGAGGGAATATCTACAAATTCACCTCAAAACTTACATGATTTATGTACAATCAGATGTCAAAACTTCACAGTTATATGATGCTCCATGGTAAAACTCTGGGATCCCACTGTGTATTTAAATTTAAATGACTGGGTTTGTATTTAAATTTTAGTACATTCTTTGTGAAAGGGGACCGCGGTAGCACAGTGGTTAAGATGCCGTGCTACAAATCGGAAGGTCGCTGGTTCGATTCCAGATGGTGTCATTGGAATTTTTATTGACATAATCCTTCTGATGGCACTATGGCCCTATGGTTGACTCAGCCTCTAACAGAAATGAGTACCAGAAGTATTTCCTGGGGGTAAAAACGGCCAATTGCAGTAAATTTCCTTGTTAGCTAAAAATAAAAATGAATTTCTAGGGGTATTTTTTTATGTGCATTCACATATGTGTCATTAGGTTCTTTAAAGGTTAATTGAAGTATGTGGCATTCTATGCTTGTGTATTCTATGTGTAATTTTATACAACTGCCTGAATTTGGCCATGTGTAATGGCCAAAACATGTCACAGTGGGACATAGATCAAAATACAGAATTGTTGTTTAGACTGTGTAATTTACTATGTCTGGAGGCTTTTGTTCCTGGTCTTTCTGTTCATGAAACAAAATGTCTGTCAGAAGTCTCAAGTTATTCACAAATTCTGTATTGCATTGGAGGTGCACACCTGCTAGTGATGAATCTTAGAAAGGAGCAGCATGTTAGACCTGTAAATGGCTGTGGTGCAAGAGTTGTTTGTACACCCTCCACTGTGTCAGCAAAGTTTGCTGTAATATATCACATACTGTTCTAGACATAATGAGCCACTGAATGTGCTGACTCAGGACTCAATGACGGTGGATGATGTCGAAACACTGCTCAAAGATACAGAACACAATGGCTTCCCAGTGGTGGTATCCAGAGAGTCACAGTACCTGGTGGGCTTTGTCCTTCGTCGTGATCTCAATCTTGCAATAGGTAAGACCAGAAGGTAATGAGCATTTTCCGTGAAAAGGGACATTTGAAGGAAGAAAATCAGTGTTAATGGATTTCTCATGCTGTCAGATATGACACTTTTTGTACATTTTGGGCACTTCGTAATTGTGGGGTTCAGGACAAGTTTTGGAATGAAATTTTATTCAGAAATCATGATTTTTTGACACATTTTCTTACAGTGCTGTCAGAAATCATGTATTGTTTAATGCTGCATAGTTAGTAGTCTCGATTGAAAGTGATAATCATTTATTTAACAAATTGATGTTGGGAATTGTAATATTGTATGTCCCACAACCAGATACATAATGTTACATCCTGGGAGAGTTTTAATTTGTAGTTGAGGTGAAAAGTGGTTGGTCGTCAGGAATTTCACAAGTGTTGTGAACATGGGTCTCACTGTGTGAAAATTTTCACTGTGCATTTAGTAAGAATCAAAGAATCTTGGCTTTCACTTGGCCCACCTTGATCACAGCACTTAATTTACTAAGCTTCTCTTTTACTGTGGGTGCAAGATGCTGAGTGAGTGGTAACTGGACATTTGGAAGGATCGTAGTGCCTATATCTTCAAGGGACAAGCAGGCATACTTAGCATCAACACTGTTGAAACAAGTATTAGAGTTAGTTTCTGATGATGTAGTGTACTTAAGGTTTATGAGGCAGTGAACCTTAAGTATTGTATGGAATGTATTTGAACATGGCTTTGAAAAATTCTGGAACAGGAGCCAGTAACATAGAAACAACTCTTGTAATAGTGTAGGGTTTACGTTTAACCATCCACATTATTCCTTCTTACTTCGCAGAAGTGTTTGTGAATGAACATGGTACCATTATCATAATGTGTACTGGGGGTGGCTCATCCAGGTGGGCTGCGGGGCTGCCTGCAGCTTTCCCAGAAATGTTGAGAAAAATTAAACCAAATATCTGAATGAAAGTATTATTTTTAGAAGTCCTAATGAAATCTTTTACATTCGGATATTCAGTTTAATTTTTCTCAAAATTTCTTGGGAGTGCTGCAGCCTTCCAGCCCTCATGGACAACCCTGATGCATTATTTTCATGTGTGTAGTGTATTTTCATTTTAGGTGACATGGTAACTGTAGTAAATATGGGTTGAATGTATAGGCGGTTATTGAAAGCATTGTTGCCAATATACACTGAGGTTCTGTCACTGATGTGAAATCTCTTGCACCAAACTTTGGTGGATAACATTTGGTGTTTGTGTCATTAATAAGTAATATTGAAGCTTGAGGTGGTGTATGACATATTAGTACAGCCTATGTCTGATTTGGTGGAACGAAGAAGCGTTTCAGGTGTAGGTCTCTCAACTCCACAATTCTTCCAGTTTTTGTAAAGTTGTTCAGACATTTCTGGCAACTTCCTGCAGTGCAGTCCTTCAGTCTAATTTGTGCTGTGGCTTTGAACTGGCAGGTATATGGTTTACTGGACTCTTGATGTATAGATAGATATATTTGTTAACTGCAATTGGGTTGACACCCAGTGGCAGTAGACAACATGAATTCCATGCACATTTCCCATGTTTGAACTAATGCCACATTTATTAACAAACCTAATTAGCTGTTTGTGATCAGGATATTTTTAAAATCAAAGGTCATCATCTCTTAGAATCTCATTAAGCTCTCATCTGGTGCATCTGAAGTTTACTGTTGGTGGTAGAGAATGTGCTAGTGACATCTGGTACATGTTTAATGAACTTAGCACAAAGATGTGTTGGTAAATTTGATTTGAAATCTTCTGCTTGTTAGGAAGCATCTGTGTATCTTTCAGAAGGGGTTAAGTTTCCATGTGATATCTGTGTTTATGTTTGATGTGCTTGTGAATGTACTACAGCGAATGCAAAGCGAACACTTGAGGGAATCTGTGGACAGTCGCTTGTCCTGTTTGTGAATTCGGCTCCGCCCCAAACAACAGGTCCTCCACCACTAAAACTAAAGAAGATATTAGACATGGCACCCATCACCATGACCGACCAGACGCCGATGGAGACAGTAGTGGACATGTTCCGCAAGCTGGGGCTGCGACAAACGCTTGTCACACACAACGGGTAAGAACACATAGTGACATCCAATTGCTTTGGATATTTTATGGCTGTTTGGGATGTCAGTATTCATTGCTGGGTCATATCCTCAGGTACCTGAATACATTTTACATCTTAACAGTACAGTCATTTTGACTTAACGCAAATTTCGTGTTAACACAGTTTGCGTACATTAAATCCTGTCAGGAGATCAGCCATGTCCTGTGGTCATTTCATGATGGTAGACACACAGATCACCAAGGTGCTGAACCTGTCTCAGATTTGACATGGCTGGTTGCATGACAGTATTACCGTATTTACCCAAATGCAAGATGACTGTAATGTTAAGGCAACCCCTGCCTGTCTGCCAAGCGAAGATTATTTACCCAAATCTAAGATGACCCCACAAAAATAAAATAATTGCTAAGAAAACTTATTTTACTATTAATTTCATGCACTTAATACACAAAACATACAAGTTTCTATCTACTTTTACCAAACAATGTCACTGTCTCTGTCTTCACAGTCATTGCCTTCATCTTCCACTCACTCACTCACTCTTAACATCCGCATCCTCTTTGCAGTCATTCCACAACATATCATCAGTTCCATCCAATGCATTGGACCCTTCACAGTCACTTCTGATGAGATGCGCTGCCATGCCATTATAATGCAGACTGACTAAATACTATATTTATATTTCTTGGTTTAGAAACTTAACTGAACCCATGCAGTCACGAAAATCTCCACAGATGGTGTTAGGGGTGTTAAGAATTGAAATACATGTGTTCGGATTTTTGTGTCATGTCTGTGTTCTGATCAGTCTGAGTTCGTAGCCCTTTTTATGGTTTTCAATTTGTGGATTGGTCCAGGTTTTATTTTTGAGACGTGTACGTAATTTTTAAATTTTCAGTAGCCATTCTACTTGGACTAGATCTGTTCTCAGCTGCATATCGTAACAAGTTCCTGTGTTTGTGGCGCCCATTGACTGAGAGTAACTGAATCTAAGGGGTCCACCAGGTTAGGTGCTTTTTTGCCAGAAATCTGAAACAGAACCAGCTTCCAAAACAATGTGCTAATTTAAAAAAATTACATGTACTCTCTTTTGGATCTATTGTTAATCGAAGATGGTACTGATAATTTGTCCTAAAAGGCTGGTAAGGAATTGCTGTTCTACATTGCATAATATCTCAGAAAAGTGAATATCTCACATGATGATTTGGCAATGCAGACGTTGGTTTGGTTCCACGTGGTCTGGTTCAAAGCAGTCTAGTTCGGCACAGTCTGGTTTGGCGCTTCATACACGAATTGAAGATGACCTCACATATTTAAATGTAAATTGTAAGGAAAATACCTTGTCTTGCATTCGAGTACATACGGTATCATAATCTTTGTCATCATCATAACAACTACAAGCCCTGGGTTAAATGTCTGTTTAGGCGACTGCTTGGTATAATCACAAAGAAGGATGTTCTTCGACATGTGAAGCAGATGGACAATGAGGATCCAAATTCTGTCATGTTCAACTGAGACACATCACAATTGGAGAGGTGCAGACGTCTGTTAGTTGAATTGAATAGCCAGGTGTTCGGAATTGACACAGCACATGTGTAGATGAGCTGCAGGTCTGAAAATGCTGTGGTTTTGAGGCTTCCTTACAGCTCCATTGACAGGAAGCAACAGTTGGTGTAGTGCAGTTTGTACCACATGAACTGTTGGTGCAGATAATAGCAGAATATGTCAGGTAACAAGAGAGTTTTGAGAACTGTTCTTTGAATGCCAAAACTGAACATGAATTTCTTCAGGCATGAACCGTCTGGTTTTAAAAATAAGAATAGGGAGGAATGACAAATGTGGCAGTATGTGTTTGTGCACTCTCATATTTATGTTTTAATTATTTAGGAATTATTTTAGAATTGGCTCAATTTCTAAAGATTCATTATTTTTTCATAGTAGTAAATTTTTACACAATTTTACATGCTTTTTGAAAATTCTTGCCTGTATTGTGGTAAATTATGAACCTGTGCATTTGTTTCTCCTTTGCTGGTGTTGTTATTGTATGGTAGACACAAGTTGGGCAGAGAGGCAGATGGTGTACATACTGCATTAATATCACTTTGTTCTTAGTGTGTTGCCTAGAATGTGGAACATGATTTACTGCATGTTCATGCTGGTTACTAGTCACCTGTTGTCTCTGTATAAAGACGTTTAATGCGAAAGTTATTGTTGGTATTAATACTAAGAGTGAATTTTGTAATTAAATGTATCAAGTATTAACGAAGTTGGTGTCCCAGTCAATGTATTTACCATATCATTGATTTAAATTTGTATATAGAGTTTATTCATCAACTGTCGTATTACATGAATTCAAACACATACACAGTAATATACTGCAAAGTGAGTGCGTGTACTGGAAGATTGTATTGCCACATACAGTTTTGTCCCATGGCTATGAGGATATTCATTTACATGACTTTTGTGTCTGACAAGTTGGTGTCTCTCTGTTACTGGGATACATTATTTTTTATAGAGGATGGTTATGAAGAAACTGTCCACACTTTAGTGTACATGTCTTTGTAGTATTTAGGTATTAAGTCATGAAAAATGTGTAAATTAATTTGTAGTTTAACCGCCTGTGGATATGCGAGATTTAAGATTTAAGTTTTTTACAGCAGTGTTGCTTGTAATGTGGGACAAGTAGTTCCTGACGTTTCAGAGGATTGTAGTGCCTTCAGAAAATCAGGAACCACTCACGCAATGACACATCATCACATCTCAGAAGACTTGATCTTCTACCTGTGGGTATGTAATACCACTGACTGTCTTCCACATAATTAGAAGCTCTTTTTTCCCTAGCTCATCATCTGTCTGTTTAGCTGTTCTTAAGTACATAATTTTAGTGCCCACCCAATCACTGGGTCACTGCTTTTATGATGTGTTATCATGTCATGTCCTTGTGTGTTGGAGACAGTGGTGGCTCATGATGCTCTGTATAGTTGGGACCGAAATTAAAAGTTAAAACCTGCCAGTGCTTGTATTTAAGGAAAGATAAATGACAGATAAAGTATTATATTTCTCCACTGATCTAGAATCCTACCATACTAGGTCCTTAAATAAATATATGCCCATATTCCTTTGCAGCCATTCCTCTTTACCCATCTGCCTTGGGTATTTTTTCCCCCTGACACTTGCCCTTCATTAGTGCTTCTGTTTATTATACATCAGCCCCAAACTGTGGTGACAGTTCTGCCTTCCATACAACAGGATGACTCTATTCCATGCACAGTGTCCTCTTCTACCCTGAAGAAAGTGGCAGTATGTTCATGTGAAACATTGGCACTTCTCTGCCATGGTACATAGCATTGCATTTCAGAAGACTGTAGTAGGAACACTACCATGACAGTCACGATATGTAGAGAATTTTCTCTTCAACATAGAAGAATTACAAACATTTTGACTTCAAAAAAATTTGTTGTTGGTATTTTGTCATCTGTAATTAGTGTACAGTTTGTTGGGATATTTATTGTTTTTTCAGTCTGCTTCCATTAGAAATCAAATGAAAATCACATTTACTTATGGGAAAACCACCAGGTGGCAATAGTAAGCAGTACTGGCCTTCTGGGTATCGACATTGACATTCATGATGACATAAAATGTATTAACAAATTACAAGAACTCTTAACACCGGCAGTTGTGTTAGCCAGCCTTGATCAAATTCTGTAGAAACAAAACCCTGGAGACTGAGAAAGATTATCATGTACTTGTTTCGTAGCAAATGGATGTGAAGATAATTCATTAAACAAAGAGATGGAACTGGTAGCCATTTGCAGTCCTGATGCAGTCTGTTCTCTGCTAGAGGTGGCAGCCTTTAGAGGGAAAGATACCATTAAAACTTGTATTGCAAGAAGCAGCTCATAAACAAGTGGAACTGCCAGACGTACGATATGGGTGGTACAGCACAGAGGGAGAAGAAAGTGTGGGCAGCAGTTGCCATTGTAAGGAGGTGTGTCAGCAAACTCCAAGTATTGTTTTCCCATGTCTGTAAATGTTAGATGAGACAGGAAAATGTCCACTTAAAACTAAAATGTGGCTGAACATATTACCTCTTCAGTGATGCCCAGGTTTAAAGTCCAACTGCTGCCCAGGTTGGCGGGGCTTAAATTTTTCCACACCCATAAATGCATTCACAAACATACAGTGCATTGAGGCTGGCAGTGTGTGAGGAATTAAGTGTCTGTACACTTGTTCAAGGCTGGCATTGAAGGGTTAATTCATAAAACTGCATGTTCAAGTCATGAAGTATTTATGTTAAAAAATAAAAGCTAGGAAAGAAGGCTAGTGTTATATTTGATACATCCCTTTGTGTGGATTATATTTATAGGAATATAAAATCCACAGTCAAATTTTAATATATTCGGTAATGCTAGCTTATTGTATTATTGGTGTGTTGTTACATTGTTTGGTTATATATGAGCCATTGCCAGGCAGTTCATCAGTATTCAGTTTGCAGTGTCATTTGTAATATATCAACTGCTTTACATATTTATACATATATAAAGTACTTAAAAGAGGTTAAGAATATAAACTTTATTAAAATATAACATTTAACTATGATATGATATTATATAATCCCTGTATTGTCATTTCATATTATAAAAATTATAATATTCGTTGATGAAATGTTATAAAAATTATGGGATGTTATGAAATGAACAATGATAGGGGGTTTTTCTATGATTTTATGATTACATCTTGTAACTTTTATAATCTTTTTCATATTAGGTGTGTTTGCAAAATTTCAAACAACAACTGTTACCTTCATCATGTTTGCCTGTCCATCTGTCCATATGCGTGGAACAGCTTGGCTCCCATTGGACGGATTTTCATGAAATTTGATATGAGTTTTTTTTAAAAAATCTGTTGAGAAAATTCATGATGCATGCAAATCTGACAAAAATAACAGGTACTTTACATGAAGACCAATGTATATTTATGATCATATCTTGCTAATTTCTGCTTAGAATGAAAAATGTTTCAAACAAAACACACATTTTATCTTTTTCAAAAATTGTGTCTTTCACGAGATGATGTGGACAAATACTGTACAGCTGGATGGGCCATAGATGACAGTTTGGCACATGAGCCCCTGCATGCTGGATACCTGAGGTTACAGACACACACACACACTCAGAATACGTAATACTAATTGCTTTTCTGCAGCAACAGTGGCTGCACAAATTTGTCTCAGTGTTAAGTTATACGCACATTTCCTGTCTTGTTGAAATCTATATATATCAAATTTTAAAAGGCGGAGTTCCACAGTTATCATAGGACAGTTGGCACTTCATGGTGAAAGGGCCTACTTATTGATGTCAGCATCATCAAAGAAGATGGGTTGCCTGTTGATGGTATATGTACAGCCAGAACATGTAACATTCGTGGAGCGTTCATTGCCCTGTTCTGAATTCACAGTATAGTGTGCAATGAGTCTGGCAAACTGCCACACTCATACTGTGTGCATGCAGTGATCTCTACCACATGTGATAAATTCAATTAAAGTCCACTTCATAACCAAGTACCCGGAAAGGTTACGAATGAATATATAAACAATGCAAAGGGCATGTGGATAAGAATTATATTGAACACGCAAAAATATAGATCTTCGCATGCTGCCCTGCCATTGATTATAGCGTACTTGCTTCTTTAGCATTCCGGTGTCTTCAGCACAAATGGCAGGACAAGTTTTGAATATACGACCAGCTATTGGAGCAAAAAACAAAACCAGCCAATTTGTCATTTTTATGTTGTCAGCCACACCTCGAGGAGTGTTAGAAACTGCAACATGATGAAGAGTTTGCTGATTCTGATGCTGGTAACACTTATGTAAAGATTACATGTTTTAATGTAGAAAGTGTCAGTAATTTGAAAGGAAAGAAGAATTTGCCCTTCTGGATGTCTGTAATATTTATGCAAAAAATTGTTTTAATAAATATTATCAGTCACATAAAATTGTAATAGTGTTACTATGTCAAAAATTCTGTTGAAAATGAGAGCTTCCTTGGATATTATGCCATGTGATGTATATGAAATCAAGGGTTCAGAGAAAGCCAGCTGCCTCCATATTTCTGTTATGAGAAACGTTACATATCTTGAAGATTTGTATGCTTGAGAGTTTCAAATATATATCTTGCTTTCCCCCCCCCCTAGTTTGGCTACCATATGCTTCAGACTCCCTCTGCCAAGCATTGTGTCATTGATGGAAAGCGAATGTCTCTGAAGGGTGTTAATAGCTCAGGGAATGATCCTTTATTACAGATGTGGGCAGGTTTTAAGAATAGTCTGGCCAAAACTTAGAAGGTACGCTACAAATATGTAGTTACAGTGTGCCGTTTCACCCCACCTTCATTCCCAGAAACAAAATGATGGCTTATAAGATCACCCTGATGTCTGTGGCTGAGTCTCAAATTTTTGAACAGCAGACAAGTGTTCATAAAAGTTCTGGCGCTGAAATATTTTGTGGTAATAGACCTTGGAAACACGAATGTAAAATTAACGTGGTGACCGTGCGAAAGTATAGTTACTTAGGTTTCCGCTTGTCTATAATTAGTGGACTATTGCAGGTAAACATGGGAAAATTTGTATGGACATATCGTAGCCCTAACCTAGAATACATACCTATTGGTGTGAAATGTTCTGAGTTAACAGTTATAAACATGATAAGGATTTTAAACTCCAACGTTATATCCGACAAACATCACGTACAAAGAATGTACTATTAATGTGTTATTCACAACAATAAATCTCCTGATCGAGGATAATACTAACGGATTTGCAGGACTAGAAACTTGACGGAAGTAGGTTGTATGAATAATGCTGCGAACTACTTGTCAGAACTTCCAACATATTTTTTTTATTCAATCTGTTTCGGAGGTGATGTAAGAGCATTTATCATCCTTTCTTTTTACTGTCCCATCTGTTCATCCGTTCGTTCTTCCTCTGTCTCTCACTTTTATTTACTTAATTGGTAATACGAAACTTTCTGCAGTAGCAGCCCATACGGAAGACAATACTTGAATTCCTACGCGCTTCCGTTCGCATGTTACGAGTTAGCGGTGTGGCAGCTGTTGGAAGGATGATAATATTGTGTGGTGCAGCGGACTGCCAAGCTTGGTAGTGAAGTGTTTTGTTTATAGAGCAATTATTACCTTAATGGTCTCTTTAATAGAGATGCAGCGTCTTTGTGAGTTAAGAACTACAATTTTATACACTGATTTTGTAAGCTTAATTAAACAGAGGCAATTCGTAAGGTATATGCCGGCCAACGCAGATCCTGGTTGCCAAGCTGCCTAAGTAGTGGGTGTGCGGCCGCTGTCTTACTGGCATTGCGAGTTCGAATCCCGTGTTTCACGTTAGCCAGCTGTTCGCTGTCAGCCACGTTAAGGGGTGAAGTCGAAAGTCATAGGGCTTTTATATATATATTGAATCTAGTATCAACCATACGCTCATGCTCCGAGACCTATGGCTTGCACTAACCTCTGCGTGAGTATGATGTGGGTTCATGCCAAAGAGAACGTCATTCTCGGAAGTGCTCGACGGCCTGCTGTGTCGGTCTAGTCGAAAGAGCCAGCCAGCAGATTGGTCCGTGGCTAGACAAGTTAACGGTGCCATCTGCAGTGACAACCACAACGGTGCTGTGTTCTTCAAAACAGTGCACTTTTCCAACCTATTCTTGCGTGTATCAGCAGTTCGAAAATGAAGGTGAAGAAGAACGATACGTGAATGTGTCATTATTGCTTCGTATTTCGTAGACTGGTGCAAAAAAATAGCGAGTTTGAAAGTAAACAGTTTTATCGGACCTTGAAAGAGGGAAGATTGTTTGATTGATTTCCAGGTGAAGGTCATGAAGTATTTAATGTTATAGTATTTCTAGTTCTTGCATTACACCGAATCATTTGCCTGCTCGTATATCTACGCCGAAACCAACTGACAGCCCGGATGATCGTTTTTGAGAAGTCGTATGAGAAAGGTTACTTCATATTGGGAGCAAGGTTGACCACATTGGAGCTGTATCATTCAGACACGCTGCCATGGTGAGTCATGTGCCCCTTCCATTGTTTATATTATTATGTGCAAGGATAATTTTTATAATAGGATGTGCATGGAAAGAATGGGACAGGTTCAAAACATGCTGACATAATAGTGTGTTAACATTACGTTTAGGCCAAGGAAAACGCTTTGACTTGCCAAGAGAAGTGACGTAGAGAATTTGGTGTGTCGTGTTGTAAGCGAAGGTCAGATGACGGTACGTACTTTATGGAAGACAAGGTCTGTTATTGTTTGGAATTTGAAAATAAAAACAGTTTTTTAAAACAGCTGAGAGAAATGACAGCAATTGCGAAACAAAAAAAAAACTAGCAAAGAGAAAAAAAAACTGAAAGAGATTTCGTGCTTCTTCGTCCGTGTGTTTTTGTTTCGTTTTTTTGAATGTCGGGCATTTCAATTAAAATTAAGTGTTAATTGCATATTGTACAGGCTGCCCCCCCCCCAAAAAAAATAGAAAGTAAGGAGCCTTTATATCTAATTTTATGAACAACATTATTTATTAACCAGTCTCCCAACCTACCAGCCGCATATAACGATACTAAAGTCATCCCCCCAAGTTCTGTAATCCACGTATTCTACATCTACTTTTATAGTTCCGTTTTTAATGTAGCCTATTGTTTCACTTCATTATCACACTTTGTATACTTTTACTCATTTTCCTTGTTTTTACTTATATTCTCGTCCATTAATATTAATAAAAATTTTGCGTCTGTGTTTTTTGAGAACTGTAAACGAATTTCAGTTTATATGGGGTACCTTAATCCTGTCGGTCCAAATTAATTTGTGTTGATATCGGTCGAACTGGCCCCGTATTTGTATGAACCTCGTGCAGCAGGTAGAAGAATTGTACCTCGTGTCCTCTCCGTGGGTCTGAGACACGAAAATAAATTAGCGTCTTAGAAGTTGCACTCATGTCACGTATTTGGCTCCAGTTTGGAAACGCGAACTTGGTTAAGGATTACGGGCTGCAGGTACGCCCTTTGTGACGCCGTGTAGTTTTATGGGTGTATGCGTTTCGTGGGGACCTGTTGAGCTCTTCTTAACAGGATGAAAATTAGCATTACGGGGAAGAATCGTGTGGTTAGGCGTACAGGGAAGGTAGGACCAGCATCGGGATTAGAATGAGTGGAACAGAGAAGGAATGCTGGAGGAGGCGGGGTGTTGAAGGATAGGACAAACGAAGATAGGTAAGAGAAGAAAAATTAAAATAAATTATTACAAACGAAATAAAAAAGTGTAAATAAAACTAAAAAAAAAAATGTACGTAGAAAGGATAGGGATAGCTCAGTCAGTGTAGTGACTAGACTGTGGGCTTGACCAACTGGGATTCAAGTGATGGCAAAAGATTTTTTTGTCTTTTGTTTTTCGAAACTTCCAGGTCGGCTGTGGGGCCTACCGAGCCTCCTATTCGACGTGAACCGTGGTTTGTTTTAGCGGGGATTAAGGAGGTCGAGGCGTGAAGCTGATTATTTACCTCCATTTAGTGCCGACGTGAATAATGTGTGGCGTTGTAACTCTGCTCCCCAAATACGCCTGCGTGCAATGGACAGAAGTGGCTTACCTTTACCGCGTAGAAAGAAGGAATTGCGGGATTGCAGAACGTGAAGCGGTGACTGTGAAAGCGTGAACAGGTTGGCAGACTTGCGTATGATCCAAATTACACGGCGTTACTGAATGTCAAGGTCGAATTGTTGGCACTCCTGCTCCTTGTTCTGGATGTCTTCGGTTCGGAACTTGCTCGGGGCCTGCTTGCTTTCACACCCTTTCCTTTCACTAACCATATTTTGACATTACATGATATGAGCTGTTGAGAGCGTCGTTCAATAAACACAAGCACGGCGTTGTATACCACAAGATCGCCTTTAAACGAGCTGTTTAAATTGCAGCCCTACTGATTATTTATTGTTTCGTCATTCTGGAATGTGCTGTCATCTCTCTCGAATTTGAATTGGATTGTTTCCATCCCGTTGTGTACATGCAAAAAATTTATTGAATTGAACCATCTTTACACAACATACAAATAACAGTTGCAAATCTACAATTGGTTAATTAAGCGACATGTTTCGGCCTTGTTCGGCCATCATCAGGCTTACAGAAAGATGGTGTTAATTAAGGTACATTCGTTCGCTATACCAATGGGATC
>Ga0136643_10002402_pt1 | contig 24205 bp, 21 predicted proteins | sample TergutLab28metaG_FD_96883 | JGI IMG/M metagenome (GOLD analysis project Ga0136643, IMG submission 96883) | Labiotermes labralis P1 segment gut microbial communities from Petit-Saut dam, French Guiana - Lab288 P1 (version 3) (version 3) | ecosystem: Host-associated > Arthropoda: Insects >... | reverse complement strand
GCGCGAACGCACGCAGAGCCACAGCCTTCTCGGCCGCGGTCAGGTAGACCGCGGGCACGTCGGCGACAGCAGCCAGCTCGGCTTCCAGCTTCTCGGCGCAGTCGAGCAGTGGGTGGTGGTGCACCGGCTCTGCGACCATGGGAGGCTCCCGAGTTCTACCTGTTCGACGTATGTTAATCATACGCCTGTTCGAATCAGATGGGAACCTGTTTCTCCAGGTGGGACGGCGTTTCTCGCAGAAATTCTCGGGCCGGCGACGGCGCCCGACCGGAAGCCCGCTTGTCTCCGTCGCTGCTGTCGGTCTGGAGTCCCGCGGCGGGCGAGGAAGACCCGATCGCCGGGGTCTCGACAAGCTCGACCATCCTGGTCAAGAGCCGACCACCCGACGGCCGGCCGCGGCGCCCGACCCGAGGCCGCCTGCGCCCGTAGCTGCTGTCGGTCTGTAGTCCCGCGGCGGGTGACCAGAGGCTCATCGAGTGTTGGTTTCGACAAGCTCGACCACCCTGGGTCAGGACTCGACCACCCGACAGCCGGCGACGGCGCCCAACCGGAGGCCGCCGCCCCTCCCCGTCGCTGCTGCCGGCCGTAACCCAAGCAGCGCGCAAGAACGCACCCATCGAGCCGTCGGCTCGATACGCCGTCCCCAGTGGTTCGGGCTTTGCTCAACCAACGACGGTGACCCGGCGACGTCGCGAAACCGGAGGCCGCCTCGTTCCGTAACTGCTGCCGGCCGCAACCGAAGCCGCGCGCGAGAGGAGGCGCACCGACAAGCCACGGGCCCGCCAGCCTCCAGTCCGCCAGCCCCAGTCCCGAACCGGCCGGCGCCCGACCAGCGAGTCAGGACCTGTCGCCGGCCTCCAGCGCATCGGCGAACTCGCAGAACGCGTCGTAGGCGCGGGCGCCGTAGACGGTCGCGGGGCCGCCGTGCATCTGGAAGGTGACGCCGATGGCCTCGGCGACCTCCTGGCGGCTGGCGCCGGCACGGGCGGCGCCGTGGCTGTGGGAGGCGATGCAGCCGTCGCAATGCTCGACGACGCCGATGGCCAGCGCGATGAGCTCCTTGGTCTTGCGGTCGAGGTCGCCGTCGGCCATCGCCGCCTTGCCGAGCTGTGAGTAGGCCTCGTAGACGTCCGGGATCGCCTGGCGGAGGTTGCGGCCGAGCGGTACGAGCGCGTTGAGGACGGTCTTGCCGTGGAGGTGGTGGGAGCTGTCGGACACGGACGGTTCCTTTCGGCGGAGGACGAGGCCGCCCCAGCATGCACCCTCGCGCCGACGCCATGACGAGGCCGTCGACAGATCGGCCCGCCGGGCGGGAGGCTGGCGGCATGGACGGCATCCTCGGCACCGACGTACCCATCGTCGCCGCACCGATGGCGGGCGGCGCGACGACGCCGGACCTGGTCGCCGCGGCGACTCAGGCAGGCGGCTTCGGCTTCCTCGCCGGCGGCTGCAAGACGGCCGAGGCCATGACCCGGGAGATCGGGGTCCTCCGCGAGCGTGGCGTCGAGCGCTTCGGCATGAACCTGTTCGTGCCCACGCCGAGCGGCCTGGACGAGCCGGCCTTCCGGAGGTACGCCGAGGCGATCCAGCCCGACGCCGACCGATTCGGCCTCGACCTCAGCGACGAGCAGCTCCGCGAGGACGACGACCAGTGGCGGCGAAAGATCGATGCCCTCGTCGCGAGCCCGGTGTCGATCCTCTCCCTCACCTTCGGCATCCCGCCGGCCGCGGACCTCCGCGCCCTGCAGCGGGCGGGCACGATCGTGCTCGTCACCGTCACCACGGCGGGGGAGGCGAGGTCGGCGCGCGACGCCGGCGCGGACGGCCTCGTCGTGCAGGGCTCCGCGGCGGGCGGCCACAGCGGGACCCACGACCCGCACCGCGCGATCACGCCCGTCGAGACCGACGCGCTGGTCCGCGACGTCGTCGCCGCGACCGAGCTCCCGGTCGTCGCGGGCGGAGGCGTCGACGGCCCCGAGTCCGTACGACGCCTGCTCGCGGCCGGTGCCGACGCCGTGGCGGTCGGCACCCTCCTGCTGCGCAGCGACGAGAGCGGTGCGGCGCAGGTGCACCAGGACGCGCTCGTCGACGACCGGTTCGCGCAGACCGTCATCACCACGGCGTTCACCGGCCGCCCGGCGCGCGGTCTGCGCAACGCGTTCATCGACGACCACGAGGCCCAGGCGCCCCTCGGCTACCCGGCGATCCACCACCTGACCCGTGGCATGAGGCAGGCCGCCGTACGCGCGGGTGACGCCGACCGCGTGCACCTCTGGGCCGGGACCGGACACCGCAACGCCCGCACCGGCCCGGCCGCCGGCATCATCGCGGCCCTGGCGCCCACCGGTCCCTAGACTGCGCGCGTGACCACCGACCTCAAGCGCGTCGCCGTCTTCTGCGGGTCCTCGCCGGGCACCGACCCGGCCCACATGACCGCGGCGTACGACGTCGGGCGCCGGCTCGCCGAGCTCGGCATCGGGCTCGTCTACGGGGCCGGTGGGGGCGGCCTGATGGGCGCGGTGTCGCAGGGCGCGCTGGACGCGGGCGGCGAGGTCCTCGGCGTGATCCCGCGGTCGATGGTCGAGCGCGAGTGGGGCCGTGACGACCTCACCGAGATGCACGTCGTGGAGACGATGCACGAGCGCAAGGCGATGATGGCCGAGCTCTGCGATGCGTTCCTCTGCCTGCCCGGCGGCCTCGGCACGGTCGAGGAGGTCGTGGAGGTCTGGAGCTGGCGCCAGATCGGCTTCAACGACGACCCCGTCGCGTTCCTCAACACCGGCGGCTTCTGGACACCGTTCCTCGAGGCGCTGCAGGGGCTGGTCGGCGCGGGGTTCCTCCGTCAGGAGGTCATCGACGACGCGGTCGTCGGCGACAGCCTCGACGAGATCCTGCCGCTACTGGCCGCCCGCCGCGGGGTCGAGTTCACCGACAAGGTCAAGGGCTGACCGGCGTCGCCCGACGCCGACCAGGCAGACGCCGGCCAGCAGCGCCGCCACCGCGCAGATCGCCCAGACCGCCATGTAGCCCGACAGCGGCGCGTGGCCGTGGACCGGGTCCGCGATGGACCCGGTCGAGGCCAGCGCGATCGCGAAGATCGCCGACGCGACCGACCCTCCGACCGTCTTGGTCGCGTTCGTCATGCCCGTCGCGAAGGCCGTGCGCTCGGCCGGCGCGGCGGCGGCCGCTGCGGCCGGCAACGAGGCGACCAGCGCTCCGGTGCCGAGACCGACCACGGCCATGTTCGCCACGGCCTGCCAGGTGTGGGCGTGCCAGGGCAGCCAGGCGGCGTACCCGACGGCGACGAGCAGGCATGCCAGCGCCATGCCGCCGCGCTCGCCGAGCCGCCGGGCCAGCGGCAGCAGCCCGAACGCGCCGATCGCGGAGAAGACCACGTAGAAGCCGATCAGGTTCGACACGAACGCCGCCGACGCCCCGAGTCCGTAGCCCGCGACGCCCGGGTCGGTTCGGGCGTACGTCGACAGCGGGATCTGCGCGCCGAGCACCGACATCCCGATCAGGGCGGCCGTGAGCTGGATCGGCCACTGCTCGCGCGACACCAGCAGCCGTACGTCGACCACCGGCTCGGCCTGCGCGCTCTCGACCCGCCAGAACGGCACCACCATCGCCAGCCCCGCCGCGACCAGCAGCCAGGCCAGCACCGATCCGGGCCCGGACACACGGACCACGACCAGCCCGCCCATGACCAGCGCCAGCAGCGCCGTCAGCACCGCCGTGCCGGCCCAGTCCAGGCCTCCCGTCGACGTCGGCGGCAGGTCCTCGATGCCGAACCGGATCACCGCGAAGCAGGCCGTCACGACGACGGCCGGGACGCAGAGCGCGACCTGGATCGGCACCGCGCCCACGAGCGCGCCGGACGCGAGCGCGGAGACGATCACCGACAGCTCGAGGGCGCCGACCAGGACCGCGGCGCCACGGCGGGTGCGGCCGTCGTCGGCTCCGGAGCGGCGGTGCACGATCGCGATCTCGAGGGGCAGCCACACGACGTACGCGCCGGCGAGGGCGAAGGCGGCGAGGAAGGTCCCGAACCCGGGCGCGAGGACCAGGCCCCAGGTGCCGATCGCTGTGACCGCGGTCGCCAGGAGCAGCACGTTCTTGTGACCCCACAGGTCGCCGAGCCGCGCGAGCGGCGGCACCACCAGCGCCGACAGGATCAGCTGGGCGGCCTCGAACCAGTTGACGTCGGCGTCGTGGATGCCGAGGTGGCGCGCGATGTCGGTGTAGATCGGGACGTAGAAGCCCTGCAGGAAGCCGCTGGCGACCTCGACGCAGACCAGCAGCCCGACGATCCTGCGCAGCGACATCGGTGGGTTCATCTCAGGGGAGCCTCTCGATCAGGTCGCGGTACCAGGCGATCCCGGTCAGGTAGTCGTCCACGCCGAGGTGCTCGTCGCCGCCGTGGATGCTCGCCCGCTGCTCCCTGCTCATCCGGAACGGCGCGAAGCGGTAGACCCGCTCGGATATCGCGTGGAAGAAGCGGCTGTCGGTCGCCGCGAGCACGATGTACGGCGTGACCACGGCGTCCTCGAAGTGATCGGCGATCCTGGCCTCGAGGTGAGCGAACGCCTCGTCATCGGTCGCGGGGGAGAGCGGCGAGGCCTCGCCGTGCTCGACGACCTCGACGGGCAGGCCGGTCACGCGCTCGACGTGGGCCACCACGTCGGCGACGGTGTCGCCCGGCATCACCCGGATGTTCACCTCGGCGCTCGCCGATGCCGCGATGACGTTGTGGGCGGGGCTGCCCGACAGCGTGGTGACCGCGAACGTCGTACGCACCAGGGCGGCGGCCTCAGCGCCGCCGAGCGGCAGGGCGCGTGCCAGCAGGGGCCTCAGCGCATCCGCGCGCGAGAGCAGCGGTCGAAGTGCCAGAGGCGCGTGCGGTGCGAGCCGCTCGAGCATCTCGACCGTGGTGGCCGGGATGCGCGCCGGCATCGAGGAGGCGTCGAGCGCCGTGATGGCGCGGGCGAGCCGGACCGTCGGCCCGTTGCGCGCCGGCGTCGAGGCGTGGCCGCCGTCGCCGGACGCGGTGATCCGCAGCGTGGTGGTGCCCTTCTCGGAGACGCCCACGACCGCCAGCGGCGCCTTGATGCCGGGGAAGGCGTCGTGTGCGACCGCCCCACCCTCGTCCAGGACGAACCACGGCGTGACGCCGCGGTCACGCAGCAGGCCGACGGCCTCCTCGGCCGCCCCGCCCGACACCTCCTCGTCGCAGCCGAGGCTCAGCCACACGTCGTACGCCGGGACGAAGCCGTCGGCGAGCAGACCCTCGACCGCCTCGCAGATCGCGGCGACGCAGCCCTTGTCGTCGAGCGTGCCGCGGCCGTGGATCGCGCCGTCGACGACCTCGCCGCCGAACGGGTCGCGCGTCCACATCCCCGACACCGGTACGACGTCCAGGTGGGCCATCAGCACGACGGGTCGCTCCGCCGAGCGACCGGGCCAGCGGATCAGCAGCCCGTGCTCGCGGACCGGGGTGACCTCGAGCCCGAGCACGAGCGGCCACTGCTCCCGCATCGTCGCCAGGAGCCGCTCGAACGGCTCGCCGGATCCGCTCACCGTGGGGACCTGCACCAGCGCCTGCAGCTTCTCGACCGGCGTGCTCACGATCGCAGGATAGGCATCTCGCCAGTCCATGTCCGGCAATCCGCGGCGGATGCCGGCGTCGTCCAGGTGATGAGCTCGCTCGGCGCCCGTCGCGACGGGCTTCGTCGCGAGCGGCGGCAACGGCCGCGAGGTGCGCGCCGAGAGTGCGCGACCGTCCAGGACTTCCCGGGCGGGCCACTAGGGTCGTACCCGTGACCAACGCTCGTACGGGCAAGGACGTCGTTCGCCTCGCCGCTGTCGTCGGCGCCCTGGGCGTCGTCTTCGGAGACATCGGCACCAGCCCGATCTACACCCTGCAGACAGTCTTCAGCCCCGACGATCCGCACCCGGTGCAGGTCGACACGGACAACATCTACGGGGTCGTCTCGCTGATCTTCTGGTCGGTCACACTGATCCTGACCGTCACCTACGTGTCGCTGGTGATGCGGATCAGCAACCACGGCGAGGGCGGCATCATGGCGCTCATCACCCTGCTGCGTCAGTGGGCGGCGAAGTCGCACACGCGGACCCTGCTGATCCTCGCCGGCCTCGGCATCTTCGGCGCCTCGCTCTTCCTCGGCGACTCGATGATCACCCCCGCGATCTCGGTGCTCTCCGCGGTCGAGGGGCTCAAGACGGTCGATCCGTCCCTGAGCGAGTGGGTGGTGCCGATCACGGCGGTCATCATCGCGACGCTGTTCCTGGTCCAGCGCTTCGGGACCGAGGCGGTCGGCCGGATGTTCGGGCCGGTGATGATCGTGTGGTTCACGACGATCGGCGGACTCGGCATCGGCGGCATCACCCACGAGCCCGGGATCCTGAGGGCGCTGTCGCCGACGTACGCCGTGGGCTTCCTGGCCGGTCACTTCCACGTGGCGTTCTTCGCGATGGGCGCCATCGTGCTGTCGGTGACCGGTGCCGAGGCCCTGTACGCCGACATGGGGCACTTCGGCCGACGGCCGATCTCCGTCGGATGGCTGTTCGTCGTCTACCCGGCGGCCGCACTGAGCTACTTCGGGCAGGCCGCGCTCATCCTGCACGACCCCAAGAACCTCAGCGCCCCCTTCTTCCTGCTCTGTCCCTCATGGGCGCGGATCGCCCTCGTCGTGCTCGCGACCGCCGCGACGGTCATCGCCGCGCAGTCGGTCGTGACGGGCGCGTTCTCGGTCGCCAAGCAGGCCGGCCAGCTCGGCTATCTGCCCCGGCTACGGATCCTGCACACCTCCGAGGACACCCAGGGCCAGGTCTACGTGCCGTTCGTCAACTGGCTGCTGCTGGTGGCGGTCCTCACGCTGGTCTTCGCGTTCCGCTCGTCCTTCGCCCTGGCCAACGCCTACGGCATGGCCGTGACCGGCACGATCACGATCGTCACGACGCTGTTCGCCTACATCGCCGCCCGCACCTGGCGCATGCCCAAGGTGCTGCTCTTCTCGATCGTCGCCGTGCTGCTCGGTCTCGACCTGCTCTTCTTCGCCGTGAACATGACGAAGCTGGTCAGCGGGGCGTGGCTGCCGCTCGTGATCGCACTGACGTGCTTCACGATCATGATCACCTGGCAGCGGGGCCGCGAGCTGGTCACCCGTCGGCGCACCGACATGGAGGGCCCGCTCACCGAGTTCGTGCGGGAGCTGGCCGAGGAGCCGTCCGGCGTCGGGATCGTCGACGGCACGGCCGTGTTCCTCAACCGCGGCGCCGAGACGCCCCTCGCGCTCCGGGCGAACGTCGAGCACAACCACGTCCGCCACCGGCACGTGCTGATCGTCGAGATCGCCGTCGAGTCGGTGCCGCGGGTCGCCGAGGCCGACCGTCTCGAGGTCAACGACCTCGGGTACGCCGACGACGGGATCACCCACGTCACGCTGCACTTCGGCTACACCGAGACGCCGAACGTGCCGGCCGCGCTCGCCCGGCTGACCGACGAGCAGACCGAGGGGCACATCGAGCTGGACGCCGCGACGTACTTCCTGAGCAAGATCGAGCTGGTGCTGGGCGACAAGGGCGGCATGCCGGGCTGGCGCAAGCGGCTGTTCATCGCGACCTCGCACATCACCGCGGACGCGGCCGACCACTTCCTGCTCCCGCGCGACCGCACCGTGATCATGGGGTCGCACGTCAGCGTCTGAGGTGAAGGCCTGACGTGAGAGGCTGGGTGGCCACCGTCACGACGTTCGACGGTGGTCCGCCCACCTCGAATTAAGATTGCTTTCATCCGTCCCGGACAGGATTGTCGACTGTGCGCAGTGTCATTGTGGTTCCGACCTACAACGAGGCCGACTCCGTCGGCCCCATGCTGGACCGGCTGACGGCGCTCGGCGCCGGCCGGGCCGCGTCGGAGCTGCCGGACGTGCTGGTGGTCGACGACTCCAGCCCCGACGGGACCGGTGACCTCGTGCGTCGGCACCCGGCGTACGGCTCGCGGGTGCGGCTGCTGACGCGCGCGAGCAAGGACGGCCTGGGTGCGGCCTACCGTGCCGGCTTCCGGGCCGCGGTCGACGCCGGGTACGACGCCATCGTGCAGATGGACGCCGACGGCTCCCACCCGGTCGACGCGGTCCTGCCCATGCTCGACCGGCTCGCCGGCCACGACCTGGTCATCGGGTCGCGCTACGTGCCTGGCGGCGCGACGCAGAACTGGCCGTGGCAGCGCGAGGTCGTCTCCCGCGCGGCGAACACCTACGCGCGTGCGGTCCTGCGACTCAAGACCCACGACGCGACGGCGGGCTTCCGTGCCTGGCGGGCCTCGGCGCTGCTCGCTGCGGGCGTGCTCGACACGCACTCGAACGGCTACGGCTTCCAGGTCGAGAACACCTGGCACGCCGAGCGGCTCGGTCTGCGGATCTGCGAGTACCCCATCACCTTCGTCGAGCGCACCGCCGGTGCCTCGAAGATGACCGGTGACGTCGCCAAGGAGGCCGCGCGCCTGATCCTGCGGTGGCGCTGGGACGAGCTGGCCGGCCGCTCGAAGGCGCCGACGCGCGCCGGAGACGGCGTCGGCGCACGCCAGTGAGCCGGCTCCGGCTCACCCCCGGCGTCACCACGGCCCTCGTCGCCCTGCTCGGGGTGGCGATGCGCCTGCCGTTCGTGGGCCAGCCGCTGTCCTCCGACGAGGCCGGCTTCCTGATCCTCGCCGGGCAGTGGTCGCCCGGTCACTCGCTGTACGGCGACTACTGGGTCGACCGACCGCCGCTGCTGATCAGCATCTTCCAGGTCGCCGACGCCCTCGGCGGCGCCGTCGGGCTGCGCGTCCTCGGCATCGTGGCGCTGCTGGTCTCGATCATCGCGGCGGCCGCGATCGGCCGCCTCGTCACCGGCTGGCGCTGGGCACCGCCGATCGTCGCCGCGGTGGCCGCGCTGCTCCTCGGCGACGCCCTCTACGGCGCGCTCGAGGTGGACGGCGAGCTGCTCGCCGTACCGTTCGTCCTCGGTGGCCTGTACGCCGTCCTGCGCGCGCTCGCCGACCCTGCCGCCGTGGGCCGACGCCGACTGCTGTGGATCGCCGCCGGCGCCCTCGCGGTCTGCGCGGCCTCGGTGAAGCAGAGCATGGCCGACGTCTTCGCGGCGGCAGCGGTCGGCCTGGTGTGGCTGCTGGTCCGGCGGAGCTGGCGGCTCGCCGGGGAGGGTGCCGTGCTGTTCACCGCGGGCGTCGTCGCGGCCGGTGCCGCCATCGTCGGCTGGGCCGCGTCCCGGGGCACCGGCCTCGGCGCGCTCTTCTACGCGGTCGTCACCTTCCGGGGCCAGGCCGCCAGGGTCATCTCCCAGGAGGCGTCCGGTGCCACCGCCGACCGGGCGCACCGCCTCGCCGAGGTCTTCCTCCTCAGCGGCGCTTGGGCGATCGGGGTGCTGGCCGTGCTCAGCGCGGTGCTGTGGTGGCGCCGCCGACGGACGAACGCCGGTGCCGGGCAGGCCCGTCCGGTGGATCCGGTGCTGCCGGTGGCCTGGATCGCTCTCGGCCTCGTCGTCTGGGAGACCGTGGGTGTCGTCGCCGGCGGCAGCTACTGGTCGCACTACCTGGTCGGCACCGTCCCCGGGAGCGTCGTGCTGGCCGCCGCGGTCGTGCGCGCGCGGCAGGTGCGGGTCCGGTGGCTGGTGGCCGTGCTCTGCTACGTGCTGGTCGCCGCGATCCCGGTCGGGATCGGCTCCCTGCACGGCGACTACAGCCAGAGCGAGCTGGACGTCAACCACTACCTGCGCACCCACGCGAAGCCCGGCCAGCAGGCCCTGATCACGTTCGGCCAGACCAACATCCTGCAGGACACCGGACTGACCGAGCCGTACTCCAACCTCTGGAGCCTGCCGGTGCGGGTCCGGGACCCGCACCTCGTCCAGTTCACCAGGGCGATGCGACGGGCGCGTCCGACGTGGGTCATCTCCCCGGGCCCGCAGATCGCGGCCTGGGGTGTCGACGCGAGCGCCGCGAACGACCTCCTGCGGAGCGACTACCGCCTGGCGACGCACATCGGCAGCTGGTACGTCTTCCAGCGCCGCGCCTCCCACTGACCGACCGCTGACCGGCCGCCGACCGGCCGCCGACCGGCCGGGCTCCGGTCGCCGCCGACCGCTCACAGCACGTTCTCAGGGAACGGTGCGACGATCGCGGAATGAAGCTGACCGCGTACTCCGACTACGGCTTCCGGATGCTCGTGTTCCTTGCGGTCGCCCCGGACAACCGCGGCACGGTGCGGGAGATCGCCGCGGCGTACGACCTCTCCCAGCACCACCTGGCCAAGATCGCCCAGCGTCTCGTGCACGCGGACCTGCTGTCGAGCTTCACCGGGCGCAACGGCGGCCTGAAGCTGAAGGTCGACCCGGCCACGATCACCGTCGGCGACATCGTCCGCGCCGTCGAGCCGGACTTCTCGGTCGTCGAGTGCCTCAGCGACGACGGCTGCTGCGGGATCGCCGAGCACTGCGGCGGCCGGTCGCTGTTCGACCAGGCGCTGCAGGCGTTCTTCAAGGTCCTCGACGGTCAGACGCTCGCCGAGGCGGCTGCCGAGCAGCGCGGCCTCCGGGCCGATCTCTCGATGCCGACCCTGCCGCTCACACGGGCCTGACCCCGCCCGGGGCCGGTGGGCCGGGACGGATCCGCGTGCCACGATGGGAACCATGATCGACCACGTCCACGCGCCCGATCTGCACCGCTACGAGATCCGCGACGACGACGCCGTCGCCGGCTTCGCGGAGTACCGCCTCCCCGACGACGTCCACGTCGACTTCGTGCACACCGAGGTCGACGACGCCTACGAGGGACAGGGCCTCGCCTCCGGCCTGGTCGCCTTCGCGCTCGCGGACGTGCGCGAGCAGGGCAAGCGGATCGTTCCGCACTGCCCCTACGTCGCGAGATGGATCAAGAAGCACGCCGGGGAGTACGACGACATCGTCGACTGGCCTACGTGATCGTCATGCCGCCGTCGACCGGCAGGGTCTGCCCGGTGATGTAGCCGGCCGCGGGGGAGGCCAGGAAGACGACCGTCGCCGCGAGCTCGCGGGGGTCGCCCTTGCGAGCCATCGGGATCCGGCCCTCCTGGCTCTCCAGGTAGCCCTGCGGGTAGGTGTCGGTCATCTCCGAGGCGAAGAACCCCGGCGCGATCGCGTTGACCCGGATGCCCTTGCGACCGGTCCACTGCTGGGCGAGGTCGCGGGTCATGCCGATCAGGCCCGCCTTCGAGGCGCTGTAGGCCGCCTGGGGGAGTCCGGCGGTGGTGATGCCCAGGACCGAGCTGATGTTGATGATCGAGGAGCCGGGCTGCATCACGCGGCCGCAGGCCTGCGCCATCCAGTAGCAGCCGTTGAGGTTGACGTCGATGACATCGCGGAACTGCTCGGGCGTCTCTCGGGTGGCAGGCACGGCGGTGCCGACGCCGGCGTTGTTGACCAGGATGTCGACGCGGCCGAGCTCGCTCATGGCGGTGTCCACGAGCGCCTGGCAGGAGGCGGGGTCGGCGACGTCGGTGGCGACGCAGACCGCCCGACGGCCGGCGGCCTCGACGAGCTTCGCGGTGTCGGCGAGCCGCTCGACGCGCCGCGCGCCGAGCGCGACGTCGGCGCCCGCCTCGGCCAGCGCCTGTGCGAACGCGACACCCAGCCCGGACGAGGCGCCGGTCACGACGGCGACCTTGCCCTCGAGGTCGAAGAGTTCAGCGATGGGTCCGGTGGTCATGTGGGGACACTAACGTCCCTAGACTTCAACCGTGAGTGAGCAGGCTGAGCAGCAGGGCGCCAACGAGGCGGCGTCGTACGACGTCCACGCCGTCGAGGAGAAGTGGCTGCCGGTCTGGGACCGGCTCGACCCGTTCCGCGCCGACGACGCGGCGGTGCTCGGCGGCAAGCCGAAGCGCTACGCGCTGACGATGTTCCCCTACCCGAGCGGCGACCTGCACACGGGTCACGCCGAGGTGTTCGCGATCCACGACGTGATGGCGCGCTACTGGCGCTTCCGCGGCTTCGAGGTGCTCAACCCGATGGGCTGGGACTCCTTCGGGCTGCCGGCCGAGAACGCCGCGATCCGCAACGACACGCACCCGGCGACGTACACCTACGCCAACATCGAGACGCAGTACTCCTCGATGAAGCGCTACGGCGTCAGCTTCGACTGGTCCCGCCGTCTGCACACCTCCGACCCGGAGTACTACAGGTGGACCCAGTGGCTGTTCCTGAGGTTCCGCGAGGCAGGGCTGGCCTATCGCAAGAACTCGCCGGTCAACTGGTGCCCCAACGACCAGACCGTGCTGGCCAACGAGCAGGTCCTGGCCGACGGCACCTGTGAGCGCTGCGGCGCCGAGGTGACCAAGAAGGAGCTGACGCAGTGGTACTTCAAGACCACGCAGTACGCCCAGGAGCTCTACGACTGCCTCGATGAGCTGCAGGAGACCTGGATCGGCAAGGTCGTCAACGCCCAGCGCAACTGGATCGGCCGCTCCGAGGGCGCCCACGTCGACTTCGACGTCGCGGGCCACGACCCGATCAAGGTGTTCACGACCCGTCCGGACACGCTGGTCGGCGCGACCTTCATGGTGGTCGCGGCCGACGCCAGGCTCGCTGCGGAGCTCGTCTCCGACGGCCAGCGCCAGGCGCTGGAGGACTACCTGGCCGAGGTCCGCAAGTCCTCCGACATCGACCGTCTCGCGACCGACCGGCCCAAGACCGGCGTCGACCTCGGCGTCACCGCGACCAACCCGCTGACCGGCGAGCAGATCCCGATCTGGGCCGCCGACTACGTGCTCGCCGACTACGGCACCGGCGCCATCATGGCCGTGCCCGCCCACGACGACCGCGACCGCGAGTTCGCGGAGAAGTTCGGCCTCCCCGTCGTCCCCGTGTACGACGAGGAGCAGCCCTACGACAAGGCGGCCGAGGTCTCCGCGGCGATCGCCAAGCTCGAGGCGAGCGGTCATGGCGAGGGCACCGTCAACTTCCGCCTGCGCGACTGGCTGCTGTCGCGCCAGCGCTACTGGGGCGCCCCGATCCCGATCGTGCACTGCCCGACGTGTGGCGAGGTGCCGGTCCCCGAGGACCAGCTGCCCGTCGAGCTGCCCGAGCTGCGCGGCGCCGACCTCAAGCCCAAGGGCACGTCCCCGCTGGGCGCGGCCCGCGAGTGGGTCGAGGTGTCCTGCCCGTCGTGCGGTGGCCCCGCCGAGCGCGACACCGACACCATGGACACCTTCGTGGACTCGTCCTGGTACTTCTTCCGCTACCTCTCGCCGAACGACGTCTCGCAGGCGTTCAACCCCGAGCTGGCCAAGGCGTGGGGGCCGATCGACCTCTACATCGGGGGCGACGAGCACGCCGTCCTGCACCTGCTCTACGCGCGGTTCTTCACCAAGGTCCTGCGCGACCTGGGTCAGATCACGTGGGACGAGCCGTTCTCGGCGTACCTCTCGCAGGGCAAGGTCATCAACAACGGCCGCAAGATGAGCAAGTCGCTGGGCAACGGCGTCAACCTGGGCGACCAGCTGGAGGAGTTCGGCGTCGACGCGGTGCGCCTGACGCTGGTCTTCGCCAGCCCGCCCGAGGACAACATCGACTGGGCCGACGTCTCGCCCGGCGGCTCGGCGAAGTTCCTGCAGCGGGCCTGGCGGCTGGCGGGCGACGTCTCCTCCGAGCCCGGCGTCGACGCGACGACGGGCGACGTGACGCTGCGCAAGGCGACGGCGCGCACGGTCGCCGAGGCCGAGCACCTCATCGAGTCCTACCGCTTCAACGTCGTCGTCGCCCGCACCATGGAGCTGGTCAACGCGACCCGCAAGGCGATCGACTCCGGCTGCGGCCCGGCCGACCCGGCGGTCCGCGAGGCGGTCGAGACGGTGGCCAGGCTGCTGTCGCTGGTCGCGCCGTACACCGCCGAGGAGATGTGGGAGCGGCTCGGCCACGAGCCGTCGGTGGCGCAGGCGGCCTGGCCGAGCGTGGACCCGGCGCTGCTGGTCGACGACACGGTCACCGCCGTCGTGCAGATCCAGGGCAAGGTCAAGGCCCGCCTGGAGGTCTCGCCCGACGTCACCGACGCCGACCTCGAGGCGGCGGCCCTCGCCGACGCCGACGTGCAGCGGGCGATCGACGGCCGGGAGGTACGTCGGGTCATCGCTCGGGCGCCCAAGCTGGTCAACATCGTCGTCTGAGCGCGGGCGTGTCGGCCTGCGCGGCGGGCGTAGTGTGAACGGGTGGCCATCGCGCTCGTGACCGACTCGACCGCGGAGCTCTCGCCGGAGTGCGAGGAGTCCCTCGGGGTGACCGTGGTGCCGTTGCAGGTCGTCATCGACGACGCCTCCTACGACGCCGGCTCGCCCGAGGTCGCTCCGGAGCAGGTGGCGGCGGCGCTGCGGGCCAAGCGTGCGGTCAGCACCTCCCGCCCGGCGCCCGCCGCCTTCGCCGAGACCTACGAGCGGCTGGCCGCCGAGGGAGCCGACGCGATCGTGTCGGTGCACCTGTCCGGAGAGGTCAGCGGCACCTTCGAGTCCGCCCAGGTCGCCGCCCGGCAGGCGCCCGTGCCGGTCACCTGCGTCGACACCCGACAGGTCGGGTTCGCGACCGGCTTCGCGGTCGCCGCGGCCGCCGCGGTGCTTGCCGACGGCGGCTCCGCCGAGGACGCCGCCAAGGCCGCCCAGACCCGCGCCGAGGCGTCGCGGACGCTGCTGTACGTCGACACGCTCGAGTACCTCCGCCGCGGCGGCCGGGTCGGGACGGCCGCCGCCGTCTTCGGGGGAGCGCTCGCGGTCAAGCCGCTGCTCGGCATCGAGAACGGCGTGATCGCGCCGGTGGCCAAGGTCCGCACGGCCGCGAAGGCGATCGCGCGGCTGGAGGACCTCGCGATCGAGATCGCGGGCGACGACCGGGTCGAGATCGCGGTCGCCCACCTCGCGGCCGCCGAGCGCGCCGAGGCCTTCGCCGAGAGGCTGGCCGAGCGGCTCGGCGAGAGCCTCGTGGGCCAGGTGCGGTGTGCGGAGATCGGCGGCGTGGTCGGCGCCCACGTCGGTCCCGGGATGATCGCGGTCTGCGTCTCGCCGCTGCGCTGCTGAGCCCGGTCACGGCAGCCACACGGGTCACACAGGTGGCCGCGAGTCGTCCACAGGCCGGCGCTCGACGGCGGTGCTCCACAGGCGAGGACGGCAGGCCGGCCGGTCGTCCGTGCGCGTTCCTAGGTTGCTGGCATGCACACGCCTCGACTCGCCGACCCGCTCGTGGACGCCACCCCGCCGGCCGACCGCGCCGCGCTCCGGCTGGCCCGGCTGGCGGCCGCGATCGACGGCGGTCCGACCGGTCCGACGGAGGCTGGTGAGGACGATCCGGGGTCGCTGGTCGCGCGGCCCGACTGGTGGGTCGACCACACACGCGTCGCGGACCGGCCCGGGGCCGGCGACGCGGGCGGCGAGGCCGTCCGCGAGACACCGGCCGTGGCGAGCGTCGTACCCATGCCGGGGCGGCACGCCTCGCGCCGTCGCGAGACGGGGCTGGTCGAGGCCGTGCGGACCCGGTTGCCGCCAATGCCGGCACTGCCGACCCTCGGCGCCCAGCACCTCGCGCTCGTCGCCCTGCTCCTCGCCGTGGCGATCGGCGGTGTCGCGTGGTGGCTGCTGCGGGATCGCGGCTCGGAGGAGGCGCTCCCGACGGCGGGTGCGGCCGCGCCGCTGGCGTCCTCCGGTGCGTCGGCCGCGGCGGTGATCCCGGGCGAGGAGCCCCTCGCCACCTCCGCGCCGCAGAGCAGCGCGTCGTCGGCCGGCGCCGGGTCGGTGACCGTCGACGTCGTCGGCAGGGTCCGGCATCCCGGCATCGCCGTGCTCCACCAGGGCGCGCGGGTCGTAGACGCGATCAAGGCCGCCGGTGGTGTCCGGCACGGGGTCGACCTGAGCGGTCTGAACCTCGCCCGGGTGCTGACCGACGGCGAGCAGATAGCGGTCGGGGTCGCGGGGAGCGCGACCGTGCCGGACGGCTCGGGATCGGCCGGCGTCCCCGGCGCCGGAGCGGTGCCCGGTGGCCTGGTCAACCTCAACACCGCGACCGAGCAGCAGCTCGAGGCGCTGCCCGAGGTCGGTCCGGTCACCGCCCAGGCGATCCTCGCGTGGCGCCAGCAGAACGGCGCGTTCACCAGCGTCGACCAGCTGCTCGACGTCCAGGGCATCGGCGACAAGACCCTCGCCCAGCTGACTCCCTACGTGACGGTGTGACCGACCGTGACAGCGACCGGCGACCGCCACGACCTGCGGATGCCGCTGCTCGGCGTCGTCGCGTGGCTCGCGGCCCTGGCGTCGTACGCCGGAGGTGCGGTGCCGTGGCTGCTGCTGGCGGTCCTCGCCGTGCTGGCGCTGAGATCGCGGTGGCGGCTGGCGGTGGCGCTGCTCCTCGTGGCGGCGGCCGTGATGGGCGGGGCGATGCTCCGCCACCGCGCGGTCGGCACCAACCCGCTCTCGGACCTGGCCCGCCACCACGCCTCTGCCGACGTCGACGCCACGGTCGTCTCCGACCCACGGATCGTGCACGGGACGTGGGGCGACGAGGCCGTCGTCGACGTGCGGGTCCATCGTGTGATGTCGGCCGGCGGGATCTATCGGCTGGGTGCGAGCGCGGTGGTGTTCGGCGCCGAGGGATGGAGCGCGCTCGCGTGGGGCGACGTCGTCCACTTCCACGGCCACCTCGGTCCGGCCGACGACCCGGACACCTCCGCGCTCATCAGCGGACCGAGCGCGCCGGTCAGGATCCGCGCTCCGGATCCGTGGTGGGCCGGCGCCGCCGCCGTGCGCTCCGGCATCCGCCGCTCGGTCGCGCGCCGGCCCGACCAGCAGGCAGCGCTCGTCGCAGGTCTGGTCGACGGCGACGACGCCGGCCTGACCCCGCAGACCCAGCAGGAGTTCCGCACGACCGGACTCACCCACCTGACCGCGGTGTCGGGCACCAACCTCACGCTGATCGTCGGCTTCCTGCTGGTGACCGCTCGGTGGGTCGGCGTACGTGGACGATGGCTGCACCTGCTCGGAGCGCTCGGGATCATCGGGTTCGTCCTGCTCGCGCGGACCGAGCCGAGCGTGCTGCGGGCCGCGGCGATGGGGGCCGTGGGGCTGTTCGCGTTCGGCTCGGACGGTCGCCGTCGCGGCCTGCGGGCGCTCGGGGTCGCCGTGCTCGTCCTGATGCTGGTCCAGCCGTCGCTGGCGGTGTCCGCGGGCTTCGCGCTCTCGGCGCTGGCGACGGCGGGGATCGTGCTGCTCGGCCCACCGTTCCAGCGGGGGCTGGGGAGGTGGCTGCCGGGACCGCTGGCCGAGGCGATCGCGATCCCGACCGCCGCCCAGCTCGCGTGCACGCCGGTGATCGCCGGCCTGTCGGGCCAGGTCAGCCTCGTCGCGGTCGCGGCCAACCTCCTCGCGGGTCCCGTGGTCGGGCCGGCCACCGTGCTCGGCCTGCTCGGGGGCCTGCTCGACCTCGTCTGGCCCTGGGCGGGCCGGCTGCTGGGCACGGTCGCATCCTGGTTCGCGGCGTGGCTGCTGAGCGTCGCGAGCCACGGTGCGGCCATGCCCGGCGCGGCGATCACCTGGGGCGCGGATGTCGTCTCGCTGACCGTCCTCACCGTGCTGTGCGTGCTCCTGGCGGTCCTGCTGCCGGCCGTGCTGCGACGGCGTGGCTGGGCCCTGGCCGCAGGTGCGGTCCTCACCGCGTTCCTGCTCGGCTTCCCCGGCAGCATCTGGTCGCTGCCCGGCTCCTGGCCGCCGCCCGACTGGGTGATGGTCGCCTGCGACGTCGGCCAGGGCGACGGCCTGGCCCTGTCGGTGGCGCCGCACACGGCGATCGTGGTCGACACCGGGCCCGACCCGGTCCTCGAGGAGCGCTGCCTCGATCGGCTGGGGGTGCGGCAGATCCCGCTGCTGGTCCTCACCCACTTCCACGCCGACCACGTCGACGGGCTGTCGGGCGCCCTCCACGGTCGCCGGGTCGCGGAGATCGAGACGACGGGCGTGCTCGATCCGCCCGAGGGCGTCCGGTCCGTCCGCGAGGCGGCCGCCGGTGCCGCCGTACCGATCCGGCTGGCGCCGTACGGCTCGACCCGTTCGTACGCCGGCCTCACCCTCCAGGTGCTCTACCCGAACCTGGACCACACCGTCCCCGGCGCCGGCGACGGCAGCTCGGCCAACAACGCCAGCGTGGTCCTGCTGGTCCGCTCCCATGGCCTGCGGCTGCTGCTCTGCGGGGACGTCGAGCCGCCCGGGCAGGAGCAGATCGCCGCGACGTGGCCCGGCCTGCGGGTCGACGTGCTGAAGGTGCCGCACCACGGGAGCCGCTACCAGGACCCGGCCTGGATCGACTCCCTCGGAGCGCGCGTCGCGGTCGTCTCGGTGGGCAAGAACAACGACTACGGGCACCCGGCTGCGAGCACCATCGACCTGCTCCAGCGTGCGGGGATGCCGATCGCCCGGACCGATCAGGACGGCGGCGTCGCGGTCGTCGCGGACGGGCAGGGGAGGCCGCGCCTGGTGACGGAGCGGTGAGGCCGTCGGCGCGGTGTGGAAGGGTTGCGCCATGCGGGTCGACGAGGTGCTGGGACGGGTCACCCTGGTGACCGGCAAGGAGGAGTTCCTCGGAGCGCGGGTCGTGCAGGACGCCAAGACGACCGTTCGCGGCCACGACCCCGAGGCGGAGGTCTCCGACGCCGTTGCGTCGGAGCTGACCGGGGCGAGCCTCGACGAGCTGTCCGCGCCCTCGCTGTTCTCGGCGGTGCGGTGCGTGGTCGTGCTGGGGCTGGAGAACCTGCCCGAGGAGTCGGTCGACGGTTTGCTCGCCTATGCCGCCGCGCCGTCGGAGGACGTCGGCCTCGTGCTCGTCCACGGTGGCGGTCAGAAGGGCAGCGGCGTGCTGGCGAAGCTGCGCAAGCTGCCGGCCGTCACCGAGCACAGGTCCGAGGAGCTCAAGCCGTCGGAGTTCCCGCAGTTCGTGGCCGCCGAGGTACGCCGTCACGGCGCCCGCATCGACCGGGAGGCCGCCGACGTGCTGGTCGAGGCCGTCGGTCGCGACCTCCGCGCGCTGTCCGCCGCCGCGGACCAGCTCGCCAGCGACTTCGCGGGGGAGCAGATCGGCGAGGACAAGGTGCGCCGCTACTTCGGCGGCCGGGCCGAGGCGAAGTCGTTCGCGGTGGCGGACGCCGCGTTCGCGGGCCGTCCACGGGTGGCGCTCGAGGAGCTGCGCTGGGCGCTCGACACCGGCACGCCCGCCGTGCTGGTCACCTCGGCGTTCGCGGGCAGCGCTCGCGGCCTCGCCCGGTTCGTCGGTGCCTCACGCGGCATGCGCGATGCCGACCTGGCCCGGGAGGTCGGCGTACCACCCTGGAAGCTCAGGACCATCCGCGACCAGTCCCGTTCCTGGAACGATGCCGGTCTGGCCCGCGCGATCCGGGCGGTCGCGCAGGCGGACGCCGACATCAAGGGCGCGGCCAGCGACGCGTCGTACACGCTCGAGCGGTTGGTGCTGACCATCACCGGCCTGCGCGCCGCGCGGTGACCTCGGGGGAGACGACAGGAGGCGCCCACCCCGAGGGGTGAGCGCCTCCGTTGCTACGGGTGGTCGGACCAGACCCGTCGCGGAAGTCTCAGAGAGAAGAGGCCTTCTTCATGATGGCCGACTTGCGGTTCGCGGCCTGGTTCTTGTGGATGACGCCCTTGGAGACGGCCTTGTCGAGCAGGCGGGTCGCGTTCTGACCAGCGGTCACGGCGGCGTCCTTGTCGCCGGCCTCGGCGGCCTCGCGGAACTTGCGCACGGCGGACTTCAGGCCGGTCTTGACGGCCTTGTTGCGCTCGTGGCGCTTCTCGTTCTGCTTGTTGCGCTTGATCTGGCTCTTGATGTTCGCCACGGTGTCTGTCTGCCTCTTGTCGCTAGGGAACGGTGATCTGGTCCGGTGGGCATCAGGCGCGCGGAAACAGCGCCGATGCGACGGGTAAGACTAACAGCGGCGCGAGACGCGGTCCTAATCGAGATGGGGCGCCCAGCCACGACGCTCGACGAGCCAGTCGAGCACGACGTCGCGCTGCCAGGCCTGGGCCTTGCGGACGTACGGCGACGTGTGCGGTGCGGGTTGCGCGGCGTTGAACGCGAAGAAGCCGAGGACCAGAGCGAGCACGACGTCGATGGCCCCGGGATCGACGGTCGACAGCAGCGGGTGCGCGGCGATGTGCGCCTCGACGTCGAGCCCGTCGCCCCGCGGACCGATCAGCAGGAACAGCGAGTCGAGCCACGCGGCTCCCATCACGACCCAGTTCCAGTCGCACAGGGCCGTGGTGCCGTCGTGGCGCACGATGATGTTGTCGTCGCGCACGTCGCTGTGCACCAGCGTGGTGCCGTCGACGACGTCGGCGAACCGCGCGGCGAGCTCGCGGCACTCGTCGGCATGCGGGAGGTCGATGCGGTCCCACAGGTCGACCCAGTCGGCCCAGTCGTCGACCGCGCGGTCGAGGCCGAGGCCCGGCGCCGGAGTGAGCACGTCGGCCGCGGTGACCAGCATGTCGGAGGCGGCCGCCAGCTCCTCGAGCGTCCAGGGCCGCTGCGGCGCCCGCCCGTCGACGTACTCGGTCTCCATCAGCATCCAGTCGTCGACCTCGTCGGCCCACAGCAGGCGAGGGGCGGGGGAGTCGGGCGGCAGCGAGCGCAGCCGTCGCGCCTCGATCCGGTAGGACTCGGCGAAGACGCGCTGGGCCTTGACCGACGCCGCCTTCACGAAGTGACGCGTCCCGTCGTCGCCGAGCAGGACGGACGCGAAGCCGGGCGTGAAGCCGCCGCCCTGGGAGACGGTGTGCACGACCGTCGTACCGATCCGTCGCTCGATCTCGGCGCGCACCATCGGCGGGAGGTGCGCCCAGTCCAGCCGCCGTGCGGTGCGGCCGTGCGGGATCGTCGAGGGGATCACGCGGCTCATCCTGCGCGATCGCGTCGCTGATTCCGCACACCGACGCGCGTCTTGCGAGAATGGGAGGACCATGCCCGCAGCCGCTCCAGCCTCCGTCCCGCAGCCGGGTCGCACCGACCCCTCGGTGATCCGCAACTTCTGCATCATCGCCCACATCGACCACGGCAAGTCGACGCTGGCCGATCGGATGCTGCAGCTGACCGGGGTGCTGTCCGAGCGCGACGCGAAGGCGCAGTACCTCGACCGGATGGACATCGAGCGCGAGCGCGGCATCACCATCAAGTCCCAGGCGGTCCGCATGCCCTGGGGCGTCGCCGAGGGCAACGAGGCGGGCGCCGAGCCCGGCACCTACGTCCTCAACATGATCGACACGCCCGGTCACGTCGACTTCACCTACGAGGTCTCGCGGTCGCTGCAGGCCTGCGAGGCCGCGATCCTGCTGGTCGACGCCGCCCAGGGCATCGAGGCCCAGACGCTCGCCAACCTCTACCTCGCGATGGGCGCCGACCTCCACATCATCCCGGTGCTCAACAAGATCGACCTGCCGAGCGCCGACCCCGAGAAGTACGCCGCCGAGCTCGCCCACCTCGTGGGCTGCGACCCGTCCGACGTGCTCCGGGTGAGCGCGAAGAACGGCATCGGGGTCGAGGCGCTGCTCGACGAGATCGTCAAGCAGGTGCCGGCCCCCGTCGGCGATGCCGACGCTCCGGCTCGGGCGCTGATCTTCGACTCCGTCTACGACACCTACCGCGGCGTCGTCACCTACGTCCGGGTGTTCGACGGCAAGCTCACCCACCGCGACCGCATCAAGATGATGAGCACCGGCGCCACCCACGAGATGCTCGAGCTCGGCGTGATCAGCCCCGAGCCGACCAAGGCCGGCGACATCGGCGTGGGGGAGACCGGCTACCTCATCACCGGCGTGAAGGACGTGCGCCAGTCGCGCGTCGGCGACACCGTCACCAACCTCCACAAGGCCGCGACCGAGGCGCTCGGCGGCTACGAGCACCCCAACCCCATGGTGTACGCCGGCCTCTACCCGATCGACGGCGACGACTACCCGGTCCTGCGCGACGCCCTGGAGAAGCTCCAGCTCAACGACGCGGCGCTGACCTTCGAGCCCGAGACCTCCGGTGCGCTCGGCTTCGGGTTCCGCTGCGGCTTCCTCGGCCTGCTCCACATGGAGATCACCCGCGAGCGGCTCGAGCGCGAGTTCAACCTCGACCTGATCTCCACCGCCCCCAACGTCGTCTACGACGTGATCATGGAGGACGGCACCGAGCACATCGTCACGAACCCGAGCGAGTACCCCGAGGGCAAGATCGCCGAGGTCCGCGAGCCCATCGTCGACGCCACGATCCTCAGCCCCGCCGATCACATCGGCACGATCATGGAGCTGTGCCAGCAGAAGCGCGGCGCGCTCCAGGGCATGGACTACCTGTCCGAGGACCGCGTCGAGATGCGCTACGTCCTGCCGATGGGCGAGATCGCGTTCGACTTCTTCGACCAGCTCAAGTCGCGCACCAAGGGCTACGCCTCGCTCAACTACGAGTTCTCGGGCTCCCAGGCGGCCGACCTCGTCAAGGTCGACATCCTGCTCCAGGGCGAGCCGGTCGACGCGTTCAGCGCGATCGTGCACCGCGACGCGGCGTACTCCTACGGGGTCATGCTCGCGGGGAAGCTGAAGGACCTGATCCCGAGGCAGCAGTTCGAGGTCCCGATCCAGGCCGCCATCGGCGCTCGCGTGATCGCCCGCGAGACCATCCGCGCCATCCGCAAGGACGTCCTCGCCAAGTGCTACGGCGGCGACATCACCCGCAAGCGCAAGCTCCTGGAGAAGCAGAAGGAGGGCAAGAAGCGGATGAAGATGGTCGGCCGCGTCGAGGTCCCCCAGGAGGCGTTCGTCGCCGCGCTCTCCACCACCCAGCCCTCCGGGGACAAGCCCAAGAAGTGATCCCGCCCGGCCTCCAGGCGTACGCCGGCCGCGGACCGGAGTGGGCGGCATGGCTCGAGCGCCTGCCGGGCCTGCTGCGGGACCTGCTCGCGGAGTGGGAGCTGACCGTGGACGGCGACAGCCGGCACGGCAACACCGCCCTCGTCCTCCCCGTCCGTACGACGGCCGGCCGGCAGGCCGCCCTCAAGATCGTCTGGCCGCACTGGGAGGCCGAGCACGAGGCGCTCGCGCTGCAGCACTGGCACGGTGCCGGCGCGGTACGCCTCCTGCGGGCGGACCCGCACCGCTGGGCGCTGCTGCTCGAACGGCTGTCGACCGAGGACCTGAGCGACCTCTGGGACGTCGAGGCGTGCGGGGTCGTCGGCGATCTCTACCGACGACTGCACCGCCCCGCGCCTCCACAGCTCCGCACCCTGTCGGACCAGGCGGCCCGCTGGGCCGACGAGCTCGGGCGGATCGACCGGAGCGCGCCGGTCCCGCACCGGATGGTGCAGCACGCCCGCTCGCTGGCCGCCGACCTCGCGAGCGATCCCGCCACCGACGGGACGCTGATCCACACCGACCTGCACTTCCACAACGTCCTGGCCGCGCCCCACGGCGGCTGGGTCGCCATCGATCCCAAGCCGCTCTCCGGCGACGCCCACTACGAGCTCGCACCGATGCTCTGGAACCGGTGGAGCGAGCTCGACGGCCGGGTCCGCGACGGCGTGCGCGATCGCTTCGTCGCCCTGGTCGACGCGGCCGGCCTCGACGAGGACCGTGCGCGCGACTGGGTGATCGTGCGGATGCTGGTCAGCATCAAAGGCGAGCTGCTCGACAACCACGCTCCCCACCGCGACTGGATCACTGCGATGCTCGCCATCGCCAAGGCCGTCCAGGACTGACCGCGCGCTAACGTCGGGAGGCATGGCCTCGACGGCCCGGAAGCGGGCGTACTTCGCGATGATGGGCACCTGCATCGTGCTCATCATCCTGGCGTGGTTCGTGGTGCGGCTGTTCTCCGTCCCCGCCGCGATCGGGATGAGCATCGTCGCGGCCGTCATCCCACCGGTCGCCGCCATCACCGCCAACTGGCGCGAGGACCAGGTCGACCGCTGGGAGGACCAGGGCGACTGACGCGCTAGCCGGAATCGGCCCGGCACCTGGTGCCGGGCGGCTTCCGGCTAGTGAGCGGCCGGCTGTCCACAGGCCGTCTCGGGACGGTGGCGGACCGCTTTGCGGCAGCGTAGGTTCCGGATTACCTCATCTCGGGAGGCTCCATGCGCTCACTGCTCGCGTCG
>Ga0136643_10002401_pt1 | contig 24208 bp, 10 predicted proteins | sample TergutLab28metaG_FD_96883 | JGI IMG/M metagenome (GOLD analysis project Ga0136643, IMG submission 96883) | Labiotermes labralis P1 segment gut microbial communities from Petit-Saut dam, French Guiana - Lab288 P1 (version 3) (version 3) | ecosystem: Host-associated > Arthropoda: Insects >... | reverse complement strand
TCAGCCGGCAACCCGGCTACCACCCCAGCCGATCCGCACCCAAACTCCAACACACAGCAAAGCAAGAACGAAACAGCCAATGTGGTAGTTCAACAATATAGTCGCATACTCCTGACGATGGGCATATTAATGCCCGAAACATGCTGAGTCTCTAAGAAGTAAAATAAAAATAAAAAGTGACATCTAGTTGGTTTCTTATTCTTCAGTTAGATAGAACCTAAATTCAGATGATAAGAAAGAGCAGAAAAAAGATAATAAACAGACAAAAATAGGTATTCTAAGATGAAGTAAAAACTGCCAAGCACGAACACAATTAACTGGCGGATAGGGTCAGGGAATGTAACGAAACTAATATAAAAAAGGATGAAATAAACCAGGAAAAAGATGTAGATACACCACGGAAAACACATAAATAACTAAGAAGACACAAAAGTGTATAAGAAAGTACAAAACAGGTAAACAATAGAAGACAGAAATGCTAAAAAGGGGATACTAAACAGTGAAGGAGAAATACTGATTCGCCGTGATTGTACGGCAACTTCTCCACCTGCTCTGATGAGTGTGTAACCTAAGCATAACCTTGCAGGCGTCAGATCTGTAAAGCATACAATGGACGAATTCTTCGTCGAGTGCAACTTCGCTATACGTATTCACGACAATAAGAACATAATAAATAACGCGAATAGCCTACTTGTCCATCGTTAAGTCCTCTGTAACATCAAGACAGCGTAAATTAGGAAACTGCAGTGTTGCCCACTTACTACTCAAGTCTGATAGCTTACACCTCAACAACTCCATCTTTTTAACCATACTATATATTATTAAAAGTTTCAAAGTTCCTTGTATTTACAAGTGTTATCCCAATTCACACTTTATTTTAATAATATCCTTTTAATAATTTAAAACTTTATGTAAAAGACATCTCGTCCATTTTACAGCGCTGTATTGTATATACTACTTTATATTCAGTCTCAAGATGGTTTTTAAGAGCTGCAACATGATGCTGTAATTTTTTTTGTTTAATTTTGCTGACCGTGCATCTCAGTATATTTATCTCAGTAATTAACCAACTTGATGCGCAAAATATTTGTTTTACAATAAGTTTATTTCATGCCTCTACATGCTTCGAACACATGTGCTCATCATCAGGAGGTCAAAATTGCACTACACAGCCTCTGGTATCATCACACCTATAGGTGTGATACCAGAGGCTGTGTAATGCAATTTTGACCTCCTGATGATGAGCACATGTGTTCGAAACATGTAGAGGCATTAAATAAACTTATTGTAAAATAAAAATTTTGTGCATCAAGTTGGGTAATTACCGAGATAAATGTTGCTGTAAATTATTTAAAATGATAGTTTATTATACATTTGACAAGACGACGAGGAAGAAGGCGTAAGCCACTGTTAGATGACCTTGGGAAACAGGGAAGATACTGCAATTTGAAAAACTAAGCACTAAACAGCACTATTTGGGGAACTGTACTTTGTGTACGCTATGGACCTGTTAGAAGATAGAACACTCCAACAATGAAGGTAGGGCGGAAGTGTACAGGATGCATATGGCTCAGCACAGTTGTATGTGCCCTTCTGGGCACGGGAGTAAACCTTCGGTTTTCACACCACGTTACGAATCTGTTGTCTACCTAAGCCAATGTTAGCCTCTCAGTAAGAACTCCTTCTACAGAGTGAGTTACAGTACTTTAAATACGGCCAATTTATAACGAACTATGTACATGTCTTCGGAAAATTTCTTTTGCACTAAATTCTTTCATGAAATCACTACTGGTGCTGATTCAAACAACAGGACTGTGGTGCTTGAGAATGACTGACTCAGCTGATTGAAGCTTGCTCGATGTATCATTCAGAGATCACCGTTTATTTTAAGCTAGTATGCAGCGGAACGCAACGGTTATGCAGTTAGCACTTTGTGGGTACCGATTTCGAACCTCGGCCAAAATAACCTTTGTGAAAACAGACGCTATTCTTCACCTTCCTCACTCTGTACATGAAAACAGATTACGGCTGCTTTCTAACTTATTACTCTCAATTCTGTACAGACAAAACAGAACTCGACGCTATATACAACAAGCAGCGCCCTTCCAAAAACAGATAAACCAATCGAGAACATCAAGTTTTTTACCATTCATCACTGAATGCAGTCCGAGTTAGAAACGAATCTACTTTCCTCCTCTCCTCCCTCGCCCTGAAGGATTCACTCAACATTCGAAACCTGCAATGACGTTTGTATTTAGATTGGATTCGAGTCTGCAAAGGAAAAGGTTTGGGAGAAATGAAGCGAAGCTAAACTCCATTCCCTGCTTTCACTCAACAGTAAATATAATTTAAACCAAAGAAAAAGACCACAAAGTACCTCAAAGCTTGCACAGAGTTTGGCGAAATAGATATTCGCATTAACAGGAAACACTAATATGGACGGCACAGCGTAGTGCCGACTGGTTTACAGAGCGCAGTTTCCTCCTGTCTTCAGTTGTTAGTTTTTCTGACTGTTGCTTGGCGACTGGACTGTCATAGAGCTGCTGAAAATATACGGGTGTTCAGTGACACTGTGAAATACTGTACTTCTGTTGGTGAAGTACAATACGGTTAGTTTGATAATTATTTTCAAGAGATAGAATAAAATTAACACGGAAAAAGAAAGAAAATGTACAATGATGACAATAAGCACAAAAAATGGGATGCCTTCAATCAAAAGAAGAAAAAAGAGGTGAATAAGGAAACGAATTAATGAACGATTGACTGCCGGGAGGAAGGAAAATGACGGATATCCAAGATAATTAAGAAAGAAAGGGTGCGAAACAATAAGAGGAGATATAAGAACTAAAATAAAGGAAATACAAAATAAAAAGTTACAAAATCGAAAATACAAGGAAACTAAAAAATAAAATAAGCAAAACTGAGGAAAACGTAAAACATTAAACCTACCTATCTAACAAACCAACTAACCAACCCCCTGGAGCGGAGTCCTTCGTCAGTAACAATTTAACTTCTCAAGAAATTCCCTGCATTTTATGGAACCCAAAGTTCATTACTGCATCCACAAGTTCCCGCCGCTGGTCTGTATCCTAAGCCCAAGGAGGGGAGTGCACATTTCTGATTTCATTTTTAAATCCCATCTAATACTCCTATTATCCTTTACACACCACTGAAGTTTTCTTCGCTGTCACGCCTACCACATACCGCGCCAATCTGAAGATAAGGAGAAGTTTAAAAAAATAACCAACACGATGACACTTATGGACTATCCTTTATTTTCTGGGGTAGTCGTCATTCATTCTCTACATGTTTCGAGCTTTCGGGAAGCTCATCATCAGGAGTTCATTTTCCCTGTACAGTCAGCCTCTGGCATAGTGTGTAATCTTTGCTGTAACCCTCCCGTTCTCCTGATGATGAGCTTCCCGAAAGCTCGAAACATGTAGAGAATGAATGACGACTACCCCTGAAAATAAAGGATAGTCCACAAGTGACATCGTGTTGGTTATTTTTTTAAACAATTACAATGATGCACGGAACAATGAATGTAAAATAAGGAGAAGTGTACAGATTTAAAAGTATTTTCCTATTAATGAACGCTACTGAAAACATAAACTTGGAATGTAAATTTAAAATGCCCTAAATATGTTAGTAGGCATCAATTCCTCTGTAGTTTCACAGCACGCCGATCTACTTCGAGTAAGAAAGTGACATTGTCGTCATTAGAAACCAAGCGCTTAGCGTACTAGGCCAGTGTCTCGGTGATGTAAATTAACAAGAAAGTATGTTTACGCCTTAAGGTAGAATAAACATTATTTTTCATGTGCATCCTCCTTTCACTCATTAACAAACCCACCAGTTAAATCCACGACGCAAGCTCTCTCTTAACGACCCAAAGCTGCTCATCTAGTCAAGAAACACTAGCACTTTAAGGAACTCAATGGTTCATTCACATCATCACAACAGCCTGCCAGATGTCACTATCCTGTGCTCCACGACAGCATTAAATGTCTTTCAAATCCACGTTAATACTACATGCCCATTTATCCGAAGGTTTTTCAGATGGTCTCTTTCCTTCAGGACTCGCACAGAAACCTTGGTGTATTCCTATTTTCTCTTATGCGTGTTACATGCTCCAACCATCTCATCGTTCTTGATACAATCACCCCAATAATATATGCAGAGGACGAAGAGGAGTACAAATCATGAAACTCATCATTATCCAGTATTTTCAGGACCGCTGTGAACCCTTCACCTCAGGTGCGAATGTTCTCCTCAGTACCCTTTACCCGAAAACCACCAGTCTATATTTTACACAAAAAGTGAGGCATCACGACTGACACACACACACACACACGCGCGCGCGCGCGCGCGCACGAAAGTAAGGAGCAGAATAATAATTTAGGTGTTTTAACCTGTACGTATTTAGGCAGCATGCAAACAACAAGTTATTCTGAAGTGAAGAATAACAATTATTTCCAGATTTTTTGTATCATGAATGAACAGTTTAAATCATCTTGGCAACTGACCAACTTATTGCACAAATTCTTGTTTTATAATAAGTTTATTATATTCCTCTACATGTTTCGGGCACTATGTGCTCATCATCGGGAGGTAAAAATTGTATTATACAGCATCTGGTATCATCACACTCTGTAGGTGCTGTATAACACAATTTTGACCTCCTTATGACGAGCACACAGTGCTCGAAACATGTAGAGGAATATAACAAACTCATTACAAAACAACAATTTGTCCACTAAGTTGGTCAATTTATAAGATTATACTGAGATGCACGGTCGGCAAAGCATCAAAGTTTAAATCATATTCGTGTGTTCGAATTAATATTTTTTATGTTCTTCTCCGCACTGTTTGAAAGTTTTTCTTCTTTCATAACATACATTTGTAACTCAGATTCATATTCGTTGCTTTTTCTTACTTACAAAAGCGTCTCTCCAAATACCTGCGAAAAGCACTATTAGCTTCGTTACGTCTGTCCATCTGTCCGTAAGCACAGAACACAGGGTCTTCTACCGGACGGAGTTTGTCTTTGGGACTTTTATTAAAATCTGTCGACACATTTCGGTCTTTGTCAGCATTTGAAGAAAGAAAAGTAACAGACGCTTCACATGAAGACCTGGCTGCTCTTATGACCTCTTACCATGATTCGTTTTTATGTGTGAGACAGATTTCGACCTGTGTGAGGAAGGCGACCAGCCCCAATAAACAGTTCTTATACTTGAGACAGACTCTTCCTTTGTGAGACAGAAACTAAGGCCGTAGAAACAGCTGAGAAACGAGCATCGAGCACCACAGATTCTAAACGTCTAGTACACACAAACAGGAGATACTAACTGTAAATCTCACCTCCTGGACGCCCACTGACTACGAAAGTGTTGCTACCTTTCGAAGAGATCTTACAGTGCATGCTGATATAATTAAGTGTTATTTGTAACGTATACAAATTCAGGCGGTCGGGATAGAGCAGTCGGTACAGCGACTCGCCGCGGGGCTGGAGGCTCCGGAGACCGAATCCCGGTGCGGAGATTTGTCATGGTCGTTCAGACATTTCCCGAAGCCTACCCGGCCTCCTGTACAATGGGTACCAAGTCTTTCTTTGGGGTAAAGCAGTTGACTTTTCAGCCCCTTCTAGCGCCGAGCTTGCGAATAGTTTGGAGCTACATTTCCGCGTCCCCTCTGTGCCTGCATAAGCATGTCACGGATGACCTTTGCCTGTAGACAGGAGTTAATATGTAGAAACACTAACGGAACGCGTCAGAATGTGCGTAATCTTAGGACATTTCCTGAATTGTTTATTCTACCTTAATCTCGAACCTTTTCTTAATTGTCTTCGTTTCTTCAATTTCCCCCCATATATTACATCACAATTTACTTTTTTAAACACATTTCTTGTACTACTGTATTTTTGTTATTTTATTTTACTTTTGACCTGTAATTCCACATTTATTCTGTTCCCTTCTTTCATTTCCACTTATATATTCACTGTACTTGTTAATTATACTACGTTTTCATCCTTTCCTCTCTCTTGCTTACTGAATCCTTATTATATCCTCTTCTTACACACCTGCAAATTAAAATTAAAAACAAAGAGTTTGCTGTTTATATGCTCCTGTTTTGTGGCATAATAAGCGAAAATATAGTTATTTGTTAAGTGTGCAGTAAATAAGACAGAGCAGCTGGGATAAACCGAATGACCCTCTACAAGAATCAGCAGAAAAAGCAGCAGCAGCAGCAGCAGTAGTTATCAGTATAGTCAGCCTCCAGCTGACGCAGACCACCATATGACCATTCTTTAAAAAATACATGTGAAGGAATATTTCACGCCGAAATCCACACCTTTGGTCCTGCAGGTAAAACATCGCGCATTAATACCACATTTTGTTCGTAATTAAATTGTCTTTGAATCAGTTTCTGGTCCGAAAACTGTGTGACTTAAAAGAAACATTCCTCGAAAATAATTGAACGGTAATACCACAAAATCAGTCACCATTATTCATTCAACGTCTTTCCTAATTTGAAATGAAAAATACCTTGAATTATCAAGGTCACATAGCCTACACATTTTACGCAGCGCCACCAAATAAATAACAATATTGAGGTAAGCTGAAATTTATTCAGATGGCCAAAAAAATAGTACGTCTACAGAAAGAGAATGTTCAGTATCGCATTCCAGGAAAGCCCAGTGGTGGATCCCAACTCAAGCCAACTCAAATGAGTCTACTTTTCACACTATTATTCTCAAATATCCATTTTACTATTATCCTGCATTTTACACTAAGGCCCCTTAAGAGGAGCGTCTCTTGAGATATTTTACGATCATAATTTTGCATGCGGGCAGCAAGTCCCATGTATCTCAAGTTCCTTCACTTCACTGCCCTAGCAATATTATTTCATCATCATCTTCATCATCCGTCACGAGTTATGCTTTGATAGACCTCCTTCGACCTCGTCTAATGGTCTCTTCAAAGGCCTTAGAAGTCGTTTTCGTCCATTTGGTCTACAATTCAGCATTAGTTTTGGGCAATATTATTTCAAGAGTACAGATTTTGAAGCCATTATTTAGTGAATTAATTAACTGTATCCACTGTCTCATTACTTCAGTTTTCTTGAGTTCGTCTACAGTATTCATCTGTTATAAAACACCTTCATCGCACTTTATATCTTATAAACAGTTCAACAAATCAAGGGAAAAAACGGCAAACAACTTCAACAAACGGACAAAACTTCTCACTCTCTTAGATAGCTAAATTAGGACTTGCACGCTGACAGCTTCTTGTAACTGTAATTTCTTACACGTTACTTAAACAACAGTGCACCAAACACTCGTTTGTAGACCCTATTAAGGTTTTATATTTAATACAAATTGCATGGCACGTCCATCACCTTGCTGTGCTGCTTCAGGTAACGTCACCGCTTTCAGCCATGTACTGACAAGCATCCAACCGGTAACATGGGTTGTATTTCTATACCTGTTACAAGCAGCCCATAATTAGATAGGTCTAATGTCCTCACAAAATTACATCAATAAAAAAGAGCAAAACGTGATTACACAACGTTGGCAAACTCTGTATTTCAGAGGGTGGTAACGTTACAAAACTCCTTTATATTTTTATACAATTAGAAAGAAATACAACTGTTGATAACACGAACGAACACTCAACTGTTGATAACAGGAACGAACACTCAACTGTTGATAACAAGAACGAACACTCAACTGTTGATAACACGAACGAACGCTCAACTGTTGATAACACGAACGAACGCTCATCTGTTGATAACAGGAACGAACACTCAAGTGTTGATAACACGAACGAATACTCAACTGTTGATACCACGAACGAACACTCAACTGTTGATAACACGAACTCTCAACTGTTGATAACACGAACGAGCACTCAACTGTTGATAACACGAACGAACACTCAACTGCTGATAACACGAACACTTGCTTTCAAGCTGTTTACTTTTACTACTTTTCATAAACACGTTTATTGGGGAAAAAAGGGAATGAAAATTCAGACACGTGGCCTTATAAGGGACTAAACCACGAAGACATCGGAAATAATGAAATGTATGTTGCAAAATACGCAACACCTTATGACTTTTATGTAAAATTGCGAGTTCGTTATTATGTTGATACGTAAAGGGAGACGACGTCAATACTGCAATTATCACGTCCTTGAATCACCCTTAATGTTTTCTGTGAGTGTTCTGAAGATTGCACCCCATAACGAGGCCGTTAACCTTCTCCACCTACCCATGCATATTTACCAAAAGTTGGGAGATTCAATGCGCCTAAACGGTATACAACGCCGACCCTCTCGAGCATAGTGAATGCATATTAAAAGGTATGATTTGTGGCTTCCTAAAGACTGCACGTATACGGCTCTCTCTCTCCCTCTCTCTCTCTCTCTCTCTCTCTCTTTTCCCCTTCTATTAGCAAAAATGTCTTTACAGGTGGATTCATGGCCTGAGGTGGGAAGTTCGTGATCAAAAGAGAGGCTGTGGGGTGGAAAGTGTGAAGTATTTTACTTTCCTCTCTCCTTTGTACCCCTTCCTTGCATTTTCTCTTCCGTTTTTCCTACATGCTTGTCTTTCTTTCCTTTTTTCTTTAGCTCTTCAGGTTTGCCGACTAAGATTTACATATACTTCTAAATTTCATGTGCGTGCTACATGTTTCGTAATCAACACCACTCCATTTAATGAAAGTCATATCTACGTGCATAGCCACGGTGCCTCCGTGCATGGTAGGGGATGATGACGTAATGTACAAAGCGCAGCAACGTTGCTGAATTCTGTAAGTTATGTGTGTTGGATTGAATGCCAGCAAGGGAAATTCCTCTTAGACGCTACACTGTAAAGAAACCCGACACCTTTACAAATGTGGGGGAAAGATAATGGAAACGGAAGAAGAAAATGGCGATGTGGTTATGGGACCAGCAAGCCGACTTTTAATTTCCGCATACTAACGTAAGTCCCAGTAACTCAAAACTCTCCAGATAGCTGCACTGTCCCTTATTTTCCGAGTTTTCTAAATATTACCATCTCGTTTCGACTTCAGTGCTAGATAGTGCCATGACTGAAATTCCAGGTCAATACAGCGTAACCGCATATTCCAAAACTTTCTTTTTCTCTTCCTGGTCGCCAGCTACTGCCCTCTATAACCGTCTCTTTGAGCCGCTGCTAGAGCAGTTTTTATAATATTTTCAGTGCAGTGATGGATCCATACTCAGAGTTCCATGCACCTGGGTGTACCGTGTCTCGTCTCATCCGAAAACGCCCAGAGTACGGTTCACTTTCCACAAAGTGCTGCCATTACCTTACAAAGGAAACCTGGTGTATGTCTATTATGTATATATTTTAATTTCCCCTCAGAAATAAAAGACGCGAGACTTCGCAATAGATTTCCATTATTTGTCTGTTTCTTCACATTGGACACAAACACGCACCGACTTGGAATAAACCTATGTTACACTAAACATCGACTGGCAGAGCAAATCAAAAAACACATTAAAATGTCAGTTCAACGTGATGTTAAACTGTTCCTATTACGAACAACGAAACAGGTCTGCCATTGCGAAATAGTAATCTAACCGAGGCGTCCTTATTAAAATCACAACATAAAAGTGCGAGAGACTATCTGGAAAAATAAGTAAGGAATGTACACGCAAATTAGGACTAATTTAGAAGAATAAACTGTAGGAGTGCTGCTTTATATTGGATTTTAAAACTTGCTATTTTGTCTACTTTCAAAACGTTGAAATCAAACCACAGAATCACGTTTTTTTTGGCGTTTACTTTTGTTAGTCAAATTTCATTTCCCGAGGAATGACCATAAATAAAAAAGTTAACTGTTGTTTTGATAATGAAATCTAGGGGTTAAACTATAATGGGAAGGGACTGTGTACGTGAGAGAGGTACAGTTCAAGAATAACCATTTTGAATATCTGCAAAGTGGCGTTCGGCCTTCAGCTGCAGTAGCAACATCCGAAATAAAAATGTAAATTCGTGGTTGAAGAAATCCAACTAGAAGCAACAGTATGCAGATATTTATTTACTTACTGCTAAATTATTCTACATGTTTCGGGCGTCCACCGCGCCAATCATCAGGAGTACATAAAACTGTAGTTGCAGCCTCTGGTACAGATCATACTATCTGGGGAGCGAGCTTGGTTTGGACTGGTTTGGGACGGTCAGTCCCAAACCAGTCCTTATTAGGTCACGTTTGAGGAAGCTCGCTCCCCAGATAGTATGATCTGTACCAGAGGCTGCAACTACAGTTTTATGTACTCCTGATGATTGGCGCGATGGACGCCCGAAACATGTAGAATAATTTAGCAGTAAATAAATAAATATCTGCATACTGTTGCATCTCGTTGGATTTCTTCAACCTAGTATTACGATGCACGGAATCACGAATATAAAATGTAAATTAGTACCTGCGCACACCATGAAGGTATATGAGGAAAACACAGGTACGGCTCCACTCACTGGGTATAAGTGAGTGGTCAGCCTCAAGTCCCAGCCACTTTACCGCCAGGAGAATAACATCAAGTAGATATCGAAAGAGCAGGCTGGATGGGCTACTGAGCTGTTCTGGAACTCTGGACAGGAGAAGAATATCTTACGTCTATCGGGAATCGAACGACGATTCCTCGGTCACCCAACCTGTAGACTAGTATCTATTCTGACAGATACTCCGGCACTATTTTTCGTGTTTGTATAAAAAATTTCGTCCATGAAACGCTTTAGTTATACAAACTGCAGCCCACAAAACCCACGTCGCTCTTGGCACTTTGTATTACTTCAACACTCATTTCCTTCTCTCTGTAACAACTCTCTAACTCATATACGGCAATACGCAGCGTGACTTGAAGCTCTCTCTCCTCAGAACTGAACCCTAATTCTCCTCACTGATTATAAGCTATCACCGAACACAGACGTTAATGAACACTTCACAGTTTTTGAGTTAGGCTCTTCCTACTGGTACCCAAACCTGGAATGGAATTGGCATACTCCACGTTACAAATCAATGTCAAAACGTGTCCCACAGCAACACACATATAACACAGTTATTGCACGTACCTGATTACATAAATCACAATACACTTTAAAACTTACACACATTTAGTTGTAAGATAAATTTGCGGTCTTTCTATGATCCGACACGTAGTCTCCGTATTTAAAATCGTCCCAACTATAACATCTTCAGGCATATTAATTCAGTCTACGTTCTCATACACTGTTATTCTACAGGCCGATCTATTATTCACCCGTTCCAGCACACTTCGAAGTAGACTCTTCCCTTCAGGCTGTATGATCAAAATTCTGTATGCGTTTCTCACTTCTCCGAACTTATCCCCGACCTGAACACATCTGAAATATGTACTACAGATTCGGAATTACGAAGCTAGTCATTTTCTGCAAACTTCTCTCTCTCTCTCTCTCTCTCTCTCTCTCTCTCTCCTATAAGCACAAGTATTCTGTCCCGCAACACATACTCGACCCTAATGCTGTACAAACAACAGTATCAACAAAGACCATACCTATAATAGCAACACGAACATATATTTGTACTTGCAAGAGGGCGCCAGCAGTCCACTAAATGGACAGCGGGTGTGCATGTAAACACGAGTAGATGACTCTGAATTATTAGACATCGTCAACAAAACAAAAAAAAAAGCGCAACCCAACACGCACAGGTAGCGTTCTGAATCTCTCGGGCATTAAATGTAACTACACCTGCGATGACGTCATCTGTCTCATCCCGCACAAGCATGAATAGACTAAATGAATCACTTCCGCCACGTAATTATGTTGCCGCTAGTCGGATGCGTCGTTATTCGGCAGATTATACTCCACAGGATTCGTAGATTAAACAACGAGCACGGTTAAAATGTCAGAAACTGGTGTTTCGTTCGTATGAGGGTAGATTTAAAAAAAAACATATTGAGATTTATCGTGGGTTACGGCTTTTGTGGAGAGAAAGAATGAAACAGGAAGGACGGCTGTGAGAAAAAGTGAAAAGGGAAAAGTGACGACAAAGGATAAAAATATACGGAGAAAATGAAGAGAATAAATTGAGAAATAATGGAAATAATGGAAATAAATACACAAAAGTAAGGTGAAATATAAAAGAGAAAATAAAGGAAAAAATATAGGAAAAAAGAAAAAAAAGAAGCCGTGAAAATATGTAACGAGAAAAATAGACGAAGTGAAAAATAATTTAAAGAGTAAAATGAAAAACGAAATGAAGGCAGTAAAGAGAATAACGAAAAAGGGGGGGGGGGGAATACGAAGAAATAGATCAAGTTTAGCTTGAAAGAAAGAAAGAGAAACGAGAGGAATAAGGGAAGATGAGGAAAAATACAAAAAAAGGGAAGTACAAATAAATAAACGTTTGAAAAAAGAAATAAAAAGTAAATCAAAAACCAACAAAGTGCCCACATATTAAACGAGCGCTTAACCGATTTATCAGAGAAAAATTAATTTGGCTATTTGTAACTACCTGCTTAGTGTAACGAGTTGTACCTACGCATGTACTGTACTGTACTGTACACGGTAAGCGATGCAACAGTCTTTAAAATAAATTCACTTTTGTAACAGAAAGTGCCATATTTAACGGTATTTTCTGACGAGTAGTGAACTGTCAGACTGGCAGATGTGGACTGCTGCTTGTGCCTAGCGAGAAGAAGCCTTAAGCAACGGATCTCGTGTTACCAGAACAAAGGGCCGCGATAAAATTGCTGTCAGCGTGCAGCAAGCAGCAAAGTTTCCACTGATTGCTGGTGCTCGCTATGTTTGCAGTACCTTCACAGACCGACACCTCGTGCGGAAAATCTGCCCACGCCATAGATTCTTCAATAAAAATCAAATACTGTGAAACTCGCAGGTTCGCAACACTTCTCATGCCGAAGTGTCACATCAGTCGTCAGAGATCCTCTTTCATATTCTAGACACCACATAAAAACCGTCTGCTTACAAGACTGTTGTATGTGAAAGAAACGGTTTTCTCCACTAAGATCACAGAATGAACGAAGATCCCAAACAAATTAAAAAACATGCTTACTAACTTTCCGCAGGAGTGAAGTAGAACTCCTTAAAATACGAATTTTATGTTATTTATATCGTGCATGTTCTTACATTCATTATTTCAAACATCAAACTAAATAAAATGCAATACATGTAAAGCACGGATCACAAAGCACACTGCATGTCAAGTGCCAGGTCCTACACGTTTCAGCATCAAGGTGTCATAACAAGCAAGCTTTCCTGGTACAAATTTATGTGGCGAGAGGTAAGCTTTACTGGTACAAACTTAGAAGGCCAGAGACAAGCTTTCCCGGTACACAGGTAGGAGAGAAATAAGCTTTGCCTGATATAAACTTAGGCGAGAGGTAAGCTTTCCTGGTACAAACCTAGTAGGCCAGGGGCACGCTTTCCCGGTACAAACGTAGGAGAGGAATAAGCTTTGCCTGATATAAACTTAGGTGAGAGACCAGCTTTCCTGGTACAAACCTAGTAGGTTAGAGGCAAGCTTTCCCGGTACAAACGTAGGAGGCTAGAGGCACGCCTTCCTAGTACAAAGTTAGGAAGCGAGAGGCATGCTTCCTTGATGCAAAATTAGAAGGCCAGAGGCAAGCTTTAGTGGTATAAATTTAGCAGGCAAACTCCTTCACAATTCCTGAAACACAACTCATTAGCATGAGCTGCCAACTGACTTGTAACTAACGCAAATACAAGGCACGTGATTAAACAAAATTTAGAAAAGGTTGCCTCGGTTATCTGCAGCACCCTGTGGTATTTCTTTACTTGTGCTGGTGTGTGGGCAAGGGGTGAGATGAAGTGAAGGACGGGGAAAATATGGTTTCATTATGAGACTTGCTCACGCTCATTTCTCCAAGTGTTTATCTGATCCAGGCAGCAGCTAGCAGCGCGTGGAGAGAGAGAGAGTACAGCGATAAATAAAAAAAATATATAGCTTTACTTCCATAAAACAGCGCATGTATTTTGCTTCCTATTTTGTTATATACGGCTTATTTCACGACACTGTCACTAGTACAGGCTGTAGAGAATCGATGGATGGCTAATGAATAAGGAGTGGAAAAGATTGTTTACAGAAGTGAAAGTGGCTCAATTTGAGGCACTATGTCAGTACCTGCTTCGAGGAACTGAGGGAAAACACGATATTCTCCGACTAGATAGTCTTTTTTTAGACTAAGAATTGAACCCAGACGAAGTTATATGAGCTACCTCATCGACCTCTAGATGTGGAACATTACTTCATACTGGGAGTTAACACGAGTACATGAAACCTGATTGCAGGAGGAACGAATGTTCAGAGTACTACACTGTCAGAACTGCCTGTTAATAATGGCCTGGTTTACTTACAGATTAGGTAATTGATCATCTTCCTTCTTGTAATTTTCCTATTTTCTTCTACGTTTCCTCTCACATTCCTCCGTTCCTTCCCTTGTTTATGTTCTTCCTCCAATTCAATCCATTTTTTACTTCATTTATTACCAATTAAGTGGTACCCCAAAATGTAAATTTGCATTTGTTAAGAAAGTTAATGATCCCTCACATGCCCTCGAGAAAATACACTGTGTCTGTGCAACCGAACGCTCACCAATGCGTTCACGAACCGTCTGAGGTCGCTATATTGAGGAAAACGAATTCAGAACAGTTCTCAGAAATCTGCTCCTGTCAAAAGTATTATTATTATTATTATTTCTCTGGTTTAAAGTCAACATATTTCGTGATGTCTACTGAGAATTCGGATAGAAAATGAGAGTTAGGTTGCTTGTCTCCTCCATGCTTCTTACCAGCAGGGCACCTGCTACTTCCTCCAATCTGATACACCACCATGAAGATAAGCACATTTCCCTAATCTTGGGATTTTCAATCTGCATTTTGTAATTATTTTCGCCGATACGAGCTATGCAAACACTGTCCCAAGTTATCGTCAGCAACTGAAAAATACGAACATAGTGACAGCTGCGTGTCCACAGTGATCTCATCTCTCGGTATTTCCAAACTAAAATTTTGCAATTAATTTTTGTCTCCCCACGTATTTTGTGCGTGTCTCAAAGAACGTATTCATTATAGTAGTAACAAATACGGAGACGTCAGAGAACTACGTTACCAGCCAAAGTGAAACTAGTTTTGCCATACCTACGTTTCTGCTAGTGTGGCTATAAAATGTCAGACTGTACCTTGGAGAAGTGGCGTGCAGATGTCGAATTTTATATTTCAAAACACACAATTCCACACCGGAAAAATACAAATTGCGAGGATAGGATGCATACTACGCAGCTGATGGCTGTCAGTAATAGCTTCTGCGCAAGAAGTCATCAGTTGAAATTGCAAATTCGATTATTCGTAACAAAATTAAATAGTTTTAGAGTCACAGATACAAGTTTTGAACACAGCGTCTGGGTTCTGCTTTCGATAACCAGTTCGCCATCATTTCAAGTACACGCTCTTTAGTTTAGTGTCATATGTGACTACAACAAGCAATACATTCACAATGACAAGTAGAAAAAAGAAATTAATTTTAAATTAAATCAACACAATTTTCTTTCGTGGCGCGAATTCGGTCTCATGTCCTTTCCCTCGCAAATTCACCTTCCCCTGGTACCATATCATATTATGTTATAAAAACTTTCTTTGCGTGAAGCCCAAAGATGTCTGTACGGAGCAGGCTAAACACGTTAAGACAAAGTCAACAATTTTAGGGTTGTTTGACCGTGCATCTTCCCCATGGAATAAAGTTAAATGCCAACTTGATGCAACTAGGTAATTTTATTGATGTGTTCTTAGTTCGACATGTTTCGGGTACATACGTCCATCATCAGGTGCATTAAATGTTGAGTTGTAGCATATGGTTTTCTGCACCGAGTTTTTGGATGGGTGGTGGTCTTCCGTTGCGTAGGTCGTGTGTACGGTGCGGACGGTGCCGTGCACCATCCGCACCGTCCTATGCAGCGGCTCTCAAGACCACCACCCATCCAAAAACTCGGTGCAGAAAACCATATGCTGCAACTCAACATCTAATGCTCCTGGTGATGGGTGTATGTACCCGAAACATGTCGAGCTAAGAACACATCAATAAAATTACCTAGTTGCATCAAGTTGGCATTTAAATTTATTTCAACAATTTTAGTGCAATTATGAGATGTCGTATACTACCAATTAGACTGACGCCGACTACTACAGCTGGCGCCTCATACCAACCAGTGATGAAGTAAAACTGCCATCCACCAGTAGCCTGACTATGAACACAACAGAAAAAAACTTTAGTTACTAAACTGAGCTGGAGGCAACAATAAATAGGTAGGTGGCTATTTTTCGTCATTTAATGCGTTTTTCAATGATGTGCATAATGCATAAGCTACAAAGTTAGTAATTAGAAATAATGCATGTTAATGACGACATTTTGATTTGGTGTCTGTAGCCAGCAGCACTCACAGTGTGGTGCATATACCTGCTTTCTCCTGTGTTGCATCAGTCTCTGTGGGTCTTTACACGTCTGTATTTCCCTTCACCCATCCTTTGAAATATTGTTTAGGACAATTTCAAATTGCTTATGTTAGTACGTTCCGGAGCGAAACAAATGTGTCTATTGTTATTGCAAGCACAGGTCGATTTACAAACCAAAGGTTTATGGTAAATAAACTTACAGAAAAGATGAAAAAAAAATGAAATCAAAAGTTACGTGGACGCTGGCCCATTCCGCTTCAGTGTTGCGAGATGTACATGTTGCACACCGTTTCCGTAGGCAGGCACGTGATCGGAAATACGGATCAATACACCAAGCTAAGCTGTGCAGTGGAACAGCTAAACAGAGCAGCAGCGACAGACCTACTAATATTCAGCAGGAAGATACGAGGATGGAAGGAAAGGCAACTTCTATGCGAAGAGAAATCAATTTTCTTGGTTTAAGAGCGGGGAAAGGGGCCTGAATGCATTGCATTTGCGAAGTAGTTGGGAAAGAAAACGGTTTTCACTTGGCTGATTGTCTGCCAAGTACCGCGGTTGGAACACATGAAGATAATATAAGCTGATGAAATTCAATTTTCAGCCCTAGCTAATAGAACACCAACATGACCTCTGTTCGTCAGATCAGTCCACTTGTTCATCGAACCAGCCGTGCGATGTCTCACCGCTTCGAATGAATTCTCTCCTGATTTCTTATCAATGTCGAACTGGGTTATTCGAATTGAAATTTAATCCATGAAGTACATACAGTCGTCAGTAACATTCAAGTCCACAGATTTGTGAATGTGGTATATGTCACAAGCGCTAGCCCACATTGTTACTTGAGGATGGCAGGTACATCAGTAAACACCGGATGCTGAACAGAATCTACGCCTGAGTTCTAAACGCAAAAAAGAGAACTGTGCGACATCCTATAGCACAGACGCAGGACTACTTCCTGAGGGCAGGAACTGATACAAACATAAGACGGTATGAGGTTCCTTTCGAGTGTTCTTTTTTTTTTTTTTTAATGTCGGTGGGAAATCATGACACTGGCCCAACTATCTAGGGGCAAAATTTTTCAAAGGCTGCCGACCGGCAGTTCGTAAGTTCAAGAAACTACCCACACTTCACCCTCCCCTTGTCAAGTGAATGAGGTCAACACAATTCTCGCCATTCCTTGAAGAAAAAATTAAGTTTACTTTACCAACTGTTTCTAGGTTCCTCAAGTGGCATAGTCCTATCACACTTTCTACAAAACTTATTACATGTTTCTCAACGCATCCGTGACCGCTACATGTTTCGGCCACTTATTTGCTTTCCTTCGCCCACTAATAAAATTGTAAGTAGTACAAATTATAAAGTCTTTATACAACTTACTCCACTGTTTAATTATTTCCTCCTCCTCAGTCCGAAACATCCTCCTCAGCACAAAGTTCACACACCGTTTCCATCTATGTTATTCTTCCAAATTACAGATAAAGAATACATCTGGCGGTAATTCAAAACGAGGTGTTTAAATAATAAGATATTTGATTAGAATATCTGGGTAAATTTTCGCAATCAGAATTACACGCCACAAGCGGAAGAATGGTCAAGTGACACCAAATAACGAGGGTTCAGTCTTCAATGACGGAGATCGTAACCGTACATTTGCATCTGGTGTCACAGTAAAGCATGTATAGAAGAACCTTTTACCTACGTGTTAGAAACCTGTCCGGATTTGGTCTGGTATTTATCAAGATATGTAACGAACGGACTTGCTTTTCCTGCTTGAGGTAATGAAGATTCGTTTGCTCCACACCATATGTACATTTGGTATGAGTTAACAAATGACACAGTGAATTAATGACCAAAAATTATCTGTATCAAGGCAGGAACCCAATATTTCTTGTATTCACAGCGGAAATTCTGCATTAGTATCATAACTTATCCATGGGCGCAGGTTGAAACCTAGATCCGCTGAAGATGAAGCAGTAGAGATGACCGCTACACCTAACATTTTTCACATTCTAGGTGTATGTTTAAATGTAAGGGGAATATATAAACTCCAGGTCCAGTGGATAGCAAACAGCTTCGTAATTTTGTAAAGTTCTGGGATCAAATCTCGGCAACAAGATCGGTTATACTAACATCTCGGTTATTATCAGGCAAATGCGGGGAGACACATTAGGACACGCCCTTCCAAATGAATTTCTGACTAGTACTCCCGTTATCCAGCATACACTGCTGTGTAGTGTGAGACACTATAACAAAGTTGTTGAATAAATAAATAATATGTCAGAGGTACACACAAAATGTGAGTACTTAAGCTTTCAGGCTACAAATGTCTCCTCCTCCTCCTCCTCATCATCATCATCATCACAAATCAAATCCAAATTTATTAGTTGAGTTTCGTGTACATACCTTTGGATATGACTGCTTAACACCGAACTTTCGCCAGCTCACATCCATTAAGTATGGCACTAATGAGTAACGTTTATCTATACTACTTATGTCTGACAAATTTTAATCTCATCTAATTTTGTCTACACAATAAAGTATTTCTGTCTATAATTCCTCCTTTCTCATTTTTCTGAACCTGGTACCAAGTTTTCCACTTGGATTTCCCACTTGCATCTTAACTTATATAAAAACTAACCCAATTTATTTTAATTTTTAAATGATTCATGACCATGCACTGATGATTGCTTATGAGTTATAACCAACAACTGCATACGCAGATATGTAGATGTATTATTATCAGCGTAGCCACCAACGTATTTCGGCCACGTATTCTGGCCATCTTCAGGGAGGTTTCTTTGACGTAATATTACATAGAACGTCAAAGCAATTTACAAATACAAAATGTTAAGATTTAAGTATACGGTTTAAAAAATGTGTTAGAATATAAAATAATTGTAAAATTATTTGTGTTGAATTGGATGTTCATATGCTGTGTGCGGTAACACCATCCTGAAATACAAGAAATATGTATGTGTAGGAGATAGTTAAAATATTGATAATTAAATAAACTATATACAATATGTGACAGAAAATTATTATTGGTTATAATAAACCTACATACTTGTTGTATGTATTTGTTGGCTATATCTCATAAGTAACCAAAAACTGTCAATTCTCCAATCTTTGTACAAATGATTACTTCCAAATTTGCTATTTTTTGCTTATGTATAACCATTCATCATTTAAAAAAAACTTTTTCTCCATCTCAATGTCTATATACATTTCAGAAATGTGTGTTTGCTATTCTCTTATTCCTTACATTAGAGACATCTTCCTTTTTCTACACTTCTTCTTGTACACCTCAGTCTCCAAATTCCCAATCGAAACCATGTAAACCAAATTCTCTCCTTCAAATTACACATAATCATCATCATCATCACCACCACCACCACCACCACCACCACGATGATGATGATGATGATAATAATAATAATAATAACAGATTTTTATATAAACAACATCGCGACGGATTAAATTCGTTTCTCAGTAGGATTGGTAGCTTTGTTACAGTGCTGAAGTGTGTCGATAGTACGCTTCGCGCTGGAACGAACTGAGTATGCAAGGAGGGGGAAGAGGAGCTTGATGTTGGTGCTCAGAGACTGGGATTCGACTTCGACCCCATAACATAAAACGCAGGCTACTAGAAAACCCCATTAATCGATTCAGGAAGGAGAATAATCGATTGTTGCAGCAAGGTAACAGCTGCATATAATACGATCTAGGCTACAACAAGTTGAAGCTCACTCACAAACGACAGAACACAGCCAGAATTATCAGAGTGTGCGCTCCAAGGCGAGGAAAAGTCTTGTACTGCTGAGAAACTAAGCATTCGTCTCGAATATCACAGTAAGCGCGACTGTACTCTATCGATATTTGGTGGTGTCTTAGTTCAGAATTTTGCGGTAAACCAGTCCACACAAAATACTTACAGTAACATGACTAAATCATGTAACATAGCGTACATTCATAAATTTCTTTCCTTACATAAATGTACCGTTTAATAAACATAACACAGATAAACGTGAGAAAAAGTTGTATATTACAACAGTGCATAAATTTCAGTACATTTTATTAAAGAAAATCTTATTTTGTCGTATATAATTTTTGTAAGACGAGAAGTACTGAAAGAACAGAAGTAGCCTATAAGCTTTAATCGAAGTAGATATTGCCTGGGTCGATACGAAGTGAAATTAGTCTTACGCTGCACGTACAGTACTGCCTTCAGAATATGATCAGTATTTTTTCCTCTGTGGCGCTGCGGTCCAACGCGGACCATGTCTTCCTCGTTCTTGAGGTTTCTAGATCACACACAACGACGCATTACATTCGGTAGGACTCCTCTGGACGAATGACCAGCTCGTCGCAGAGACCTCTACCTGACAAAACACAACACTCACAACAGACAGACATTCATGCCCCCATTGGTATTCGAACTCACAATCTCAGCAGGCCAGCGGCCGTATACCTACGCCTCAGACCGCGCGGCCACTGGGACTGTTCAGAATTTACTTAAATAAAAGTAAGAACGAAGACTTACCTTCAAAAAAATTTTGTCACTTTCTAGATTAAATGCAGCAATCCCGGTAAACACGTTTCTAAGTAAAACCGGATTTTCAAAGTATTTTTCAGCAGAGTGGTAACAAATTTGGTGTAGAGAAAATATCGTTACATGTATTCTCAATGGAAAACTACCGGAAAAAGTCACCACCTGTACATATATATTAAGGGAGCACGAGAGAAATAGCACGTGTGGTTGTCATAGAACTTACGTGTATTAATGCGAGACGGTTGCTTTTCCTTCTGTTCCCTCACGATGTCCGGCAAACGAAAACCTCAACAGCAGGTCAAGTCAGTAACTGCAACATCTGTTGTCCATCCAATCAGCCCCAATCTAATCTACGACGCCCTCTCGAAAAGTTTCGTGTTCCTTATCGTTCGCAAGAAAAGAAGGGCAAGATAGAATCTCATTCTTGACGTCTGACCGAGGACAGCTGCTTTTCAACAAATCTATATAGGCCTAAATCGCTTCCCAGCTACACACACAGAAACGGGTATTTATAAACATGAAACGTCAGGGTGAAGACTTTTAAATACGTTTACAAAACTGAAATGTTCAATTTAATATCGCTGACGTATATTTACGTTAGCTACAGCCCGAACCCCTGCTCTAGCCCAGAGTCCGAAAATCTTAGAAGCCGAGTAGTCCTACTAGTACAGAAATTACAGGCAATGTCTCGCATAAAATCTTACTATTGGCAGAGTATATGTCAGTACTGACAAGTCCGTATAACAGCTCAATCCTTGCACAAAACTGCCAGCAGTGTTGCAGTCTCGTACAACAGCTGAATGCTAGCGCAGAAACTGCCAACAGCGTCATAGTGTCGTATAATACCGGAAGACTAAAAACGAAAGAGCCAGAAGTGTCACAGTCTCGTACAATAGCTGAATACTAACACAGAGAGTGCCAGTAGTGTCAAAATTTCATATAACAGCTGAAAACTACATAGAAAGTGTCAATAGTTCCACAGTCTCCTACAACAGCTGATAACTATAAAATGCAGGCAGTGTCACATCATCATATAATAGTTGAATACTGGAACAGAAACTGCCAGTAGCGTCACAGTCTTGTAAAACAGCTGAATAAAACAATACAAAGTGCAAATATTGTCACATTCTCCTATAACAGCTGAATACCGGAACAGAAACTGCCAGTAGTGTCATAATCTTGTATACTGACTGAATAATACAACGGAAGGTGCAAGTATTGTCACATTCTCGTATAACAGCTGAATACTGGAATAGAAACTGCCAGTAGCGTCACAATCTTGTATAATGGCTGAATAATACAACAGAAACTGCCAGTAGCGTCACAGTCTTGTATAATGGCTGAACAACACAACACAAAGTGCAAGTATTGTCACATTCTCGTATAACAGCTGAATACTGGAACAGAAACTGCCAGTAGCGTCACAATCTTGTATAATAACTGAATAATACAAAAGAAAGTGCCAGAATTGTCACGATCTCGTATAATAGCTGAATAATACAAAAGAAAGTGCCAGAAGTGTCACGATCTCGTATAATAGCTGAATAATACAAAAGAAAGTGCCAGAAGTGTCACAATTTCGTACAACGGCTGACTACTGAAACAGAAACTGCCAGTAGCGTCACAATCTTGTATAATAGTTGAATAATAGAACAGGAACTGCACTTTGTTCTCGGATGTCTATAACAGCCCGGTACTACGTGGTACAGACGTAAATATTGATCTGACCTCGTATATCTCGGGTGTTAGGCAGTACGAACACTGTAAATGAAGTCAGCTTCTCGTATAATAGCTAATTAATAGGACATTACATTAGAGAATCCCAATACTTTCAAACTCATCATTATCGTTATTCCACTCTACACAGCCTATAAAGTTAAAACATGCAAAAGGTAAAGTTCTTCCCGTAACATCCCATGCGAACATAGAGGGAGTAGAGTTGTAGCTCTACTCTTTCTTGAACCTGGGCGCTATTGGGTGGGTGGTCAATGACACAACCCGGCCGTTTACTCCAATACCCGCTTTACAGGAGGTTGGTTGGACCCCAGAGCCGATCTGGTGGGGTTTGGAGATTCGTGCCGGCTACTCTACCATACATCTTACCACTAATACACCGTGCAACTACCCACGCACCAATTTAACTCCCACTTACCAAACCATCCATACGCAACATAATCTTATTACCTGCTTCACTAAGTCCTAAAAGAACGAAGTCACGGAACGGATTTATTCCTGCAGCAATTCTTTTCAAATTATAAATTCCTGCGAGCTTTTTTAAGCAGGATCAGTTCAATGCGAAGTTCTCTGATTTGCGACATATAAAACGGATGATTTATGCAACCTTTTTGATGTTCCTGTAGGAGAGATCAAAGAGAACTGGGACACGATCGAATGATCTAATGAATAAGTAACGTTACTTCTTACAGCAACAGATTTCATATTTCAATGTAAAATACACTGCTAGAACAGAAAAGAAATCAAGAACCTTTGCCTGCAAGAGTTGCGTAACACGAACCTACAATGTATTTTTTTTTTCAAGAAATTAAACCAGCAAAATCAGCTACAAAATGGTACGAAATAAGGCTGCAAAATTGCACGTGGTAGCCACAAACCAAGTACTTTTAACATCAGCCACATAAATCAGTTATAAATCTATTACCGAGTAATTCTTGTCTTGTTTAGCTAGTTCAAGGGCGCTTTAGGTAACATGGAGTACATAGCTCCCAAAGGTTGAATGAAATAATTCAGTGGAACGAAACTGCAACGAATCGGCCGTGCCTTACTTTCAGATACTGTCTTCTTATTGACCTGGAAGTTGGATGTGTATTGGACCGTGCATCATCTTGGTAACTGAAGAATAAAATCTAACTATATGCCACTTATTACTTTATTATGCTTATATTAGGCTCAACATGTTTCGGGCACCATTATGCCCATCATCAGGGGCTCACAACGATGGCGATGGTTACCACATAGGCCGTCTGGTTCTCGAGTTGCTGCTGGTTAGAAGTTAAGTGCAGGCAGGATAGATGAGTGTCCGGACCGAAGGCTGTCTTACAGCCTTCGGTCCGGACACTCATCTATCCTGCCTGCACTTAACTTCTAACCAGCAGCAACTCGAGAACCAGACGGCCTATGTGGTAACCATCGCCATCGTTG
>Ga0136643_10002400_pt1 | contig 24213 bp, 14 predicted proteins | sample TergutLab28metaG_FD_96883 | JGI IMG/M metagenome (GOLD analysis project Ga0136643, IMG submission 96883) | Labiotermes labralis P1 segment gut microbial communities from Petit-Saut dam, French Guiana - Lab288 P1 (version 3) (version 3) | ecosystem: Host-associated > Arthropoda: Insects >... | reverse complement strand
TGTCATCATAAATAGTCTTAAAGTACCAAAAATTAAGAAAATTTTATTATATGAAATGAAATTTCTTGTACCAAATTACAGCTGCCTCCAGAACCTCTGACTAGGGGGCTACCGCCCCCAGATCCCCGTTCTCTCTGTCCTCCGTCCTCAACTGAATTTGTTGAACCCCCTCCGAACAAAATTCCTGGGTACGCCACTGCTGTCAAATGTCACTGTCTACTGTCCCGTCCTAGGAAGTCGTCCGACAGGCGAACTGCGATCCATGGCATGTTACGACTGATAACTGCGATACACCAGTTTTCTGTCACAACGGTCTTCAGTACTTCCCGCTAAGGTGCTGCCATTCGCGATCCAGTATCGTCCGGGGCTTTCCCGTCAGAACACGTACTCCATGACTTCTTCGTCAAATCTCCTACTGAAAGTCTTCATCACGCGATATAATGTGTTTTCCTCATAAAGGTTTGGCCGTAATTCTCATTCAATGGATGCAATTATCGGCTCGCAGCGAGCAGCTGATACAACTAATCTGTTCTGTTTAAAGTTACGAAAATACCGTCAGATGAGATGTAAGGCAACCCGCTGCGATTGAGTTACCCGACATGCGTCATACACAGCCGGATAACCTAGCCGAAAATGAGGATTGCAAATTAGGATCGACGCTCTGTATAAAGCCCGTAGTTTTCATAAGTACAGTTAGCTGACTGACGTAGTATCCAGTGTGTGTGAAATCTGATGCGTTGTCAAAGCTCCTTCGATTGCCCCGACACCTAACCGATATTAGTTCGACTCACGATATGAGGAACACATTAGAAAAATTCTACTAGTATTAATTAAGACCACGTACAAAAGAAGTAACTCAACCTTGTAAAGCAAAGTGATGAGTAACGTACTAGGTGCCTAAACTTTCAAGCTGTCAGTTTGCCAGAGTGCTCTTACAGGGTCCGCAGAACTCGCGCAACAAACAACGACCAATCGTACTTATACAGAATTGACTAATTTGTCTTCGTAATACATAAGGAGTGCTTCATTAAGGTAAGAAATGAATTTATATATATATACAGGATGATTAAAAAATATGGACTCAATTGAACAGTAAACGGCGCCTCAACACACGCCAGACAGATGGTTGCGGTACTCCAAGTTCTCTGCTCGCTCGACGGGTTGACTTACGTGGGCTACACTCAAAACTCTCTTGAATTCGTCTCCCGTTCTCCTCTGATACACGTGGTCGGCCGGAGCTTTTGCCTTTACACAGACAGCCTATTTGCTCAAATTGGTGATTCCAACGACAAATGCTCTTCCTCGTTTGAGGTTGAATGTTGAAACGAAGACGAAACGCACGCTGCACAGCAGTCGCCGACTCAGTTTTAATGAACTCACGAACGCAAAAATTCTTGTGCTGTATAGTGGCCATTTTGCTCTCAACTGACGCTGCTGCACGGCTGTGCGCTAGGCAAGCGCTCTAGCGGTCGTACTTGAAATTTAGGACATCCTCTTTCAAATGGCATGTATGTCATTCGCATATAACATATAGTTCAGGAAATATAGACGTACGAAATTGAGTCCATCTTTTTGAATCACGCTGTATTTATTTGAATATAACTACAAATGGTGTAAGAAACGGTATTTGGAAGTCAACTGGTTGAATATTTTAGGTTACGAGCGATGAATATAACACAGAGAACATCAACAGAGGCATATAAAACATAAACCCTTCAAAGAAATGTGATAAAAATAGTAACAAATCCTACTAATACTAATGATATTCTGTAACATCTACAATTATGAAAAATAACAAAAATTGTGCCCCGGGTGATAGAGCCGTTTGAGAACAAGCAAACAATGCTAACTCATTTTGTTTATGGAGACTCTACATAAAATAAAGTTAAGATGACAGCCGCCCTAGATATGACGTCATGTTGACGCTAATTTGTTACTGACGTTTCCGAGGAGTTTACTGCCTCCCTCTTCAGGACAAAGAAGAATTTCCCCTCGACTGCTACGACGCTGCACTATATCCCAGCTGCGCTGTGAAGACCTCAATTTACACAATTACAGTCGGCCTGCTTTTCAGAGGTAACGTCCCTGTGCAAGCCTCTAAGGCATATGGAGGAGTAGAGATACAGCTCCACTCATTCTTAACCTCGGCACTTGATGGAGGTGACTGATAACCTTCACGCGTAGGCTTATTTATGTCTGGGGGAAAATTCCTGTCTTATCTGTTGCTAAATACCTTTGAAATGAAATCTTCAGACATGAATCGACATACCAGGGGAAAAAATTTTATTTTTTTTTTTTTGCTGGTGACTGACGTTATCAGTACATTATATCACTTCGTTCTGTGAAGCGTATCTGTGATGTCGATCGATTATCTTTAACAATAGAGTTAGCCTGTTCCTGCAATCAACGGATTTAGGGCAATGTCGCAATGAAAGCTTTTGGCAGCTGTACATTGGACTGCAGAATACACTGATTACTTGATGACCGTTTTCACCATTTCTCTTTATGGCTCATTTTATATAATGCTTTTTATTGGCATTCCTCTTTCGTTGGTGTAAACACGTAACCATCTTTGCTCAATAATAATAAATGTCGCGAAGCACAGAGATCATGGCGGCATTCCCACGAATTTAGGTCCAGTAATCATAATCATATAAACTTTCGTACGACAGCCATAAAAATATTATTTCCGCGAAGTGCCTCGCGAACAGCTTTATGATGTGTGGATGTCCAGCCCCGGAACTGTGCCGGGGAAAGAACTTTCCATTTCGCCACTGAACTCTTCGCGCGCGGTCATGTTATCTCCGAGTGTTTTCTGTGTGATGCGACTGCTTCTAAATCAAGAATCATGCACCAACAGACGGTTAGGAGTGTGGCATTATTTCGTTTATAAACGTATATTTTGTTGGGGCAGTTCATGGTATTTAACATCAATCACGCAGATGGCTCGTCTACTTTTGTTTGGTCATTGTGGAATGGAGGTAATAACTTGCACTGAACTAGCCAATAGCTCGGGGTCTTTAGCGCATCAGCTCGAGTGTTTCCAACATATAATTTCAACTTTTTAACGTGATTTTAAAACAAAGCATAAACTATTCGCTTCCTAGGAGCGTTTCTAACGAAAATTTTGACGCCATCAGACATGCGGTTTTTAGTTTGCTTCACCACGACCGTTTTTCTGCATGAAAACCGAGCAGTCTCAGAGCGGATCAACGAATTGTCATGAAGTTTAATAATGGAGATGCACCGGGTTAGTGCGATCGGTATAGTGATTACGTTAGGGCAAAACGTCTGAATAATCGTGGTTCGATTCGCGGCAGGGGCAAGATAATTCTTTTCTCCAAAACTTTCAAGTCTTGGTCTGAGACCCACTTAGCCTTGTATTCAGTGGATACAGGAATTTCCATGGGAATCAAAGCGGCCGGGACGTGAATCTGGTCGCACATTGTGTCATCGAGGTTAAATATAATGCAGCGATATCTCCATTCCCCCATATGCCCTCATACATTGCAAAAGAATGACGCTACTCAACTTTAATAATGGGGAATTTTTATATGAATTTTATGTTATCCATTATGCATTGTGTAGGGACAACTGTCATAAGGTTGTGCATGCCAGGTGTGCACAAATCCGGGAGACTAAATTTTGTACAGTGGTACACAGTACTTTCTGCGTAACTGCTGTATTTTTTGGTTACATTACAAAAATGTGTACAAGTTCACATGAACCGAAGAGAAAGCACCAGACAGCAGTGAGGTTCAGGGGTCACTCCACAACTATGGGTCGTAAGTATCGAAGTTGCTTCTTTTCACGCATCTGGCGTCTAGATTTGGGGGATGGCTCCAAAATTTTGGGAAAATTTGCGTATCTCTGGTGTACATAAAACTTACTTCAGGCATTGGGCAATGCCCATCATGATATTGGCATAATGAATGACGAACGTTTAGACAACTGGTGAGGTGAGTTGTAGTAAACTTGGTCGATACATGCTAATTGTGAAGTCGGACAATGACGCACCTTACAGCGGTTTTACACTAATTTCCCAAAACTCTAGAAGCGACCTTAGAATTCAAGGCGTCAGAATGGCCGCATGAAGCAAGTTCCATAACTGGAGTGACCTGTAAACCGCAATGTTATATGGCGTTTTATTCCTGATACCTGTGAACCAGGGGCAGATTTTTTTTTATCTCCCAGTATCATTGCAATCTGTCCGAGGACATTCAGCAGTCGTGTTTGACGGTCACTATTAATGGCATGTAGGAAATACTTCCAGTGATACATTTCCTATTTTGAGCTCAATCACAATTGATTGGGTGTGGTTCCTCATTCATGCGGTTTCGAGATAATACACAACGACGCACCACATTCGGCGGACTCCTCTGGACGAGTGGCCAGCTCGTCGCAAAGCCCTCTATCTGACAACAACACACGACACTCACAACAGACAGACATCCATGCCCCCGGTGGGATTCGAACCCACAATCCCAGCAGGCGAGCGGCCATAGACCTACGCCTTAGGGTACGGCTACATTGGAGCCAGAAGCGACACAACACAACAGTCCGGACAGACTCCAGACAAGAAGTAGAAATCATAAACATTACTGTTTATGTCAGCGACTACACTGAAACCGATGCGACTGGAATGTTTTCTCCTCCGACTGTCTGGCGCTAACAAAGTGAGTTTGTTTCGAGCCGACAATTTGGTCAGATAGCTGCTGCAGTGCGCATAGGATTAGAGACTGAGAACAAAAAGCCCTTGTGTAGCTATAAGTATGGACACGCGTGTCGGATTAAATGTAGCCGCACGTGTCTGCGCTGTATACCCGGACAAATATTGGTTTGCTGTGTTGTGTCGGTTCTGGCTTCAATGTAACCGTGCCCTTAGACCGCGCGGCCACTGGGACCGGCTAGGGGCAGCTTCACCGTGAAGCTAATGAAGCTTAAGTTTCAGTGCCCCTCACTTGCTCGGGCCACTTCCAAGGCCGTGGGAGTGGCCCTAAATAAATATTCACTTTCGTACCTAGTTTTGTATTCGTAATTTTGTATTATTTTTCTTAAAGATGGCCGCCTCACAAGCTTCCGGCCCCACAAAACCTGGATCAGCCCCTGTTGTGAAATTATGCTGTTTTGTGTGTAAGGAAAAAATTGCAACAACCGTGCAGACGATAATGCTCCACCGAACAAAATTCAGTCGCCCAGGCGGCCCCGATCTATGAGCACGAAGATATGCATCGCTGCTGTACGCATCTCATGAGTCACTCAAATATTTAATGGAACGAAAAAGTAACAAATGCTGTGGAGAACAATTAAACACGTGTGGCGCACGGTAACAGAGAAAACGTGTCAAAATTGTTACCTACACGCGTAATTTTCAGCTGTTCTTGCACTGCGATGAACCTTCTGAGAAAAATTTCAATACGGTTTGTGACTTTTCATACGTATCACTTAATGCAAGACATAAGATAGGCCATTGCATGAACCAAGATATGAACACAAGTAACAGTGATGCATTCTTTCGTGTTGATAATGATACTGCGTGATGGTAGCGTCAGATAACAGCATGAATAATCTAATTAATCTATCCAGTTACAGAAGAGGTAAGACCACAAGTATTGGCTATGTACTCTCTAATGTCTGAGGTAAACCGATTTTCTTGTACAAATTTTATGCCTACGATTTTATAATAAAAACTCCGGGTCCAACGCCTTACCCATTTTAATGGTATATCGGTGGGGTTTCATATATTGTGCCTGACGGGATCAGTGAAGGAAGCGGGCCGTGAAGGCTCTCGTCTTCCAAGACATACGGAAATCTACATCTCACCGTGACCGGCCATTATAATTGGGTAACAATGTGTTCTCTGTGACATACGAGGGAGAGGTCAAAGGGAACGTTGACCATCTAAACATGATGGTCTTGATAAGTAGAAGAAATACGACATCTCGTTGTTGACGAGATTACAAGCGATGATAATTCTGTTATCAAGACAATGAGAAATCTTGAAGGAATGTGTGCTGCGTAAAACTTGGGCCGTTACGTATAAAATACATCTTCTGTGTTTTTATTGATGATAATCATAAATATAAAATCTAGGGACATGTACAGGGCCAACGCGCCAGGAGTGTTAAAGCTCTAGGTACGTTTCCAAACTTGTTCGTATTTCTCCTTTGTTTTAAAATGACCGACTAAGTTGGAACATTCCTCTTATGTCACTGGCTGAAACTAATGAAGCTGTTTGTATGTACCCTCCAGACACCAGTCTGACGAGGTGGTTATCCTTTCGTCGGGCAAAAAAAAAAAAATAAGCGTGTTTAGCCCCTCGCTCCAGTTGGGGATAATGACATTCTGACCAGTCTGTTTATTCGGCTTCTAGGTATGTTGCTATGTACGTGTTTCTTTCTTTTCTTCCAGAACAGACTTTCTGCCCCTCAGTCGTGTTGATTCTAAGAAACTACCCAGACCGCAGCTTTCAACTAATGCACCCTCAGTGTTAGCGGTCAGTGCTGGTTAACAGTGCTGTTGCTTCACATTTCTGACAGAAATTACCCGAACAAAATTACCCGTGACGTGTGTTCATACAGCCTCGGTGCTTATTAACCAAGATAGCGCGGGTGGGCGGTACACAGAAGATAACACGCTGAAGCACTTTATTCCCAGAACACTTCGGACAGTGGTTTGGGCAGGCCCCGATATCGGTCAGCATGCAGTGCTGACAATGGGAAATTCCTGCCACTTACAGCAACAAGACCTTGGTCGTCTAGCTAACAGCCAATCGCTTTACTGCTACAGATATCAATATACTATATGTTATACTGTCTACGATAATCTCAACTCAGAAGTCCACGTGAGTAGAACAGTCGAAGGTAGCGTTTATAAACTCCCCAACGATAAGGCATTGTTTAGCTCCATATACTACAAAAATAGATCAGTTTATTGAATGCTGTATGGAGGAACGTGGGCCGGGTAGCGTAGTCGGTACAGCGACTGGCTACGGGCTGGACGGTCCGGGGACGAATCCCGGTGGGGGCGAGATTTTCCGAACCTGTCCAGACCGGCGCTGGGGCCCACCCAGCCACCTGTACAATGGGTACCGAGTCTTTCCCGGGGGTAAAGAGCGGCCGGGGTGTGACGCTGACCCCTCACCCCCTTCTAGTACCGTGGTCAAGAAAGAGTAGAGCTACTCCTCTACTCCCCCTATGGGCCGTACGGCCTGTACAGAGCCTCAGTGCCTGTACTGTACAAGGGTGCACTTTACCTTTTTATTTATTTATTTATTTTTTTGATATGGAGGAACAGTTGATTCTTTCCGACGGACCTCACAACGGCTCACATTTTTAACGCGAGTGTACAGAAGGAAGGCCTCTTGAAAAGTTCCCGTACCAGTAAGGAATTCTCGTTACTTCTGCTGATAAACGTGCAAGGCCTTGTCAAATCACGCGGCGGCCATTTCAAGCCGTCGTCCTGCAACGTGTAAGGCCAAGCTGTTTGTTGTGGATCGAATGATACGTGTTGTTTGCACATCATGCGTAAAATCAACGCAGATGTTTTGACCTTCCGTCTGTTTCATATACATGCCACTCGATGCATAATTCCAAACGAGGCGGGCACATGGATACCATTCGCGCTCCATATTCCAGAAAGTCCGGGTTCAGCACTCGACCCAGAGGCCGGCTGTCCTGACTGAGGGTATGGATTTTTCCTCAGAACCTCCACGAAAATGCCATGTTAGTGCCTCAGTTTAGGCCACCGTTTTTCCACATACTTTACAACCCAATTCGTTTGTCGTCTTATCCGATGCCGTATAGCAGGGCTGACCAACATGCGGCCCTCGGTCGCCCGAAGGTTTTCAGCAATACAATTTAAGAAACTCTGCGTTGTTCGTACCGTGCATTGTCTATAACTACTCACAGCACTCCAGAAAATGCACTGTGTTTTTCCTGAGATATTTATAACAGTGAGTATTCCTACATGTTTTAGTTCAAATTAGATCGGCATCAGGGACAAGTATCACATAGTAAAGGTAAAGGTAAAGTGATTCCGTTACAGGCCCGGTGTGGCCCAGAGCGTGGGTAGAGTTATAGCTCTATTCTTCCATGACCGCGGCACTAGAAGGGGGTGAGTGGTCAGCACGCCCTGGCCGCACTTACCCCCGAGAAAGACCCGGTACCCATTGTACAGGAGGCTGGGTGGGCCCCAGGGCCGTTCTGGACGGGCGGAAAATCTCGTCCCCACCGGTATTCGATCCCGGACCGTCCAGCCCGTAGTCAGTCGCTATACCGACTGAGCTACCGGGCCCATATCACATAGTATTGCATAAAACTTAATTAGCTGTTTAACAAACATGATGTAATAGGACAACAGAACATAATGTGACAACCTTATTAGCAGAGAAAATAAAACAAACTGTACCACAACACTTTTAAGGCAGTACGCAGTAAACCGATCATTCTTTGCATTTTTTTTTTTTTAGTTTTGTAAGGCCTACTACCTTGTCATTCAACCGAACTTTTAGTGTAACTTACTGTTTGTAAATAACGGTGTTCTAGTAAATTCAATCCCCCCCACCTTTCGATATATGTATACGCAAGTGCGGCCTTCAGGCAAGTCCTTAACGAATTGTGTGGTCCTCCTGTGGGTTGAGGTTGGCCATCTCTGCCACGTAGTGTAAGCTACTAACATCCTTGTTTAAAAGAATCAAAATAAATAAAATAAACCCCCCACACCGTGAATCGAAACAGCATTATTAAACACAATACGAAAGCCGTGGAAGTTTATGTTGGATTCATTTAAGTTGGAAGACTGTAGAGGAAAATTTCGCAAGGAATTAGTTTTAATAACGTAGCACACGACCGTATGTTTAAATATTCTGTCGTTACTTAAAGATCCGTTGCAGCTCAGGCATGACGTCATTTTATAAATGCGCCCCCTGTTCAATTGTTTCGTAAAGGTGCGCTTCTCTTGTCGCGGTCCAGATTTTTAATAAGGATTGGTTGGTGTGGAGCAATGCTTCTCAATCTGTGTTAGCTCGTGGCACCCAAACTCTTACCTGTCCACAGTAAGTAGAATATGAAAAATTAAATACCTTTTTTTCACGTACATACCATGCATCTTGATAATTATCAAAGTTTTCTTTTTCGCCAACTGATGCACAATTGAATAGTCTTAAAAACAATTTTAAATTTACATTAAAATTGGCATTAAAAAGCTCCTACATGTTACGGTGTAAACACCGTCTTCAGGGAGCGCACTATTTGAGCTTGCTAAAGTTACAGCTCTTCAGCAAGCTCAAATAGTGCGCTCCCTGAAGATGTTGTTTACACCGAAACATGTAGGAGCTTCTTAATGTAAATTTTAGTGTAAATTTAAACTTGTTTATGACTATTCACGTGTGCATCAGTTGGTGAAAAAAAACTTTGATAATTAAATACAATTGTTTGTTTATCTTCTATGTACAATACACGTAAAAAATCAACGGCTAACCTCATATTGATCGACAATCTGATCGTTTCGCCTAACACATCGACACTGTCTATGGCGAACTCTGCTGACTTGATTACAAAATCACAAGGCTTCTGTATTGAAGCAGTGATTGATTGTCTGCGTACTACCAATGATGGAATGATTAACGTCGAATGTCGCCGCACGAATTTTAATTCGTACATACAAATTTAGGACTGCCAATAAAACTCTTCCGCCATTACGCATTTTCGTCTCTCGGAGCCCAGTTTGAGAAACACTAGTGTAGACTGTAGTGCAGAGGTTTGTCGCGGTTCGTATTGCCCGCCTGACTGTCGGTTGTGCAGCGTGCCGTACCGCCAGCAGCTGACTTCTGCCAGAAAGTGAAAATGATTCTCACGTCCGTTACGCTGCAGAAAAAAAAAGCTACACTAATGGCAGATGTTGCTCCTTGTAGCAATTTGTTTTGTGACCACACAAGCCGTGATGAATTCCTGATGTTTGTGGTGTAAGGATACAGAAAACAGCCGAAAGTAAGTAAGTGCCGGCCTGAATTCAAGAGACTGCAGCTGACTTGCACAGCGTGGTTAGTGCCCTCTAACATTCGCGATGACGGTAGAGGGAAAACAAACAGATCCTCTAAAAAACACGAGTCTCTTATCACTGGCTGACCTTTTTTTTTCACTCGTCGCCATTTATTAGATATTTTGTTATTTATTCTTCTTCGTCTGACCTCTTCTACCTACTCAGTGCGGGTGTAAGGTTACTGTTGCACCTGATCACACACACACACATGATAGGACTCCTGTGGACGTGGGATCGGCCCGTCACAGAGATCTCTATACTGCATTAACAAGAGACATACATCCATGCCCCGATGGGATTCAACTCGCAGTCTCAGCAGGCGAGCGGCCACAGACCTACTCTTGAGACCGTGCGGCCACTGGGATTGGCTGTATCGCTGTTAGCAAGCTTAAAGTCAAATTTATGCACAGCTCTAACCACACAGAACACTATCTCACACGCACAAAACACGACTGGATTTCAGGCTAATGTATTTTTAACTGGAATACATCGGTTACTGGCCACAAGCAGAGGATTGTCTGTTTTCCGCTATGCAAATCACTGCTAACTCTACAGTAAATATCTGAACTCGTAGCCAGAGTGCTGGAAATTATGGACTTTTCGTCTTTTGTTTAAGTGTTGTGTAAATATATGTACTTCATTTGAGTAGAAGTTGCTGTTACTCTTCTTCGTTTATTAACGAGTGGAATTAAGTGAAGTCTGGCGTGGGTCATGCTAAGAGTTCAAAGACTGTTAGCTGCGCCATGCGCCAAGTCAATGAACTTTAGATGCAGCTATAACCAAAAGTGCTCCCCATAAATCCAGAGGAAGCTTAATGGATAGTAATGACCGTACGTAACGTCTGTGAAGAGTTGCAGCTTGACAGTCAAGTGTTTCAGTTGGTTAAGTCGGCATCCATGATGTTGTTGTCGTATACAGCAACCAAATAGCGACGAACATGTGTTCACCTTATAGACTCATTGTTACGTTGTGTTGGCACACCGTTGTGATCCAGTCGAGTGTAATTATGATATGTAGGAATTTCGTGTCTGATCTGAGAACATGCATTTTCGGATGCACTTCATAACGGTACATGGTGGACGTTACGATCCCCACTTCTGTAGGGTGTTTCTCTTCCTGTTTGACGGATAGCGCCGGCGAGACGCTCGACTGAGTTTTTATTACATTTTCTAAAGGTCATTGTCAAATGCGATATTTTGTCTAGCTTCCGTCATCGACTGTTACACCTCTCCGAGACGCGGCGTACGACGCAACGGTGGAAGAACGTCGGGCGGAGCGTTCGGCTGGTGCTTGTCGGTCAAGGATGGGGAAAAACATCCTATATGTATAAGTTCTACTACTGTATATGGCAAGGCGGTGACTATGGACATTGCTGTCTTCTCAGATGTAACACCATGTGGTCCTACAGAAATTTACCGACGATTCGGAGGAAATATTGCCTCGATGTTCAGTCAGGAATATTCAGGCTTGAAGGTTCTCAGAAAAGGCAGCAGTTATCTTGCAGACTATGCACGTCATATTCTTGTTAATTCATGACACAATCCAACAATCCATTTCTCTCCACAACTTCCGCTAGTACTGGATCTCTGTTGTTGGATATAACCTTAAAGAACAGCATCGTCACCATGTGTGTAGCTGTTAACACACAAACAATACTTTCTGCAGAATTCGTAGTCAGTTACATTTGTCATCTAACTCTCTCAAATTTCACTTGGCCGTCTGCGGTGTTTCAGTGTTTGCCGCCATCAAACCGAAAGCAAAAAAGTACACTTCATTCAGCTACCGTGTTATTTTGAATTCAAGAAATTACAACTATGTTCGGCAGATTTTTGCTCCCAAAATATATCGCTATATATATATATAAATGAAAGTTTCCTATTTTGGCATTTTCAGGACATATCCCTGAAAACGAAGATGCATTTCTTCAACAGATGTTTATTTCCAATTCGGGTAATGACTATTACGATATACATTATGTACCACGCTTTTTGTATTTTTTAACCATTTTAACATTTGTATTTTAAATTTACTATTGCACATATACGACATAACTAGCATTTACTGTATTTTTCTTTGTCGAGCACGTCCCCAAAGATGGCTGAAAAGGGCCGAAACATGTAGGAGGACTACGACATGTTTGTATGTTATTGTAACTAAGTATAGTGCAGTTGTAGGAATATATACTGTATCCTTTATTAATTTTTGTGCCGTCCAGTTCAAGAATCCAGACGCGCTGCTGAGGAACAAGATGAGCTGCAACGTGTAGGACGCTGCGCAAGATAAACATGTATATTTATCGTTTACGTCACAGAACATGTGTCTGCTACCTTGCCTTGCGATAAAGTTTGAAGGCTCATGTAACGCTTGGAATGTCGCGCAGACTTACGAATACATAGGCTTAAGTCCCACCACTTAAAGTTTGTACAATGATTTATGCTGCTTGTTTCCTTTCTTGCTTAACGACACGATATCATTTTCTCCGACTTTGTCGGCTTGTTCCGTGTACATAACGAAATATATAGGGCACAGGCCTCTTTCCATTGGAGGTAGGTTTACTCTTAACACAGCCAGACCTTATTTCTCACAGCTCTACACAATATATGTATGACCAGGGACGTACTTTCGGTGGGGGAGGGGAGTGGTGCGGCCGCCCCGAGCAAACATTATTGTAAATGAAAATATGATTTTCTGTGCTCAACAGATTTTAAATTACAGAGTCGAATGTGAGTAAATTCAATACACAATTGTGATTTTTGGATCACAATTTCTGTTACGGGCGGCCAATGTGATTACTGGCCCCAGGCGCCAAAAAACCTAGCTAAGCCACTGTTTGACCCAAGTCACAAATCAGAAATTAGTAATAATGTGTATGCTGCAGGTTAGTAACGCCCCTCGTTTGTAAGTTCAGCGTTTCCCATATTGCGGGGCACAGATTCGTGCTGTTTCGTGTTGCGGCCCAAAATGGGCCAATAACAAATATGCTTAATTACTTTTAATCCCAAAAAGCTACGTCAAATCACAAACATATAATTTAATAGAAAGGATACCTCACAGATGCCGCTGAGGCCCATTAGTACTTACCGTGTTAACCGGCAGACTAATACAGAATGTCCAGCTGAAGGCGAAACTCCGGCTACAACATAGCGACTGATGACGCTGTCCGCTCTGCTGTGTTTGAAATCGGATTTGAGATTATTACAGCGGTGAATATGAAACTTGCTGCTCCCTGGAAAGTAAAGAAACGTTTCTGATGATGGTTCCTCGGAAACGTCGGTATTTCTACCAGACTACACCGCGTCACATCCCGGAATACGAAGAATTTACCCTTTGTACAGTTTTGGGGCCTCAAACGTGTTTATTTACATCAAGGGAGAGGTAGACTAAAATATGTGAGATATGAGGTTCTTACAGCGGTGTTTCTGAGGATGGATGTCTTCTGGGACCTGAAGCTGTGCCGTCATATCCCAGAAGACTTGAATTCTCAGAAACAGCTAGTTTATTGAATCGCTGCATTAAAGTATTCTTCACACAGTCTGTCGAAGGGTTTTTTTTTCACATCCATTCCAAAAAGCACAGCACCGAACTACTAAATTATACGAACCGAAATAATTAATATTCTGGCACCCAGTTTCCATTGGCGATGCCCTCGTCTTTCCTTTACGTTCCTATGTTCTAAGGTTTCCACTTATTGGAGGTAACTGAGTATTAGTTTTCGTGACATTTTCTTTGTATCAGGGCATTTTCAAGATGAGTTAGTTTCACCCACATTCCTTTTCCGATAGGTTTTATTGGTGAAGCCAAATCACTACCGTATGTAATCGGCCAGCCGAACTTGGTTGTCTGAGAAGGTTACAAGGTGGCATTTCTAGGTAATTTATGGGATCCACTATCTATTTTGATGGTACTGCACTCTAATTTCCTTCCACATTTGAGCTAACTTTGGAAGACATATACATAACACTTCAAAAGACAAAAGATACAGTTCACCCACAACATGTCATGAAGGTACAGAGGGGTATTAGAGGTACAGCTCTACTCATCCTTTAACCTCGGCGGTAGATGGGGGTGGGTCGTTAACGCCACATCCCGGCCGCTTTATCCCCGGGAATGGCCCAGTATCCATTGTACAGGACGCTGGTTAGGCCGAGGGCCGGTCTGGGCGGGTGTGGATATTGCACCCACCAGGTTTCGATCCCCCGACTGTCCAGCCCGTAGCCAGTTGCAACACCGATTATGCTATTCCCGCCCACCTCTACGTAAGATGTAGTCCAGCAAGTTTCGCGGCGAATTTGGTGTCGTACCCCGAAATTGGGTAGTCACATCCTAAACTAGGAATCATAAGTTTACTCACAGAACTTGCGTGTTAAGTTGAAAGGTGTACAGAGACAGGCGGTCTGGCCTCTTTCGGCTACCTGCACAGGAGAAGGATAAAAACATTACGTGGACCGTCTGTGTCACGCAATATCTGTGCGTGAGACGCACTGCCCCGTTAGTTTGACAGCACGTATGTTTTCTGGAATTCGCGTGTTTGAATGATCAGGGTCAGCTCGGCCTCTTTTTTTCCTTCCTTTCGTGCATAGTAACAAGCTGTCTTGAGAGAGCGGGATAACTCGGGCAGTGCAGTGAGTGGCCTACGAACTAGGTGACTGGGATTTCGTCCCAGGCAGGGTCAGACGGGGCCTAAGGCCCCACTCCCTTCGCGGGATAAAGCGGCCGCAACGTGAATGCCGTGTAGCCTTACCTTCCTGCATACACTAGTTCATTGCAAGATGGGGCTATCGTACTGTACGTTGTCAACTGTCGCACGCAACAGTGATCTTCGTCTTTATGATCCAACTCGTATCACAGGAGAGAGGTTCGCTACACCGGCGCTTTTCAGCCCTCCTTTCCCCACGTCCGTCGATCATGAAGGAAACGTTTGCACGTACCGCAGCGTACTGATAATGTTAATAACGTACAGCTTGTTTGTTTCTAGTTTACCTTTAAAAGAACAGCACAAATGTTTTTCCTTTCATTTGAATACGTTTAAAACAGTTTTAGTAATATGATCAGCACCTTTAAAAGATAATTCTGAAACAACTTCACCGCACCATCAGGCGACGCTTCCCACCAGTGTACCCATCATTTGACAAGCACTGCCCTGTACGGTCGACGACGTGAATCCCAAGTGGTTTTACTGCGTCTTGGGGGAAATTCTTAGCGTGTATTAAAATGTCAAATGACATCTCATGCTTCTCATGCAGCCCACACCAATGGATATATACATATTGCGTGTGTACCCTTAGAACTGAAAATTTTCTATCAGCCCACCCCCTCGTGTAACAAATTATGTCTGGCACTGTATTCACTTCTTATCCCTCATCTCCTCCCCTCTTAGAGCAGGAAGTTTGGGATTCGACTCCCACAGCGCACACACTTTTTTTACTTGTCGCTGTGTTTAGTATTGACGGTGTTATACTTAGGGATTCCGTTCCCAGAACGTTAGTAGTTGGGAAATAGACTTTAACAATAGACGAAGGCGTGTCATGGGGGGATTAACTATATCTGCAATAAATGACCGCATCGAGACAAATAACGCTGGAAATAAGGCATCTGTATGGCTACTGGACTCCACCTAATCACTCTTGCACAGTCGCCAATGTGCCCCTCATAGCCGCAGGGTCTCGTCACCGGTTAAGAACCTCGTCGAAAGACGTACTCATGCGGAACGGAATTCATCTTGAGAATCGTATTGCTCGTCTAGACTGGGGTGACATAGGTGATCTGTGCTGTTCATCATTCCCTGCAGCTAGCACTGTCGGCCACAACGACGTCTATCAACATACTTTCAGATTCCTATGTTCTGGGATAAAGACGCCGTATGGTCTGCCTGGCAAGCATCAACGTTTCCAAGGAAAATGCTGTTTCCTTTATATATAATGCACGGAAAATGGATCATATAAAGTTAAACACTGCATCCTCCCCTATTTCTTACCTGAGGGCAGCATGTTCCTGCGAAGTGTCAGTACTGACGTACCAGCATGCACGGTCCTGCGATTCAGTACACCGAAATATGGCAAGGTTGCCACTTTTGAACCTGCACAACCGGCTGATCACAGTGACTTCCCAAATTCTGCTGTAGTGTATGCACCTTCAGTGCAGTGGAAGCTGCATTTTTCGAAGCACAAAATGGTCTCTTCGCCAAACGCGGTTTTGAGTGACGCGGGTTTGACTACATGCGGCTTAAAATAATGTAGTGTATGGGGTGCGGGGAAATTGGTCGTACGCTGAAAAATTGAAATACTCGGGGATAAACGAGGGCGGTTTTTCGGTCCCCGCGGAAGCTGGCAGCATCAGCTATCCGAGCAATGTGTAAATGTTTGGGTCCATAAGCGCCCGCTGTTCCGTAAACCTTTTTACCCCACACGAAATCTGCACAATGCGGTTTTGCCCAACACTCTGTGATCACTCTGTCTAACATCCACTTTGCACGAGGTATCACCTTACTGCCAAATCTTCACTCACGCATTCATCTGACATAAAGGATATTGATGATGAGACGTTGCATAGCCCACCAGTGTTTCACAGTTTTCATAGCTACACATTATTGCAACTTTGGCCATTTTCAAGGTCGGGTCAAACAGTGACCTTCGGGTTCCTGAGAATTTGTGTCGGTGATGCACGGCGCCTCGCGGCTCCAAGTAACGTTACATGCTCGCTGTGACCTACATCTCATCTCCATAGCAACGCAGGCGACCGGAGATGCCGTAGCTTTTTAAAGACAACCCGCATTTACGCCTCAAGCACTAGCATATCTGTACTAATATTTATGCGGCATCCGGGGTAGCTCAGTCAGGTGACTAGGGTGCAGGATGGACGGAGGTTAAATACGTGGGACGGTGCACAGGCAGTTTCGTCTTCGCCGCTACTGTATCCAGACCGGCTGTTGGTCCCAAGTAGTCTCTGACACAATGCATACCAGGGTGTCTGTCCCCGGACACTACGTGGCAGAAGCGTGAAAGTGACCAGTCATCTCCAGATAGTGTTGAAATTTAGAATGCGTAGAGATATGCCTCCATCGTATTCAGTTAGAGCATAGGAACAACAAATATTTACCTTGAATATTCATTCACACAATTTTGTAACTTGTTTTATTTCCAAAAAAATCAATGTGGCAAGCTGTGACCTTCTTACTGGAAATGACCACTCGATGGTGCTGAACTTGTACATACACTGGGAACTCACGAATACGAGGTAGGAATGCCAACCACTGACCGCAACGTGCTACCTGAAGTAAACCCTGGAAGTCATCCTAAGTTCTTCCCAGAATTTGTTCTATACTCACGTCACTGTGCACAGTGACACTGAGTGGGAAGCATTGCAACGTGTCTCGGCAGTCCGGATATGGCGTCACGCACAAATAATTCCGCCCCACATTTCGAGCCGCCTGGCGCGCTTCATTGCTTCGAAACCGATAAGATAAATTTTACGTTGAACAAGAAATTCAGGCTAAGTGTCACCCTGTGCAAAAGGAATGTCTACAGGAATCCATAAAATGCACGAGTGTATTACCACAGTGAGGCTAGCAATAACTGTGAAGACCTCCAGCACGTCCGTATTTTTTCAAGGGCTCTCTGAGAATTAAATGCTGAGAATATGTTTGAAGTACAGACGGATGATGTAACAGAAAACTGCCGGAAGTTACATAAAGAGGAACATCGTTGTGATATTCCTGGGGCGATAAAATAGAAGAGACATCGGCGGAACATGTAGCATGTTTGGGGAATGAGAAACCATAAAGAACATTGTTTCCCAAAATTTTTGCTCGCGGACACATTTTGGCTTCGGAAACTAACCACGGATCCTTACATCCTTGCTCACGTAAATATAGTAAGTTCGGATAATCGGTATCAAAAATTAGATATTTATTTCTCTGACTGATTTTATACAGCTACGAGTATGTACCAGTAGCATAAGTAACAATGCACTGCGTTATTTTATCTTAATTACAATGAGCGTTGCTCGCTTCGTGAGTACAGGCAGTTCTTTAATTTGACGTTATAATGGACATACGAAATAAACATATCGCCAATTAAATAAGTTCTTCGGTTATTTTTAACAAAACACTGTTCTTAAGTGTAAAGAATAAGTAAACTTCAAAGTAGCCGTTACAGAAAGGTAGCAACGAACCCCCTGGGAACTGGTCGCGGATACCTTGGGAAGCACACTTTGGAAACCACTGGTACAGACTACTAGTCAAGAAAAAGCGAAAATACCAGCAACGAAGACCTAGAATTAAACATAAAGTGTTGCTGTCCCAGTCACATTGTATTATTGTATATTACACTATTATAACACAAAGGGATACCACATACAAACATAGCTGTCTCTGTGTACGTCATGAAGGCGCCTGAGGGAGTGAAGTGTCTCTCCGCCAACTTTTCAGTTCTGCACCAGATGAGATGTTGGTGGTCAGCTTCATGCTCCAGCCGAGTTAACCTCGGGGCAGAGCCCGCGGTATCCAATGTGCAGGCGGCTGCCTGGGCCCAAGAACTGGTCTGGACGCTTTGGAGAACAGAAAAAGCTCTTCTATGCCCGGAATCGAACCACGGTTACTTAGTCATGGAGCCCTTAGCATGGTATACAGGCTACGATATCCTGTATCAGACCTATGCGTAGAATTTGCGGTGTCGTTAAAATGAGTCTGACAAGTACAGTGTGTGTGAAGATTTGAACTGTAGCGAACTGCCTCGAGATACAATCCAATAGCTGGCTTTTGTAGATGCGGCAATGAACCTTTTTGTTCAATAGAAGGCGTGAATTTGTTGACCAGCTGCGGAGCTATGGCATTATCATGTTCGTTTGTATACAGAGCAGACTTCACTACTTTAAGACTTTCGTCAGTTCAGGAACTGTCCACTAGAATCGCTGCTGGCATGCCAAACGCTGTGTGCTGGTACGCTGCCTTAAGGATCAAATCGTAATAAAAAATAAGCCACATATACTTGTTAATAGGCAGAATTGCTGGCAACACTATCTAACTTTTAAACACTGTCAGTCGGTTTTTCCAATTTCAGCTTTTCTATTTAAATACAAAAAATCCTGGCGGTGCACTTAAACTGTGCAGTTTCGTTTAGTGATACGCTAGCGAAAAAAGTTTGAACCCCCGCTGATTTAGACATGTCTGACTTGGACCCAGCGGATTCAGTTACAGTTAACGGTACGCCCGACATGCATGTGTGGACGACGAGGAAGCAGCAGACGCCGACCTTGAAGGACCTTCACTTGTTACGTCTCAGGGGTGGTGCTCAAGTACAGACACCCACACAATCTGTGTTCCCGCAAACGCGATAGCTCTAGTGTGGCAAATTTACATACCCGCCGGGCGATTTATCAGAATTGACCCTCTTACTTCTGCACAGGCGCAGGTGAAATCCATACCACACACAGCTTTCACGCGCGTTAATTGGTCTTTGCTGTCTGAGTGATGTCTGTTCCGAAGAGCTTCCATGAAACCTTTGACAGTACCAGTACACTTTTATTATACCTGCAGCAGTTCTTTGGTTACTGCGGTTCTAAGTCAGCTGTTGAGGTTATGTTCTTCCATCATCATCTGAAAGATGCAGGCGGGGTGGTACGGTCACCAGAAACGTCTAGAGTGGCCAATGTTTATTTTGTTATGATGCAGAATGGCTATAAACCGCTTACGGCGGTCAGCTGACCGGACAGGACACATCATTATGATTATGAATGGGAACGGACGGTTGAGTGAATGCGAAGAGGACCGTGGTGATGACACAGAAATGGATGACGAGCTGGACCGTGGTCAGCGAACCCACTATCCCACATTCTCACTGCCTTCTGAAGGTGGTGACGTCGGTTGCAAAAACTGTCATTTCCGTAACTTGTCGGAATTTCACACGAAAAGCGCATCGCGGACAAGAGCAGACTGCAGAATGTTCACAAATAAGATTTTACGTAAGGAGTCACGCTTGGTAAGCACCTGCGCCCCCCTCTCTTCAAGTAAAAGAGTGATCACTCCTACCAGGAAGATGGAGGCAGTATGCTCCTCCGAAACCGTAGTAGACTACGTGTCGTAGACCTTATCTTTATATCCACTGCCTTGAGAATATTACAGTCGTACTTGTTATGTATGGGTGTCACACTAGGTCTTTCAGTAATGAAATTCAGGGTGTTTAGGGATAGGGTGCAGAGCTGAATAGTGGACTGTAGATGGAGAAAGCAATAGGACAACGGAAAAAACTGGAGATAAATATTGGCCATATTAACCATATATTAGGATGAGATGGGCAGGACATTTCTACAAGCAGAAGGGAAATGAAAAATACACAGATAGTTGTGGTTTGGAAACCTCAATGAGTGGAGGGTACGCTTTGGAGCAGTTAGTTGTGGCACTGCGCTAATAACAGGACGGCCGTGGATTCGATTCCCGATAGGGTCACTGGGATTTTTCATTGGCCCTGGGGTCGACACAGCCTATAACAAAAATCAGTACCCGGGGTATCCCATTGGGGGTAAAGGCGGCCGGTGCGTAGGGCTTACAACCTCGCCATCTTCATTTACTGATCGTCTAAAAATTCTGGAGGCCTTAAACTCCTGGAGCCCTAAGGGTCTGTACAGGGATCGCTTTTACCTCAATGATAGGAAGTGAACAGAGGATGTAATATTAAAGTACTTCAATATTTGGTGCAAAGAATTACGATGTGAGGATGTAGAATGGATGAATCTGGCGCAAGAACAGTCCGATTCCATTAAGCGACGACAATTCCTTGCCCTGCTACGTGACTGTCAGTTTCAAAGCAAGTATCTTCTTAATATCTGATGCACAGATAAGATAGTGAAACGTAATGGAAAAGGAATTACAAGCACGACGATTCTTTTGATTCCGAAATACGTCAGTAGAGTTTATTTCGTTCAAGTTCCGAGACTTCGGTGTTAAAGCATGAACGACAACAGACGGTAGTCACGAAATACACCTTAGTCAGCTAACATGACTTCTGTCAGTTATGCGAATGTTGACATATCTTATGGGTCGCACTGTACTATTTGTTCAGACATTAAACAAAATACAGAAGTGGGTTGGTATTTAGTCCTTCGAGGTTAACAGCCTGTGTGTGCGGTTCCAAGTAGGCCCATGTGTTAATGAAATACTTTTCACTCTGTTTTATTTGCCTTCGGAATTCGAGGTCAGATGAACTCAAGACACTGTGATTAAAAAATTGTGTGCATTTATTTGGGTGGTAAGTGAAATGGGTCAAGAAGAGAAAATCGACGGATATACCAACAGAGAAATACAAAATATTCTCAACCGCTTAGGTTTTCCCGTGTCACTATCACTCTACCAAGGCTCCATTCATATCCCATACATCTGCAACCGACACTACATAATCTTATAAACTGACAGCGCAACTAAATAATTTTTATCGTTGTACCTTGCGTTTTGATATCATATAAAGTTCATACAACAACAAATGCACTGTTTATTGAACCTGATAAAGTTTTAAAATGTACATTAAAAATCACTTTGACTTGCTCCTACATGTTTCGGTCTTTAAATATGACCATCATCAGGGAGCCTAGCTAAAGTTCTATTTAGGTTAATATTCGGTAAAAAAAAAACTACGTCATTATATGTTATGCGGTGGTGTGGCAGCGTGTCATGCTGCCACACCACTGCATTTAAAGACCGAAACATGTAGTAGCAAGTCAAAGTGATTTTTAATGTAAATTTTAAAACTTTGTCAAGTTCAATAAAGAGTGCATTTGTTGGTGTACGAACTTTATATGCCACTAAGTACTTCGCCACTTCTAAATTCTAACAAATAACGAAACGAATGGTATGGAAAAGAGTTCCTGAAACAATGCAAAGTATTTTTTGACGTTTTGCTGACAGTGCATCTCAGTATATTTATCTCAGTAATTAACCAACGTGATGCACAAAATTTTTGTTTTATAATAAGTTTATTTCATGCCTCTACATGTTTCGAGCACATGTGCTCGAAACATGTGGAGGCATGAAATAAAATTTATTGTGAAGCAAAGTTTGTGCATCAAGTTGGTTAATTACTGAGATAAATGCAAAGATTTTTTTAAATGTAACTGCTACCACACGGATCAGGAAGTATGGACTTATATGAAAAAAAATATATATATAAAACAGAGGACATGAAATTCATCAGGGGTACTGAGGGGCACAACAAAAAAGCATTCCGTAGGAATGAAATTTAAACGTCGTTATTCGAGTTAGGACAGAAATATGTAGAACCGTTGGTAGATGTAAAAATAACGGACGGAACAGAAGTGTTGAGAAGGGCATCAGAATTAGCATTTAAGTGAAAGATAACTATGGCGTGATGCATAATTAGAGAGTTCAGCCCGGTTCTACAAGTCTTCGGTAAAGGAGGCAGGGGCTGGCAAAAAAATTCGAACACGAAAGATGAGGTTCTGTCTCTCGGCCGGTATAGAATGGAACGGAAGGAGTACGAGGAGGGAGAAGAGGAGGATGTTATCAACTTCTTACATTATGTAAACAAGAACTGCGCATTAACACGGCGAAAATCGCAGAACGTTATATAATCAACAGCAGGTTCACAAACATTGCTTCTTTTTCACCTCGAGCATTGGATGCTACAAGCCAATTCAGACCGTTAAGAAGTTCTGATACCATATCGTCTAGTACATTAAGTCATACCACGGCTATGTGCCTTGTGGGATTAGACGGTATAAGCATACCGATTTTGCCTGTCTACTAGCTGCAGTTTTTAACAGAATGAACTACGCTAAAATCGGAAGCGTTTGGCGTCGTGCTGGGTTCGAAACTCAGCCGGTTCTTCATGGTTAAGTCATTCCCTCTGTCGTATTCCTTAATAAACCCCTGAAATAGACCACGGCCATTTTCACTCACTTTTAATTGTTATGCCTAGCAACCGTATCTTTTCCTTCACTGCTGTACCTCGAGCAAGAGTGGTCGGCACTTTCCGTATTCGGGAGGTTCCGGGTTCGAATCTCGGTTCAGAGACCGACTATACTGAGGGCGTTTGTGGTTTTCGCCAGGCCTTTTCAGGCAAATATCGGGACAGTATCCCAAATTATACCACGAACACTTCCTTCCATATCCTTTCCACTTCATATGGCACTAATGATCCTATCATTCGACGCTAGACATACGTAAAGTGGATTACTGAGGGGTCGTGAAATATGCCGTACAAGTGTATAGCTGCAGCTTAAAGGTCTTTGTTCAGTGGCCTACGAGCCAAGCAACTAAGGGACAGTTGGCAGCCTTGTGTTATTATATAAACGCGACTTCATTCGCAAGTTTCCGCCTTGTGTAGAAAAAAAGAAATCCCCTGCACTCTAACGAGCGTGTCATGGAGTCATTGCAAGTACTTCTTCTTCGGCGTCATGGCAACAATAGGCATTGTTGAGTGTTGCTGCGACTGGCAATGGAGTATAACACGATAATTCTGCACATAATCGTGGGACTACATTAGCCTCTCGGAACTGTTCTGAAGCTCTACTCATTGTGTTACAGAAGCCAGAACCTAAAATTAAAAAGTCTCCTTCCTAATATCTCCCACGAAAACACACATGTTGAGAATATTCTATGCCTTTCGCCCATTCTGTATAGCATCAAGAATTTTATTCCACATGAACAACTGATGTGTTTTGCGGCGGTTCACAGATTTTCTGTTGGCATGAATGCATGTTCTTTCATTTCGAAATCTTTTCCTGTGAATCCTATGAGAAATTTTTATGTCACTGCGGACTGTAACCGTGGTTTAGAGGAGATTTTAACCCACATATCAACAACACGTTCCACTCAGTAAACCTAGCACTACACTTATTACGGGCAAGTTCGTCTAAATCAGTGTTTCTCAACCGCCGGGCCGCGGCCCGGTACTGGGCCCTGGCATGAATTTTACCTGGCCGCGAGAGGTTCTCCTGGAATTTGTCATTTTAGTTTTCTAAGCAATTTTCATGAATAAATGTTTTATAGTGGAAATATTCTGAGGAGAAAAATATTCTTGAATGTGTCGAAAAACTCAGACACAGATGTTGGCCTGAGGAAACTACAATATGCTACAAGATTTCATTAGTCCAGTGATTGATAATTGAAATGTAATTTTATATTTGTCAACATGCCACACCGTATACATAAGTGTACTAATACTC
>Ga0136643_10002398_pt1 | contig 24224 bp, 6 predicted proteins | sample TergutLab28metaG_FD_96883 | JGI IMG/M metagenome (GOLD analysis project Ga0136643, IMG submission 96883) | Labiotermes labralis P1 segment gut microbial communities from Petit-Saut dam, French Guiana - Lab288 P1 (version 3) (version 3) | ecosystem: Host-associated > Arthropoda: Insects >... | reverse complement strand
TGTCAAAAGCCAGTCTTTATAAAATAAAGTTTCGGAAAATCAGTCCATGTTTCAAAACTGTGCGTCGCTGTATCTGTACAAAATTTGTCAGGAATTTTAAAGGAACATAAAGGACTCAGTGAAACATATATATAAAAATGGATAATATCACAGTTACGGTTGTCATATTTTAATACGAATTGTACTTTCTATACAGATTTCGAAAATTTCGCAAGTAAATTTGAAAGAAAATCCGTCTCCTGCGAAAGAAGTTGTTGAATGCTAACAGACAGACATAGAGATGGACAAACAAGATGAAGCTAAAAGTCGATTATTTTTATTTTGCTGACAATCTTAAAAAGAGTTTGAAAATCAAAAGAAGGGATCGAAAATATTCCTTTCTTACAGGCAGATTTGGTGTCAAGTAAGAACACATATACATACAGTCCATTGGCAGAGACAGCTGCTTTGTATTCAGACAGCCACGAATTCAATTTTCACGTAGAAATTTCCGCCATTCTGAATTTATTTCGGGCATTGACTGGTATCGTTTTTTGTTACGTTCAGCCGATTTTTCCGGAACTTTCGGCTCATGGGAGAGTTTCAAGCGAATATTCACCTTTCACCTTGTTTCACCTCTTCCCATACAAGGGCATCGTGAGGTGATTAGTCATGACCAGTTGGTGGAAACGTTACCAAGACTTTTTCGTCTTGAGTTATGGGGCTGGGATTGAGGCAGTCCGTTCTTGGTTCTAAACCGAGACTACTCGGAAAAAGGCATTCCTCTCTCTTCTCCCTTCTCTGGATAGCACCTGTCACGAATTCCCGTGAAATATGTTTGCCTTCGAAACGCAAAGCTTATTTTGAAACATGCCCTATGAAAAGACCTACACTACTGAAACAACCGCACCTTAGAAGGCCTGAAGAAGACGCCGACTGCAATTGGAGGGCCTGTAAGTAAAATTTATCTTACATTTTTTATGTGGTGCTGCAGCTAAAATGAAAGCTGGGGTGAATGTTTTTGGTGTTTTTAGATCACACAGAGTTAAAAACAAACCCTCTTGTTAGGACTTCTCAAATCGATTGAGCAGCTCGGTACCTAATCACCACACAACAAACATAAACGGCGAAAATCATTGCACTTAATGGAGTACACATCCACAATTCCAGGAACGACACGACTGCAGCTCTACAGCTCAGACCGAACAGCCAGCGGTTTCTACGTGACCACGTGTCATTCTGTCACTACATATGTGCTGATACGAGAAAGTAATCGAGTGTAGACATGTCGAAATAATTTGAGAGTAACAGACAAAAGTTGGTCTAACTACGAAGTCTTTTTCCATAGGCGTAACAGATAATGGCTCAAAATCCTCGTCACTGAAGTCAAGTCATTACAATTGCCATATACAATTCTTAGCAAAAGCTGCTATATATTCTTTGCAGTAAAAGAAGCTTGATTTACAGCATATTTCAATGATGCCAAGTGAAGGACTGATATCACTTTACCGGGATTTGCAGTCATCCAGCATGTTGTGCCACGCGCAATTTTCCTTTAAATGGTCTCATCACCCCTACATACTGTGGCTGTAATTGATGAGAGCAGCGGGGAAGAAAAGTTACTAATGTGATTCAGTTTTCTCTTGCATAGAGAATGGGATCAAGAGTGCAATGACTTTCATGACTGTCCACTAGTAGAATCATACATTGTTCTTTGGAGCTGCTGGTATGTTTCTTCGCAAGATCAAAGACTATCAACAATAGAAGTCTTGTGGTCCAGCTGCTTTGAGGATTATTCACAAACTCCAAGCTTCCAGATTGTGCAACAAACGTGAGTGAGTCATGAAGTATTGTTCTTCTGTAGATGAACACTGCTGGTACAATACTGCAAGCAGAAATGATGTTCAAACTTTCAGCAACATAATTCCTTGTACACCACAGGGAACTTGTCCAACTAATTTCTCCCAATCTAAGCAACAAGATTAGCAGACGGTAGGTCTCTAGACACTACAGTTTCCTCATTGTTATACACCCTGACAGCAATAACATTCCAAGATTTAAGTGCATGCTCATAATTGTGGAAGAATTATATTTCGTTTGATCTATTGAAAGCGGTGGTCCTGGACGGATTTGTATTTTCGGGTTTGCGAAGCCTAAGGCACTTGTGTCTTTCCATAAAACTCAGTAACCAGTCAATCCCTGAAATCTTGTTATCAATCCAGCTACTGGGAAATTTATTCCGCAGTCTTCTGCCACAACCGTACGCCAGCTTACGGAATTGTTGATATGTCATTACGTAATTCAGTTTGGATCATTTAATTACCTAACCCACTCACATCAACTCCTGGTTTATATTGAAAAATTTCCAACTTGTGTAACGTTAAGTAGACACATTGGACCAATTGCACTCGTCAAAATTGTTGATCTTTTAAATTCTGTAGTGCAATGTTTTATGGGTCATTCCGTATCTGGAAGCTGCAACTTTTACGGACAGCCTCATTTCCTGTGCAGTTATGACGGCTATTTGTATATTCGCTTCTTGCATATTATGATTATTTCTCTTATTTAAATATGTGCTAACCAATATTTTGTCCTAAAGTAGTTATAAGATATCATCAGTTTCTTCCAAAATAAAAATTAGGATTATGGATATATAAAGGGGCACACATAGACATTGTTCAATGTGCCTTTTAGAGCAATGTTCAAATCTACACAACGTGCAAACAAGAAACTTAACCTTTGTTATAATTAAGAGGGAATAATTACAGAAGGCGTACAGATAGGACAAGAACAAGAACACATTGGTATTTAATATGACATAAACAAAATTACCTCTACAAATACTCGTTTCAAGTAATTGACGGACCAATGTCCTAATTTCCTTCCTTGGTGATATAACATATAATTTGGATCATCCGTTATTTTATCGATCTCAATGATTAATGCATGGGCTAGTTTCATGCTTTACCAGCACAATACTCTTCTTCAAGTGGGCTAGAATGGCTAGCGGTCTACCTCGGGTCTTTATGCTTCCGAATCCTGCCGGCAACTTTACAGTATGAACTTCAAGTTCTAGTGTGTCCAAAGCGTTAGAACGCGAATTGAATTGCGTAACCTTCTCCCAAACATTCAAAATCACATCTGCAGAAAGCTCTTCTTTCCGTTTAAGCTAATTCCGATTGTCTCATCTTTCACATTAACTTTCTTACAAATCGAAACACCTTCATGTCCGAACAGTCAAAATTTCTTAAGGCTTGCTCACACAGATCCGTCACGCCGTCTAGGAAATGGGAGATTGTGTCGCTTTCTTCCTCATCTGATGGAGATAAAAGATTTACAGAAAGCTGTGCTGTGTTCCAACGGTATTGTGCCGCCTGTACTGTCTAGTTATTTTACCAAATATCGTAAATCCGTGAGCCATTGTTTTTCTGAAAACAATATACGAAAGATACTAAATATACTGTTTCTTAAAACACTATAGTCATCGTCGAATCGATAAAAAAATGTACACACGTGTTAGCAGAACTGTTTCTTCTATAATGAGGTTCGCAATGAATAAGCTATTGTTGTCCACAGTTTCTTCACTAATATCGACAAAGGATTAGTAATCTCTTTTTGTAACGCCTACACTTGTGTCAGTTTTCCTCTCACAAAAGGTTTATTAATGACTTTACATTTTTGCTGAGTATGTGATAATGACATTATCTATCTGTCCCCATCAAAAAGGAACGACAGCAACATCTGCATCAGCAGCAGTAGAAGAAGAAACGCCATAGCCTAGTTATCTCGCATTCGGACAATTTCCAGGAATACAGACTATAATTATGAACAGCATTCCAAGGTTTTATGGAAATCGAACCCAACGACTCAAAAATTTCGCTTCTGAATATGGTGTGGCATTGGAAACCTTAACCGTATCCCATTCAACAAGTGATGAAGCAATTTACCGATTCTGGTCGGATGACGTTATTGAAACTAGGACAAAAAGTTAATACGGATGTTCATAACGTTGTACCAGACAGACACAATGACCGACTCACATCAAAAGGAATCGAGGAGAAAAGTAGGAAATTAATTTTTTCCCTTATATATAATGGGAGTAGCAATTGTTGCGATCTGAGTGATGCCATTTTAGGTTTCATTCCGCATTGTTTCCCTTTCTATGGTTAAACACTTCACAGACATGACACCTCCTTCCATTGAATTATTGGTCAGGACATTTTCTCACTTTCTCGAATGTAGATCAGATATTTTCAACAACATTAGTTCATGTCGTGTCTTAGAGGAAACTACGGCTTTGTGTTTTAAATCATCATATATCCAATCTTTACAGATGTAACTATCCGAAAGATTTCGAACTAAGGCTTCGGGCAACTTCATTAGGTTATATACATTGGAATTCTACAGGACATAACGTGTGCAATTCTACAGGACATAACCTGTGCAATTCTACAGGACATAACCTGTGCAATTCTACAGGACATAACCTGTGCAAATCTACAGGACATAACCTGTGCAATTCGCGCAACGACTCTAGACGCATTACGGGCTAACAGTTCTTCTCAACCTACGGGTGGATTCCTAACAAATATAAAAATTTTTCTACCAAAATAATACACTGAAGTATCAAAGACGAGGATATCGAAAGTATAAACGACGGAACGATATTTGCTCTCTTGGTATATAAAGAACGATATTATGAGTATCGTTCCTACAATTTGAGGCTGGAGTACGAGGTCCATGTATTCTGTCCACGTATTTGAAATAAAACATTATACCACTGTTGGAATATTCTGTGTTACTTTCTATCTTTACCAGATATCATGCAATTGGAAGCCTCTTGGGCTAGACACATTCAAATGAGATCGATTGCAGGCAGCAACTAATGGTTAACGGAGTTTCGTCCCCTCCGATTTCCCACCAGAGAAACAATCAAAGATTTCCTCTTCGAATTTTTCCGTTATGGCATGTGCATTTTCCTGACTGGGAATTTGTTTATTTTATCGCGGGGATTCTAAATTCTTTTCGGGTGGCAGCATTTTTATCGCGTTGAACGACACCCCAATCGTGCGTCTCAAATTTCAGAGAGGACCGGGAACTATTCAACATTTCATCATCAAAGGTTTTCTGTTTCCATTAGTGCATTACACACAGTCCATTGCCAGACACAATTGCATTGCATTCTGATAGCCACGAATTCAGATTGCACATACAAGTTCCGCCATTCTGAATTCATTTCGGGCATTGTCTGGTATCATTTAATGTTACGTTGAACAGATTTTTCCGGAACTTACGGCTAAAGGGCGAGTTTCAAGTGGAATTTCTCTTTCACCTTCTTTCACCTCTCTCCATATAAGGGCAACGCGAGGTGATTGATCATAACCAGTTGGTGGAAAAGTTACCAAGACTTTGACGTCTTGAATTGTGGGGCTGGGAATGAGGCAGTCAGTTTTTAGTTCTAATCAGAGTCGACTCGAAACAAAGCAGGCCTCTCTCTTCTCCCCTCTATGGAGAGCAGGGAGGGCCCGGATATTTACTATTGTTAATTGGGTTTAACCGTGGACAGGACATTGGATTTATTTCTGTGTCCGTTTGATATTACGGCTGCATGGCCAGCGATCGTCATGGTGGGTATGTGAAGGGGTGAAAGTGATAGTCGGGAGAAGGGGAGAATGTCTCGTTCGGTTATTTAGTTTGTTTTACGTATTTCAAGGGATAATGTTGATTCGCCAATGTAAGACAGATATAATTCTTTGTAAGAATGGTTTATTATAGAAACTTTGTGAAGTAAAGATTTGTTGTTCGGTTACCTGTTGGATTTTGTCCATTTTTTAATTTTCTGATTATGACCGTAAACTAATCCTGACGTTTATATTATATTATATAGATATATGCTAATAAGATTGGCGTCGTTACTCTTTATGATAATTGTTACCCACGGGAGTCAATAATGCAGGCCTCAGCGGCACAAACAGCTGATAAAAAAATAAGAGTTCGAGTACCCAGTTTTCCATCTAGTGCCATTCTTTGATTTGTGCGACACTGAGTGCCCAATGTCACTATAATGTCCTTCCCAAAACTTACAATTTATTACGATCTAAAGAACACATCTTTCGCTGATCAGCACAATGTGCATACAATGAATGCAGATGTCTACTTGATGTGTGAAATGCCTGCAACAGTGAAAGTATACGGAGCAGACTGCAGCTTGCCTCAAGCTGAATGTTATTTCTTCCAAAACAACTCTTCGTTCTGTTTCACTTTATGTCTTTATCATTAACTGAAAACAAATAGCAAGGAAAGATAGGATATCAAATTTTGGCAGAAAAGCTGAGTATTTAGAAAGGTTTGTGGCTTATGTTTTCTGAGTAGGTTCGTTTATCATTCATAATTTTCGATTTTTCATTAAGTCATTGTAAATTAAAACAACGGCTGTAACACCCCCAGTGTTGCGCAAAAGGCTGCAACCGATTTGATGGTTTAAAAGATTTACACACCATTTCACAGTTCGATGTGTAGGAACGCCTGATACATGACGCCGTTCAGTAGTGGTAGTCACCTCAATTTCTGTAATATCAAACTCACATTCCGTGATAAATACCAACCACGGTATATACAAATTATCAGAATATTTACAACACGCTCAACACAACAGACTGCTCTCACACTTGTGTCCCGGTTACTTTTATTACAACGTACATTCATAGAAGAATTATAAGCCTACCAATGAGGAATCGCGTAATTTGATGTATTTCTTAGCCCTAGGGACAACACCCTAAATATTAATTTATCATTAAGAAGTGACAATGACAAAGAAAATGCTGTGAACTGTAAAGGAAAATTTTCACATTCAGCCAGAAACACTTGGTTTTAAGACGAACGTAACAACACTTTCTAACGTTGCTAGTAAAGTGTTCAAAATGATCTTCTACAGGCAAAGATGCTTATTACGTCAAAATTTCTTTCGCAGTCTTTAAAAATATCCCAATAGTTGCGTCGACAAAGTACTATTACACTTGTCAACTGTTCCTTTGAAGATATGTTTGTCTTCGAAACGTGCAACGTGTTTTGCAATGTGCCCAATAAAATGGTCCACACGACTGAAACAGCCGCAATGTCGAGGAGATAGAAGAAGACTCCGACAGCAATTGGACTGTCTGTAAGTAAAGTTTATGTTGACACTTCTGTGGTTCAGCAACCAAAATGAGTGATAGGGTGCTTGTACGAGTATGTTGAGGTTCCTAGATCACACACAGTTAGACAGATTCACATTTGGTAGGACTCCTCCAAACGAGTGAACAACTCGATACCTAATCAATACAAAAGAAATACAAACGACGAAAGCCATTGCACTTAATGGAGTAAGAACCCACGAAACCAGGAACGAAACCGCTGCAGATCTACACCACAAACCGCACAGCCAGCGGTTTAGACGTGACTACATAGCATTTCGTCACTTCATCTGTGCAGACACAAGAATGTAATCGAGTGTAGGTATGTCGAAATAGTTAGAGAGTAACACACAATTTGGCCTAACTCGTAATGCATCATCCACTAGTGATTACTGAGATAAAATAGATCAACTATTTTTTTATTACAGTGACTAAAATTAATTTGAATCTACTGTCTTTTGTCATGTGAAATACGGAAATAAAGAAAATGCACAGACTTGCTGCAAAAATAATAGCAGAATTGCAGTATATAATACAGCAGAACGGGTTGGTGTTTGGAGTAAGAGTGAAATGTTGCTTATGTTTTTGCGTTAGACGGTGATGATACTGAATTAAATATTTAGGAAAGGCATAAAGTATTGTAAATTTGGGGGGGGGGGTTGAAAAAATGAATTAAGAAATACAGAAATTTAATATTACCTTACATTTAGGGGAATTCTAAAGGGAAAAATAGTTTTAAATTCCAGATAAGAGATATCTGAGGGTTAGCATGCCACAGTTCAGATTTATCTGATTTGAAATACAATATATATTACACTACTTAAATCAAATATTTAGCAAAGCTAAAATTTAAAAATAAGTTTCACAGTAATTCATAAATGTGACCAATTTTATTTATGTAAATGTAAAGGTAAAGCAGTCCCTTTACAGGCCTGGAGTGGCTCAGAGTTTCCAGGATGTTATCGTTCCCACATTTCATGACAACGGTACAGGATGGTGGAAAGTTTGACAGCCTTACGTAGCGGCCGTCTTTACCCACAGGAAATGTTCGTGGTACTCATTTCAGTTACAGGCTGAGTCGAACCCTGGGCCATAGTGCGGCCGGAAAGATATTTTGTCAATGAAAATTTTATTCGTCTTTGTTACAATGTTCTTCAACACGTCACATAATTACAAACCATCAGCACCTGGAAAAATGACGTAATATTAAGCGTACTTATCTACCATGCACAAATAAAAAGATAAAGGCAAAAATATATAAATGTACATATAACTTAACACTGAGGACAGTTTGAATGATTATTCGTGGTTAAAAGGGGACTAAACTGTAACTTTTCTAAATTTGTATTTTGAGATTTAAGTGTACAAGACTTAAACCATGCGACGCATTGCGTGTGTAATGTAGTCGCCATCTTGAATTGTGCCAAATTATTTTCTACATGGCCCAATCACATGAACCAATTTTAGAAAAACGCTAGTGACCATAAATTACGCGTATAGAACAGATCTGCTAAATTGTCTATCAATCTTCCTATTATAAAAATAATTGATTAACATTTCATCATAAAATTACATAGATTTATACTTAACTTATATATAATTTTTGTCCGATTTTAATAATCGTTAAATTTTCTTGGCAGAGCTTTGAAAACTAATTGAAACAAGTTTCATAAAAAGCAATCCATGGAAAGTACATTTATTTCATGCTGACACACAAACGGACGAACGAAGAGACAGGCGCAAAAACGTCAAAATCTTATTTCCCAATTCTTTGTTAAATCTTAATATAATATGAATTATATAGAGAGATTTTCGAAGATTTGACAAACATTTCTCTATCAGATTTTAAGTGCGGAGGGACAGACAGAGAGTGGAAGGACATTTTGAATCGAATTTCAAAATTTTTGTACGCTATTACAAATGCGTTGCACATCTTCAGAGGACCTGCGAAATGTCCGACTTTCTTACAGACAGTGTAGACGATACATCATTACTGTCTGTCAGGTCAACAGAACTACACACGCTGTTCTTTGGCTAACACAAATAATTTTATGTCGGAACTTCCGATTTCACATATCACCCTGAAAGTAAAACATTCTGAATTTCATTGCGAAATTTTCGGGTAACACTTCTTATTACATCACTACACCAGCCCTTATTTCACACTAAATTAATTACAAGCTAAAGAAACTATAGTGATCAGTTGAGTGAAGTGTGCACAAAATAAATCCAGGTTTATTTTTCATGACTTAAACTCACGTAGCAGTGAGGTTATACTGAACAGCATGCAGCTTGTCTGATGATGATTCACATTTCTCGCCGGATAGAAAGAATTCTTGTTCCTGCGGTTTGTTTAATATCTGTACCACTGCACAAGAAAGTATAGGTACGAATGTTAGGTTATCAAAGGAAAAATAAAGTTGGAAACTTAACGGAATTTGGTTTGAATCTAATATCATCTAATGTCTGTGCAGTTGCTTTAAACAATCGGTAAACCCAGAAGTGTGAACATGAAATTTGGCACACCATGAAGCGAATGAAATCGTACTGACATGAAAACGACGCCCACACGTATGCCTGTCATTATCCCATAAAATCTGTAGAAGAACAGTCGAAGTATCATAACTGTGAGTCACTGTGTTCACTGTGCGAAGGGAAAGTAGGGGCAAACACAATTTACATATAACTTGATTTCATGAATTACAGGAATTAAAACCTACATGCTGCTGATTTTCTTTTTCGGTTTAGCCGCCACGTTAACGTCGGTTTCCGGTGGCTGCGACGTTGGAAATCAGGATGTGAAGGTTTTCGATGTTTCTAGGGTAGGTATTGATATTTTGATATGAATCCTGGTGCAAACAGCTGATAAGGTTTCTGCTTGGTTTGACATTTTGTTCGTCGCTCCATTAGCGAAAACCCATTAGATCGTATCAGAACCAGTACGTTGAAGTAATTTTATAATTAAAAGTACCTGGCAAAAGTTTCATGGAAGGTCTGTGAAAAGACAGTCTAAGTCATAAAAACAATTTAAACGAGTTCGCAAAATTATATAATTAGGGTATTTGCCACTTCATATCTGTCTGTCTGTTTGCAACAATTCGGATTCCACTGAAAGAAATGACATTAAATTAACTATTGGAAATTTGCCCAAAATTGTGGAGTAAAATTAAGTTCCTTTGAATATGGCAAGCAAGTCGGGGCTTTTAAAAAAGGCATTCATTCATTTTTCATAACACCTCACATTCCTTTTTCAAATAAGAAATGTTTCACGCAAAACTCTGTTAATAATCAAGAAGCACATTAGTTTAATTTTTTCGAAAACACTGCCGTATTTCAAATAATGTAAATGATACGGCAGAAGGAGTTCGGCCACAGATCAAAAAATAATACTGAAAAAGTCATTTGCATGCTGAATAAAAAAGTCTACAAACTCACGTGCATAATATTTAATAAAAATTCATTTTTAACAGCAAAAGCAAAGCGAACGAAACTAAACGATACATTTATAAGTACAATGATTATTCTTTTAATAGCCTCCATTAAGATTTAAAAAAAGATTCCATTACCAGCTGCTCATGTTAACAGATGATCCAAATCCCACCGCACAATTGCATGTCTCGGGAAACCAGATTCAAACATCTGAATGTATTAAGAGGAAGTAAATACAATTTAATGAAGTTACAAGCCGTTACAAATAAGAAGTTCCAATATCTAGAAGGATGTCAAAAAATTAATTGTTTTTACAGTTCTCAGGCCATCGACCTTGGTACTTTCGCTTGCACACCACCAGTGATATTGAGAACGAGTTTGATTGTGCTGTTGTCAGATTTGGAAGTCCTGAGGGAAACAAGAACTTGGTAATTTTACAAGCGTATAATATCAGGTGGGTTCACCATATCCACTGTACGTTCACTGTAATTTTAATTCGGTAAATCGAAATAATGTTTAAGACAGAATTGCTGTCCACACAGTTTTGTGGGCAATATTAGACGTGGCGTTATATCGGGGTTTGACTCTAATTTCATTATTCTATCCAATTTTCGACCGCCAATAAATTCAGACCTGCAGTAAATTATAGGTAATAGTCACAGAATTTTCGGTCTCCGATTTACCGAATGTAATTTCGAGTGAAAGAAAAACAAACATTTTAAATTGAAATTACAAAAACAAATAAGTGCCCTTTATAACCCACACTTCTAAGTTCGAAGCTAATCTACCATAGCATAACTTTATACAGATTACGTTAAGAGCACTACAATTATGGATCAAAATTGGAGATCCGAAAAAAAAGGCATCCACTAAAAAACTTAAATAAATATACAGAAAGTATATGAATATGAGTGCCCCTTCTTTCTTTACCTACAAATACAAAGCCAAAATAACACAGTGTATCATTACACAAATGGCTTCAATAGATCTCCAGAGACGGCACCAACATGGAGATCGAACAAACGAACAAACACTAGAATACCTAAAACTAAATGTAAAAAAACATGTCTCAGAATGTCCCTGTAGGACATTTATACGGTTCATAATATAGACAAATCTTTAATTCAAATATGCGATATATAAAAATTAACAGATCAAAGGATAATATTTAAAACACATAAATAGAAATTCCATTGTGAAAGAAATTTCGAAGTATAAAAGTCGAATTCTATAAGACTGCGTGTTGCCTATATCAATTTATAGATACAAATACATGTCTGACACTGCACTGCTATGAAGAGTGTTCATGTTTCAAGTAAGCCACGTACAAAATGTTAATGCCTCTCAAGCGTCTCATGAAATTCACTGCGGTTTTCATACTGTGCAACAGGACACTGGGGTGGCCATCACATAAAATATTAGTGTTTTGTTTTTTAATACCGATGTCGCCGTCTACCAACCTAAAATTAAAAGCCGAAAACATGACACTACAAAGAGCGCCATTCATCTGTCTCTCCGTAAATAATTTTTATGCAATAGTTGAAATTATGCTAATAAAATCTAAAAAATCATATCGAAATTTGTTGAAATCTTGAATCGTTATTAGCTTTACACCAGCTGACACTCTGCATCCACACGTGCTTTCACACGTGTTGAGAAGGGAAAAATTATCTTTCTATATTCATTTTAACACTCTCAATAATTGTCAGGTTTCAAAGACCGTCAAAACAATTGGGTGAATTTTTCAAAACAAATAGGCTGTGTAAATTACTACATATCACATGTTGTGTTTAATTCTCAACTTCTTGTGTTCTACAGAGGATAACGTCACACTAGGTTCTATGGCAGTGCAACAAACTGGAACCGTATTGGATATTGGGACATGGATTTACAACCACTGAGTTAGTTCAGGGTAACGTTTCGACAAAGTGTGTCACGATGTCATCAGGACAATTTAAGGATAATCGATTACACATCATATCATATGAATACTAGATTTTCTGGGATAATAAGAAAACAACACAAAATAAAATTTCTCATTAACCTTGAATATAACATACACTTTTTTTAGGATAAGCTTAATTAAATCCACATATTGTTGATGATACTGTCTGATCGACAGAACTGGAGTTGGTTTCTGTGACGGAGTGGAGAAGTTGTTAGCTCCACAGCGATCATCACTCTATATTATTGTGTGCAACAAATTAAGAAATGTGATATGTACAGTGTGTATAACAGGCAGGAGAGGGGTTGAAGGAACGATAAAAGTGTTTGCGAATAATCTAACTCTGTGGGCTGATTTGTGGGACGAGAGAGATGAGGAGATTCTAGAGTCCATAGTCATTAATTCCTCTTTATATATTTCAGTGCATCCTTAAAAAGAAAACACTTTGCCCTTCTTGTTTGAATAATGTTTTCTGTGTTAAATGTGCCTTGTTTTCTCTCCACACTGATGTAATCCACCAAACAAGTTAAGAAGTAAGAGGTTGTTCAAATTTCGGGACGAATTTTCAGATATATATCTCGATATATAGTCAACATGCCATCTTTTCTCAAATATTTACATATTGGCCATACAAACAACATTTCCATACTTAAATATTCTTCACAGTATGGTACTTCTGAACGGGGTAAAATGTCGGTCAGTCATTTGTAATCCCTCCAAACCTCACACAAATTAATTCCAAAATTTAAATTCTATCGAACTTCTCTACACAATAGCATTCACCTATGTCTCATTTGCAAACATCTGAAATGTTCGAAATTACGTGATAGCAATTGACTACGACCGTTACATCATTATCAAGTTCTGCATCCTCGAGTTCAGCAAATGTAAGAGCGTGCCTTGTGAATATTTTACATGTACGACACAGTGAATTCTATCACGCACTTCGGACATCTCCGTAAAACAAGTATTAGATTTGTGATAGCTGTCCGTCTATCCGTCCATACACATTGAATAACTTGGCTACAACTGGACGGATTTAAAAAAAATGATATTTCACTTCTTTAGAAAAAAGTAGGGAAGTTTCATATTTTGATGAATTCTGAAAAGTATAATGGATAATTTATATATGGACAAAAATATATATAATAGAATTTTGAGACATATTCTTCTTTAAAAAAAATTTTCCGAACAGATACGGAGTAAAAATCAAGGAAAGTAAATTATATTTGTATACTTCTTTAATGAAAATTGTATCGTTTAAGAGTTGGTGTGAAAAAATATTATACAGGAAGATACTGAAACAGATTATTGTAAAATAAGGCACTTGCACTTTGCATGCTAGTTACATAAGGCTAGATAATCCCACCCAGAATATGTACAAATCAATGCTTTTCCAAATCAAATATAGTTACTTAACCACACCAAAATGTTACACTTATACGTACACTGTCTGCCTTGTTTTGTTTCGTGTTGTCAAACCGTGCTTTGATCTACATTAACCATTAAATTTCCACACTCAATAAACAAACGCACATATTTTTAGTGATATATTTGTCAATCAAACAGATTCTTCAACAGAAACAATCTACAGCACACAAGACATTAAGATCAACATAAAAACATATGATATTCGGTATATTACTGTGCGTGCCGCTGAGGCCTATGTAAAACAGTTCTTAGTGTTACCGAACGCTATGAATAGCCACAGTGTATATTTGTATGAATATGTATAAGAGAGGAAGGGAATATAGGGAAATGTACTAGAGGGGGAAAGGGTGGGCGGAGAACAGGAGATGGTAGAAAAATAAGAAATTTGTCAATGATTTTTGTAATTCAACATTAAAAAATTTTACATATTACAACTTCCGATAATCTGCTTTCAGCGAATGTTTATGTGGCGTATCGAAAGCAACACTCTAACAAAGCGACAGTGAAGGACGTGCTGAAGGAGTTGCAAAAGAACAACATAGATGTCAGCCAGTTGGTGGAAAGGAAGACTAATCAGTGCTAGCAAGCAGAATCTTTAAGAGAAGGAGGAAGTTGCGCATGGAGACACTTGCGTAGAAAATGAAACGCAACCTTCTGCGGTTTTAGACATTGTGGAGAAATTAATATATTTCTTATTTGCAACCTGTTGTTCCAGAATTAAAAAATATGTGAAATTTCCTTAAATATCATGAATCTCTTTCCTTTTCCGTTAGTTTAGCATTGAATAAAGACAAAAAATAATGAAGAATTTTGTCTGACGTTGACGAAACACATTGTATATGGTGACTAGCCTACGGTCTGGGTGAACATGGTTCGGTTCACGTAATTGTGCAAAGAAATTTCCTTTGTCCAATTCGTCCTTTATGATTTTCACGCCATGCCTCCAGTTCACTTCGCACCTGTGGTCCTTTCTCCTGAGACAGTCACTCGGACGTTGACGTTAACTGCACATCTCCATCTAGTGCCGTCGCAAAGAATGTGTGGCGATATACCGGTACTGCACATTTATCAACGGTGGTATTTAATTTACTGTAGCACTGAGACAGTCTGAACTGCACCCATTCTAGCCTGTAATTCTGGAAGATTTTCCGTCAGCTCCGACAGTTACAAGTGCTCTTAAGCCACGTAGATACTTTGTGTAATTAAACTTATACATGTATAAAATATAAATATTGAATAAACGCGTATTTGTGTGAATTATGTGATTCTAAATTCAAAGAGAAAATATTTCCCTGTACAGCAACAGCAGTATGAATTTTCTAAAGATTATGACGAAAAACTCTAACAGAAATATTTCCAAATTTTTCGAACTCCCTTAAAACAAACAGCAAAATCCCCAAAATGCCAGTGAAAATTCTGGCCTTCCATAGGCAGTTGACATGATGTTACCATACTACCTTTTAATTCTAAAGAGCCATACACGCGGTCCGTTTGTTGACACAAATGATTGCAAAGCTGAAGGTCGAACGTTCTGAATTTCACTGGTACTTTGCCTTCAATCATTACTTTTACGTCACTACAGTTTTCTTCACGTTACTTTCATGACAAGCTAAACAACGCACCGTGACCTGATGATTACAGTGTCATTACAATGAGTACAGATTTCTACATTTTGGGTGAAGTGCCTGCAACAGTGAACATATACAGAGCAGAATGGGGATTGTCTGATTTTGACTCACATTTTTTCCAAACATTTCTTCGTGTAGTTTGCTTAAAGACTGTGCACTAGCAGAGAATGAATGGGTAGAAACGTTACGATATCAAATAAAATTGAAACAGCAAATTTAAGAAAAATTGGCCTTAACCTAATATGAAATAATATCTATTCACTGCTTGGAAATTTGGCACAACATAAAGCTAAGAATGATTGTACTCACATAAAAGTAAGTTCAGATATCTGTCGGCCTATAGTCAGTACAAGCTTTGGGAGAAGAATCGATGTGTCATAACTGTGCGTCACTGTGTTTACTGTGCAAGGGGAAAGAACGCTCAAACACAATTTACATATCACTAGCTTCCATGAGCTGCAGGATTTAAAAAATACATGCTTGCCTTTATCTGATTATAGTTATAAAGTCACGAAAAGAACTGAATATTTTTTTCATTTAATCGAGAGTTGATTCAAATGTAGCGTATAATTTCATGTTGAACAGAGAGGAATTAATTGGTACCACATACTGTCTACAAACTTAGACGAAGTTTCACATAAACCGGTATCGTTATAATGGGGATCCAAATTATTTCATTGTACCACTATATCAGTATTTTACATTGTCCTCAGAAGGATGAAATTGGAAAAACTGGATGACAATATGTATGAATTATATAATTTTATCAGCAACGCTGGTTATTGGGGAACAGATGTGGCTTGTGTTTTCTTTTGTATTTTGTCTATCTGATACATTCCGCAATTCAAAAGAAGATGGTCCCCTCCACATCTGTATTATCAAACACACATTACATGATAAACACGAAGCACGGTCACAGAAATTAACAGAATGAAAAAACACGCGCAAAACAACACACTGTTGTCACGCTTGTGTCCTTGTGACTTGCATTAGAACATACATATTTAGAAGATGATATGGCTACGAGTGAGTAATCGCTGAATTCACCCGCCACTCTTATTCCTACGAACAGTACCGTAGAGCCTATGTTATCACCAATTGAGATCATGTGAAAGAAAATAAGTGAAAGTATTCATGAAAATTTTTACATTCTGCCAGATACATTTTTATAAGACTAACTTAACTTTTCCTAATGTTACAGTAATATAACGCAACTGAACTTGTTCTGCCAGAGACGCATTGGACGTCAAGACAGCCTTCGCATATCATAAAAGCAACTTCCTTACAGATCCGACGAAACTAGCAAAGTGTTATCACACGTGTCAGGAGTTACTGTGAAAAAAAACTTTTTCAGCAAGTCAAGAAATTCCCCACATTTTAAGGAACCCAACATTTCATTACCGCATCCACAAGTGCCCGCCTTCTGTCCCCATCCAGAGCCAGCTCGAACCAGGCCATAAACCTTCATACTACTTTATGAAGATCCATCATTATATCATCTTCCCTCTATGCCTGGGTATCCCAATTGGTATCTTCCCCTCAGGTTTCCCCACATAAACCCTACATACCCCTCTCCTGTCCCCCATACGCGCTACATGCAACCCCCATCTAACTCTTCTCGAAATTTTCGCTCGAACAATACTGTGTGAGGAGAACCGATCATTAAGCTCCTCATTATTTAGTTTTCTCCACTAAATTGTTTTCTCGTTCAACATAGACCACAGTATTCTCCTCAACATCCTATCAAACACCCTCAGCCTACGTTCCTCCTTCAATGTCTGCGACCATGTTTCACACCCATATTAAGCAACAGGCAAAATTATATTTCCGTATATTTTAATATTTAAATTTTTGAATAGCAAACCGGAAGACAAAACATTTTGCACCGGAAGATGTCAAGTACTCGTATTATCTGATTTCAACATGCTCTTAATTTCTTCCTGAACAGGATTTTGATTTGACGAGCTTGTTCCTAAATATTTAAACATTTTACCCTTACAAAGAACTTTTATCAAACTTCATGCTTTGACTTCGTCGTGCATTCTGATCTCTAGACATGACCATGTGTTTAGTTTTATCTACATTGGCAGAAACGCTCCGTATATAGAAACAGTTGTGGCTTATGTTTTCTGAATATGTTTGTTTATCATTCATAATTTTCAATTTTTTATTAAGGCAGTGTAAATGTAAACAACAGCTGTAACACCCCCACAGTTGCGCAAACCACAGAATTAGATTTGATGGTTTAGACGTTTAGAAACCATTTCACTGTTCGACGGGTAGGAACGCCTGATGCATGACGCCGTTCAGTAGTTGTAGTCCCTCCATATCTGTATTATCAAACTCACATTCCGTAAGAAACACTAACCTCAGTACATAGAAATTATCAGAAAGTTTACAACACGCTCAAAATAGCAGACTGTTTTTACACACATGTGTACTGGTGACTTGCCTTAGAACATACATTTATAGAAGTCTCATAGGGCAACCAATGAGGAATCACGGCATTAGAATGTAAATTTTGTCATAGATTTTTGTAATTCAAAATTAAGAATTTTTAAATATTACAATGGCAGGAAATCTGCTTTCAGCGAATATATATGTGGGGTATCAAAGGCAGCGCCTTAACAAAACGGCGTCAAAAGACGAGCTGAAGGAGTTGCAAAAGAACAACATAGATGTCATCCAGGTGGTAAAATGGAAGGCAAATCACTAAGAGGAGGCAGAATTTTCAACAGAAGGAGGAAGTTGCGCATAGAGAATCTAGCTTAGGAAATGGAACACAACCTTCTGTGATTTAAAAAAACTTGACAAATGAATATATTTCTTGTATGAAATATGTTGTGCCGGAAAAAATTTATGTGTAATTGCATTAAATATCACGTTCCTCTTTTCTGTTTCTCACTATGAGCATTCAATAAGGACTAAAAATATAGAGGAATTGTGTCTGAAATCGACGGAACACATTCTATATGGTGACTGGCCTACTTTCTGGGCGAAATTGATTCGGTTCACATAATGGTGAAAAGAACATTCCTTTGTCCAATCCGTTCCTTATGGTTGTCACACAATGCCTTGAATTCACTTCGCACCGGTGGTCCTTTCTGCGGTGACAATCATTCAAAGTTGAATTTAACGGCACATCTCCTTGTAGTGCCGACGCAGAGAATGCGTGACGGTATACCGGTACTGCACATCAATCAACTGCAGTATTTACCTTATTGTAGCACTGAGTCAGTCTGACCTGCACCAATTGCAGGCTGTAATTGTGGAAGACAATCCGTCAGATTCGACAGTGACTAGCGCTCTTAAGCCACGTGAAAACTTTATGTAACTCAAGTGTAATAGATCCACAATATATATATATATATATATATGTACATATAGAATCTCAGCGTATTTGTTTGTTTCATGTGACTCTAAGAACAAGGAGTAAATATTTCCCTATACAGCAGCAGCACAAGTTTTCTATAGATTATGACGGAAAACACTAACAGAACCATTTCCCAAATTTTCGAACTCCCTTAAACAAACTGCAAATCCCCAAAATGCCAGTGAAAGTTCTGGCCTTCTTACAGGCAGTTGAATTGCTGTCACCATACTAGCTCTTAGTTCTAAACAGCCATACACGTGGTCCACTGGATGACATAAATGTTTTAATACGTTTTAAATGCAATGCTGAAGGTCGACTTTTCGGAATTTCATTGGTGCTTTGTTTTCAGTCATTACTTATTACGTCACTACAGTTTTCTCCATGACACTTGAATGACAAGCTAAACAACGCACCGTGCGCTGATGAGTACTGTGGCCATACAATGAATGCAGATGTCACATGTTGTGTGAAGAGCCCGCAACAGTGAACGTATACAGAGAGGAATGTAGCTTGTCTGATGTTGACTCACATTTCTTCCCAAACATTTTTCAGTGAAATTTCCTTAATGACTGAGTCACTACCAGAGAACTAATGGAAGGAAACGTTTGGATATCACATAAAAATTAAACGACTTTCAGATATCTGTCGGCCTTTAGTTTGTAAAAGCTTTCGGAGAAGAATCGATATATCATAACTGTGCGTCACTGTGTTTACTGTGCAAGGGGAAAGAACGCTCAAACACAATTTACATATCACAGGCTTTCATGAACTGCAGGTATTAAAAACAACATGCTTGCGTTTATCTTATTATATTTATAAAGTCACGTAAAGGACTGAATATTCTGTGTCATTTAAACGAGAGTTGATTCAAATGTAGCGTATAATTTCATGTTGAACAGTGAGGAATTAATTGTTACCACATACTGTCTACAGCTTTAGACGAATTTTCACAAAAGCCAGTATCGTTATAATGGGGATTCAAATTATTTTATTTTGCCACCACAGCCGTATTTTTTCTTTTCCTCAGAAGGATGAAATGATGGATTACAACAGGCACAAATTATGTAATTTTTTCACCTACGCTACCCATTGAGAAACAGATGTGGCTTATGTTTTGTTTGTATATTTTGTTTATCTGACACATTCCGCAAATCAATAGAAGACGGGCCCACCAAATCTGTGTTATTAAAACTCACATTACCTGATAAACACGAACCACCGTCTACAGAAATTATCATAATGGAAATAACACACTCAAGACAACAAACTAAAGCCACACTTGTGCCTTTGTGACTTGTATTTGTGGAAATTCAGATATGGCTGCCAAAGAGTAATCGATGAATTCACCCGCTTCTCTTATTCCTACGAAAAAAACTCTAAAGCCAATGTTATCACTAAATAGAGACCATGTGAATGATAAGAATTGAAACTATACAGAAAAATTTTTTAATCCAGAGGGAAACGTTTTTTGAACGAACTTAATATTTCCCAATTCTACAGTTATATATCCCCACTGAAATTGTTCAGCCGGAGGAGCGTAGGATGTGAAAAGTTTTCATTTATCTTCAGTCAAAACGTCCTTACAGTTAAGACGAAACAAAAAAAGTACTATTGCATATGTCAGGTGTTAATGTGAAGAAATGTTTTAATCTAGTCAAGAAATTCCCCACAATTTAGGGAATCCGAAATTTCATTACATCATCCAATAGTGCACATCTCCTGTCCCCGTCCTGAGCCTGCTCGATGTAGGCCATATCCCTTCATCTTACTTTCTGTAGTTTCATCTTACTATTATCTCCCAATATGTCTGGGTCTCCCAAGTGGTATCTTTCCCTCCGTTTTCCCCACAAAAATCGCACATACGACTCTCCTGTCCCGCATAGGCGCTACTTGCTACGCCCATCTAATTCTTCTCGATTATTTCACTCGAACAATATTATGTGAGGATTCAGTCATTAAGTTACTCACTACCTAGATTTTTCCACTCCCTTGTTATCTCATTCCACTTAGACCAAACTATACTCCTCAACACTCTATCAAACACCCTCAGCCTACGTCCCTCCCTCAATGTCAGCGACCATGTTTCACACCCATGCGAAGGAACAGGCAAAATTATAGTGCTGTACATCTTAATATTTAAATTTTTGGATAGCAAACTTTAACACAAAGTATTCTGCACCGAATGATGGCAAGTATTATTATTATCGGACTACAAACTGCTATTAATTTCTTCCGGAACAGAATTTTGATTTGTCGAGATTGTTCCTGAATATACTATTTTCAAACTTCATACTGTGACTTTGTCTTGCATTCTGATCTCGACACATGGCCGTGTGTTTAGTTTTATTAACATCCGATTTCCTTTCCCATCATGTATTCGCATTACCTTCACCTAGTAAGTTAAAACTTTCTTTCATTCAACTTTCCCAGTATAGAGCAACTTTGTTGTGTGTGTAGAAAACTAAATCAACACAGAAACATCCGCAGTTATTTCTTGATCTTTAATTACGCAGTCCACTAACATCAGCCTTTGGTTTACACTGAAAAATTGTCAACTATGTGTAGAGTGAAGTAGACACATTGGGCCCATTACACTCGTCAATATTGCTGATTTTTTAAATTCTGTAATGCAGTGCTGTATGGAGTATTCTGTTTCAGGAAGCTGCAGCTCTTACGGAGAGCATCATTTCCTGCACAGCTCTGGCGTCTCCTTGTATAACCACTTCTGGCATATCAGGATCATTTTTCTTATTTAAATATGTGCGAAATATTTCTTTGTCCTAAAGTACTTATCAGCTTATTCCAAAATAAAAATTCAGATCATTGATACCTAAAGGGCAAACATAATCATTGTTCAAATGTGCTTTTCAGAGCAATTTTCAAATCTACCCCAAGTGCAAACACGAAGTTTGGCCTTTTGTTATAATAAAGAGAGAATAATTACAGAAGATATAATGATAGAACAAGTTAAAGCACACATTTCTATTCAATATGACACAATCAAACTTACCTCCACAAATACAATGCAGACACGATTCTCTTAGAAATTAAAACAATCCAGTAAATTTCACTTCACATAAACCAGACTAAACACTACAATGGAAGGAAAGTGGATGTCAACTGCTGAGCAGGTTTAACACTCTCGAAATTTAAAAGTAGTGACATAAACTATTTTTTAAAGCAACATATTTAATTTGTTCAGCAGTCCCCCGTGTTCAAATGTGCTCCCTTCTCCCCTAGTTCCGCTAAGGACTAGGTCAACAATTTTATAAAGCTACCGAACGCTATGTTTAGCACAGCATATATTTCTATTGATTGTCTGTGAGAAAGGAAGGGAATATATATACTGGAGAGGGAAGCTGGGGGAGATGTGTAAAAGGTAGAAACATAAGAAATTTTCATTAGTCACAGTTTAGACAATTTCACAGCAAGAAATTTTCAATCATACAACCGCCGATTATCTGATTGCACCGTATGTTTATGTGGGATAAAGCACCAAACAACCATACAAAGAGACATCGAATGATGTTTTGAAGGATTTGCAAGAGAACGACATAAAAGTCGTCCAGCTGGTGGAATCCTGGAAAGAACACTGCATTTAGGTAAAATCGTTACGAGAAGAAAGCAGTTCCGCACAGAAATACTGGCGTAGGAAATGGAATGCAACCTTCCATGATTTTAGACATTTTGGACAAATGAATATATTACTTGTATGTAACTTGTTTTACCAGAACTAGGAATAAAATATAATTAACTTAAATGTCACACACATTTTTCCTTTTCCTCACTTTGAATCTTGCAATGGAGACGAAAATATATATGAGAATTATGTTTGAAGTCGACGAATGTCAAAGAATATGTTGAATATTGCGATCTGCACTAACGTGGTTGTTCCCATAATTTTGCAAGAGAAATTGTCTGTAGCCATAACAATAGAACATCTAATGTTCTGGTGCCATAGTATATTGATGTTGCTGGCGTGCCTGCCTGTCTCTGACATATTATTCCAATTATCTCATCAAGCGCACAATTTTCGGAAAGACTAAATAAACACAAAATATTTGCCTTGGTCTTTTCTAAAACTTATCTAGAAAATTTCATACTTCAAAAAGAACTTAATAAAATATTATCATAAAAATACATAGACATTGACGTAAAGTACATGTTACTATTATCAGATTGTAATAAAATTTCATTTCCTTGACAGATATTCCAACAATATATATCCATATGTGTCCTATATTTCCCTGCATTACTTTTTAACATTTTATCATAAATGGATCGACTTCGGTGAAGAAGCTTTTGAATATAAAATGGGAGAATTGATTTTCTATGAGACGTTTGTCTGGAACTTTTCATTAAAAGAAGGAAGGGCGAGATGATATCTAAAATGAAAATTGAATTCCCTAGAGAGATTTTACAATAAATTCCCAAATATGAAACTTCTTTAAACTTCGTCCAATGGAATATACGATGGTCCATGCGGAAAGACAGACAGGGAGACGGACGAACATGCTGAAGCTAACAATAGTTTTTAGAAATTTTATGGAAAAAGAAATTACATGGAAAAAAATGAATTGAAAGGTTTTCAGAGCTGAGTTTGTGTTCAGCGAATGAAAGTTAAGGGAGAACAGCCGATATATCGTAACTGTGAGTCACTGTTTTCAGAGTGCGAAGGTAAAGAATGGGTAAGGCAATTTACATATAGCTTGTTTTAAGGAATTACGGGAATTAAAACCAAAGTTTTTTTTATAGCCTTTTGGGTCTTATCGCCAAGTTAATGTTGGTTTTCGGTGACTGCGACGTTGGAACTCAGAAAACGAAATATTTTGATTGGACTAAAGTGGGTATTAGATTATTAAAAAGCTTACTCTATCAAACAGTTTTAACACTGCTACTTTGGTTTATATTTAATTTCTGGTTCCATTAAAGAAGCCTCAATAAATCAGAATATGTAGAGTCGAGTAAATGAATGATCTTAAAAAAATAAATGGTGTTTATGTTACAGTAAACACTCATGCTTCAATTAAAAGTATCTTCCACTTCTGCCATGCGATGTCCGTGAGTAAAACACTTGGTAGCCTAGTCACAATTTTCAGGCGCGTTCGCAAAATTTGTGAAATTAGACTATTTGTTCCGTCATGATTGTCAGTCCGCACGTTATATATCGGCTGATGATAGATGAATTTTCATAACATTATAATTTTGAAAATCTTGCATTGCATATGTGTGTGTGTGTGTGTGTGTGTGTGTGTGTGTGGGAATGT
>Ga0136643_10002396_pt1 | contig 24226 bp, 12 predicted proteins | sample TergutLab28metaG_FD_96883 | JGI IMG/M metagenome (GOLD analysis project Ga0136643, IMG submission 96883) | Labiotermes labralis P1 segment gut microbial communities from Petit-Saut dam, French Guiana - Lab288 P1 (version 3) (version 3) | ecosystem: Host-associated > Arthropoda: Insects >... | reverse complement strand
TCCACTTGCAATATGTGACTGATTCAAAGGTTGTTGCAAAACAATGTGCCTACAAAGAAGAAGGGGGAGATAGTGAGCATGTCTGACATACCTGGCACTGTACATTGTGCTGCAGTATATTGAATATGATGAAATTACAGCTGTGAGAAAAATGTAAACTGCCATGAGGAGAAGTCTGAACAACTCTCAAAGAAAGTAAACTGCACATATTACAAGGGTAATTCAACTGAAAATTGGAAAAATTATATAAAGTGATTTATTGCAAAAATAGATATGATACAATGATTTTAATCTTCAGTGCAGTCCACCACTGAGGAATTTATGCCAAGGCATAAATTTCTCAGGAGCAGAAGTCTTTTGGTTGCTATGCCAGCCATTCTTGCACTGCCTACTTCACCCCCTCATCTGATCCGGTGACATCAACATAGAGTGTCTTTTACGAGCCAAAAAGAGGTGAAAATCGCTGGGTATAAAATGTGGTGAATGTGCCAGTTGGGGTAACACCCCCAATTTTAAATTTCATATCTTTTTCATGGTTGTATGAGGTCATGCATTGTCATGTTGCAGACATGCCAGAAGACTACAAATGACAGAGCTTTGTTCACATTGCTGGCTGAAGCCGATTCTGAAGCATATCACTGTACGTTTCACTGTTCATTGTTTGTCTTTCAGGTTTTCGCTGAATGTCTGTTACACTCCTTAAAATGAATATGTTAAAAGCCATTAGATGTTCAAGTAATTTTTTATGCATTTGGAGAGCAGCTATGTTCTGTGATTATATGTGCTCCTTTTCCTTTTTAGTATAAGCAGGAATATACTGTAGTGGTCTGTGTTAGCATTTTGTTAGTATCAGCTTTCGTTTTGTTTTACTTCACCAGTTCAACAAGCTGCTGAATTGCTGTCTCGAGCAAAGCGGCCATTGTTTTTGCTTGGGAGCCAGGCAACATTGCCACCAACTTCTATCCAAACAATTCGCAGAAGTGTCGAGGCACTTGGTGTACCATGCTTCCTTGGAGGTATGTCCCGAGGCTTACTTGGGAAGAACAGTCACCTGCAGATGAGGCATCAGCGGAAGGAAGCTCTGAGAGAGGCCGATTTAGTGATCCTGGCGGGCACAGTTTGTGATTTCCGTCTCTCCTATGGGCGTGTTCTGCCACGAGGTGTCCCAGTGATAGCAGTGAATCGAGACAAGGATCAGCTGTACAGGGTAGAGTACTAAATACTCATATGTGACGGGAACATGTGGTAAATCACATGTTACAAAAATATTTTTGGACTTTTGGTATTTAAATTATTGATTCTGCCATTCTGTCCGCCTCCATTACAGTAATACCCATCTTCATTGTGGTTCAGGCCATTGTTCATGTCTAGTTAATTATATAATAATTACAGTCATCTTAATTGGGTTCACTCATTTGCTTATTAACACTAATGAACTATTCTCTGTATTGACTTACTGTATCTATTTTGCTGTTAAATGCAACACAAAAGAGGTCCACTGTAGACCCACTTACTGATTGAGACTTAAAAGATTTTATGATATAAAGTCAATAACAGCTGTTATATAAACTTGTGACTTTATTTCTGATGTAAAATTCATTATTGTGACATTGTAGGAAAGAGAGTTTTAACTCATTACTGTATCTCTTGGTTTTCATAGAACTCCAATATGTTCTGGAAACCTACATTGGCCGTGTGTGCTGATGTAGGCTCCTTCCTTCAAGAGCTGTCCCTTTGCCTTGTGGATTATAAGTGTTCTCCTGATTGGCTGCAACAGCTCCGAGACAGGGACATAGCTAAAGAAGAGCTCAATCATACGGTAACACATTGCCTTATGTCTAATGGATCAGCCTTCAGTATTTGTTCAACCACACTCGTACGATTGTGTCATTTAAGAGGTAGTTTTATTGTTAAATCCCCATACTTAGCTATTTAGCTGAAGAATTGCAGATTTAATGATGGATGACCCATGGCACAATGTAAGAAACGTAAAAACAGTCACCTGCAATATTAAATCCTCACATCATGTATGTAGCCGATACAGTGGCATATGATACTAGCTATTGGCAGTGTGATGTCAAGATATCATCTATTCTTATATTGTATCTGGCAGAAGCAGTTATAAAATAAATCCCCATTTAATCACTTTCCAGGGTGGGGGGAGCTATTCTTACAGTAAATAACTGTTTTCACCAAATGGAGTTACACAAAATCACATCAAGAACCTTTCCATTTGTTTACATAAGTAATGTTCTTTTAATCCAAGCCATTTAAACCCCCATATTACTGTTGGACAGAAGTAGTAGATTAAACTTCTGTTTGTAAATTCTTAATTACCTAGTGATTAAGTTTCTAAATTCTTAATTACCTAGTGATTAAGAGATTGCTTTGCCACAAGTAAATTCAATTACACAATCAGTAATATCAAATTAATTATTAAAATAATTACATGAAATAAATGCTGACATAACCACATTCACTATACAGAGTTTGATATCACAGATGGCATCGCTTTGGCACATGCCCAATATGCTACATTATTTTTCTGAGATATGTTTGTGTTAAAGGTTTTTGGCAGAGAGAAAAACTTGAATATTGATTGTTGTTTTGACAACATTTGCACTAAATGGAAGTAGAAGGACTGGTAGGGGGGAAAAAGAAATACACCAATGTAGGTTACAGGTCGTTTTACTGAATCAGAATGCATGAAGTATGAGCAGTAATATTTTTGATGTTCATAGGGCTGTGCATCCTAATATTATTTCTATACTAAAACCAACTAGATGCACGAATGTATCAATTTTATTTTGGAATGACACTGTACATGTTTCGGACGGTCTTTCCGCCCGAAACGTTTAGTGTTATTACAGAATAAATTTGATACATTGGTGCATCTACTCAATACATCAACTAATGCACTTGTATAAAAGTTACACATTAAAACACTAAAACTGCTCCAATATGTTTTGGTCCTACGACCATCATCAGGGAGCTATATTTTCCTTGTTAAAGTTACATTAAAAATAGTAACTGATTAACTACGTTTTATACAAGAGCATTAGTTGGTGTATTAATTGAGTAACTGGACAACATGCACGGTGTAACAATAAAAATAAATAATAAAAAAAATTGGTGCATCTAGTTGGTTTTACTATAGAAAGTAATATGTTGTTAATATTATACCAGGAAAAATATTTACTATGAGGGGGTTTAATTCATTAGTCACTGTGCCTGAAGTGGAGTATGTTTCGGAAGCAAACACATTCTGACTTAGTTAACATTTTGAAGTATTGCTATGGTATAATGTGTTAATGTGGGCACTAGAATGTGAGCCATAGCAGATGAGCCTCTGAACACAACCATCCTTTGTCCCATGAAAACAGACTTTTGCATGTAAATTCTGTGCCATTGTTAACTACTATTCTGTTACTCCTTTCTTTTTAGATGTCCCTAGAACCAGCAGACAAGTATTTGAATCCACTGAAGGTGCTGCATGAAGTAGAGAAGGTATTGCCTGATGATGCAATATTGGTAGCAGATGGAGGCGACTTTGTTGGCACTGCTGCTTACATCCTAAGGTGATTTGGCATTTGGAGGTTTCTTCCATTGCAATGAACAGTTAAAATGAACTGGAATGCAGTAAATTGTATGATGCATTCCGCTTTCTTGTAAAGGCACAAAATGTTATTGCCATCAAGATAAGTGTTCTTGCATATGCGTATGTCCAGCTGACAAGGAACGAAGGTTTTGTGAGATACCGAACATTTCATAGCAAACCTCTGGATTATGTGTGGAAATAAATGAAGTATCTAACTTCAAACGTAGTGATTTTTCATGTTTGGTGATCCTGTGCATCACACTGTCACCTGTTTGTATCATGGACATATGACTATAAAGTACACACCACGTTAGGTGAGGCAAATTTCAAGTGAACAAAGCTACTTAGTATAATTGGTGAGCCACATTGGTGGAGTTACATTCTCATTAAAGACGTGCTATGTATGTTGTAGATTATTAAACTTTATATGACCAGGTTTTCAAGTTTCAGTGCATGTTGTATGGAGAAAACAAACCAATTTAAAATTATAAAATAAATGGCATTTTGTGGAAAGTAAAACATCAGTTATGTAGTACATCTTAAAAATGAGGAAAGATTCCTGTTGCCTAAATATATATAAAATGAATTTGTGGGGGATGTTTATTTATGTGCATATAAGAACACAGGTTCAAAAGTTAGGTTTATTTTTGTACCATCAAGCCAGGGCTGAGATAGCATAGTTGGAATATCAACTCACTATGGGTTGGATGGTCCAGAGATTGAATCCCAGTGGGGGGGGTTTCTGCACCTCTCCTGACTTACCTTGACTTCCACCCAGCCTCCTCTACCCATTGGTACTGGGTCTTTTTCCCAGGGTAAAGAGGACTGGGCGTCATTTTACCACACACACACACCTCTAACATAAAGGTTAAAGAAAGAGTAGAGCTATACCTGTTCTGCCCCTCTGTTCCTCATGGCCTGTTCTAGGAGGAACATTACCACCAAGCCCAGTGTATTCAGTTTGGAAGGTGACTTTTTCCAAACGCGTTTTGTATGTAGGCTTAAATGTGTAAGAGTATTGAAACCTTTCATTAGTATTAGAATTCTGCAGGCAGGAATAACTTTATTTCTAGTCTGTGTCATGTTTGATTTCCTTGTATCTTTTTAGACCTCGTGGTCCACTGTGTTGGCTGGACCCTGGTGCCTTTGGAACTCTTGGTGTTGGTGGTGGTTTTGCGCTGGGTGCAAAGCTGTGTAGACCAGATGCAGAAGTATGGATCCTGTATGGAGATGGCTCATGTGGATTTAGTGTGGCTGAAATTGACACTATGACCCGACACAAAGTGCCTGTCATTGCTTTAGTTGGGAATGATGCAGCATGGACACAGATTGCCCGTGAACAGGTGCCTATGTTTGGCACTAATGTGGCCTGCAAACTTTCTGTAAGTATGTTTTTCATTATAGGGTGTGTAGGAAAAGCAGTAATTCTGCTGTGCATAGAATTCAAGTGACCCTTTATACTTATTTCATTACATGAGTATTGTTCTTAAGTATGATGAAGCCTTTGTGTTCAACATAACACACAACAGTGTTGTGCAAATTCTTCTTGAAATTATCACAGTTACTCATCTGTACCAAGGTTTGTACACATCTCCTGAGTAAGTATATATTTATTGCCAACTAATTGCTCATCTGCTAGTTGACACGTGTATTATTACTATTCCTACGTATTTCAGTCATTAATAATGGCTGTCACAGGAGAGACTCTTGACACAAAGGAACATCACACTACCAAATTTTATAGACAAATTTAAATATAATCACATCGACAGCAACTACCTGCTCATTTGTAATATGTGCAGTTATTTGGAAATAAATTCATTCATATATCTATGACATGGAAGATGTATAATATCAAATATATGCTGAGGTTTAGCTGTAACCTTTGATGAACAGTTTGACAGAAAATCAGCTGGAGAGAGAGATTTGTATGTGCACCCTAATAGGCAGAACTGGCCTACAGCGGTACGAGCGTAGGTAGACATCTTGAATTTTTTTTTTTTTTTGGTTGTCAGATGAACTATTGCTACCGACTCGTGATCTCCTTTGCCATCAGTGACTGATAGGATATCTGATAAAAAGAGAAATTTACATACCCTTACAGGAATGTTTGTACTGCCAGTAACTTATGCAGTTTCAACACCTTATTACATGTTTCAATTTTGCATCAAGTTGTCTGAAAAAGTGTGTCATCCTGCTGACTAATAGCATGGCTGGTGTTTCTCAGTTTTCTTCACGCATGTGAGGTGGAACGCTGGTCTATTGGTGGTGTGAAATAAAATAATAAGGGCCACTGAACAAAGAATATCTATATAAAGGGTATAACTTGCAAAGATGGGGCATGGTCTGCACTCTTCCCAAATTAATTGTGTTGTTCTGTGTATTGTTTGTGTGTAAATGTGTACTGTATTACTGCCACTGGGTGTCAACCATATTGCGGTTAACAAATATATCAAATATCCATTGTTTTTGTAAACCATTAGTTGAGCAGTAAATTCTGAAGTATGCTTTACAGAAAATATTTTGATAGTGCACTCTTGTACAAGACATCAGCATACAAAATGGTGTCTCAAGTAGTGAACTACAGGATCAGTCCTAGGGAAAGAGAAATGCCAAAAAAGACACATTGTAGCTGAAGAAATATTTGGTGATATTTGTGATGGAGTAGAAGCAAGACCCCAGAAAAAGTAATCACATCTCTTGGTTTTTCAGTGCAGAATTCCAAGAAGTACCTTACACATTGCAACAAAATTATTGAAATTATAAACATACAAAATTGCAGCTGTGAACAATCTTCTGCTTCCAGGCTCATAAGTGGGAATTTTGCATTGTAGATGTTTTTGGAAGGCAGTGTATAATGGTCTTCTTGGCACAGAACTTAACATTTTGTCATAGTGAGACTATGTGAACAATCATTGTAATCACTGTAATAGATATTGATGTACAGTGTTAAGAATAAGAAACTGACCTCATGTTACTTTCATGGACAGCAAAACTCACACATACCAACGAAGAGTCAAATCTCAGTCCTCTTGGTGGAAAATTTGTGCATTAACCACAAGACGTGGTGTACCTGCAGTCAGATTTGGTATCTGTCCATTTGTGTCAGTCACATTTTCATGAGTGTTTGTGCATGTACAAAACACTTTCCAACCACAACTGAAACATAATTATTATTTTTTCTTTATTTCCAGTACACTGACTACCAAGAAGTATGCAAAGGATATGGTGGGAAGGGTCTTTTGGTATCAGAAGACTCTGCTGACTTAAGTTCCATTCTGAAAACTGCTCAGTCATTGTGCAGGGAAGGACACACTGTATTGATTAATTCCTTGATTGGGAGCAGCAAGTTCCGAGAAGGCAGCATATCTGTATAACCAGAAGTTCCTTGTGAGGTGTGAGGGTTTCGCAACAGTTTTGTTGATGTGTCAGTGTGTTGCTCGGTATGTAGTTCCTGTTGTTCTGAAGGATTATAGTAGAAGAATTCATCTTGAGCTGATTGACCCTGAAAATGAAGGCACAGTGTTCCTCCACAATGGTGGGAACTGCATACCCAGTGACAGTGTCACATCCCACAGCACTTTTATCCACTGAAGTTTCTTATATTTTCATTGTTCATTATATTTTATGTATGTTTCTTGGGGGTGTCAGTTACAGAGTTCCAGAAATGTGGCACATGTGTGTTTCCATTTTTTAAGAATATATTCATCACTATTTTGACACTGGTGACACTGTATTCATCCAAATACCAAGTGACCTTGAAAATAAGATGTCCTACCTGGTTGTTATATCATTTTAACCTTTAAAGTGACAATGTTAGTAAAGATGGAATAGTGATAAAATGTATTTCACTGGAGATCTACAAAGGCACATAAGCATGACGGATAAAACTGCAGTAGCGTAAATGTTCACAGTCCCTTTGTTTTATTGTTTTACAGTAGCCATTCATAATTATGGTTTGCGCTTACTGGACACTTGTTGCAAGTGAAGTAATATCTGTTGAGAGAGTTTTATTTATAACAAAGACAATACTCCCAACTCCTCCCTTCCACTGTTGTGCCTGCTGTAATATATGGGATACTGTTGAAGGTTCTGCTCCATTCACTTGAAGTATCTTACAGCTTGTGCAGTGTTGCAGAATCAAGTGCCATGGGTCGTATATTCCTTGACATGACACTAAACCAGGCCTTTTTTATACGATGTGCATCAATTTATTTATGCAGACTTTTCTTAAAATATGACACACTTGGTATTTAGATAAACATGGCATGTGTAAGTGTAGTGCAGTTTGATTTTTGTAATAAGAATCATATTAAGCAGGGAAGCATGCTAATGGCATGTATTGCTGGGTGTTTCTGGTCCCCCCCCCTTCCAAACTATATGCAATGTGGATTTGGGTGTGAGCCCAAAAACTCGATGAGGGAATTTTGAGTACCTATCAAAACATTTACTCCTTTCACATACTAAGAGAGATTTGCAATATACATGATCATCAAATATGTATGTAATATGTGGAAGGGAAAGTGTTTGTAGCAAGACATGCCAGTGGAATTAGACATTTGTAGTTGTAAATTTAGTGTCATATAGCAGTTAGGTTCTGTACGTAGCAGGTACTCAGCTGCATCCAGTAGTTAAAGTAGGTAGTGTGTAAGGTATTGGACCTCTGTATTGTACTGTGTAGTTTTGTTATGAATTTATAACCTCTTAACCCCATTGAAGATTGAAATTCATCCAGATTTTGTATAAAACTTTATTTCCTACCTCACAGAGAACAGTCTATTTTGAAGACCTGTTGAGGGAAGTTATCAGTGTTAACCCTCAGCCGCCACGCGACATATATATATATATATATATATGTCGCGCGTTGAGCCCTTTAAATAGCCAAATGGCCACTAAAGTGGCCGGGGGGTGGGGATTTAATTCTGGCGTCAAGGATTTAATTCTGGCGCGTCAAAGGGTTAATATAAGAATCAGATTAAATTTAGAAGCAATGTGTGTGGGAAAATTCACAGTTTCTTAATGTTACAGCAGGTGGTTACCATTGAGCTTTAGGTGATAAACATTTGGATTTTCTAATCATCCAAAATTACTAATTTTTAGATGACTTGTTATATTTTTATGATGACCCCACATTGTGCACCATTGTTATATTAGCCTGGCCCACTCATAGTCAAGAAGTAGCCTTTTTTTGCAGGAATACCTGAATCTCTTTATGTAGCCAAGAAGTAACATTCCCATGCCAGTCTATCAGTCATTAGTGCAAATACGTGTTTTTTGCAATGAAGGGTGTGTCAGTACTTGTTTAAATAACTGGCTTACAAATATGTGAAGTAGAATCTTTGGCACTACAGAATATATTATGTGCATTCTGTATGTTCATGTTAGTCTAAGTAGATGATAAGAATGTCTTCTGAAAGCCCTTTTGAACAGAACTGAATTGAATGTGGTTAATGACATGGAGATGACTAACAAGTGATTTATGAACATCCATAATGTGCATGCAAGTATAGTGTTTCACAAATTAATATTTTATTCTTTAATACTCCATGTAGGATAGTAATTGATTTTAACAATGGATAGAATGATGTTAGTATGGTGCATTTATATTGTCAGTGATGCAGGGGTTCATGATAGTGAATACTATTTTTGTAGAATGTTACTGTAAAATACCGATTTCTTGTTGCTGCATGTAATGAATAATTTTCAAGCACCAACTGAAGCCCGGTATAAATAATATTACTTTTCACATGTGTTGTAAATTATTGTGCAGTAACTAATTTTTAAATTTTGAACTTTCAGTACACATGAAACAGAAGGTGAGTAGGGTGTCAACACCTGCCTTCTGTTACTGTTTTTAATTTACTGGTGTGAAGTATCACTGAATTAATACATGCATTGCTGCCAAAATTATATATAGTTTTTAATAGTGAACACAATTGTTATGTAAATAAAAATGAATGGGACATGAGCACGTACAGATTTCAGGTGTGTGGCCCACTAGTGACTAGACTTAGATGCCCGATCATAGAGCGTTATTGGTACTGGCTAGCATTATGGCCAAAAATGAGTCGTCCTGAGGAGTATGCCTGCTGATCTTTGAAAATGATGACATTACATCCCTTCAAAAGCATCAGGATGTGATTACCCAGTGACAGTGCCATTCCCAAAAGACAATACTCTGTGACACTACTGTTAGAGCGTTAAATTTGCAACTTGCAGTGCCTTGGTATAGTTCGGTGATGAGACCGGTTTATGCGGAACATTTTGTAGAGTCCTGTTAATGGAATTGCAGAGACCATCACTTGCTGATCTGTGCTGACGCCAGAAATACGATCAGGGACGTTGTGGGTGTCACTTATTTCAACATTGCCGTGGATTATTGGAGGCAATAAAGGATATATGTCAGGCACTATTCATGTAAAGTTATACGTTCCAATGGGAATTTTTTAACTGAGAGGGTAATGGCTAATTAATCCGTGCGCACGAAAGTGAAATGCTGGAGTTGGTCGTTCCTGGCGGTGTCTATGCTCGCGTGAGCCCGTGAATACATGCAGTTCTGGGCGATCCGTGGTGTGTGTTATCCGTGACACCGATCACAGACGATTAGTACGCATGTAATTTGTGTTTTTATCCTTATACTAATGCGGAACTGTACCCGTTGGCGACTTTATAAGTAATCCGTGGAGTTGGTTTTCAACTTTTGGCGCAATGAGCAATTTTGTTCTTCGAAGACCATTACACTGTAGCGTGTTTTGGGGCAACAAGACGTCGTAAGTTGCGGTTAATGAAAATGAATGTGTTTATTTGCAATTGTAAATAATGGCTGATAAGTAGTGGGACTATGGTGAGTGGGATTTACCGTTATTTGTATAGGTTATGTGTAATTTGTCTGTCACCATGGTTGAATGTACGATATTTATATTTGATATTTTGATGAGATAATGTACTCGAGTTTGTAATTCATCTCCTTGACATGCTGTTTAGGTATATAATATAGGAAAGACGACATAAATATTTCACTATGTAGCACTGATTATTTCAGTATGTGGCATCTAAAATTGTACTTGGCATGTCTGAAATGGTTTTCTTAATATACTTAGATAGGTTATGAAACGTTTGATTTTTTGTGTTTAGGTTTGTTTTGAACTTGAACGATAAGTTCAGAAAAATATGAGACTTTTTTTTTCACTTATGGAACTGAGAACAACATTGTGAGTAAGCTTCCGAGTTAATGAGTATGAGTGTCTAAAGCACGAATCCACACGACGTCTGGTACCGTGAAGGTCCGTGTATAATTCGTGTTCTTTTTATCGTAATTGACCAAACCAAAAATAAGACTATTTTAGTCACAAATGTAAGTATCCTTAGGAGATACCATGGGGATTCAAACACACAATATGCCCACAACACTTAAAATTAAATTGCTTAATATAATCTTCTAGGATAACTCAGTTACAGGTTGGGCTGGCCCTTAGTAAATGTTATAACATTTTACAGGCAAATATAAGTATGCATATATCTGCGCTTTATTGTGATGGGATGTACTTCATTTGCTTTGTATATAATGACGTCTGTAGTTTTATCAGCACCCTTACCGTTCCATACTTTTGCTGTGACATTATGTTCAATCTGATTTACTCAATTGGTTTAATTAAAATACAAATTAGAAAATTGTTTGGTAATTGATTAATTGTTTGGCAACTGTCATTAAAACAACTAATACAAAAATTATTCAGATTAATTCTTTACTTGTCCAGTATATTTGAAGCATAGTTTCTCATCAGTGTGGGCATATTTCAGTCAGAATAAACTATTGATGTACATAAAAGCATTTTACTTTAACTGTACATGATGAATATGTAGTGAATAGAATGTTATTACTATCCAATTACTATATATTGCAAAACACTCTTATATCTTGAAATTGAGTGTATATAAAAATGTACATTTGCATAGATTAAATATATTTATAGATTCTAGCAACTACTCCAGTATTTTAACACTGTATTGTATTGTTATGGAGATGGCATAGCGTAGTCGGTGTAATGAGTGGCTATAGACAGGATGGACCAGAGTTCAAATTTTAGCAGAGGCAAGAGATTTGTTCTTTTCCACAGCCATCCAGACTGGCTCTGAGATCTACCCAGCCTCATATTCAGTGGGTATTAGAGTTGTTTTCATGGTGTGAAGTGTCCAGGGTTTGAGTTGACCACTCAACTGTATCTAGTTCCAAGGGTAAGAATGAGTGGAGCTGTACCTCTACTGCCCCTTTGTGCCTTCATGTCATGAACAGGGACAACTTTAATTTTTTTCTTTATTTTTATATTATTACATGCACTTTACACATGTTTTGACACTTTATTTTCTTTAATTCTTTTGTGAGAAGAGTTGTTACAGCCTTATTATTACTGTTATTTCTGCATTGATGATGACTAGTGAATGAATTTATGTTGTTTGTTTTGGGTTGAGTAAGCAGGAATGAATCTCAGATTTATGATGAATTTGGCAGGAAATATATTGGCACATGCTTGTGAAGCTGAAATGCAGTGCCATTGTGTGATAAAGATATTTAAAATTAGGTATTACTTATAGAGGCGCAGTCTTGCTCCAAGTCAGATTGCAAAACGTGGTAGTGAAGATAATCCAGCTATTTTGAAAAGAGCGAGCAAAAGAAGTTGCCAGGACCTGTCTCGCAAACCTTTGGCCCAGTTACCTACTGTTCAGCATCAGCCTCGTACTCCTGAAGTGATTTCACAGCATGTAAGTTGCGACTTTTGTCTTAACACAACTCTTTGTGACTTTATCTGCATCTCAGGTCCTTTAAAATAAATTCAGTTTTTCCTTTATCAGGTGGACAGAATAAGAAGTTTACAAACCTAATCTGAGTCTCTAGGTGAAGCTACTCTTAAATGGTGGAGCCACTTTTCAAAATGTAGTGGTTTGTAAAATATGTGAGATGAGAAAAAAATCCGAAAGTTTTGTGTTGAATGTTGCATCACCATATTGTCAAAGAGCCTTACTTATCTTAATTCAGAATGTATTTATAAAATAATCAGAAAGACAGCTTTGTAAGCACTCCTCTAAAAATGAGTGGAAAGAATTAAGTGTTAAGAAACTTCTAAAACCATTAGCCACAAAAAACTGAAGACATATTGAGCAAATAGATTTCATTAAAACTTCTTGAAGCCTAAATAAGAATTATGAAATTATTCCACGTGTGATGGGAAATGGATTTGTACATGTACAGCAGTAGTGGATTGTTAAATGTCTCGGAACACGTTCATGCATTACAGGAAGCTCTCATCAGGCAGCTGTTGTCAAAGCCTTTCAAAGTGCCAATACCAAACTACAATGGTGTACTCGGTGGGCGGTTTCTGGGCATCGCACGGAGTAAATGTCGGCGACCTCTGCATGACCCCAATGAGCCTGGGGCACTAATATTGTATGAACCACCAGAACTCAGTGCCCATGACAAACTGAAATTGGATCTGTGAGTGGATTTTGTTTTCTTAGACTGCAGATCAGTGTCACGGTTTGACAGGATGTTTATTGAATAATTATTACATGAACTGCAAGTATAATGGCTGAATTTGTTTTTGAATCAATAATGTACTTGGTAGGAATATGGCTTTGCTGAGCATACATGGACATGATAAAACTCTTATGGACAGTTTTGCAAGTTCTAGTGTTTTCCAGTTTTCTGTGTTTGGCAGTTGATTAAACATAGTATGAGGCCTGATTTGTCACAGTAGTGACTGCCATCTGGTATGTGATGCCATATCTTCCGGTAGATATGTACCAGCATTTCAGTGGAACATATTTCCATCATTAACACATTCTAGTGAAATTTTGGTACACACCTGCCAGACATTGTGGCATAACTTTTATACTAATCGTCTCCATGGAACAGACTTCTCCCTGAGCCAAGCCAGATGAATCCAATCCACACCATCCCAAACTATTTCTTTAAGGTCAGTTTTAATATCATCCTCCAATCTATGTGTAAGTTTTCCAAATTGTTGTTGTTTTTTTCTTTAGATTTTTCCCACTAATACCCTAGATGCATTTCATTCTCTTCCATGCATGCCATATGCTCCGCCCATCTCATATCCCATAATCTGATCATCCTAATAATATTTATTAATGAGTGCAGCTCATGAATTTCCTCATTGTACAGTTTTCTCCAGCTTTATGTTGTTTCCTCTGTCTTCGGTCCACATATTCTCTTCAGCACTCATTTCTCAGGTACCCACAAGTGCACTTCCCTCACTGCAAGTATTCAGGTTTCAAATGCATACAAAAGAGCAGGTGAAATTATATTTTTATGTATATTAATCTTTGTGCTTTTAGAGAGCAGGCAGAAAGACAAAAGATTCTGAACCAAACTGTAACAAGTATGCCTCAGTAGATGGAACCCTGAGAAAGGCTGTTCATTATCCTGGTTCTTGACTTTACCATTTCACAGTTTCTGTTGGCTTTGAACTAGCTCTCACCCTCTCTCCTTCCATGGTTCTGACTGGTCATGGTCCTCATAGGTGGGAGCAGCTCATTCCCCTAAAAAGTTAGTGTCTATACCTGCAATCATTCATGGTGTCAAAACCCACAAGACTTAAACTTGAAACTCTGCTCTTTTAATTGCATGCATAATTCCTTTATGTATGAAAAATCTTGTTTGTTACACAGGTTTGCAGATTCCCCATTTCATAGAAGAACACTGGCTCAGGGCCACCATTGTCCAATCTGACATCCTGCACTCCCAGTAAACCTAACTTGTTCTCTGCTACGTCTCTGACAGCTTATTCCAGAGAATCTAACTTTCTATTTACAGTGACAAGCAGCCAGTACATGTGGTGGTGGATCCAGCATTATCAAACGTACTACGTCCACACCAGCGAGAAGTGAGTGCTGTCAGTTTTATTTTTAAAGTGTTCAACCCGTTTATGTCTTTATGAGTTTTTTCATTAAATCATTTAAAGATTCTCTTTCAGTTTCGTAGGTTAGGTTAAATGGTAGGGCAATGTTTGATGAATAGAGAAAGATGATAAAGATGAAATTATGGCATTATTTAGGCATTTTCCCAGCAGTTTTATTGAGGATCAGAGGGATACCACATAACACACTGATTAAAATATCTGATTTCCAGATTGAGACTGGAGCCTGGAATCTTTCAATGTTAAACTGATTTGCAACATTTCTAATGTGGGGTTTTGTTTATTCCTGGATGATAAATGGTGTTTATTTTTTAGCACAGCAGTCATTGATAAAGAAGTGAAATATTGTTATTTTCTTATATCTAGTGTAAAGTTATCCTACTTCTGTGAAGTAATGAGATTTTATACTCTAAAGATATAGTAATTCAAACTTGCAACATTTGTGTCCTTGTTGACACAAGACAAGAGAAGACAAGGCTTATCAACCTTAATTTGTTTCCAGAGAGTCTATTATTATCACTGTGCTTTTATGACCAGGTAATGGCACGGCACTCCTGTTGGATGCTGTACACTGTTTGATTAAAACACAGCATTCCAAAAATGTGATGTTCTGGAAACTGGCTACGTCACTGTTCTTAGTTATACAAGATAGGAAATTTTGACGTTTTGCTAACCGTGCACCTCAGTATATTTATCTCAGTAATTAACCAACTTGATGCACAACATTTTTGTTTTACAATAAGTTTATTTCATGCCTCTACATGTGCTCGAAACATGTAGAGGCATGAAATAAACTGATCGTAAAACAAAAATTTTGTGCATCAAGTTGGTTAAATACTGAGATAAAGATAGGAAGTGTCTAGAGTGGCATGTTTGTTCTGTTATTGGCCCTGAAAGTTTTTTAATATCTTACTAATGGATTTAGACTTGATCCTTTTTGATTTTTATGTTTAGATTGATAGCTGCTTGTTTTTCCTTAGCACATACCCCAGAGGGAACACATCCTGTATCCATCGTCAAGACCAATCACATAAACGTAGATAAATAATGAAGATTTCAAGTCTTTTGGGATGTTATGCTATGGTGGATGGTAAAAAATTACAGGTGTTTCGAAGGATCATTGCAGATGATAGATAAAGGCACTGTGATTCTTGGAAACATCTGTGCTGTTTGCTTGTTGAAGAGGTGTAACATTCCAGAGATTTAAATCTTCATCCACCCCATGGTGAGGACCTCAGATCTCAAGAAGTCAACATATTTGTAGTTTTACACTGTTTCTTTAAATACAGTGAGAATTAGAAATAAGTTTATGATATCAAATTGTGCCCAAAGCAGTATATTAGCTCTTCTGGTGTTAGGCAGAAATACATCTGCGGTCTCATATTAATCCTTCCAGGATCAAGGGTGACAGGAAACGCCTGAGGATTTATAATCAGTCCTTGCAACATGATAATGGAATTAACACATAAAAAGAAGTAGTTTAACTGTTCCAAAGCAAAGTGTTGTGTGAAGTTGAGTGAAAGAAATTGTGTGTTTGTCAGAAATGAGAGAAATGAATGTGATACTTGACATTTGCTTGTCTCCTTTATAATTCTGTGTTGAATCTGGAGATACCGTTGTGTGGGTTACATTAAGCTTATCCAGTTGTTGTGGTCATCCACAGGGTGTCAAGTTTATGTATGAATGTGTGACGGGTCAGCGCATTCCTGGCAGCTATGGGTGCATCATGGCAGATGAGATGGGCCTGGGCAAAACACTTCAGTGTATCACATTAATGTGGACGCTGTTGAGACAAGGTCCTGATTGCAAGTCTACAATTGAGAAGGCAGTCATAGTGGCTCCTAGCTCGCTAGTAAAGGTTGGTAATAGTTTCTTATAATAAAACCAACTAGATGCACTAATTTCTCAAATTTATTTTTGGAATAAAACTCTACATGTTTCGGACAGTCCGTCCTGATCCTGTTCGCAAGCTGTCAGCAAACTTGTATGACATATACAATTGCTGTGTGTACAGTGAAAAACTCCTGATGATGGACAGAGGAACTGTCTGAAACATGTAGAGTTTTATTCCAAAAATAAATTTGAGAAATTAGTTCATCTAGTTCGTTTTATTATAAGAATTTGTCACGATGCACGGTCACCTGAACGTCAAATTCTTTACGCCTGTGCATGCCACACTCCCAAATATTTCCTTCTTCATATCAAATAACGCTAACTATACGAGGAATGGTGTAGTTCTTGTAATAAAACCAACGACATGCACTAATTTCTCAAATTTATTTTTGGAATAAAATTCTACATGCTCCGGACAGTTTCTCTGTCCATCATCAGGAGTTTTTCACTGTACAGACAGCAATGGTATATGTCATACAGATTTGCTGATAGCTTGCGAGCAGGGTAAGGACGTCCCGTCCTGATCCAGCTCGCAAGTTGTCAGCAAACCTGTATGACATATACCATTGCTGTGTGTACATTGAAAAACTCCTGTTGGTGGACAGAGGAACTGTCCGGAGCATGTAGAGTTTTATTCCAAAAATAAATTTGAGAAATTAGTGCATCTAGTTGGTTTTATTATAAGAATTTATCATAATGCACGGTCACCTGAATGTCAAAAGTTGGTAATATTGTGTGTGTGTGTGTGTGTGTCAATTCTGTGTGGTAAGGTGCCTTACCTCAGAATTATTCCATGGATATAAAAGATTGTTAAGTGATGAACAAAATGTCTGAGAGTACAACCCCTTGTATGAAATACTACATGACATCCAACTAAAATGCGCATATACATAGTATTGACAGCATATTGATCATAGATAGGTTGTCTGCATCATGGATTATTATAGAATGTATGTTCATGGAATATGCATCTTGATCACACACAGGTTATGTTTATCATTAACTTTTGTCATTACTCCTAAATTATGAGCCAGGATAGCTCAGTCAGTATAGCAACTTGCTGCAGGCTTTATGGTCTGAGGATGGAATCCCAGTGGGGGTGAGATTTTCTGCTCCCATCCAGACTGGCCCTGGGGCCCGCCGAGCCTCCTATACAGTGAGTACCGGGTCTTTCCCAGGGGCAAAGCTGCTGGGGTGTGGTGTTGATCACCCACCCCCATCTAGTGCTGAGGTTAAAGAAAGAGTAGAACTATAACTCAGCTCCCCCTTGGGCCTTTGTGGCTTATACTAGGGCAAATTTTAACCGTACCTTTTTACCATTATTCCTACATTGATATAAATTTGTATGACTGTGTTAAAACATTACTGTTGATATTATTTTAATTTCATCATTGCAGACTCACAAATGAAATTTTACTAGAAGTGACGATGTGTGGATGCAAGTGTTCCTGATTGTGTCCTGTATCTATTTTACCAATAATATTGTCTACATTTTTATATAAATATATTTTGCTCTTCAGTTTATATTTTACCATTTATCAAAGGCATTGTTATGTTTTAATTTATATGACCTCTACATCATGTACTCCTTGAAGATGGGTGTACGTTTTGGCTGAAACAGGTAGGAGTAACCATTTTATATGAACTAGAGCTGTGAATTGGAAGTAAATTGACCTCTGTATTAGACATGTTCAGCTACACCGATAGGTTTTTATGGTGGTTTTTGATCAGTTGCCAGTGTTTTTAGTGTTCTCTTGGGTTTCCACACTTTGCAGTACACCAACAAAGATATCTTTATTGTCGCACCATGCATTTTGTAGGTTACCGACAGCCGGTCTCAAATGAACAGCGTACCACTCGCACATAATGCACGGTATGCTGCCACAGCACCAAATTAATATAATGAAGTAAATAACTGAGTGTTTTAAACTGTAACTTTAGCAAGGAACAAAGTATGCTCCCTGAGGATGATCGTATGATCGAAACATGTAGGAGCGTTTTATGTGTTTTAATGTAAATTTTAGATTATAAAAGACTATATGTGCATTTGTTGGTGTGTTACTTAAATAAACCAACAAATGTCTTTACATGTATTGTTGCAAGGACATATATTGTGTCATTTAAAGAAAATGTTGTGGGTGTGATAGTTGTTGATTTTTGGGTCTTATGGAGGAGATTTATTTAATTTATCTCATTTTATAGTGAATAAAAATTGTGATGTTGCAGAACTGGTACAATGAAATTAACAAATGGCTATCTGGACGAGTAAATGCTCTGGTTATTGACTCATCTTCCAAAGATAAGATTGACAAGGACCTACAAGGATTTATGCGCACATATTCACGCAGACCTGTAAACCCAATTCTGATTATCTCATATGAAACTTTCAGACTGCATTCATCTGTCCTTCATAATGGTGAAGTTGGACTGGTATTGTGCGATGAGGTAAGTGAAACATCTTATTTAATCTGCAGAACGGTATATAGGAAACAACATTTGCCAGTTAAATTTCAAATTTGACAATGTCATGTAGTCTCAATTTTACTGACCTCTTTGTAATGCCAAATGCATTAACAGTAGTAACCAGAAGTGTCCAGTGTTGTTTTTACTGTATTAAAACTTATTACGGTATTGTACAAGCTTAGTATCCTCTTTCACATGGACACAAAGCCTGAAAAGTACTTCACAGCATTTAGATGGTTAGCAGTTTAGTGTCAGTTCTAAAGGTCTTTCGTGATGGTATTTATTGTAGGGTTACAGGATGTTTTGACTTTGCCCATTGTCTGATATTCTGAACAGAACGCATTGTTTCGGAAACTGAATCTGTTCAAGTTGTACAGGTATTCGTGTTTCAGTGATTGTGTTAAAGTAAATCCAGGACCAAGCTATACACACTAGGCATAACTTATGCTCATTTTGTTTTAACAGTACAACATTGCTGTATCCACAAAGAACTACAGTTACTCTCACCTTCCTGTAGTACATCCACTTAATGTTTTCATACAAACAAATGTCAACTTGTGCAAGTGTTGGGACACTGCCCCAGCTCCCTTCCACACCCACCATTTGCCATCAAGCTATGCGTTTTGCACTCCACTGTATTTCCCTGTCAGTGGACCATTTATTGTAGTGTATTTTTTCCATGCCTGCAGAATGTTGCACTGTAAAGCTTTGTAGTATCGTGGTTCTGTTATGATATGTGCAGGAATTATCCTACAGCAGTATTATTCTCCCATAATGAAGCGTGTTGTTTATCTAGAAGTAGTATCTTCTCTCCTTGTTATAGGGCCATCGTCTGAAGAACAGCGAGAACCAGACTTACCAGGCTCTAATGGGACTACATGCCAAACGACGTGTTCTGCTCTCTGGCACACCAATACAGAACGATCTGCTTGAATACTACAGTCTAGTGCAATTTGTAAATCAAGGGATTTTGGGAACTGCTCAGGTTTGCATAGTCACCTATTACATAAATATATTACAAAATGTGATATTTATAATAAATATCTTCCATATTTGTTATGCTCCTCGTGCCTTGAAGCAAAATGGTTAGATATTTATTAATATTTTACACAACTCTTGTTTTCCTAGTTGTGTTTCTGATGGCATTAACCCTTTCCGATCCTACGTCGGACCTTGTCCAATATTATGATTTTCCTCTTCCGCTCGGATGTCGGGTGATATCCGACACTTTTTTTGTTGCATTTGTATGCCCACTGCACAGTCAGAGCCTGTTTGACGCTTTTCCTCATGTAGTACCGACTTTAGCCAACAGATAGCACAGGTTGTACTCTTTCTGTTTCTCAGCAGGCCATGTGTTTTGATGTGAACAGGTGATTGTGCATTGTATTCGCCCAAAATAAATAAGAGCTGGGTAGTATGCGGTTGGCAGAAAAATTGGATTGGAAAGGGTTAACATTCCTTATGTCATTTATTCAACACACAGCTTTTGTTTTGTACAGCATTCACCCTTACCACATTTATTTTGTCACTCAGGAATTCAGACGCAAATTTGAGACTCCAATACTTCGAGGACAGGATGCTATGGCAACACAGGAGGAACAGCGGAAAGGTCAGGCATGCCTAGAAGAGCTAGCAGCCATAGTTAACCGCTGTCTGATTCGCCGTACATCTGCTTTGCTGTCTAAGTACCTGCCAGTGAAAATCGAGCAGGTGATCTGCATCAGGCTTACAGACATTCAGCAGAATATATATTCAAAATTCTTAGCCAGTGATGCTGTCAGAAAAACAGTTCAAGGTGAGATTTTTATCGATGCATGTCGTAGTATTTTGTCCTTAACTGTTAGATGGTTAAGGCCGATCTCTGCCATCAGATGCTGGGTTGGAGGCATATTAATAGACTGACCTGAAGACATGTCTTTACAAAGATTATTTTGTGTTTTTCTGGCTGCTGTAGTGACAGCCCTTCCAGTCATGTCTAGTTTATATCATTTAACTGCAAACAGCACTACCTTATTGTTGGCATACAGTATTATGGATATGAAATTTGGATATAAATAGTGTGGTGTTGCAAATTTTATTTTCATAGATATGTCAAGAAATTTAATTGCTACATGGTTCACAAAAGTGTGTTCTTGTTCGGAAGTAAAGTCTGAAATATGAATTCTTTGAGACGTTTCTTGGAATTTGTCATCAAGGAATGCAGTCCATTGCAATACATAGGTATCATTAAAACAGTATTTCCTTAGATATGGGTTCAGGTACCATTTTGGAATTATTCGCCAAAGTTGAAACAAACCCTTAGTATAAACGATTTTGAATTATAAGAACTTAACATGATGATTAAAGGCATTCTAATGTTCTCAAATCCTTGGAGCAACTGAATTCAGGTTCAGGAGATACAAGCAACGTGATATGTTAAGGTTTTTATGTAATTGCCACTTTACTATATCCTTCACTTGAAAATGTAATGACTCTTCTCCATGTAAGTGGAAATTAAAACAAAATTTTGTTTCATTGTAGGAGGAGGAGTAGGGGGAGGCAGTGGCAAAGTGAGTTTATCTGCTTTGTCAGCCATTACAACCTTGAAGAAATTATGCAGTCACCCAGATCTTGTGTTTGAAAAGATGGAGGCAGGTGAAGATGGGTTTGAAGGTGCATTGTCTGTGTTGCCGGACAAGTACAACCCAAAGTGAGAAAGATATCTGTTGACGTTTATATCATGAGATAAAAAGTTCCTGAAAACATAGTGCTGAAGTCTGAACTTTCCCTAAATTCAGCCACAAACTTAGTTCAGACTTAGTATGTAGTGCCAGGTGCTATACTTCTAATATAAATCAATTGTATGGACAGGTACAGTGTCTTGAACACTCTGCTTTTTCCCTGTCAGTTTTATTCCACCATTGCCTCATATTCATATTCTTTCATCTACCGTCATTGCTATGCTGTCCAGACACTGATATAGCATCACTAAATATGCCGCAGATGGAGACTTATAGTGCATCACTGATATGTTTGCCAAATCTGTGTATCTGGTACACCTTGTATCTGATTGCCATCATTCTGTCGTTCCTCCTGGAATTCTGATGTGTTCTTGTAGACTTTTCAAGTTACCTTTTACTTTGGATGGGGGGGGGGCTAGAAGGGTTAGCAATATCTGGTAGTCTACTATATTTCAACTTCTACATGTTTCGGCCAACCCCTGGCCATATAAAGAAATGTGGAATGTGTTGGATTATGTAATAATAAAATACATGATGTGCAACACTGTAAGATTTTTCAAGTCTTGTTACAAATTGTCCATTGTTTCATGCTCAGGAGAAATTTTTTTTTAAACCAGACCTGTCACATTAGAAGTATAAAACACTTCTTAAGCGACATCGATGTTTTTTGAGTAATGTACAGTAATTACAGCAATTTTGAGTCATTACAGTATGACATAAAACACCATTGTTCACCATATCCTCTGATGTAGTAGTAAACACACCCTATTCATATGTGGAACATTCTGGTTTCAAATCTCATCCCAAACTTTGCATATTCTGAGCTTCCTTGTGGCCTATCTCAGTCCGTTCATTCAAATGCTGGAATATAACCATGACCTCACATTCCACAGCCTTCTTACTTCAGCACACATAATCATTCTCTTAGTTGCCTCTGTAACTGTTAAGATTCAGTGTGGCAATATGAACGTGTAATATTGATTGAATTTCTTGCAGAAAAATGCTAATGCCAGAACTATCTGGAAAGTTGGCAGTATTGGACTGTTTGCTGGCAGTTGTTAAGTCAACAACACAAGATAAGGTGGTGCTGGTGTCAAATTATACACAGACACTGGATCTGTTTGAGAGGCTGAGTAGACATCGCGGTTATCAGTATGTGCGCCTGGATGGATCCATGACTATCAAGAAGAGAGCTAAGGTCTGAAACTTTGTTAGCTTTCTTAAATTTGTTACTGTCGTAATCACTTGGTAGCCTTGCCAAGTATCACTTAATGGCATGCCAAGCTGCAGATTCAGTAATGTGCTTTTGTCAAAAAATTGTGGGCAGAAGTTCTCTTCTTCCCTCTACTTTCTCCATGACCTTCACCCCAAGTCACATAATATTTGGTGGTAGGCATTTTAATGATAATTAGAAATGTTTATACATCTTAGTTTAATATTACTTTTATTTGGGGGAGGGAGGGAAATCAGCTTTTAGCAGTTGTAGAATTAAGACCTATTAATATTGCAGTGAAGAGAGTGAGTATGGCGAATAGTACACTGGTTTTGAAGAACAACTGATGAAACAGAAGTGCACGATGTAACACATGTCCTTATTGACATGAATCCACATGGGCAGTGTTTCCATTGCTGAGTGTGATGAACATTAAGAGGACATGCAAATTAATTACAGTCACTTAAGCAGGTATAAATGAAACCTGTGAATTATCTTGTCCCTAAGCACAACAAAAATGTCGATGTTGCGGCAAAAGTAAGTTTACTGACCCTATTAGCTATTGAAGACAATTAGGAATTGTTTTTAACTAGAGAAGTGGGTACTGTGCTGAGTGTGAAAATGTTTTGGGGACAGAATTGTGTCATCTATAATCTTGTCGGTGTCTTGGTGAAATCCATTCATGAAAACGGTTTACAACAGAATAGTTTGTTGTAAGTGTAATGTTTAAGATGTTACTTTTGGTAGTCTGATGGTAGGGATTAATATCTGTTTCTTAAATTGAAATGTTCATAAAATTTACCTTTGTAATAAAAAATCAGATACATGTCTGTATAGGAAGTTCACTGGTGAATAAAAAAATATAAGTTCTTAATTCAATATTTATTGTATTAGCAATTTACTGCTCTGCGAGTGATAAAATCAAGATGAATGAGATGGGCGGGGCATGTGGCACGTATGGGGGAGGGGAGAGTCATGTACAGGGTTTTGGTGGGGAAACCTGAGGGAAAGAGATCACTGGGGAGACACAGGCACAGATGGGAGGGTAATATTAAGATGGATCTTCAGGAAGTGGGATGGGGGGTATGGACTGGATCAAGCTGGCTCAGGATAGGGACAGGTGGCGGGCAATTGTAAATGCGGTAATGAACCTTCGGGTTCCATAAAATGTGGGGAATTTCTTGACTAGCTGCAAGCCGGTTAGCATCTCAAGAAGAACTCTGCTCCATGGAGTAATTAAGTGAGTAAGTAATTACCAGTTTACTGTACATGATGAAGGGGACTAGATTTAACCTTTAGGCGACGGGATTTAAATTGGCTACAGTCAACCTTCGCGTACGACATTATTTTCGCTTGGCATTTAAATTTTTGTACATGGTTTACAAAAAACTTTATTATTTCAGGAACC
>Ga0136643_10002388_pt1 | contig 24261 bp, 10 predicted proteins | sample TergutLab28metaG_FD_96883 | JGI IMG/M metagenome (GOLD analysis project Ga0136643, IMG submission 96883) | Labiotermes labralis P1 segment gut microbial communities from Petit-Saut dam, French Guiana - Lab288 P1 (version 3) (version 3) | ecosystem: Host-associated > Arthropoda: Insects >... | reverse complement strand
ATTATTTTTTGGGTTTTTTTTTTGAGGAAGGGGAGGGGTAACTTTGTGGTTCCACAAGTTTTACCCCCCCCCCCCCCGGGAATACAGCTCTGTTATCAATTGAGCAGGACGCTTGTTTAGTCTCAGGGTCGAACGTGACCGTTGGAAGAAGAGAAACATCTCTTGCCCCTGGCGAGAATCCAACTCCGTTCTCTTCGCTGTCCCGCCCGTAGACCAGTCACTATACCAAATGAGCTACTACGGCTCTCGCTACGGGCCTACGATAGCCTATTTTCACAGGTTGTTGGGAAGTTCTCATTTACTGAGTTACAATATATACATATGTTATTATGTAATGAGTAATCCGTTATTATGAAGGATGAAATTACATCAAACCAACTTTCCTGGACAGTTTGAAGCTTTGTCGCTTAATGTTTATATAATAAAACATAAAATTCCAGTACATTGTCATCCGAAACACTAACCCTTAATTACACAGCACGGAAGTATACTGTTGCAGAAAACGCATAATTTGTGTTCTTCAATAAAGAACAATGGGGTTATTAAATCCAGGGGCGAGATAGAACAGCGTACGTAGCATACAGGTAATCATGAAGACTGCACACAGAATTTTAATTTGAAACCCCGAACGGAAAAAGGCCGTGGGAGAGTTTCAACTGCGGATGGCAGACATTACAATACTGTTCTTATAGAAATAAAATGAGTGTGGACTGTGTGCAGCTGACTTAAGAAACTGTCCAGTGGCGAGGCAAGTAGTCATTGTGTTCCAAGAGGTATGTAACATTTTAGTTTACAGACTAAAAGCCGATCCTGGCACCCGCACGGTCTAAGGCGTAGGTCTGCGGCCGATCCCTTGCTACAATTGTGGCTTCGAAACCCGACGAGGGCATAAATGTCTGTCCCTTGTGACTGTTGTGTTATCAAGTAGGGTTCTTTGCGACGGGCCAACCACTCGTCCAGACAAGCCCTACCGAGTGTGATGACGTAAAACAGTAAACCTCTTCACCTAAATTGCATAGGTGGAAGAGATCAGGAGGAAGAGAGAAAGACCGAAAAACATGTTGCGCAACCTTATTAGAGTTTCTTTTATCTGATTCCTTCGTACTGTTGACCAACGAATGGGACAGTGCTTTGGTTAAAGTTCTTTCTTTCTCTTTTCTTTCTTTCTTTCTTTCTTTCTTCTTTTTTCTTGACCTCTTCTACCTAATCACTGTAGTTACATCCGATAGCCCACAATGACACACACATTCGGTAGGAGTCCTCTGGACGAGGGATTGGCCCGTCGCAGAGACCTCTTCCTGACAACAACAACACGCACAACAGAAAGCCATCCAAACCCAGGGCGGGATTCGATCCCGCAATCCCAGCAAGCGAGCGGCCGCAGTCCCACACCTTATAATGCACAGGGACTGGCTAGACCTCATACCCCTCTCTTGCTAATACTGTTCACAACTGACTATTTACAATCATTCTACCACATCTCACCCCACTTTACATTACTTACTGGACAGAGTGTTCGTAAATAGATGGAGACTGAACCACAGCACGCACTGCCTTCACAACAAATTCATACAATGCAACAATTTGTTCAAAATGTAAAACTTCAGCATTTGAAAGTGTTTCCATTAATAAGAAGTAGCATTAAAGAACATGATTAGCCTAACTGCCAGGTATTCTTTCTCCTTGTTTCTAAAAAAAAAATGATTATGTTGGAACACAGTCTTGCCCCATCTCATACTTGGATCCAAATAAGGCATTCAGGTATAAACTTAACATTTAACTGAACTGAGTAAGTAGTTGCTTGTGTACTGAAGAAAAGGACAGGATAGTTTCTGTGAGAATGGGCTAGAAGCAGTTCTTTTCAGACACTTTCATATCACAAAACTCCTAGTTCTGGTGATGGATATCAAAACACGACCTGAAAGAAGTAGTTTCGTAATGTTTAATTTGTTCATAGAAGGTGTTCATGTTTAGGCTGTGAAGAGTGCCTACATATGTGACCAGACTACTGTGACCGCCAGTACGACGAACATTTTGGCGGTGACTGTATTTTCGGGAGCCGAAGAAGAAGGCTTAGAGTCAGCCCGAAACCTTCCTCTTAGTTTCTGATCCGAGGCATCATCTGCGAAAAAAGAATAAAATAAACGGTATTAAAACATTTTACAATTACTCCATAAAACATAAGATTAAACAAGTGTAGAAATGATCTTAACAATCTAAACCAGGAGGCTAATTGGGGCCCGCAGAGATTTAGGACGGGGCCCTTTTGGCTGTTGTGTCAGCACGTTAAAAATAAGGAATGTAATGTAAGATGATGGAATTATTGTACAAAATACAAAAGAAAATTGTAAGATACTATGAAATGGAAATGAATGTGAAAAAAACAAAATTAATGAGAATTTCAAGACAACCATTCCCAGTAAAAATTATGATAGAACAAAAACAACTACAGAATGTGGAAAGTTTTGAATATTTGGGTAGCATTTTAACAAATTATGTAAGATGTCCTGGTGAAATTAAATCTCGGTTTGCTATGGAAAAAGCTGCATTCAACAAGAAGAGGGCTCTTTTTACTAGCACATTGGACTTGGAATTGAGGAAGAAACTAGTAAAATACTACATTTAAAGCACAGATTTATATGGTGCTGAAACTTGGACGCTTCGGGCATTAGATCAGAGACACCTGGAGTATTTTGAAATATGGTTCTGGAGAAGGATGGAGAAGATCATTTGGACCGATCATGTGAGAAATGAAGAGTTATTACTTAAGAGTCGATGAGCAGAGGAATATCCTACATGAAATAAGTAAACGGAAGTCTAACTGGATTGGTCACATTTTGCGTAGAAATTACCTTCTACAACGGGTTATTGAAGGAAAGATAAAAGGGGGGGAATAGAAGTGACAGGAAGACGAGGAAGAAGACATGGGAAGCTACTGGATGACTTTAAGGAAATGAGAGGATACTTTCATTTGAAGGAGGAAGCTCTAGATCGCACTATGTGGAGAGCTCGCTTTGGATGAGGCTTTGGACCTGTCGTAAGACAAACTACTAAATGAATGAATGAATACACAAGAAATCCTGAAAAAGAAAATCAAGGAGTATTTTACATTCATGCGTTTCAGTATGCTGAAAATGTTTCAACAGAAAAATAACCAAAGAATGTGAGGTTATGCAATAAAATGTTCTCGGGCAGACAACTGCGTCAAGACGTTTCTGGAACTAACTCTGTCCCAATATTCAGGGTGTGCTGATGGCTTGGTAGCACCAAATCCGATGACTACGTGTCCAGTATGACATTATACTTTGCCCTTCAGACTAACAAGTTTAGATTTCGTACTTGTTCCGTAACGTGTTTTGAATTTGACATAACTTAACCAAACTGAGCGCTACGTACAATGTCTATTGCCACACAGCTTTAATTTAAAAACTATCACAAGGATGAACAAATCCCAGGCTCCAGGTCACCGTTGCAACTAAATTTTGAATGATGGCGCGTAAAATCTGTGGACCCTCCGTATGGAAATTGTTTCGAGTCACTTTTCTGGCGTCTAGAAATTGTACATGGCTAACAGATTTTTGAAAAATTAATTCACCCTGCAATATCAAATTTCACGTCTTAAATACTCACACAATCTTTTCGCGGTGCTTTCCTTAAAGACGCAATGGTTCGAGCCCAGAAAGTCACATTTCCCCAGATTCTTATCGTATTTACTCCTCTATTCATTGTGCTACAAACTGGCCACCTACATAAGTTAAACCTTTTCAAATGGGAATTCTGAGCAATAGAATCTGAAAGTGTTCATTAAATCGTAGAAAAACATGAAAATAATTCACTTACCTGTACAAAATTATTTTCAATACCGGCAGATACATGAAACATTAGATTTCTATTAAAAACCGCACTTCGATTTCGTGTTGAAGGCAGGCCTCTTTTTACACAACGGGAGTGACGAATGTCAACACAGGAAACTTAAGAAGGAGCCAATATGGATTCTAAAATCTACACGGTTGTACACTGAAGCTTTTGAGAGAGACTGAAAATGTATAGATAATAAGGCAGTCAAATGTTTGTGATAATGGATGTTAATATTCATTTATGATAAAAATATAGTACTGAGCGAAGGGAGGAATATAGGCTGAGAGTGTTCGAGAATAGTGTGATGAAGACATTTGAACCTATGAGGGATGAGGTGAGAGGGGGGTAGAGAAGACTAAATAACTGGAAGTATTACGATTGTACTCCTCATCAAAAAACATTCGGGTGATCAAATCAAGAGGAATTACACAGGCGAGGTATGAGGCAAGTATGGGGGACAGGAAAGTTCCATACAGGGTTTTGGTTGGGAAATCTGGTATAAAGAGACCAAAGACCTAGGCCTAAATGGGGGAATAATATTAAAATAGATCACTATGTCGGATGCGGCGGCATAGAACCGATTGCTGTGGCTCAGGATAGGGACAGGTGGTAGGGAGCTTATAAATGCGAAAATGAACTTCCGGGATCCATAAAATGCGAGGAAATTCTTGACTAGCTAAGGACCTGTTAGCTTCTCAGGAAGGACTCTGCTCCAGGAATTTAGTGAATGTAATACTGAGAGATTAACGTGAATCGTCGTGTGCGAAAATAATGCCATGCAAGTATAAATTAAAGAAACGGAGCTTTGTATATTATATTATTCTCGTAACTAAAGAATTTTGACTATGCGATTGTGTAAATCCACTTTAGGGTTTCGTGCAATTCTTTGAGAATATTGACTGTGAGAGTCAAAAAAAATTTCTGGGACAATGTGACGAAGAATGAGATACTGAATTCTCGAAGTCAGCTAACCTCTATCCCGTGTAACTTTCTCTGTATCTACCATTTCCATTATTTCGTTTGTCTCCTGGTAGAAGGACCCAGGACCATCACGGTTCTTTTGGTGCCCATGGGATGACTTTTCTGAGACATAGAATAGAAATACCAGTTGTAAATTTCAAGAAAGGCAAATTTGTTTAATTTAACTTAAAAAATCTTATTCGTTATTTATTCTGTATGATAGAAATGAATCAATGAAAACTTATAGAAGAAATATTTGAGGTGCTAGCGAGATATTTTCCATTTGTGATAAAGATTATTAGAAAACTATTTTATTGCTTCTTTAGGGATTGTTTGTAATACTCAATGTGACACGTTAGTTTGTTTAATTTATAAAATACATATTATCAGAAATTTAAATTCAAGTGCTCATTGTGTTTTGTTGAAAGCTTTTCTAATTATGATCTGGGGATCTTTGCTTTACACGATAATGCGGAGGATAGAAATAGAAAAATACTTCAGTTCATAGATGCCTTTGTGACTACAGGCATTACTGAAGATAATGTTAAGTTCAATAACCAAAAGCACACAAAATACACTGAATCTGCAACTCTTTATACTGTAAAATGTAGAAAGAGCCTAATTTTCACGAAACATACCTTGATCTATTGAGAAACTTGATTGTGTCGTCACTGTTACAGAATGTGGAAATGTTGAAGGAGAAGGTATCCCTGCAAAATCAGAATTAAATTTGTTAGATCACTGGCATATCTAGGGACACCTGCAAGAGCTCCAGTGTCGTTTTACAATGCTACATTATTTTCTATGCTTCTCTTAAACATGTAACTGAAATGAAATACCAGACGTTCGTATAAACACAGATGATACAGGATCGAAGTTTTAGACGTCAATCCACAGAATTTTAAACATACAAACAGCAAATAAAATGGCATTTTGTTCCTACAGACATAAATTTTCAGAATTACTGACAGACTCTGGGCCGGGTAGCTCAGTCGGTATAGCGACTGACTACGATCTGGAGGGTCCGGGATCGAATCCCGGTGGGGACGAGATTTTCCGCCCGTCCAGACCTGCCCTGGGGCCCACCCAGCCTCCTGTAAAATGGGTACCGGGTCTTTCAAGGGGGAAAGTGCGGCCGGGGCTTGCTGCTGACCACTAACCCCCGTCTAGTACCGCGGTCATGGAAGAGTATAGCTATAACTATGCCCACTTTCTGGGTCACACCGGGCCTATAATGGGATCACTTTACTTTTTTTACTGACAGATTGTTGAGTTAGAGAAATAACTAAAACACTTCACTGTGAAAGTTAAGCATGCGTTTTAAGTGGGAAATCTCTGTAATATGTGACATTCTTCTTACATTCTTTGTTCGGATTATCTCCACTTTAAATAATGTCAAATGAAGCAGGTATTCAGACATAATGTTCCTCACATTGCTTCTATCGACTATTGCTAACTAACTTCAAAATCAAAGGCACAGTAATGACACTGAAGTTTTGCAGGAACTGACTATATAATATACTTATTTACTTACTTATTTACTTACTTAACATGGATAAGTCAAAATTTTAACAAACGGTTCTTGAGACGCTGCCTATCACAAAATTCCTTATTGTCTATTTATCTTATCAACTATTCATAATCCATTTCCCATTCACTTCAACCTCCTTGATCTGATTAATCCCCATTACAAAATATTTGCTAAGGAATACAAATTGTAAAATTGGTTGTTTCATAAACCTTATTTTGTTTAATTTGTCTGAGTTCTGAATATTATTTTCGTAACTTTGCCTTCAAACATTGTGCAACTGTAATTTTCATGAAGGCGAGTCTCACACTCATATAGGACAGAGGGTAAAATCACAGGTTTGTGTGTTTTAAAATTCAAGTTCTTTGCGAACGGTGAGATAACTATTCTGGACTAAAGGGACAAGATTCCCAAATTTAATCCCCGTTTAACATTACGACTGCAGGATAATTTAAACACTTTCCCTCCAGAATATTTCACATGATTTCGTCTGTAGAAATAAAGAACACAACTGAATTTTGTTGTTTTGCTGACCGTGTATCTCAGTATAATCTTAGTGATTGACCAACTTAATGCACAAATTCTTGTTTTATAATTGAGTTTATTATATGCCTCTACATGTTTCGAGCACTATGTGCTCGAAACATGCATAGGCATGTTAAAGAATTTGTGCATTATGTTGGTAAATCACTAAGATTAAGAAAACACAACTGAATGTTACCATAACAGAGAATTTCGAAGTTCAAAATTTATTCAAGATGCTACTATCGACGATACACAAAAGGAGGCGTTGTTAAATAAACCAAGAAACAAATTACCACTGTACAAAGAGAGAATTTAAATACGTCTCATTAATTTACCTTCAGCCAATTACTCCCAAATTAACATTTAAATAACTAGCCTTGGATCACAGTTCCTTGGATTAATTTTCTAGAAACTGTTGGAGATAAAAACACATTTGTTTTCACTTCCCGTGCCGGCATTATTATTCCTGGAATGTACCCATACACGAAATTGGTTTTGTGATTTCTTTCTCTAGTGAGATAAAGCAGATGTAAATGAGAAGGCAGAATTCTTAATGTGTTCTAAAAACATTAAATCAAAAAAATGGGCTACTTTAGCTCCCCACAGAATTTCTTTATTAGTATTTCAGAATAAATAGATATTTTCGTGAAGCACCAGAAATTCCTCTCTTTCTCTCCCTCTCTCTTTCTCTCTTTGCGGTACAGATGGATCGCGACTGTCTGTGTCAGTGTAATTAACCCTTACCCTGCTAACGTGGAGAATAAGGTGAGGTCTTAATAATGCCAGCAAATGGCAGATGGGATTTAATTTGGCGTTTAATGGGGTTAAAGGGGTAAATTGGTTACTTCAGCTTTGACTTCAAGACCTGCAGTACATAAATTACTCAAAGAATCACACCTAACCCTAGAGTAGGGAACAATATAAGCCAATCCAGTTCCTGAATATACATAATATTTCTCCCCCATCGACAAGGGGGGCGAGCAAAGTTTCGTCCTCGATATGTGGCGAAAGAGTCAGTCAATCCTTGCGTGCACTTCTATCTCTCCGTCCGTCTGTCTGACTGTCTGCCTGTCGACATGGGACAACTCTGAGCCCATTGCACGAATTTTAATAAATATTACGTTTAATGGTTTTTTCGAGAATCCATCAAGAATATTCACGTTTGAATAAAATCTGTCAAGAATCAAGAGGACAGGGCGCCCTGTAGGAATACTTAAATATATTTATTATAAAATATCGCTTAATTCGTCTTAGAATAAAAAATTTTCATACCAGAGTTGTAGAGAAAATCAAAACACACATATTATGACCATCACTTTTTTTCCCCAGAATGTTGGCTTTTATGAGATAACGTGGAGGTGTAAGGTACAGCCAGACAGGCCACAGGTGACAATATAATACGGCACATACAAGATGCGATATGCTTGCAGGATAACTAAGGCAGGAACACGCACACACTCATAATAATTAACATTTAGCCCTGGAAGGAGTTGTTTGCAATAGCTTACAAATATATACTCACGATATAGCTTGATGCTACCATCCGTATCGCCGAGAGAATTCTTGGATACGCATTTGTAGGAGCCGAAATCTGAGGGGCCAACTGCGCGAATTGTCAGCTTCATAAGAACCTTATAAGCGTTGTCCAGCAAGACTGGTTCGTATTTATCACCTGGTGAATCATAATTAACCATGAAAACTAACACATATGAAAACATATTTTGCTTATGACACAAGCAAAGATTCATTCGTTTACATGACCGAAAATATAGGCAGTTTCAGAAGTGAATAGTTACGTATCATATTTATGAATTTACTATCTATCTACCTATCCGTCCATCCATCCATCCATTCATCCATCCATCCATCTATCCATCCATCCATCTATCCATCCATCTATCCATCCATCCATCCATCATCTATCTATCTATCTATCTATTTATATATATATATATATATATATATCTGTCTATCTATCTATCTATCTATCTGTCTATCTATATATCTATCCATCTATCTGTCTATCCATCTATCTGTCTACCCATCTATCTATCCATCCATCTATCTTTCTATCAATCTATCTATCTATCCATCTATCTATCTATCGATCTGTCTATATATATATCCATACAATAAGAACCAACAGGAAGCACTATTTACTTTCCATTTATTTCAATTATTAACCTCTAAATGTTTCGAACAGGCTTGCTGCTCATCATTAGGAGGTACCACTCTGTATATACAACAATTGGTATGTCAAGCGTTTATGTTAACTGGCTGTTGGCAGTATATATATATATATAGTAAATTCGTAATATTTTGAATTCCTATGTTTCTGTGTTTAGGAGTAGACGAGATCTGGCTGTAAACAATTCTCAAATACATTTTCATTATCCTAGAATGGGATTTCTGAGAATTCCTTCAAATAAACCATGATTAAATTCCACGCCTGTGACATCGTACTTGAAATAACAAGTTTCCAGGTAAACAATTCAAGTCACATTGAAGAACAGTGGAGTTGAGTAATATTCTTCGTGGTTTCAATTAGTCATTTCAGGAGATTGCTAGAGGCTTTACATCTCAAGCAGGACTCTGCGACTTTCTCCCTAAGCCTTCCGAATTTATAATTCAAGACAATTCACCATTCTACGGTCGCTGAAACACAGTCGCAATGAAAGAACCAGCCAAGCTTGTATAGCTAGGGACTTAAGCAACAACATAGTTTAGTTGCAAATGGCGATAACACCAACTGCTTCAAGTAAAAGAAATTTGGTACTGGTATGTTGTAAACATGAATTTAATACATTCACAGTGCGGCCCAAAGGTTTTAGAACTGATTTTTTAAAAAATCGAAGACACAAGAGAAAGACACATACCGTTTTTAATTCAAAATAAGCTCCATTGGCATATATACAGGCTTTTGTGGGGTAACACAGTTTCTGAAAAGCTGCCAAAAATTCCTCTCTTTGGACCTTCTTTATTTCATCAGATACAGCTTCTTGGATCTCAGCAACAACCGCAAAGAGGAGTCCTTTTAACTTCACTTTCGACTTGGGGAACAGAAAATAGTCTGGCAGAGATAAATCTTGAGAGTACGGGGTGATAAAAGGTTGTAACTTTTTGGGTCAAAAATTCACAAACGCAGCTTTGTAGACGGGCGCATTATCGTGCAACAAAAAAAAAATCTCGACAGCAGAACGCAGCTGGATTAACCCATTGAATGCACTTCAGGAGGCGATCCATTACTGCTTTATAAAATTCTGCATTTACTGTTTTTCCCTCCGGTACGAATTCTTTGTGCACTGCGCTTTGAGAGTCGAAAAAAAATATCAATATGGTCTTGATGTGGGACCTTAGGAATGTCAGTGTCTTCGGCCGAGGGGATGTTTCACCAACCCATTCCGAACTCTGTCGCTTTGTTTCGGGGTCATAGGCAAAACACCAGGTCTCATCTCTCATAATAATTTTGTTAAAAATTTTGTCTGCATCGGCCATCGCGATAATGTCTTGGCAAGATGTGACTCGATCTTCCCTTTGCTCAGGTGTCAAGGAGTGTGGAGCAAAACGTGGACACAACTTTCTCTTTCCCAAATCCTCTTTCAGAATCCGAAGAACTACAGTCTTGGGGATGTTCAGAGATTCTGCTATCATTCTTGATGCATTTTTGACCACATCAGCAACAGCAGAAATGTTTACTTCAGTTCGAGTCGATTTTGGACGGCCACCTCTCTCGTCATCTTCTACCAGCTCCCTTCCGTCTCGAAATCAAGAATACCACCTACAAACGTTTGATCAGTTCACAACCTCATTCCCATAAGCCTTTTGCACGAATACTTGTGTTTCTGTCTCATATAGACCGGCTTTGAAACAAAATTTTATGGCAACTCTCTGTTCACTTCCGCCATCCATGAGGTATAAAGAAGAATGACTTTACAAGACAAGTTATAACTCGCACATTTTCGAAAATAAACAAACGAAACTCTGTGTGTGAACGGTTGTTGGTTGTTAGTACTAAGTTAGTGGGTTGTCCAATATATCGCTCCAGTTGTTATTAAAAATAATCAGCCCTACATCTTATGGATCGCACTAACCATTTATACGCATAACATGATGTTTAATTCTCAGCCGAAGCTTAAATTTTATACCTTAATACAAAGAGCACCACGCGATCAATACATATTAAGGAAAGACACTGATTTGAAAAAGGCAAAATTTATCTTTGGTGAGATATTTTATACATTTTCCATTTGAAAACAATCTCTCAGAAATACTCTATGAATACATTAGTTTTTTGTAATTCACTGTTTAGAAAGTGGGCCCAGACAACAAATAGGCCTAAGCTGATACCTAAAGAACTGAGTCGAATTCATTACAACAAATCTGAAAGATAAACTTCAACAATCGGAGACTACAAAGACTACAAGAACCAGAGACGAGAAATTAAAGAGTATAACAATAGGGAACTACCAATGTATTACACTAATTACCAACAAGAGCAATAATAATAATGAATATAAAAGTACAAAGGGCTCTTTAATTGCGTTCAAAAGGCAGATTCTTATACGAAACAGATTTGTAACTGTAAATCTAAATAGGAAATACAAGACCTGCTTACAGAAACAATAATATGAATGCAGCGAATTACTAAGAAATTTACGCAATTCTTAAAATTAATGCTAGGCAACTTCATGCATGATAAGGCACAAATGCGTCAACCCTTAGCAAGTACACAGGCTGTTAGTAACCGTAACGTAGAGAAATGATTTTATCGATATAATCGAAAATTATTCTATTAACAATTTCATGTCTGAATGCAAAACCGACTGGAGATAGACTCGTACGTAATTAGACATTCAGAAGAACGTGCATCGTGATAAATTCTTATAATAAAAACAACTAGACGCACTAATTTCTCAAATTTATTTTTGGAATAAAACTCTACATGTTTCGGACAGTTCCTCTATCCATCATCAGGAATTTTTACTGTACACACAGCAATAGGTTTGCTAACAGGTTGCAGCTGTCAGCAAACAATCCGAAACATGTAGAGTTTTATTCCAAAAATAAATTTGAGAAATTAATGCGTCTAGTTGGTTTAATTATACGAATCTACGTAATTAATTTCCGTTAAGTTTCTGACGGAAGTTTAACTAATCCATAGCACCTTCGTCCACTCAAGAGCTGAGTTGCAGTATTCATCTGTAAGTTATGTTCATGACACTGAGTTTATAGCACAGAAACTTATGCTTCTGTGCGAAATTATTCCACAGCAAAGGTTTACGTTAAATAGAGAGATAAAGTGTGAACGGCAAAGAATCCACGGGCAATACATTGATTTAATTCTCTTTTACCAAAGTGAGAGCTGTTTTTCCTACATCAGCGGGGCTGGATATTGCCCGATCTCCCAGCGACACAATGAATATTTCAAACGAACTGCCGGCAGCGGAAAGCTGCACTTTAGTGAGACATGAAGCCCTGGAGGAAACTTATTCGCGGGTTCACGGATGAATTGGCCGGGTGCGGTTAGGTGCAGGGAATTTGTGTAGGAGAGAGAGTAGAGAAGACAGTGGGACATGGAGAGTAATGGGATACTCCTTCCGTCGACATTCAGTACGGCACCTCCTAATGAAGAATTCATAGGGCGGCAATCGAAAGACAGAAGGTCGACGTCGCTGAACTGAAGTAAAGATGCCAAGTCCAGCAGGAGCAATCTGCTCTAACGTTAACTGAAGATCTCATAACTGATAAACTGTTGATGCATGGTAAGTAGCAAAGAATTTCGAAATTTAACTATGAGTTGGTGTTTTATGTGTCCTTTTCCAATTTGTAAGGACTTAACTCGCTAGTGCACACATATCCCATTTGTTTGAACATTTTACTAAGCATATTTTTTACTGAGCAAAAATACCATACGTGCAAAGGTGTACCGGTGTTCTAATTTTCTTGATAGAAAACAACATAAAGCTCCAGGAAGTAACACAATTAAGGAAGTTTTCAGTAGCTCAGTTTATATGGAATCAAATAAAAGGAAAATTCGTTCAGAATCAATGAACTGTAAGGGATATGCAAGGTACATAGCATGGTCTAATTTGAAGAATAGCATAGCACATGCCTGGAACGACTGAAGAGAGAAACGATAATTCACTACATAATGATCGCATATGGTGTACAAAGAGAGTCCACATACACGATTTAACGATAAATAAAACTTGAAGAGCTGCCACTCTTTCACAATGTTTGAATGCAGCAGTTTCTAAACGCCTTCGCAAAATTTCGAAAAGCGACTGTTACCTTCGTCATGTCTGTCTGTCCGTCCGCATGGGACAACTCGGCCTCCACTGGACGAATTTTCATCAAATTTGATACGTAAGTGTTTTACTAAAATCTATGTAGAAAATACACGTTTCATTAAAATCTGACAAGAATAACGGGTACTTTACATGAAGACCGATATTCAGTTTTGACCATATCCAGCTCAATTCTTTTTAGAATGGGGAAAATGTTTCAGACGAAAGTTGCAGACAAAATCAAAACACACATTTCACGCTCAGTAACTTCTTCCGAAAATCGTGTCCTTTATGACATAACGTGGAAAAATACTGCACAGCCGGACAGGTCACAGATTGCAATTTGGCGCATGCCCATTGCATGATGGATATCCAAGGTACAAACACACACTCAGAATATGTAGTAAGTATTTTTTTTCCACTGCAACAATGGTTGCACGAACGCATCTCACATGTTAGGTTATACGGACACTGCCTGTCTTGGTAAAAACTATCTGATATTACAATAATTTTAAAATAATATTAACACAACACCCTACATTAATGTTTCAATAGTATGTTAATATCATGTATTTTACCATTTACAACTCACCAGATGTATAGCAACTCTCTATAGGTCTTTCAATATTGATGTTCCCTGAAGATGGCTATCGAGAAGCTAAAAAATGTAGGAGTGCTTTTATATTCAGGAATTAGTGCAATTTGGTGGAAAAGAACTTTTCTTATGCCGCGTTCTCAGGAGGCAGTTTTATCGATTTAACTGCTTTATGACTGATGTACAGGAGTGATCGCATAAATTAAAAGTTATAATTAAATGACGTAATATTCTATACACATTTTTATATAGTCCTTTTGTTACGTAATTATTTTTTAAGAAACGTAATTTGAATGCTGATATCAAATGATATATTTAACGATCATAGCATTTTCTCGCAGAAGGATAACAATGCATTAGCTGAGCAGTAAAATGTTGCATGACGCATCGCTGGTGACCTTAGCCCACGCACCAAAATCCTTAATATTAGTAACTCCAGAATTTCTCATAAAAATGCTAATTAAGTAGCTAGATTTAAGTGAGGTTCAAAGAAGCTTTCTTCTTTTCCTACAGTTCTTTCCTCCTTTGGAAATTATGGACAAAACACAGTCTGGTTTAAAACATTTCCTTTCGTTCTTTTTAATTCCTTGCTTTTTACCTACCGTGCAGATGACGGGAAGATAGTGTGGGTACGCGGTGGCACAGTTGATTGAGGCACTACGTTAAAAGCCGGAAGGTCGCGGGTTCGATTCCCGATAGTATCATTGGAATTTTTCATTGACATAAGCATTCCGGCCGCACTATGGTCCTGGGGTCTACTCAGCTTCTAATAGAAATGAGTACTAGGAATATTTCCTGAAGAGTAAAGGCAGCCAGTGCGTAGGGCTGAAAACCTTACCACCTTCATGTTCTGATTGTCATGATATCTGGGAGTCTCAACCTCCTGGAAACCTCACGGCCTGTTCAGGTATTGCTTTGCCTTCTATATACAAATTACATAAAATTTCATCTGGAAATATCACATAAAGGTTACCCTTTGATAAATTTGGTTTAGAAAAGTGCGTTATATAAAAACGGCTCTCTGATATTACGGTATGTTGTTGGGGACTGAACTGAAACAGAATTAAATTAAACTTTTGTGTTTCACAGCTTCTGGAAGGCGCGACCACGTAGAAACGAAATTTGCAAGGAATGCTTCACACCATGGAAATAGTTAGCTAAAGTTTATCTAAATATAAGGGAGACATATGTTATGATAAGGATGTACAATATTAATATGTGTTTATAATAAAACCAACTAGATGCGCTCTCAAATTTATTTTTGGAATAAAATTTTACATGTTTCGGACAGTTCCTCTGTCCACCATCAGGAGTTTTTTTACAGTACACACAGCAATGGTATATGTCATACAGGTTTACTGACTGCTTGCGAGCAGGATCAGGACGTTCCGTGCATCTAATTGGTTTTATTACGAAGGAGTGCTGATAAGTCCTTAGCCCGACCAGGAAGGAAACAAGCTACAGCGACCAAACTCGAGATATATTCAACATACTCCCCACGAAGCTCAATATATTTCTTAGCTCGTTGTTCTAACTAATGTAAGCCACTCAAAAAAATTCAGAAGGTTGTCCGTCCAACCAGGTCTCCGCGGGAGTAATGACCTCCGCGTCGGACGAAAAATGGCGACCATTCTTTTTTTTTTCAGTCCAGGGAACAGGCGGTAGTCCGACGGGGACAGACCCGGAGAATAGCGTGGGTGATCAAGACACTGGAAGCCCAGGTATAGCAGTTTCTTCTAGGTTGCAAGTGCCCGGTAAGCCGGGGCATTGTCGTGCAAAACAACAAGACCTCCCCTTTGTGACCTTCCCGCTGCGTTTTCCCTTCAAAATGTCCTTCAATTGCACCAGCAGAGATGACTAATATTCCGCGTTGATAGTTTGGCCCTTTGGAAGATAATCAATGAGGAGGATGCCGTCTTGATCCCAAAAAATCGAGGCGAGAACTTTTCCAGCCGATTTTTGCACTCAGAATTTTTGGTGCGGGGTGAGCCGCTATTCCTCCACTCCACTGATTGTTGCCTTGTCTCCGGGTCATAGTGATATAACCAGGTTTCGTCCATGGTCACCAATCGCGACAGGAAATCATTTGGATAGCGCCGAAAAAATTCCAAGAGTTGCTCAGACGACTGGCACCCTTGACGTTTTCATCTGCATTCAGACATTTCGGGACCCACTTCGCGGAGAGCTTCTTCATGTCAAAATCTTCATGAATAATGGACCCAATCCGCTCACGTGAGATGCCCAGTTGCTCAGCTATTGATTTAGCCAAAATCCAGCGGTCTTTCAATATTAGCTCGTGAATTTGATCAATAATCTCAGGGCTGGTCACTATTTTGGGTCGTCCAGGACGAGGCGCATCACAGGTGGAAAAATCACCACGTTTAAACTGGGGCACCCAGTTTTTGACGGTGGCATATGATGGTGCATATTCCCCTAATGTTTCTTACAGAATGGCGTGAATTTCCTTCGGCTCCTTGCCTTGCAGGAAGAAATCTTGATGACAGCTCACGTCTCCATGTTGTTGAAATCGCGCGCGTCACCTGACATGCTTCATTCCAGCCTCTGTAACAAGAAAAGGCTTGCAATTCGGCACATGAATAGACCCCTCTTTCCAAGGCCACTATCGATTCCGTCCTAAGACATCGGGAAGTAGGTGGGGCTAAGGACTTATCAGCACACCCTCGTATAAGATTTTATCAAGATGCACGGCCACCTGAACGTCAAACCTTAATATGTTTGGTTTAATAGTTATATTCGTCCCCTAAACATTCGCCACGCCAGCCATAGTAGTCGAATGGACATACCATAAGAAATTTTCAGATTTCACTTTGTTGTACTAGAGCCGTAAGATTTAACGGGAAGTCATAATATGCCTGTAACGAGTATTTCGTTAACCTAATATGTATTAACTGTCTTGTGATTTAAAGTGAAAGACTAGTTTCAGCTAATATAAAGCCAGATAAGACTTGAATTCTTGTAGAGTGGCAACTTCGTCATACTATTGTGCGAAAGTTTCTAAAGCAGTTTCTTCCTCTCTCAAGAACAGTTTGTCTCTCCTTTTCATAGACGTAGAAGTTTCGAGCGATGGTCATTTATTCAAACGGTAACTTTGTGATTCACTTCAGGACATCTCAGTGTCATTTATCTTTGCGCCCGGTAGTGGAAACCGCATGTACTCAATTTGTTACTTACTTCATCTGTCTCAATGACACGAATAATCAGTAAACCTAAAATGTGTTGGGGTTTCTTACAAGTGATTTGTACCTAAATCTTGAGCCAAGAGATGCAAATAATAATAGCGACACCCTTTATTTGTTTTTCTTTAGGTCAAAAACAGATATAAACCTAAAGGTAACATAGTTGAGGCTACGTCATAACTGTAAATCTATTTTTTCATCGGCTACAAATCATTTATAAAATATACTGATATTTGCAAGTTTCAAACTATAAATTTTAAGACAGCGACTATTAGCTTTATCGTGGCTACCTGCCTACATGTCTGTCCGGGTGTAACAATCAAAGAAGCGCCGCATGGTTTTTCACTAAATTCAGAATTAGCAACTTTTACTGAATTTTCTTACCAGAATCGGACTCAAAGAACGGAGACTTTATATAAAGAACGCTTTTCTGCAGGAAAGTTGAATATAAAACCGTAAATATTGTCAGAGCTAAAAATGATGGGAATACGAGTAAACGTTTATACGAAAACAAAGGACAAATTTTATGTCTAATATACATTTCCCTTAAGCCTTATGTTTTTCGAAATAAACGTTATCGAAAACAGTAGAAAAATGCCCCAAAGTTTTTCCACTGTATGCAGTCTTCTAAGCTTCTAAACTCAAAGATAAACACCGGCTTTTCGAGTAGATACGAAGAATACCGGAACCACTTATTTTCAACAATGATGAAAGGAAGATTCCTGGCCCCCCAATTTATAAATCTATTTTCAATTAATTTCATTGTGTTACAATGTAACGTACTGTTACAACTCCTACTTTATTAAAATCCATACACTCATACCTTTTATATCAACCATAGGACAGGGAAAGCACCAGAATTGTTATGCTAGTCCTAGAACTCTTGAACGTGTTCAGAAATCTCATTAAATTTTGCTGAAGTGTCAGGACAGAAATGTGCCATGAATTCATTCTACCTCATTTCATTGTCCATTGTGTTGCAAGAAATGTTAAGACAGAACTTAGTTCATAGGGTTAATACAGAAATATTTCTTCCTATCCCGGACAACATGACTACAATTTCTCATCTCATATGCCTGCAGCAGTTCCTATTTGCCATAACAAGGAATCAAGTACTGGAAAATGTCCCAATATGAGATAAAACAAATTTTCTCCACTCTGTTTAAAATACAGTTTAGCTGAAATTGGATTACTTGTCGTGTTCTATTCTAGCATACTTACGGAATGAATATTAAGGTCACTACTGCCTAACCTACCGGCAATCAAGTGTCACCGGAATTCTGTCTTGAGCTGTATCATAAAAACAGATGAAGCTTTTGATCATAAAAGCTTGGATCGCCATGTTTTACGGCTCCATCTCATCCTGCAAGGGAGCAAAGTGTAATCGAATTCCAGTTTGTATCACCAAGATGTCTCGTTATTCTCCATTAAGGCAAGTATACGAGTTAACAAGATACTCGACTGCGTGTTGCATACCTGGCTTCCTCAAGTCAACCAGGCATTTGTTTTTTGTCAGGAGGGGGTCGCTGTGCAACTTCGCATGCTGGCATTTGTCTTGATGTTCAGTTCTCCCGAACCTACCCAGGACTCATAAACAGATTTAAAAGTAAATTTAATCTACAATATACGAAAACATTCAGATCGTTACTCACTGGTAACACAGTTTTCTGCCAATAAAAAGACCAGTTCTGAATGATTTTTAGAGAAAAATGGCTATTTATTTAGCAATTCTAAGAAAATGCTGATACATGTATACTGTGTGGGCCAAAAGCTTAGTTTTAATGTTAAACCTGACGGTACATACAATAACCACTATGCTACAAAATGTTAATAATATATTTGAAGAATAAAAAGGAATGTGAAGAATGTAACACTAAACTGTTGATCTTGAATACTACGTGGAACAATAATTATGTTGACATTCTCAACTGGTCTATTGATCTACGCTCTAAGCACTCAGCCTCGTCAGCATATCTTACCTTGTGCTATTATGTCCCCTTTGTCTCTAGTCCAGTAGTTGATTGACTTAGGATAGGCTTCTGAGTGACATTCAAGTGTCATTTGCTGACCCTCTTGTGCTCCCACCAGTTGATTCTGGATCCAAATCATCGGAGGAACTGCAGTCAATAAGACTAAAACAGTCACTGCATTGTCGTGTTCATTGTACAGTGTGTAACGGAGTTGTTATTTGCTCATGGGTGACAGACAATTCCCTGGAGTGGCTAACACGCTCTTCTGGTTTAGTTCACTTCATCGTCCACGGTGACCTCGTAAAAGCCACATTAATGTCAGGGTAGCAAGTCTCAACTCATAGACTTGCAAACGAGTGAAGCATCAAGTCAAAACATAAAATAATAATATATGTAATGTTACACATATTGTGCGCAATTGTTTCTACACACTAGATGTATTTCCAGCTACTGTACAAAGTTAGTTTCAGCGCTCCTACATGTTTCGGCTGCCTATTTCAGCCATCATCAGGGAGCTGTAATATTATAAAGACACAAACGGCGCATCGTAAGTCAGTTAATGGTAAACATATATACATCAACATTGTAGAACTTTCAACTGATGTGCAGTATTACTAAAAACTATTAAAACTGAAATATAGGAATTAAAAAGTAAAACGTAAGAATGTAATAAACTGTCTCCAAACTCTTCTTGTGTTACATATCTTCTGAAAGATGTTTGGAGACAGCTTGTTTACATTCTTACATTTCACGTTTTAATTCTTAATTTCTATTTTAATCTGGAAAATGTTTAGTAACAAAGTACATCAATTTAATATTCTATAATGTCCATTTACTGATATATGATACACTGCTTGTGTCTGTATAATATTATAGCCCCCAGATAATGGCTGCAATAGGTAGCCGAAATTCGTTGGAGCGTAGAAAGTAGCTATGTGCAGCAGATGGAAATAAAACTAATTCCTGAAAGTATAAGTTTCATATTTTAAATACAAACTTATTGCTTACTTTATCATAAGCCGAAAAATTCGCCAGATACTAATTAAAAATTCTGCAGTTAATTAATCTAATTATCTCTCATTCAGAAGATTCTTTTTAATTATTGTACAGAACGGCCAGCAGACGCAATATAAGCCTACATTATGGCCGACGGAAATGGAGAATGATTCCAGCGTATCTGCTCCTAGCTCGTTAAAATGGCTGCGGGATTTCTGTCACTGGAGTGGGACTAGAAATAACTTATATTGTTAATCGAAATTATGCATAGAAGTAACAATCTGTGTGTTTAATCGAACCTATGCGTAAACATAAGTTTGAAAAATTAAGCAATGAAAACTTAAGGCGCCCTTTTGCAATATGTTAAATAAAGAAATGCATTTAACAAAAAGACACACATGCATTTCACTTTAAAAGGAGCAGAAGATAAAACATTCAGTGAAGTGAAGGATATGGTGATGTGTGGATAGGGAGCATACACAATTTACCCCTACAGTTTTCACACAAAAGTGCTCTATTTCTTTTACTAAGAAAAAATAAACAAAACGTTGAGGTTATGTGTGACAAATTTCAGGTAATATTATGTGCTAGGTCACAGAAATAAGACAGAAACTTACAATGCACTATAAGCATGATTCTTTTGCTCACTGTTGGCGGAACGCCGTTTGTTGCGATGCACAGATACGCTCCCATGTGCAGTCGGTTCACCCTGGTGATGTTGAACACCGGGCCCTCAATGCTGGGTACTGCAACACACATTTAGATGGTCTGATGATGTCGTGTGTGAAGCTTGGATACCAGAAACATAGAAGACTTAAAAATAGCTTATAAAAGAGTCAATTCCTTATAACTATTTTGTCTCATGTTCTGTTCGTATAAACTTATTTTTACATGTTTCAAGCAATCAAAAATTAGTGTGCAAACTTTTTACTCATTTATACACATTGCATATTTTGCTAGAATCGCGCCATCTTCAGGCCAAATATCTATCCTCTTATTACGAATTTTTATGAATGTTACATGTTAAATTAACTGTAAAAATTAGAGTTAGAACACATTAACTAATTCGAAGAGGTAAGAGGTGAAGTGGGTTCGAGATCTCGCATGTGTTATGTAGGATGGGTGGTGTGGGTAATTACCCTCTTACCACCCCACTGTATACAACCCACATACGTCGAGTATAGCTGCTTACTAAGTTTTTTTTTAATTTCTCAACCTCAAGATGGCCAATGTAAAGGGCCGAAACATGTAGTTGTTCTTTATGTAATAAATTTTATACATATCTCTACCATCATATAGTTGTGCTAGACAAGTACAGACACTCCAATCTTGTTTATCTTATCCGAGATTGGTGAAAACGTTCAACGTGTGCGGAACACGGAAGTGAATGCACGTGCGCGCAAAGATATTTGAAGATCTTCAGGTAAAGCATTCGCTACAACTATCCGATCTAAACAAACATGTAATACGTAATGTTTCATAAAGTAAGCGGACAGTGTCATTATAATAGGCGCTCCGTAAGGATTCGAAACGCTTAAAAATGCTAATTATGGCAACACTCACCACAAAACTATGTAACTTCATACAAGTATAAGGAGAATTATTTTAGTGACAAAAAACGAAATTTAAATACACCGTTGCTTAGGTCACTTAACACTGCGTTCGATCTTCATAGGTTACCCACAGCTGAAAGTTAAACTACGTGAATGATAAATTCTAGGTATGCTGAAGGAAGTGATTTTACCCTCTTACAGATAACAGAAGCATACAAGAGATCCATCAAACTTTAAGGCTACAATTTTCCTGCACCAATATCGGCGAATCACCAAATTCTTCATTTGAGAAAGAATAATTTCGGGTCCAGTTTTAATTTAGTTCCTCATGAATATCAAGCAGGATTGAAAAGAATGACCACTGTATTAAATGAAATTCTGGAATAACAAAAAACATGTAAGAGAAATTGCAGGTCCCGATTCCAGTAACATTTCTTAGAACATAACTTACATAATGTGCTTAAAAACGCACAAAGAATTACGGATCCATTGTGAAGAAATTTTTGTATCGCATTATATGCAGTGAGTTGAAAGCAATGAGAACTGTACGAGAAAGTAGAAGACGCAAGATACTCCCATGGCGGATATTTTCAGTTCCGCCACGAATTTAGACATTTAGAGCGCAGGATCCGCTCAGATGGGACAGTCCGCTCTCCGAATCGCGAGGAACGTGCAAGTTACAGCGCACTCCGGCGTCTGCTTATCTTCATTTCTAACTTCTTTCTCGTTTCAGCAACGTACGTGATAGTGATTTCTTCAGATACACGCGGTGTACAATTTGTTGTATCGTATCGTAACAATGACAACGATGCACAGTCGTACTTGAATGAACTACGCGCATGTTCTACGTACGCTATTTGCCTCTGTGTATACTCTATTAAATCTGAGTTATTTTATTCCAAAGCTACACGTCTTCTTCTAAGGCAAGTGGCACTATCAGTTTCATGGTGTCTACTGTTTAAGAGGCAGAAAACAGTTTTGGGTAGGATTTCACATTTTTTTTCACATTTTTTATAGGCCACGCAGGCCCTTAGGGTGAGTAGAGGTATAGCTCTACTCTTTTCTAGGACCTTCGGCACTATATGGTAGTGGGGGGTCAGCCCCACGCCTCGACTGCCTCTACCCCCGGGAAAGACCCAGTACCCATTATATAGGAGGCTGGGTGGGCCCCTGAGCCGGTCTGGACGGGCGGAAAATCTCGTTCCCACCGGGATTAGATCCCGGACCGTCCAGTCCGCAGTCAGTCGCTATACCGACTGAACTACTCGGCCCACGAAATCAGTTTTATATGTCGTTAAATATTTAGAACGAAAAATATATTTAAAGAGCTTTTGAGCATTTCTGATCTCATGTAGTCACAACTTAATGTAAAAAGAAACCAGTAATCAAATGTCAAACATCCCTGTCTATATTTTATTATGATATTATATGAGGTAGTCAGGCATATATTTCGGCTTGCGCTGAAGCCATTTTCACAATTAAAATAAAATAAAATAATGTAATTTCAGGTAATATTATAAATAGTTTGTTTGGCGGTAGACGGTTGATCACTGCTTTATTTGTGTTACTACAAACAGATTAATGGCCTTAAAAGCCAAAATTTGTCACCCTGCTTAATTAAATACCACACCGTTGAAGCGTTAGGGAAGTGGAAGTTAAACAACACGCAATCTGAACCCCGGTACCGGACGTAGACGTGTGATCAGCGTCACCCCTCGGCAGTCTTATTCCCGGGAAAAGAACGCCAAGTACTAATTGGATACAGGCGCTGCTGTGCCCCAAGATCTGCTCTGTAATTTATGGAGTGCAGAAAGAATCTTGCTTATGCCGAAAAGCAAACCCCGACTCCCAATTCGTCCACGCCTTAGCCTAGTCGCTATAACTGAGTTGCAAAAGACGTAACATAAATAGCCAGGCGCATACAAGAACTAACAGTGGCTCACGTAAGCAAGGAACTGTCGTCACTTTATATCGCATAATGTTTCATTACAGTGTTCAAAAACATGCTGTAGGACCACATTCTGAGCCACGTAAGTGCAGTCAACAATGCCTATCTTAATTCTTCAAGACCCAGACCTTATATTAATTTTTTTCTTGTAATTCCAAACAGGGACGTAGCTAGACTGAGGCGAGTGGTGTGACCACTACGGGCAGCAGAGTTCAAGGGGCGGAAAATAAAATATTTTAATTAAAAAAATGATTTTCTACGTTCAACAGATTTTAAATTATTCATACAAATGAAACACAAAAAATAATTGTGAATTTTTTTAAGTTTGTAATTTCTGTCAGTGGTGGCTATTGTTATCGCTGGCCGCGGGCCTTAAGAAAACCAGCTCCGTCGCAGGTTTCAAATAACACACCAAATTCCAGCGGACTACATTCTTGAACTATTTTGCTGCATTTCTCGAGTAAGTAAGGCTGCTTTGTTTTCGTCGTGAGAGTCTGCCAATTACTGCCCAATCTTATGTTGGAGAAACATCGCCTGTCAGCTCACCGCGACGTCTTCAGATACGAGAACGAAAAAAACTTCAACATTTAATGCAAGATAAGACGTTAAAAGAGCCAAATGCATGATACACAAAATAATGCCGGTATTTGAATAAAAAGAGACCAACTTGAAGTCACTTGTTTTTTATTTCATTATTTAATGCTCAACATGTTTCGGATGTTAATACATCCATCCTCAGGAACTTGCGGCTTATTTGTTGAGTTATTTCATGGGTTGTATTGCTCTGGTACGATGTGTGTTGGTGTTACGTTGTGGTTTGGCTGGGGTGGTGTGGTATCCGGAT